>Ga0265330_10000021_pt1 | contig 154495 bp, 132 predicted proteins | sample 41919metaG_FD_202083 | JGI IMG/M metagenome (GOLD analysis project Ga0265330, IMG submission 202083) | Rhizosphere microbial communities from Carex aquatilis grown in University of Washington, Seatle, WA, United States - 4-19-19 metaG | ecosystem: Host-associated > Plants > Roots >...
CACAAGCCCTGAGCGGATTGTGGGAACGGACCATTGCCCCCTCCCCCCATCCCTCCGGCGAAGCCCCCGAATCCGCCAGGCCCCCCGAATCCGCCGGTCCCCGTGACCCCGCCATCGAACGAGCCCTCCGCGCCGGCGGTACCCCCATCGAACGAGCCCACCACGCCGGCCGTCCCCCCATCAACCGAGCCCACCACGCCGGCCGTCCCCGTGACGCCGCCGGTGCTCGTGAATCCACCTTTGCCGACCGGGCCCGCGTCCACTGCCGGAGCCTGGAGCCCGACCGTGAGGCCGTGCTTCGACATCAGGCTCAAGTCACCGTCATTCAGCAACGCCTCGAGCGTCGCCTGCTCGCTGTCGCCGGTCGAACAACCGACGATGAACCAGGCGGCGATCGTGAGGGCAACGAAGGTAACTGATCTGCGTAGGCCGATGTCGGCCCATTCACCAAGAAAAGGACCCTGACAGGGTCCTTTAGATCCCCCGCGGGACGGCACGTGCGGGCAAAGCTCGCGCGCGCCAACGCGGCCATCTCCCGGGCCTCGCAACGGTGGGTTCGAAACACGTGTGGTTCGCATCGGCGCTCCATTTCAGGCAGGACCGCCGTCCGAAATGGCCGGCGGATCGATCAGATCGCCCATCGAGAATCTCCTCGCCCGCACAGATTGTTCAGGTCCTTCGCGGTACGCTTGGTTCCCCGAGGTTCGATTTCAACGGGGGCCGGGGTCAGCAAGATACGTACCGGCCCCGATGCTTGGGCAAGCCGCGCCTACCCGGCGCGCGCAAGGTCCCGCCCCTCATTCCGGCTTCGGCACTGACGAGGCTGTCGCGATCTCGTCGCCGACGGCGGTGCACTAGTCAGATGAGGTTCGATCTGACCTTGGCGAGGCGAGCGCGGCGCGCATTTTCGGAATATCGAGGTCGCCCTCCCATCTGGCGATCGCCATCGTCGCGACGCCGTTGCCGATCAGATTGGTGATCGCCCGGGCCTCCGACATGAAACGATCCACGCCGAGCAGCAGCGCCAACCCAGCGACCGGGAGCTTACCGGTCGACGCCAGCGTCGCCGCCAGCGTGACGAAGCCCCCCCCGGTCACCGCGGCGGCGCCCTTCGAGGTCAGCAGCAACACCGCGAGCAGTCCCAGCTCGTCGGCGAGGGGAAGGTGGATGTCGAGCGCCTGCGCGATGAACAAGGTGGCCAGCGATAGATAGAGCGCCAGACCCCAGGTCGGCCGGACGAGCCCGATCAGGACGCCGACCGCCACGCCAATCAGGACCTGCGCGTAGAGGCTCTTCCGGAGCGCCGCGAGCTTCACGACGCGAACTTATCAGCTCCGCAGGCGGCTAGGCCACGCGGGCGTCGGCGCTGGGCTGGCCGGAGATCTCGCGGGCCAGCGCGACGATCTCCTCGTCCATGATCCCCTTTTTCCGATCCGCGAGCGCCGAGAACCTGACGTAGAGCGCATCGAGCTGCGCGCGATCCAGCCTCAGGCCCAGCTCCTCGCATCGGGCGGAGAGCGCGTGGCGGCCACTGTGCTTGCCGAGCACCAGGCGGCTCTCCGGCACGCCCACCGTCTTCGGATCGATGATCTCGTAGGTCGTGCGCTCCTTCAAGAAGCCGTCTTGATGAATTCCGGCCTCGTGGGCGAAGGCGTTCCGCCCCACGATCGCCTTGTTCGGCTGCGGCCCAAACGTGATGATGGAAGCCAGCAGCTGGCTGCACGGGAACAGGTGCTCGGTGCGGATGCCAGTGACGAACGGCAGGCGATCCTGCCGCGTCTTCAACGCCATGACGACCTCTTCCAGCGAGCAGTTGCCGGCGCGCTCCCCTATGCCGTTGATGGTGCACTCGATCTGACGGGCGCCCGCCTGCAGGGCGGCGATGGAGTTCGCGACCGACAGCCCCAGATCGTCGTGACAGTGCACGCTGACGACGCCCTTGCCTCCCAGCGCCGTGACCACGCGGCCAATCAAGGCGCCGAACTCGTCGGGGACCGAGTAGCCGACGGTGTCGGGGATGTTCACGGTGCTGGCCCCGGCCTCGACGACCGCGCGCGCGACCTCGACCAGATAGTCGGGATCGGTGCGCGCGCCGTCCTCCGCGGAGAACTCGACGTCGTCCACGAACTTGCGCGCCAGCCTGACCCCCGCCACCGCGGCGTCGAGGACCTCCTGTCGCGACTTCTTCAGCTTGTGCCGGAGGTGAATGTCGCTCGTCGCCAGGAACGTGTGAATGCGTGGCGCGACGAGCGCCTGATCCAGCGCGGCGCCGGCGCGCTCGATGTCGAGCGGCATCGACCGGGCGAGCGCCGCCACCGAGACCTTGATCTCGCGGCTGACGGCCTTCACGGCCTCGAAGTCGCCCTCCGAGGCAATGGGGAAGCCCGCCTCCAGGATGTCGACCCCAAGATCCTCCAGCTTGTGGGCCAGGCGCACCTTTTCCGTCACGGTCATGCTACATCCTGGCGACTGCTCACCGTCGCGCAGGGTGGTATCGAAGATGAAGACGCGGTTCGAGGTCATGTGCGTCTATTTTGGAAGCGCGGAGGTGATTCGGCCAATTTATTAAAATAGATCAATGCATTAATTTTCGTTATGCTAAGTGGCCACCCATGGAGCTCTACGCGCTGCAGGTCTTCGCGACGATCGTCGCCGAGCAGAGCTTCTCGCGGGCGGCAGAGAGACTGCTCCGCACCCAGCCCGCGATCTCCTTGACGCTCCAGCGCCTCGAGGCCGAGCTCGGCGAGCCGCTCGTCGATCGCTCGTTCCGGACCGCGAAGAAGCTGGTGCTGACCGACGCGGGGCAGGTGGCCCTCGACTTCGCGCGGCGGTTCGAGAATCTGCGCGAGGAGATGTCGACCGCGCTCGCCGAGCTGCGCGACAACGCCGCCGGGCGCCTCACGATCGGCGCGAACGAGTCGTCGACGCTGTACCTCCTGCCCCACATCGAGACCTACCGGCGCCTCTACCCCAAGATCAAGGTGCAGGTTCGCCGCAGCCAGTCCAGCAAGATCCCGGCCGAGCTGCTCGACGGAAACCTGGAGCTCGGGGTCGTCAGCTACGATCCGGCGGACGCGCGCCTCCTGTCGCGCACGCTCTACGCGGACGCGCTGGTGTTCATCGTCTCGCCCGTGCACCGCTTCGCAGGACGAAAGTCGGTGTCGATCACGGACCTGGGAGGCGAGACCTTCATCGCGCACAACGTCGTGTCGCCCTACCGGGAGAACGTGATGCGCGAGTTCCGCCGGCACAAGGTGCCCTTGAACATGGACGTCGAGATGCCCACCCTCGAGGCCATCCGCAAGCTGGTGCAGAGCAATGAAGGCGTCGCCTTCCTGCCCCGCATGGTCGTCCGCCAGGAGCTGGAGCGGCGGGCGCTCGTCGAGGTGAGGGTCAAGGAGATGAACATCGAGCGGCCGATCCGCCTGCTCATCCCCCGAGACCGCACGCTTTCGCACGCGGCGCAGGCTTTTCTGGACGTCGTCAAGAAGGCGGTGGCCTGAGCCCCGGTTCCCCGTTACCCTTGGATTGGTCTCTCCGTGGCCAAACCTCCACCGTCTCTGCTCGATGCTTCTTCGTGGTTCGAAAGACGGCTCGCGCGCCTCCGACGCTCGGACACCGCGCCCGCCTCGAGCGCCCGGAACAGCGGCATCGAGCTGCGCCGGTTCGCTGGCCCACGGGCCTACCGCGAGCGACTGGCGCACGTTCGCATCGCCCACCTGACGGATCTCCATGTGGGGCGGATCACGCCGTTCGCCGTTCAGCGCGCCGCGGTCGAGATGACGAACGCCGAGCGGCCGGATCTGGTCGTGCTCACGGGCGATTTCGTCTGTCACAGCCAGCTGTGGCTCGATCAGCTGGTCGAGGTGGTCAGCGGCTTCGACGCTCCCACCCTGGCGGTGCTGGGGAATCACGACCACTGGTCGGGGGCCGACGAGGTGGAGGCCGCCCTCCGCCGGGGCGGCGTCGAGGTCCTGCGCAATCGCCACACGACGCTGACCTTGGGGGGGGAGCGGCTGCAAGTCGTGGGGCTCGATGACGCGTACACGGGCCACGCGCGCATGGATGATGCCGTCAAGGGCCTGCGGCCCGACCTGCCCACGCTCGGGCTGTCGCACATCGCCGAAGAGGCGGACGGGCTTTGGCGCCATGGCGTGCCGCTCGTGCTCGCGGGACACACGCACGGGGGCCAGGTGACGGTGGCCCGCCTACACGAGCTCGCGCTGGGCAAGATTGGCGGTCACCGTTATGTCCACGGCCTCTATGGGTCGCGGGAGCCAGACGCCCCGGGCGATGCGAAGAAGCGGCGGCCAAACGGCACCGACGCTGGGGCGGCCGGTGCCGTCTATGTCGGTGCCGGCATCGGCGCAGCCGTCATGCCACTTCGCCTCGGTGACCGGGGCCAACGCGAGGTCACCATCTTCGAGCTCGGCGCCGAACCCGGGAGCATCGACGAGCACCACGCCGAGCAAGAGCCCATGGTCGGACGGAAGCCCTCGCAGGCGGTGATGGCGAAGCGCGCCGCCAAGGTGGTCAGGAAGCGCCTCTCCCGCGAGCGCCGGGCCGTCGGTCCCCACCGCTGACGGGCATCCCACGCTGCGGCCGGAAAGCCCAGGCCAGGACGCGGCGCGGCCTCGCTGCGCATTGCTGCGGCGCGGCGCCGGTCCTCCCACTTTGCATCTCTTTGACGACTTGTAGTCAAACGTGTTCCATTTTTGGACGAATCGGGTTAAGACAGCCTGAATTCGAACCGACAACGGGTACCCTGACCGCAAGGAGATAGCGCTGATGCTGAACGTGAAAAAGATTTCGAAGCCCCTCTCATTTCTCTCACTGGGGATCCTCTCGGTGATGCTGGCTTCTACCGGTTGCGGCAGCGATAGCAGCGGCGGAGCAGGTGGCAAGGGCGGCTCGGTCGGCGCTGGCGGCAAGGGCGGCACCACCGGAACCGCGGGAGCGGGCGGCGGCACGGCGGCTGGCGGCAAGGGTGGCTCGGCGGCCGCCGGCGGCGCGGCGGGCGGCGCGGCCGGCGGTTCGGCGGGCGGTGCAGCGGGCGGTTCGACTGGCGGCGCGGCGGGCGGTGCAGCGGGCGGTTCCAGCGGCGGCGCGGCCGGCGGTTCCAGCGGCGGCGCGGCGGGCGGTTCCAGCGGCGGCGCGGCCGGCGGTTCCAGCGGCGGCGCGGCCGGCGGTTCCAGCGGCGGCGCGGCCGGCGGCCACGGCGGCGCGGCCACTGGCGGCGCGGCCGGATCGGCCGCAGGTGGCGCGGGCGGTACCGCGGCCGGCGGCAGCAGCGGCGCGGCGGGCGCTGGCGGGCAAGGCATGTCGCTGGCGACCCTTCAGGGCGACTGCGCGACTGCCTCGTACGGATCGGCCGGCGCGGGTATGTACGCGGCGCCTGATTTCTGCACTTTCTACGAGTCGGTGTGCGCGGGCGCGCCGACCCATACGGCGACATGCAGCGCGACCTACACGGCCTCCATGTCCCTCGCCACGGATCAGCGTCACTGCCGTTCTTATCACCTCTGCAACGCCTTCAACGCCAGCACGGCAACCGATGTGAACTTGCACTGCGGTCACGCCGTGGGCGTTGGTATGTGCAACTGAGCGCCAACGACCGGACACGTTAGGTTTGCACGAAGGTCGGGCGGAAGCGCCCGGCCTTTTTTGCGTTCCAAGCGGGTGGGTCGAGCGGCTTCCTTACCGAAGAACCGGCGCGCCGTTCGGGGCGTGCTCGGCGGGTGAGACGTCCGGCCGTCTCTTCGGGTCGCCGTCGTTCCTCGCCTTGGTCGCGGAATTCTCGGCCGCCGGTGGGCTGCCGGGGCTCGGAATCTGCGTCGTGGCACGAACGGGCCGGCGAGGCCTCGTGGCGGTCGCCCGCGGCCTCATTTCCGGATCGACGGGATCGGCGCTCGGCTCAGCGCTTTCCCCGGGCGTGGCGGTTCTCCGGGCGGCCTCCTCTACGGCAGGCGGCTCGCGAGGCGCCGCCCCGACCGCGACGGACACGGCCGCCGATCGCTCCCGGTCATTGCGGTTGACCGCGGCCCCGGAAAGAGGCTCGGCTTGCCCGGTGATGATCGCTGCGCTCGCCTGGCTCGGTACCTTTGCCGCTGGTGGGCCCTGCCGAATCATGGGCGGCGCGAGCCCCGGACGCACCTGGGCGCCAGTCCACGACCGGCGAGCCCCCACGAAGATCGCGACGGCCCCGATCGCCAGCGCCCCCAACAGGCCAAACACGCGCGCGGAGGGGTGCGAGCGCGCACCCGCCACCAACTCGTCGGCTGCCGACACGTAGGCCGAGCCCGTGACCGAACGCTCTTCGTCCGCGACCGTCGCGCTGGTCGCCAGGCGCCCCTCGGAGCGGTGGCGAGCTGGAACACCATCCTGGGACAAGCCTTGCGCCCGACCGCTGCCGCGCGGAGACGAACGCGCCGCGGACGCGTCACGCTTGGCAGCCGGGAGCTCGCACCGCTTCTTCAGCGTCTCGACCTCCCGGTGAACAGCCATCGGGGCGGCGCCCCTGCCCTCGGCCTCGAGCGGCAGCGTCGGGGGTAGCTCGAGACTTTGCGGAGCGAAGACCTCGCGCATCAGCGCCTCGAGCGCCGCTGGATCTGACGAATAGCCGGGGCACGCCACGATCGCCGCGAACGCCGCGGCGGTGGATGGGAAGCGCGCGTCGGCGTCGCCCGACAGCATGCGGCGGACGATCGCCTCCGTCTCGAGCGAGACGCCCGCCTGCACGGGCAGGGGCGGCACCTGACAGCGCAGGACCTTCCCGATGATCTCCATCTCGGCGCCGCCCTCGAACAGGCGCTGCCCCGCCAGCGCCTCCCACAACGTCACGCCGAGCGCGAACTGATCCGTGCGGTGATTCAGAGGCTCGCTGCGCAGCTGCTCGGGCGACGCGTATGCGAGCTTGCCCCGAATCATTCCCGCCTGGGTCCCGAGGCTCTGCGAGATCGCCTTCGCGATACCGAAATCGGAGAGCTTCACCTCGCCGCCCATCCCAATCAGGATGTTGTGGGGCGACACATCGCGATGCACGAGCCCCAGCGGCGCCTGGGTCGCGCCGTCGCACCGCTCGTGGACGTACCGAAGCCCCTTCAGCACTTCGCCCGCGATGTGGAGCGCGATCCCCGGCGACAGCCGCCCGCCCCGGCGGTAGACGTTGTGCAGGACGCGCCGCAGATCGTGTCCGTGCACCCGCTCCATCACGATGTAGTAGCGGCCGACGCCGCTTGCCTGGCCAGCCGGGACCTTGTCGAAGTCGAAGACGCCGACGAGGTTCGCGTGCTGGAGTTGCGCGGCCAGCCTGGCTTCATTCACGAACAAACGCTCGAGATCGGGATCGCCGGCGAAGGATTCCAGGATGAACTTCAGCGCCAGCGACTTCACGAAACCCTGTGGGCCCTCGACGCGCGCCGCCCACACCTCGGCCATCCCACCCCTCGCGATGGGCTCGGCGAGGATGTACCTGCCGATGCGCTGACCTGTCCGCACGAACTGATCAGGATTCAAAGGGTCCCCCAAGTCAAGTCGCGGACCTCGCTGCGGCCCGCGTCGACGCCGGCCCTGCCTCGAATGACGCCCTTCATCGCGGCCCCCTCATGCTGATCGGATGCTGCTTCGGCGCGCGCCGTGAATTGTTGCGCCCCGGATTGCATGCGGGCGCTGCGGAGGCGACGGGAACTGCGAGGTTACATTCCGCTCGCTTGGGTTTAGATTGACGCCATCGTGTACTGTTTCTTTCTCGGCATCGCGACGCTGGCCGCCGCGTCCGCTGTCGCCGCCGGAGGCCCGGGCCACACCCCGTTCACGGATTTTCGTGGGCAGGTCCCCGGCCGGCTGCACCTGATTCGCGCGGCCGATCTCCCCCCGCCAAACCCAGCGCAATCGATCGACAACGGCCCGCACCTGATTCCGCGACCGAAGGACGCGTGGCCGCAGGTGCCCGCGGGGTTCAAGGTCGAGCTCTACGCCGAGGGTCTGTCGAACCCGCGCCTCATCCGCGTCGCGCCGAACGGCGACGCCTTCATCGCGGAGAGCAAGCACAACACGCTGCGGGTGCTCCGGGGGGTCACGCCCGGGGGAAAGGCCGCGCAGTCGGTCACGTTCGCCAAGGGCCTGAACAAGCCGTTCGGCATCGCGTTCTATCCGTCGGGGCCCAACGTCGAGCCACGGTGGATCTACGTCGGCAACACGGACTCCGTCGTGCGCTTCGCGTACACGACCGGCGATCTGCGCGCGCGCGCCGCCCCCGAGACGGTCGTCGCCGACCTGCCGAGCGGCGGGCTGCTTCGCGGCGGTGGCCACTGGACGCGGGATCTCGCGTTCTCTCTCGACGGCAAGAAGCTGTTCGTCTCGGTCGGCTCGCACTCGAACGTGGACGACCCCGACACCTCGGAGGTCGAATTTCATCGCGCCGACATCCTCGAATTCAATCCGGATGGCAGCGGACTGCGGGTGTTCGCGACAGGCATCCGCAACGCCGTCGGGATCGCCGTGCACCCGCGAACGGGCGCGCTGTGGGCGTCCGTGAACGAGCGCGACCTGCTCGGAGACGACCTGGTCCCCGACTACATAACGACCGTCAAGGACGGGGGCTTCTACGGCTGGCCGTGGTTCTACATCGGCCCGAACCAGGATCCCCGCCACGCCGGCAAGCATCCCGAGCTCCGGGGCAAGGTGATCGTGCCGGACGTCTTGCTGCAACCGCACTTCGCGTCGCTCGAGCTGTGCTTCTACGAGGGCGCACAGTTTCCGGCGGCCTACCGGGGCGACGTCTTTGCCGCCGAGCACGGCTCGTGGAACCGGCACGTGCGGACGGGCTACGAGGTGGTCCGTGTCCCGCTGCACGGCAAGAACCGGGCGACCGGCGAGTACGAGGACTTCTTGACCGGATTCGTGACCGAGGGCGGAGAGGTGTGGGGGCGTCCGGTCGGCGTCGCGGTGGCGAAGGACGGCGCGCTGCTGGTCACCGATGACGGCACCGACTCGGTCTGGCGGGTCACATCGGTCGGGAATTGACCTCCCGGCGCTTCTTGTCGAGCTCGTAGATACGTAGACCGTGGTCCCATGCCCCCAAATAGCCACGCTTGCTCCAGGCCATGGCGATTTTCCTGTTGGCAGGGGGGGGCATACGGCATCCGGCCCCTGCAGTCACGCTGAACATCGCGTCATTTAGATCCATATCGACCGATGATTTTCAACAGTATGGCGAAATGCCCTCGACATCGACGACTTTGAGATCTAGAGTCTCGACGTCTCAAACCAAGGAGTCTCGTCGTGACACCACCTCGTTCGTCCGCAGCCCCGAGCCCCCAGCCCACCGACAAGTCGTCCCCCACGGCCGTCGCGGCCGTCGCGCCGAAGGTGGGGCCGGTCGCTGTCGCGCCCACGGGAGCGGAGACGCTGATTCGGTGTCTCGAGCGAGAAGGGGTCGAGTACGTGTTCGGCCTGTCGGGCGGCGCGGCGATGCCCATATTCGACGCGCTCGTCGATTCGAAGATCAAGTTGATCCTGGTGCGCCACGAGCAAGGCGCAACGCACATGGCGGATGGCTACGCGCGCGCGACCGGCAAGCCGGGCGTGGTGCTGGTGACCTCAGGCCCCGGCGCCACGAACACCGTCACCGGTCTGCTGACGGCACTGATGGATTCCGTGCCGATGATCGTCCTCACCGGCCAGACCATCTCGCCGATGCTGGGGAAGGACGCGTTCCAGGAGGCCGACGTCACGGGCATCACCTATCCCGTGGTCAAGCATTCGTACCTGGTGAAGGACCCGAACGACATCCCGCGCATCGCGCGCGAGGCGTTCTACCTGGCGACGAGCGGCCGACCCGGCCCCGTCCTCATCGATCTGCCCAAGGACGTCACGTCCGGCCCGTGCTCGGCGGAGTTCGTCGACAAGGTGGACCTGCCCGGGTACCACCCGCCCGGTAAGGCAGATCCGGCCTTGTTGAAGAAGGCGGCGGCGTTGCTGGCGCGCGCGAAGAAGCCGGTGCTCTACGTCGGCCATGGCGCGGTCATCTCGGGCGCGGGGCCGGCCATCATGAAGCTGGCGGAGAAGCTTCAGGCCCCCATCGTCAACACGTTGCTCGGCAAGGGCGCGTGCCCCGAGGATCATCCGTTGCACCAGGGGATGCTCGGCATGCACGGCACCGCCTACGCGAACAAGGCGGTCATGAACTGCGACGCCATCTTCGCGATCGGCGCGCGCTGGGACGACCGCATCACCGGCAAGCTGTCCGAGTTCTGCGTGGGCGCGACCAAGATCCACGTCGACATCGACGTGGCGGAGTTCAACAAGATCGTGCGCCCCGACGTCTCGATCGCCGCCGACGCGCGCCTCGCCATCGAGGAGCTGCTCCCGCTCGTCGAGAAGTGCGACAGCGCGGCGTGGCTGGCGGAGCTCGACGGCTGGCGCAAGCAGTACCCGCTGAAGTACGCGAAGAAGGGGGGCTTGCGGGCGCAGCTGGTGCTCGACCGGCTGGACAAGCTGGGCGGACGCGACTGCATCCTGACCACGGACGTCGGACAGCACCAGATGTGGGCGGCGCAGTTCTGTCGCACCACGAAGAACCGCCACTGGCTGTCGTCGGGGGGAGCCGGCACGATGGGCTACGGGTTCCCGGCCGCCATCGGCGCGCAGTTCGCCATGCCGAACAAGAAGGTGTGGGCGATCGTCGGTGACGGTGGCTTCCAGATGACCCTGGCCGAGCTGGCGACGGCGGCCATTCACAAGCTGCCGGTGAAGATCCTGATCATCAACAACTCGTACCTGGGCATGGTTCGCCAGTGGCAAGAGCTGTTCTTCGACAACCGGCTGTCGGGCGTCGACCTCGAGGGCAACCCCGACTTCGTGAAGCTGGCGGGCGCGTACGGAATCAAGGCCTGGCGCGTGCGGCGGCCCGCCGAGGTGGACCGGGTGCTGAAGGCGGCGATGGAGTGGAACGAGGGTCCGTGCTTGGTCGAGGCCGAGGTCATCAAGGAGGACAACGTCTTCCCGATGATTCCGGCGGGCGCGGCGCTGAGGGACATGATCATCGACCGGCCGAAGCACAAGATGGAGAAGCCCACGGGATCGACGTAGGGGCTTCCCGCGCTTCGTGGACGCGCGGCCCCCCGGGGGGGCTGCGCGACTTTGGTGACCCACAACAACGTTTCCGAGAGGCTGTGATGACTGCGACTGCTTTGAGCGTGGCGAGTGCGCCGCCGGTGCACACGATTTCGATTCTGGTGCGGAACAAGCCGGGGGTGCTGGTCCGGGTGGCGCTGGTGTTCTCGCGGCGGGGGTACAACATCGAGAGCTTGGTGGTCAGCCCCGACGTCGCCGACGGCGAGTTCTCGCGGATGAGCATCACGTGCAGCGGCGATCTGCAGACGCTGGAGCAGATCATCAAGCAGTGCACGAAGCTCATCGACGTCGTGCACGCCATCGATCACACCGGCAAGTCGGTGATCGAGACGGAGATCGCGCTCGTCAAGATCCGGTGCCCGCTCGACCGCCGCACCGAGATCCTGCAGATCGCCGAGCAATACCACGCCAAGGTCGTCGACTACGGCACCGAGTCGCTGATCGTACGCATCGACGGCGCCAGCGACAAGCTGGACGCGTTCTCGACCCTGATGCGCCAGTTCGAGATCATCGAGCTCGTCCGCTCCGGCAAGATCCTGATGGCGCGCGGCAACGAGACGACCTGACCGGGACCTTCCGACGACACGACCGGTGTCCCAGGGACCGGCCAGTGCGTCCGGCGGCCGGCAAGAGGTCGTCTGGGGGCCGGCCAGTCCCCCGCGCGAGCCTGCGTCCAGTTCGCGACTGCGGAGAGCGGCACCGTTCTCGCATCAAGCCGCCGAATGACGGATGACGATCGGCCACCCCTGGTGCTCGTTTTGTCAAAGCTCCCAGCGGGCGGTGCCCCCGCACCCTCGAAACCACGACTGCTCGACCAGTTCGGACAGGCCATTCGGGCGCGCCACTACGCCCGGCGAACCGAGCGCGCCTACGTCGGCTGGGTTCGCCGCTTCCTCCTGTTCCACGGCAAGCGACACCCGAGCGAGCTGGCCGGGCCGGAGATCAACGCCTTCCTGACCAGCCTGGCCACCGAGCGTCACGTGAGCGCCTCGACGCAGAACCAGGCCCTCGCCGCGATCCTTTTCTTGTACAAGGAAGTCCTCGACAGCGACCTGCCATGGATCGGCCCGGTCGTCCACGCCAAGCGCCCAGAACGATTGCCGGTTGTCCTGTCGCGCGACGAAGTCACGAACCTGCTGGAGCAACTCCGCGGCCCCGCCCGCCTCATCGTCTGCCTGCTGTATGGCGCCGGCCTTCGGCTCCTCGAGTGTCTGCAGCTTCGCATCAAGGACGTCGACTTGTCGCGCAAGGAGATCCGCATCCGCGACGGCAAGGGACGGAAGGATCGCGTCACCATGCTGCCAGCCACCATCTTGGTGCCCCTTCGCGAACACCTGGAGGCCACGCGCGTCCAACACGAATCCGATTTGCGCCTCGGCGCCGGCTGTGTGGCCTTGCCGGACGCCCTTCGCGTCAAGTACCCCAATGCCCCGCGCGAATGGGCCTGGCAGTGGATCTTCCCCGCCGCCCGCACCTACTTGGACCCGGCGACCCGAGAGCGCCGCCGTCACCACTGCCACGAATCCGCGGTCCAGAAGGACATCAAAGCCGCCGCCCGCGCTGCCCACATCCCCAGGCCGGTGACCTGTCATTCCCTCCGGCATTCCTTCGCGACCCATCTTCTGGAGTCCGGTCAGGACATCCGCACGATCCAGCAGCTCCTCGGCCACAAGGACGTGAGCACCACCATGATCTACACCCACGTCCTGAACAGCGGCCCCCTCGGGGTCCGCAGCCCCCTCGACCGCCTCCCCTGATCGCCCGGCGTTACACCGCAATTCCTCGCCGCCTATCGCCGGGAGGAGCCAACAAGCTCGCCGCGGAAAACACCAAGCCTCTCGTGGGATTGCGGCCACACCGCACGTCCACCCGGGTTAATCGATAGGACGCGAAGCCAGGGCCGGTATTCGGTTACCGAGACCTGTATAATCCTAGTTCGGCGGACGTCGGCGAGGAGCATGCGCCCCTCCCAAATTTGCAGCCACAACTTCTTGCATAATATGCTGTTGGTATGTCTGAAGAGCCTTCCAATGTTTCCGAGTCATTGCCTCAGCCAGCGGCTGCTGGCCGAGGCAAATTCAAGGAGTCGGTCGCTCGAACCGCCGCAATCGCTGGCTTCATTTCGCTGGCTTTGAGTCCCGCGTCCATAGTTGTCGGCTATTGGCTCAATCATCTTCTTGCGGCACCTAAGCTGAGGCCCGAGTACGTGACGGCGGTTGTCGTTGTTAAGAATGCGGAACCAGACTGGGCTGGGCTCGACAAGCTCAGGAAGAACCAGGCAGCAAGTGCGACCGTTCGCGATCTGCTAATGAGGGTGGCGCTCACCAAGCAGCGTTCTTCATGCACAGCCTGGCTCGATACGAACAAATGGCTTGATGACTGTTCTGGTGACGTAGAGGACGTTCTGCGGTGGCAATCTGCCGCTCTCGCTGCGCAGTTGCGCGATCTAGACGCAGGCCAACGGTCTCTCGATGGCAACAACTTTGTTGGCGTGGGCAGCAGCGAGCTGAGCGCCTACATCAGTACGCTTGCTCTCAAGGACAAGTCCTCCGCGAAAAGCGTGATTGCTGCCAAGACCGCTGCGGTTCATGCCGATGCTATTCTTCTGGATGACGTCCTGAATCTCGTAAGGAAGGCGGATGAGCAGCCCCGCCCGAGAACCGGTGACATAGTTCTGCGCGTAGGAGTCGTGAATACCGGGGACTCGGACGGCGTGATGACCCGACAGGCCGTTCTTAAGTTCGGCGATTCGGAGGTCCAGATGCGGAATCGAAAGTACGTAGTCATCAAAGCGCACTCCCTCGAAGAGTTGGAAATCGAGGTTGACGATCGTTCCACCAGATCTGGAGACGCAGACCGATTGCACAGCCTTGTACGGGCAAACGTCCAAGATCCATTTCTCCTGGAAATGCGCCCATCCGACGGTCCGACGATTCAAGTCGCGGGCCGCTTCCCCGAGTGAGGACCGCCGCCGAACAAGCCGTTGCAGCGGACGATCCCGCCGCAGGGAAATCGGAGTAACATCAACGAACCGCTCGTGCGGCGGGCTCGCCGCTGAACGGCAAGGCGTTGGGCAGACGAGGAATAGCGGGTGCTTGAGACCTGAGTACGGGACACCACTCTTGCGCACAACTGACGAACAAGCCCGCATTGTCGACTCCAGAGTGCGGTTCCTGCGGACTCTCATCCGGCAGGCGCGGAGGCTCTTCCCTCTCCAAGAACCTCCTGCAAGCTACTACGTAGGACAGGAGTACGTCGAGGACCGCCAACGCAGTGGCTGTATCATTTCAGTCGCCTTTGTCTTTCCGGGGAGAATACAGGCGTTCGAGCTTTGGTATCGCAAGAGCAGGATAACCGGCCGGCAGGATGGGCCACTGTTAACGCTTCAGATTCACCGCACAATGTCGGAGCGCCTCTGGGACGACATGAGATTCTTCGGCCGCGGGCAGAACCACATCATTGGCTACCTTAGCACGCTAATGCCAGCTATCAATCGTCACCTCCTGGACACCCGATACTTAAGCGGTCAGCCGCTTTCCCGGACCTACTCCCTCTTGGATGCAGTCTCCGTGACCCTAAGCCGCGGAATGGCTGTTCAGAATCTGTCATGGCCCCTCAGCGTCCCACCATTTCCACCGAGCGCCCAAATGGCACCGGAAAGAAGCGAGCTCTATCTTCGGGACTTCATTGACGCTATCCATTCGTACCTCAGGAATGATTTTGATGACTGCGTCCGTCGTCTCATTACCGCGGTAGAAACGTTTATCGCCAAGAGGCAATGGACCGCGTCGGCACCCCCGATTTCATTCAGACGCATTCTGGACGCCAACGTCGACAAAGACAGTTTTGCTGGGCAGGTCGTCGGCGAGAATCTCCAGATCGTGTATCAAGTCAGAAATCGCATCGTTCACGCGGGATTTCGGATGAGCCCGTCGAGCGGAATGTTCTGTGACAAAGCAATCGCGACGGTTCGTTATTTTATCCAGCGCTACTCAGGCGACGTTGCCATATCCAGGTACGCCTACACCCTCGGCATGCAGCTTTTGCTCCTGCAGCATATCCTTGGTAACAATGCAGACCTAGACGCGATCGAATGTGGTGTGATGAACCCGCGTGACACTGGGCCGCCAATCGACAGTCCCGCCGATCTGGATCGTTTCATGTTCACCTCGCTTAGGCTCACTTCCCGGGACCGAGGATCAATCCTATGATGCTAGAAGGTGGTGTTGACGCACTTTGGCGTCGCTGCCCAACAGGGCGTTGCAACAGACGGCGCTGTGCGCCGCCGCTGAACGCCAGTATCGTTGGGCAGACGAGCGCGTTGGAAGCAATCGTATGAATCGCATCTATCGCATCGAAGTCGCCATCGGGGTAGTTTTTGCCGTTGGGTCGGCTGTGTGGGGCTCTCTGGTGCTGGTCGATATCTTGCCCGCACCCGCCGAGCCGCCCGTGTCGATCGTGGCTTGCGTGATTGTGGTGTTCCTGATTCTGAATCTATCGTTGTGGCTGTCGGCCAAACGGTCGTTGCACTGGCCGTGGCAACCGAAGTGGCAAATGACGGGAACGCTGATTGCGACGGGCATCTTTGTCGCTATGGCTTCCTACGGAATTCTAAAATGGCCGGCGGCGCCCGTTCGGGTCGACGGTCAGCGATACGTGGACAAGACGGGACGCGAACACACGGAGTCAAGTTTTAGGGCGTTCAAGCGCTGGGAGACCGCATTTCCCTTCCTCTGGATGCCTTTCGCACTGTCGGCGATCACGACTCTTCCAGCCATGGCGCGACCGCACCGGAACGCGGCCTAACCAGCCGTTGCAGTCGGACGGGCGCGTCGGTCGCTGCCCTCCCTCTCGCGCCCGCCGCTGAACGGCTATATCGTTAGGCCGACAATCGGAGGGCTACCCGAGAATGGTGCGAAACAGGGGTTCGGAATCGGAGCCTATCGAGGTGCGGCAGCTCTCCGCAGACGACATCGATCGTGGCGTCGCAAAAGTGCGTCGCAGAATTGATGACATACAGAAGCTCAAGACCGATGGCGTCCGATGGGATGCTGGTCGGAAGCGCGCGGTGGAAACGGAAGTCCACAGGGACAGAGCCATCGGCCCCAGGGGTATACTGACGACCATGCCCCAGCCGCTTTCCATGCCGCCACCTGGATTCGACGAGCTTCTCGTCGAGGACAAGATCGACTACGTCCAGAATCTCTGGGACCGGATTGCCGCAAATCAGGATCAAATCCCATTGCAGGAATGGCATCGCCAGATCCTGGAGGAGCGCCTGGCTGCCCACCGCGCTGCGCCGGACATTGCGAAACCCTGGGGCGAGGTTTTGGACGGGCATGAACGTCGGCTGAAGACCCGATGACCGAGTTGCTCGTCCGCCCCGACAGAGGTCGATGCGTTCGAAGCTGCTTCGTGGTACGAGCGCGAACGCGAGGGCCTCGGCTCGGCATTTCTGGCGAGGGTGCGCAGGGTTTTCAGGCGCATCGAAAGCGGACCGCTGCAGTTCCCCCTGGTCATGGCGGATATCAGACGCGCACTCCTCGGTCGATTTCCGTTTGGTGTCTTTCTTTGTCGATGACCAGGCGGCCGTCATTATAGCGATCATGCACCTTTACCGGCACCCGGATTCATGGGAAGATCGGCGGTGATGTTGGGGCGCTACCGAACCAGGCATTGCAGCGGACGATCACCTCGGTCGCTTCGCTCCCTCGGTGGTCGCCGCTGAATGCCATCGCGTTTATGCGGATCCGGGTCCTAGAGAGGGCGACGAAAATGCGACTTGTGTTCCTAGGGACCGCTGCGGCACTTCTGGGGCTTGGGTCTTGTGCCACTGCGCCAAAGCAAGCGACGGCGAACCCCGACGCCGTGCGAGGTGGAGGGGACCTGCCAATTCCAGTTGAATGGCGCCCCCACGTCCAGAGGGCAGAGGATATTGGTCGGGAACTCTACCTGCTCGACAAGGTGTCCGCGATGGGAACCGACGAGCTGATGAAGCACGTTCCTGATCCTCGAAAGGCAGGACTGGGCGGCTATATCCCGGTTCGCGAGGCAGACGACACACTTCAGCCGAAGGATTCGTTTATGGTGACGTTCTTTACCAGCGAAGAACCGCCCCGAATCGCGTACGAGATTCGTATCCCGCTCAGACTCCACTCCACGCCCGAATTCGAAGGGTTCGATCCGCCGAAGGATGCCACGCAATCCTTCTTGACTTTGGTGCGGGCGCGGCAGGCGGCAATCGCGGCGCTTCCCCCCGTGAGTCAGCCAATGAATCCAGTCCTGCTTCCCGGATCGGCAAACGGTGAAGAGGGAATTCTCGTTTACATGCTGGCGGGAACCACGAAGCCCAACGTCGCCGTCTTCGGTCGACACTTCCGTGTCCTGATGCCCGATCAAGGCACCACACCAACATACGTCATGCCGTTGTCTAGGTCTGTGCTCGAGATGTCGACGAGAGGGCCGAAAGGTTCCAGGCCCGAAGGCCTGATGGTCACCCACCTGGTCAGCGACTGGCCCCTCGAAACCCACGTATTTGTCAGTCTCCTTTCTCATCTGCCGGTCTACGTGGGGACAAGAGTCGGTGTCTGGCGGGTCAGCGGTGACAAAATCGCTCTCATCAGCGAGCGTCCCCCGAAGGTGCTTCAATAGTGGAGCGACCGCATAACCCGGAATTGCAGCCGGCGGGCTGCGCCCGACGCTGAATTCCAGTATCGTTAGCCGGACGGACGGGGTTGACCTCGTATGGGTCGTAGACCATACTACTGGATGCGATGCCCACGGTGGTGGAAGGGGACTTCGAGTGGGACGTCGCGAAAGCTGAGTCGAATCTCGAGAAGCACGGGGTGTCCTTTCCGGAAGCCGCCACGGTATTCGCGGACCCAATGGCGGTCTACCTCGATGACGGCACAGGAACAGGCAACATGGTGGTCATAGGGACCTCGCTTCGCGAGCGTCTTCTGTGCGTGGTTCACGTCGAGCGCGGTCAGCGCGATCGGATCATCAGTGCGCGACCGGCAACCGCCCCGGAGCGCACCGTCTACGACAGCGGGGGTTGGAAATGAGCACGGCAGCAAAACGTCCCAACATTGCGGAATCGGAGCCCGTTCGGATACTGGGACGCGGTCTTCGCGCCCAAAGAGGGGTGCATCTTACGATCCGAGCTGTTCGAGAGGCGGTAGGCAAGACCCAGGTCGAAGTTGCGGCGGACGCGTCGATGGACCAGTCGGACGTATCTCGCCTCGAGGGGCGAGAGGATTTCGAGGAGTGCCTCGTATCCACTCTTAGCCGGTACATTGCCGCCCTCGGTGGGCAGCTTGACCTCGTGGCGTCCTTTGGCGACAAGAAGATCATCCTGACTGGAAGTCAGTCGAACTCGGCCGGTGTGCCGGCGAACAAGGCGTTGCAGCGGACGGGTCGGCGGCCGGCCCGCCGCTGAACGCCAAGACGTTATCCGGCTCCGGGACGCAGTCCAAGATCATAGGAGACGTAGGGGCACCATGAGAAAGCACTGTCTGCGGCTACTTGGCATCCACGCTCGATGTGCGGCATTGCTCGTCGCGCTGACCTCTTGCGGCGGTGGGACCGCAACGTCGTGTCCGCGCAGCTGCCCAGCGACCTACATCGGCGTCATCCTGTTGGTGAAAGGATCAACTCAGGTTGGGGCTCTGCAGGGTGTCGCGGCAACATTGTCGGGCCCGATGATGAACACCATGTCATGTGAGCCAAGTAGCACAGCGACCGTGTGTAGGCTGGAGAGCGGGCCCGTGATTGCGGGCGACTACTCGCTTCAGGTCACTGCGACTGGCTTTCAACCGCTCAGCACCAGCGCCACTATAGCGGTCCCTTCCGATCCCGCGTGCGGGTGCGCGACCGCCGCCATTCAGCCATCAACTGTCACACTCGATCCATCTTGATTGGTCGCGCGAGGAACCGGCTGACCAGGCGTTGCAGACGGACGGGCGCGTCGGTCGCTGCGCTGCCTCTCGCACTCGTCGCTGAACGGCAGTATCGTTGGACAGACGAGCGATGACTGGCCAGTGAGTGGACGCCGCGATGCCTGGTGCAGATGGAGGCGTCCGCCTTCTCCGGATGAATCCGGCGAAGACTACCTCTGCCCGGACAAGCTTCTTGTCGCCTCACGCTCCGGGGACCAGTCACACGAGCCATGCGGGTTGCGGCCTGACATGTCGAAGCCCCTCACGTCGGCGTGCCCACCTTCGACTGGGGCGCGACGCGATGCAGGTAGGCGGCGAGCTCCAGCAGCGAACGAAGCTCCTGCAGCCGGCGGGCGACGGCGACTTCGAACGGCTGCGATTTCGCGGGCCGCTCGCGCGCCAACCGCGCCGCGGCAGCCGCGACGGTCTCTGGCACGTATGACGCGCGCAGCACCTCCAATCGCGCGGCCACACCGGGGGGCGGGTCACTCATCCGGCGGGCGGGCGCCGACACGCCGGCCACGTCGCCCGGGCGGTCACGGCTCATCCGGACGCTCCAATCTCTCGAGATCGGCGAGATCCTGGGGCCTCGCCGCCATGCGCTTCATGCGCAGCAGTGTGGCGCGGGACACCACGGACAGGGAGCCCTCCGGCAGCGAGACATCGATGCGGTCGTCGAGCAATCCCGCCAGTGACGAGCGCGCGAGGAGCAGGTCCAACACGAGGTGCTCTCCCTGCGAAACCTTGCTCACGCGCTGGACGTGGCGCTCGCGGTCGGTCCCCTCGTCGAACGCCATGGGGAGCGCGGCGAAGGCGTAACCAAGCGGTCGGACGGCGTCCAGGGCCCGCGAGAGATCCTCCGGCGTGACCAGCACATCGATGTCCTTCGTCGAGCGCGTCGCTCCGTGAATGGTCACCGCGACCCCGCCGCAGATCGCGTACGTGACGCCGGCGCTCGTCAGGGCCGCTGCGATTCCGTGCAGCTCGTCGACCAGATTCACGTGACAACGCTAACATGTCACCTCCGCCCCCGCCGTCGCGCGACGCAAACCCACGGAGGCGCGGACCGCCGCGCACCACCTACCGCTGGCTCAGCGTGAACAGGCTCACGTCGGGGCGGGCGTACGCGCGGATGGGGAGCTCGACGGAGCCGAGGCCGCGCGAGACGAACAGGCTCATCTCGCCGAGCTGGTAGAGCCCCGCCGGCCAGCGGCGGCCGTGCTTGCCCTGGACGACCACCGGGCCGGACGGCAGCGCGATCTGGCCGCCGTGGGTGTGACCGCACAGCAGCAGCGCCAGCCCGCGGCCTTGCAGCATCGGGACGCCCTCCGGCGAGTGCGACAGCCCGATGCGCAGCCCCGCGCCCTCCCCGCCCCGCAGCGCCCGCGCCGCGTCCGGCTTGCCCGCCCACGGATCGTCGATGCCGACGAAGGCCACGTCCTCGAACGGGGCCGGCAGCACCAGCGCGTCGTTGACCAGCACCGTCGCCCCGGCCGCGCGCAGGGCGGCCTCGATCCGATCGTGGTGGGTCCACAGGTCGTGGTTGCCGAGGATCGCGATCTTGGTGCGCGCCGGCACCGCCGCCACGCGGGCCTCCAGCTCGCGCGCCATCTCTGGGGTCGCCTCCATGTACACGTAGTCGCCCCCCAGCACCAGCACGTCGGGCCGCAGCTCCGCCAGCAGGGCGAACGCGTTGTCGAGCAGGCGCGGGGACGTCAGCGGACCGATGTGGAAGTCCGACGCGAACGCGACCCGCAGCACGCGCGTCCCGCCGTCGGGCCGGGTCGGCAACAACGCCAGGTCGTGCCGTACCAGATCGACGGCCGTCCGCCCCGGCACGCGCGCCCACGCCCGCGCGGCCCAGCCGCTGCCGTACACCGCGCGCGCGATCGACTCGCCCACCAGGCGCTTGCGTGAAAAGTTCCGTCCCCGCCCGGGCGGCCTCGGTTTCACCAGGTGGGAAACGAACGAACCGACCCGGGACCGCGTCACTCGACGTCCATCATGACGATGGGCGGGTGGTGCATGAGCGTGATCTCCGGCGACGGGCCCACCGTGCTCTTGGCCATGGCGATCGCCTCCGTCACCGACTCCGCCCGCTCCCACCCCAGCATGGCCGGCACGTGCGCGTTCTGCGCGCCCGCCACGATCACCTTTCCCACGTGCTGGCGGCCGTTCTCGCCCCAGTACCACATGAAGAACGGATGCGCGCCGTGGTAGGCGTTACCGCGCCGGTACATCTCGATGTAGCTCGGGTTGTGGGCGAACTCTTCCTCGTACTTGTGCCGCAGCTTCATCGCGTCGCGCGTCTCGGGCAAGAGCCGGTTGAAGAACTCGATGTAGCTCGGGTGGTGATTGGGATCGAACTCGTCGTAGCAGGGGTGGGTGATGATCATGACGCCCCCCTTCTTCAGGACGGGCTTGCCCCGGTACATGTTGTGGAAGTAGCCGAGCGCCATCACCTGCACCAGCAGCGGGTTCAGGATCGAGTTGACGTTGTACGGTGAAATGAAGGGAATCCCGCAGATCAGGATGTCCGCCTGGCCGCGCACGTCGACGGCGTACTGCTCGAAGCAGCGCTCGACGATCTTCTCGTGCACGGGCTCGGTCTTGCCGGCGTGGCACGCGATCATCTGATACGGCGCCGGGATCGACTGGAACAGCTTCCGCTTCGCCGCCGGCGGCAGCTTCGACAGCGACCACCGCATGGCCTCGAACTTCATGCGATCGAACTCGGTGTACTGGTCCTCGTTCTTGGCCAGGAACGCCGTAGGCCCCGCGTACATCCGGTTGTTCAGCGCGGTCTCGATGTGGAACACGTTCATGTGCTCGTCGACCAGCGCGCCCATGCGGCCGATCTTCGTGCTCAGCATCGAGTGCTTCGGATCCATGTAGCTGTCGGACTTGCGGATGGTCTCGGGCTCGTGGTGGGGCCGCAGGCTGTCGTAGTCGCACAGCCCCACGGCCACAGACTTGTGCCCGCCGTTCATCGGCACGAAGTTCACGTTCACGTAGATGACGAGGTCGCTCTCCACCGCGCGCCGGTTGATGTTCACCGGCTCGTTGTGGGCGGTGACGCCCAGGTGGACCATCCCGTCGGGATCCTCGGCGTCGTGGTTGTAGTAGCGGTCGGGATAGAAGGCGTTGAAGATCTTGTCGCCCACCATGCGCTTCATCTCGGCCACGGTGTGGCGCCGGTGCAGGGACGTGGCGACGATGATGTGGATGTCGTCGACGCCGTTGGCGTCCAGCATCTCGAGCAAGATCTCGAGCACGGTCTCGCGCACGTCCGGCCGCACCATGGGCGGCAGCGGCATGCTGATGTCGTCGATCGCGATGGTGACGCGCATCCCGGGCATGAGCTGGGCGTAGAGCGGCTCGGTCCCGAGCGGGTGGTTGAGCGCATAACGAATGGCGGCGCCGGGGTTGACCAGCCCCTCGATGGGAGGCTTCGGGTACACCACGCGGGTCCCGATGGGCAGGTCCTCGAGCAACAGGTCCTCGCCCGAGAACAGCACGCGCGGCGCGGAGTCGGTGTCGATGTAGACGACCTGATCGTCCTCCTTGCGCCGCGGCACGGGACCGCGGAAGACCTTGGGGGCGCGCTCTCTCATCGCAGATCCAGGATGGGCCAGTCGTGCTGGCGCGCGGTGCCCCGCAGGCGGAAGTCCGGGTTCACGGCGGCCGGGTGCCCCACGACGGACAGCATCGGCAGGTCGCTCATGCTGTCCGAATAGGCGTAGCAGTCGGACAAGTTCAGGTTCTCCTTTTCAGCGTAGATGCGCATCCAGCTGGCCTTCGTGGCGGCCGCCATCACGGGGGGCAGCAGCCGCCCCGTCGCGATGCCGTCGACGAATTCCAACCGGTTGGTCACATAATCGTCGATCCCGAGGTGTTTGGCGAGGGGGCGCACGGTGAAGTCGATGGCGCCCGTCACCAGCACCTGCCGCAGCCCGAGCTGCTTGGACTTCTGAATCAACGAGTAGGCGCCGGGGAAGATCGACGGGCGGATGGCGTTGTCGAACAGCTCGTCGGCCAGGTAGCGCAGCCGATCCTCGGATTCGCCCTTGTAGCGAACGAAGAACACATCGTTGAATAGCCGTCGGCTGTACATGTCGGCGCCGAGGAAGAGCGGCACGCTGGCGAACGTCGCCACCGTCTTGACGACGCTCTTCAGCAGCCCCTGCTGGTTCTTGGCGGCGTACATGAACGCGTGCACGAGGTTCGTGCGAACCAAGGTCCCGTCCAGGTCGTAAAAGGCGGCAGCACCGCGGTCCATATCGAGCGGCCTGCTATATCACAGGCCAACCCTGACCGCTCGATCCGCGCCTTGGCTGCGGTTTCCGCGCCAAATGACTGGCCAAACGGGCGTTTCCAGGGCCATCATGGGGGCAGACTGCGGATGGCTTCGCTTCTCGACCGGCTGCGGGCGCGCAAGCCCCAACAAGCCCTGCGCGCGATCCTGACGGACGCCTCGGGGGTCGACCTGACGATCATCGGTCGAACCCTGCTCCATGCCGCCCTGGTCGGCGCGGCGGCGGGCCTGTTTGGGGCGGCCTTCTTTGCGGGCCTGGAGTACCTCCAGCGCCTGCTGATCGAGGATCTCGGGGGCTACCACCCGCTGCGGGCCGCCGGCGAGAATTTTCTGCCGAGATCCGAGGTGGCCCACAAGTTTCGCCCCTGGCTGCTGGCCCTGCTGCCGGCCGTGGGTGCCCTGGCGAGCGGCATCATCTCGCAGCTGGCGCCCGAGACCCGCGGGGGCGGCGGCGACGCGATGATCGCGGCGTTCCACCACAACGGCGGGATCATCCGGCGGCGCGTGATCTGGGTCAAGGCGCTGGCGTCCCTGTTCACGCTCGGCAGCGGCGGCTCGGGGGGACGCGAGGGACCGACCATGCAGATCGGCGGGGCGCTGGGCTCGACGGTGGGACGCCTGCTGCGCGTCACCCCGGCCGAGCGCCGCATCCTGATGGTGGCCGGCGTCGCCGCAGGCATCTCCGCGGTGTTCCGCACGCCGCTCGGCGCGGCGCTGCTCGCCGTCGAGGTCCTGTACCACGACGACTTCGAGTCGGACGCGCTGATCCCGGCGGTCCTCGCCAGCGTGGTCGCCTACTCGGTGGTCATCTCAATCTTCGGGGAGACGACGCTGTTCTCGCAGCCGAGCCGCTTCCCCTTCGTGCCGGGTCACCTCTGGCTGTACGGGATCATGGCCATCATCGTGGCGCTGCTGGCGGGCCTGTTCGTGCGCACTTTGCGGGCGGTCCAGGGGATCAGCGCCCGACTGACCATCCCGGAGTGGTCGAAGCCCGCCGTCGGCGGCCTGTCGCTCGGCCTCTTCGCGGTCCCTCTCGTGATGCTGGTCGGCTGGCAAATCGGACAGCCGGGCCAGGGCGTAGGGCTGCTCGGCGGGGGCTACGGCGCGGTGCAGGTCGCGATCAGCGGCGCGTCGTGGTTGCCGGGCGGCTGGAGCGCGGTGGCGTTGCTCGGAGGCCTGTGCATCGCGAAGCTGTTCGCGTCGTCGCTGACGATCGGGTCGGGCGGCAGCGCGGGTGACTTCGCGCCGTCGATGGTGATCGGCGGCCTGTTCGGCGGCGCGTTCGGGCGCGCGGTGCAACTCCTCTCGAATGACCCGCGCATCAACCCGGCGGCGTTCGCGCTGATCGCCATGGGAACATTCTACGGAGGCCTCGCCCACGCGCCGCTCAGCTCGTTGATCATCGTCTGCGAGCTGGCCGGCAGCTACGATCTGCTGGTGCCGCTGATGCTGGCCGAAGGGATCGCGTTCATCGCGCTCAGGAACAAGAGCCTCTATCATGCCCAGCTCCCGTCACGGCGGTACTCCCCCGCCCACAGCGACGACTCGGGGTTGCACCTGCCCCCGCGCCCCCCGCCCAGCGCCGCCCCATCCGCCCCGTCCGCCCCGTCCGCCCCGTCCGTCCCGTCCGCCCCGTCCGTTCCGTCCGTCCCGTCCGTCCCGTCCGCCCCGTCTGTCCCGTCCGCCCCGTCCGCCCCGTCCGCCCCGTCCGCCCCGTCTGTCCCGTCCGCCCCGTCTGTCCCGTCTGTCCCGTCCGCCTGACGACATTTCGCCAGGCCCGCTTTCACTAGATGCGGCCGAGCGAAGGCGACCCCACCTTCGCGCGGGGCCAACGTCGCCGCCCGTCCGGGCCCCGCTGGCCGCTTGAACCTTTTTGCGGCGCGTAGCCTGCACTCGAATCAACCGCAGCTACGCGCCGCAAAAAGGCACGCGCGGCCACAACGCCTGTTGAAGACGCAAGACCCGATCCGCGCGTAACTTCGCTAGCCCTTCGCTAGCCCCTCACCAGCCCCTCACCAGCCCTTCGCCAGCCCCTCACCAGCCCTTCGCCAGCCCCTCACCAGCCCTTCGCCAGCCCCTTCGCTTGCCCGCTTCCATGTGACGCGACCCGTGCCCAGGCCCCCCAGCCTTCGCGCGGCGCCAACGTCGCCCCTCGTGCAGGCCCAGCGTGCCGCTTGAACCTTTTTGCGGCGCGTAGCCTGCACTCGAATCAACCGCAGGCTACGCGCCGCAAAAAGGCACGCGCGGCCACGGGGCCTGTTGAAGACGCAAGACCCGATCCGCGCGTAACGGGGATCGGGTGCGACCAGGAGCGAGGAGCACCGACGTTCGCATCAAGCCGAAGGTGAAGGTGAAGGCGACCGAGCCTCGTAGCGAGGCCGAGGCCAGGCCAGGCCGAGGCCCACGTCAGGCCAGGCCTCAGGCCCTGCTCTCCTTCTCGCGCTTGGCCTTGTACTCGGCGATCATGGCGTCGCGCTGCTGCTTGGGCACCTCGGCGTACTTGGCGAACTCCATGGTGAACTCGCCCTTGCCCTGCGTGGCCGAGCGGAGATCGGTCGAGTACCCGAACATGTCGTTCAACGGCACCTCGGCCATCGCCTGCACGAAGCCTTCGAGCTTCTCGGTGGAGATGATGGTCCCGCGGCGCTGATTGATCTGCCCGAGCACGGCCCCCTGAAACTCCTCGGGGAACTGCACCTCGACGCGCATGATCGGCTCGAGGATGGTCGGCTTCGCGCGCTCGTAGGCCTCGCGGAACCCCATCAGGGCCGCAGTTCGGAACGCGATTTCAGACGAGTCGACCGGGTGGGACTGACCGTCGTTGATCAGGCAGCGCACGCCGACGATGGGGAACCCGATGAGCGGCCCCTTCTTGATGGCCTCCCGGAAGCCCTTGTCGCAAGCCGGAATGAACTCGCGCGGAATGGAGCCGCCGACGATGTCGTCGACGAACTCGTAGCCGGTCTCGTGATCGGCGGGCAGCGGCTCGATGTAGCCCGCCACCTTGCCGTACTGGCCGGAGCCGCCCGTCTGCTTCTTGTGGGTGTAGCTGAACTCGGACTTCATGCTCATCGCCTCGCGGTACGCGACCTGCGGCTTGCCCGCGATCACCTCGGTGGCGTACTCGCGCTTCATGCGCTCGATGTAGATCTCGAGGTGCAGCTCGCCCATGCCGCTGATGATCGTCTGGGCGGACTCCTCGTCCCGGTGAACGCGGAACGTGGGATCCTCCTTGGTGAAGCGGTTCAGCGCCTTCGAGAAGTTCTGCGTCGACGTCTTGTCCTTCGGCGACACGGCGAGCGAGATGACCGAGTCCGGCACGTGCATCGAGGTCATCGTGTAGTTGATGTCCTCGGTGGTGAACGTGTCGCCGGAGCTGCACTCGACGCCGAACAGCGCCACGATGTCGCCCGCCGACGCGTTGTCGATGTCGTTCATCTCGTTCGAGTGCATGCGGACCAACCTGGGCACCTTCACGCGCTTGCGCCCCGACGAGTTGTTGATGATGAACTCGCCCTTCGACAGCGAGCCCTGGTAGACGCGCATGTACGTGAGCTGGCCGTACTTGCCGTCCTCCAGCTTGAAGGCCAGCCCCACGAAGGGCTTCTTGGGATCCGAAGCCAGGACCACCTTCTCTTCGTTCTTGTTTTGATCGAGCGCGATGTTCTGCACCTCGGCGGGGTTGGGCAGGTAGGCCAGCACGCCGTCCAGCAGCAACTGGACGCCCTTGTTCTTGTAGGCCGAGCCGATGAAGACCGGCGTCATCTTCAGGCTGATCGTCACGCGCCGGATGGCGGCGTTGATCTGCTCGATGGTCGGCTCCTGCTCGGCCAGGAAGATCTCGGCCATCTCGTCGTCGTGGTCGGCGACGGCGGCGATCAAGGCACGGCGGGCGGTCTTCGCCTCCTCGACGCGGTCGGCAGGGATCTCCTCCTCGCGGATGTCCTCGCCGTTGTCACCGTCGAAGAAGTAGGCCTTCATCTTGACGAGGTCGATGATGCCGTCGAAGTCTGCCTCGGCCCCGATCGGGAGCTGCAGCGTGATGGTGTTGTGACGCAGCTTCTCCTTCAGCTGGCCGGTCACGCGGGCCGGATCGGCGCCGGCGCGGTCCAGCTTGTTGATGAACGCGATGCGCGGCACGTTGTAGCGCCGCATCTGTCGATCGACCGTGTACGACTGCGACTGCACGCCAGACGTCCCGCACAGCACGAGGACGGCGCCGTCTAGCACCCGCAGGGCGCGCTCGACCTCGATGGTGAAGTCGACGTGTCCAGGGGTGTCGATCAAGTTGATGTTGTAGCCTTCCCAGATGCAATAGGTGGCGGCCGACTGGATCGTGATGCCCTTCTCGCGCTCGAGGTCCATCGAGTCCATCTTGGCGCCTACCCCCGACTTGCCCTTCACCTCCTCGATCCGGTGGATCTTCCCTGTGTAAAAGAGGATGCGCTCCGAGAGGGTCGTCTTGCCCGAGTCGATGTGCGCCGATATCCCGATGTTGCGGATCTTGTCCATTGCGAAAGAGCCCATGTGACTTTTTCCTTTGAATGCCGTGCGGGGGCGAAAGCGAGATTGCGGAAAGGCGCGGTAGTCTAGTGGAAAAACTTCCGCGCGCTAGTGCGGCTTCGCCGATGGGGCCCTCGCGGACCCGCTCGGGTACACTGGCGCGGCGCGCCCAGATGATCACCATCCAGACGATTCCTTGTCTCGCCGACAACTACGCCTACCTGATTCATGCGGCGGGCGAGGGCGACGCGGTGGTCGTGGATCCCTCCGAGGCGGCCCCGGTGGCCGCGGCGCTCGCGGCGGCTGGGCTAGCGCTGCGCGGAATCCTCGCCACCCATCATCATCACGATCACGTCGGCGGCATTCGTGAGCTGGTCGATGGCGCGCCGGGGCCGGTCTGGGTAGCGGCGCACGCGCGGGATCGGGGCCGCGTTCCCAGGCAAACCGTGTTCGTCGACGCGCCTGAAGGAGGGTTCGTCGCCACGGACCTGTCCGTCGGCGGCGCCCCCCTGCTCGGCATGCACATCCCGGGGCATACCCGCGCGGCGATCGCCTGGGCGCTCGGGGGACCAGACCGCCACCCGACGGACATCTTCACCGGCGATACGCTCTTCGGCGCCGGCTGCGGCCGCCTGTTCGAGGGCACCCCCGCCCAGATGTGGAGCAGCCTCCGCGCGCTGACGTCGGGCGCCGCTTCGATTCGCCTGTGGTTCGGTCACGAATACACCGCCGCCAACCTGCGCTTCGCGGCGACGCTGGAGCCCGACAGCCCCGCGCTCGCCGCGCGCGGCGCGGGCCTGGCCGCGTGCACGACCCCCACGACCGTCGGCGTCGAGCGGGACACGAATCCGTTCGTGCGCGCCGCGTCCGTGGCGGAGCTGGCGGCGCGCCGGGCGGCGAAGGACGTCTTTTGAGGCGGCGCGCGGCGCCCGACCCCGACCGTCAGTGGACCCGGTCGCCGTGGGCGGACGCGGTGGGATCGGCCCCGTGCATCAGCGCGTGCGCGTGCCCGAGCATTTCGGCCACGTAGGTGGCGAGCGCGCAGAACTCGCCCGCTCGGCGTTCCGCCAGCAGGTGAACGCCCCTGTGAATCAACGCCCGCGCGAGCGCGAGATCGGACTCCTTTCCAGCCCCCGCGAGCGCTTCGATGGCGGGCGCCAGCCGCGCCTCCAACTGCTTTTGCATATCATCGATGTTTGCCATGCGCGCTGGCTTAGCACGCTGCCGCGGATACCCCTAGACGCCATAGGGTCGCGGCGTTAGCGTGTGCGACCCGTGACCGGGCGGGCGCCTTCATGCCAGCGATGCCAGAGCCGAAGGAGACCATAGCGACGCGCGGCGATGACAAGCGGTCGAAGCCGTTCGTGAAATGGGCGGGCGGAAAGCGTAAGTTGCTGGACGAGATCCTGAAGCATGTGCCGCCTCGCTATGGCACATACCACGAGCCGTTCCTGGGCGGCGGTGCGGTGTTCTTCGCTGTTTCGCCGAGGAAGAAGGCGCGCTTGTCGGATTCGAACGAGCGCCTGGTGCGAACCTACAAGGGCATTCAGGCCGACGTGGAGGGCGTGATCGCGCTGCTCAAGTCCTACGAGCGCACCCGCGACTTCTTCATGGAGCTGCGCAAGCGGGACATCGACGGCTGCTCCGACACCGAGGTGGCCGCCTGGTTCATCTTCTTGAACAAGATGGGTTACAACGGCCTCTACCGGGTCAACAGCAAGAACCTGTTCAACGTCCCGTTCGGTGACTACAAGAACCCCAACACCTGCGACGAGGACAACCTCCGGGCGTGCGCCCGCTCGTTGGCGAACGCCACCATCACCCGCCAGGACTTCTTGCACGCGCTGGAGCGGGTCAAGCCGGGTGATTTCGTCTACCTCGATCCCCCTTACGTTCCCCTGTCGGCGACGTCGAGCTTCACCGCCTACACGGCGAGCGGATTCACCAGCGAAGATCAAGCGCGCCTGCGCGACGCCGCCCGGGACCTGAAACGAAGGGACGTGCACGTCCTCATCTCCAACTCGTCGGCGGCCGCTCCACTCTACCGGGCCGAGGACGGTTTCTCGTCGGTCGAGGTGCTAGCGGCGCGTCAAGTGAACAGCAAGGGCGACGGCCGCGGCAAGATCGCGGAGCTGCTGATCTGGTGAACGATGCCTGGACGAGCGACAGCCGTCTTCAGCGGTGACGAGCTGGTCAAATCGGTCCGGCAGCTCGCGCTGGCGCTCGGCCTGGAGGCGCGGACGCAGGTGCGCGTGGCGCGCCGAATCTGGGGCGCCGTTCGCCGCATCGACATCGTCCTGACCCACGCCGAGACCCGGCGTACGCTGGGGATCGAGTGCAAGTTCCAGGGCACGCAGGGGACGGCCGAGGAGAAGATCCCTTCCACCATTCAAGACATCGCGGCGTGGCCCATTCGTGGCCTGGTGGTGTTCGCGGGCGAAGGCTTCACGCCCAACATGCGCTCGTTTCTGATCGCGAGCGGCAAGGCCGTCGAGTTCGACGACCTGCGGGATTGGCTCTCCTTGTACTTCGGCCTTCCGGAGAAGATGACCGACCTGTCCGGCCCGACCACACCACACGACTGAGACCCCGCCCTTGCGAGGGCTGGCCCCCGTCAACCCGCGGCGGCGGCGTCGGACTGGGTCGCTTGCGCCGCGGCGGCCGCCAGCCTGCACCGGGCGTGAGCGACGGCGGCGGCGGCGACGTCGTTTCCCATGAACGAGCGCCCCGCGCGAACGGCGGCGACGCCGACGCTCCCCGAGCCCATGAACGGATCGACCACCAGCGCGCCCGCTCCCGTGCTCTGCCTGATCAGGATCTCCGACAGCTCGACCGGCTTTTCAGCCGGGTAGCCGTTGCGAACGCGGGCGACCGGCAGAACGTCGGCGATCGACAGGTCGTGCAGGCGACGCTTGCCCTTCTCGAAGAACAGCACGAGCTCGTAGCGCGACCGGTAGTGGTAGCCCATGCCGATGGTCTTCTTGTCCCAGACGAGCGGCTTCCAGAATCGGAACCCCGCCGCCTCGCCGAGGGGCTTGGCGACGAACGCCGTCTCCGGATCGCAAAACAAGTAGAAGTGACTGTCCGCCCTCAGCACCCGGTAAATCTCCGCGAAGAGCTCCGGGAACCGCGCGTTCGGAAAGATCTGGAACCACGGATTGCTTGAGGCGCTGCTGACCTTCAGGCGGGTCGTCGTGCCGATGGCCCGGTGTTTCTCCAGCGATTCGTAGGGCGGATCGGTCACGACGAGATCGACCGACGAATCGGCCAGCGAACGAAGCCAGGTCACGGCATCGTCACACGCCAAGATCGTCTCGGACATGTCGCCGACCGTATACTAAACACCCGTGCAGGTCAAGGTGGCCGAGGTCGTCCGAAGGTCGTCCAGCGAGGCGGCGTTTCGCGCGCGTTTCGTATGGCGCGGCGATTGCGACGGATCGGCGCGCAACGGCAGTGGCGCTCCTACGACGTAGACCGACGTTGTCGGATCGTGTCGCACCCGAGCCGCCATTTCTTCGCGTTTTCCGCTGATTTTTCCGTGTTTCGCGGAGCTTCCTGATACAGTGCCCGACCAAGTTACGGCGCGTGCTCGAAACACCGCACGCGCTTCCTTAAGACCGGACCGAGGAAAGGAGATCCCATGGCGAAGGTGATGACGAAGTCTCAGGTGATCCAGGCGATCGCGGACGCGCACAAGGACAAGCTGGCGCGAAAGGATGTCGCGGGCGTGCTGGAGTCTCTGGCCACGGTCGGACACAAGGAGATGAAGAAGACCGGGATCTTCGTGTTGCCTGGTTTCGCGAAATTCCTGGTGGTGAAGAAGCCCGCCACCAAGGAGCGCCCTGGGATCAACCCCTTCACGAAAGAGGCGATCACCATCAAGGCGAAGCCAGCTCGTCGCGTTCTGAAGGCGCGACCGGTGAAGGCGGCCAAGGACGCCGTCGCGTAGTCGCGCAGCGCCCGTCCCGAGCGGCGCCATCAGATGAGCGCCGTGATCGACCCCGGTCACGGCGCCCATTCATAAGCGAACGTCAACTCTCGGCGGCGGACCCGAGCAGCGACGCGACGAACGTGCCGACGTCGCGAACACGCGGAACGTCGATCCCCGGATAGAGGTCGAGCGGATCGACGAGCACCGCGCGCATGCCGGCGGCGCGCGCGCCCTCCACGTCGATAGACGGCACGTCGCCCAGCATCACCGCGGCCTCGGAGGCAAGCCCCAAGCGATCGAGCGCGATCTGGAAGATGCGTGGGTCGGGCTTCGCGACACCGACCACCCACGAATCCACGACGGTCTCGAGGTGGCGGCCGAGGCCGACGTCGTTCAGCATCGCCTCCACGGTGCCCTCACTGTTGGAGACGACCGCCAGGCGCACGCCGGCTCCGCGCAAGCGCGCGAGCGCCGGCTCGACGCCGTCGCCGACCCGGCACCAGACGTTCTTCTGCAGGTGGCGTTCCCAGATCAGCGCGGCTGCGGCGTCCAACCGCGCGTCATCGCCGGGCGCGCCGGCGAGATCCAGCATGCGCCGGAAGAAGTCGGCCCCTGCCGTGCGCGGTCGCGTGGCCTCCTGGGCGCGCGTCGAGGCCCAGGGATACCGTCCCAGCTCCCGTCTGACGGCGTTCTCCACGCGCGCGAGAGCCTCGGCGCTGACCACGACTCCCGCGGCGGCGGCGTTGCGCGCGATCACCGTCGCATCCGGAAACGTCAGGGTGAATCCGGCGTCGAGAAGTACGGCGGCGGGTCTGGCGGGTTGAAACAAGAAGATTGCTCCTGGTTGTGGGCGACGCTTATAACCCACCCATGGTGCGCTTGAATCGGATCTACACCAAGGCGGGTGACGAGGGGCAGACGCGCCTCGTAGGTGGCCAAAAGGTCCCCAAGAATGCTCCCCGCATCGATACCTTCGGGACGGTGGACGAGCTGATGGCCTGCCTGGGCCTGGCGCGAACCGCCTTGCTCGATCCCGGGGCGCCCGTCGGCGCGGCCGAGCTCGAGGCCGTGCTGCGGCGGATCCAGAACGAGCTCTTCAACCTGGGGAGCGACCTCGCGACGCTGCCGGAGGATCGCCATCCGCAGCAGCCGGTGACGGAAGCCCGCCATGTCACCGCGCTCGAGCACGAGATCGATCTTTGGAACGACGCTTTGCCCGAGCTGCGGAGCTTCGTGCTGCCGGGCGGCGGGTGGGTCGCCGCCTATCTCCACCTCGCGCGCACGGTCTGTCGGCGCGCCGAGCGGCTCGTCGTGGGCCTCGCGGCCGGCGAGCCCGTTGGACCAAACGTTCTGCCTTACCTCAACCGGCTCTCCGACGCCCTCTTCGTGATGAGCCGGCACGCCAGTCGCCTCTACGGCGAGCCCGAGCCGCTATGGGAGCCCGAGAAGACCTGACCTTCGAGGTCGCCCTTGTTTCAAAATCTGGCGGCGACCCCGCCGCTCACGTCGAAGTTGTAGGTGAACTTCGGAAAGCCAAGGACCGAGGTGACGTCGACGATGATGCCGAATTTCGGCGCGATCGCGAGCAAGATTCCCGCGCCGGGGCCCGCGAAGACCGGCCCTGACAGCACGGTGTCGACGCAGGTCTGGTCGCCCTTCGCGCCGCACACCTTGCCGAGCGAGCTGCTGAACTTGACCAGGTGACGGATCTGGCCCGCCCCGACCGCCAGGGAAAAATACGGGCGAAACAGCCCGGCCCCGAACAGCCACGTCCCCCGCGCCAGCGCGGCGATGGCGGATGTGGTCCGCGTGCTGCACAGATGATCGCTGCCGCACTTGTTGATGTCGCCCGGGTACATCGCCAGGTATTGCGGCGTCAGGTACTTGTCCAGGTTCAGCGGCGTCGTCCCGGAGACGATTTGATAGCGGACTTGCAAGGACAACCGGAAGTTCGGCGTGATGAAGTAGCCGACCTCCGGCACGATCTGCGCCGCCGCCGCCTGCGCGAAGCCCGCGTTCACCTTGTTGTGATCGTTGATCTCGCCGTTGCCGGTCGTGTAGCCGAACCCCACGCCGCCCATCACGCCCACGAAGATCGGCGGGCCGACCTCGCCCCCTTCGCAGTCGTCGCCTTCGCACCCCCCGCCGCCCGAAGCGGCCCCGTCCGGCCCCTCGCCGATCAGCGACACGTTGTAGGGACGGTCCTCGGAACCGCTCATGGCGATGGAGTCGGCGTCCTCGTCGTCGTTGTCGGCTTCGATGTAGTACGAGACGATGTTACCTTCGGTGGCATCCGCCGGGATCTCGGCGACATACTGGTCGCCCGACTTCTTCATCTCGCGTTCGAGATACTCGGGCGCTCCCTCCGGGCGGTACTCGAGCAGGACCTTGGTGTAACCCGTCACGTCGGGACCGATGGTGGCCGCGATCGAGATGGGCTTGCCCCTCGTGCCGCGACCCGAGGCATTGTGCTGGATACCCTTGACCCCGGCGGGCGCATCGGGGCCGGCAGGCTTCGGGGGCTCGCCTGCGCCGGCCCCGGGCGCCTGGCCGCCCGCGTCGGCGGGAGCGACGGCGGCGCCTTGGTCCGGCTGGCTCTGCGGCTGGGTCTGGCCCGCTGGTGGGGTGAGGTCGGCGCCTGCGGCCTTGAAGGCCTCCAAGATTTCCGGATTCGCGAGCGCCTTGGTCACCTGGATATCGGGCTGGATCTCGAGGGCACGCTTGAACTGCTTGATGCCGAGATCCTGTTGCTTGGCGGCGATGAGCACGACGCCCATGTGGACGTGCGTTCGCGCCGCGACGGGGTGGCTGTCGAGGCCAGCGCTGGTGCACAGGTCCAGGGCCTGTTTGAGGAGCTTGCGCGACTCCTCGAACTCCAGGTCGTTGTAGGCATCGAGCGCCTTCTTGTTGAGCTCGGTGATCTTCTCGATGGCAGGGTTGTTGTCGTCCGCCTGCGCTTGCGCCTGCGCCTGCGCCTGCCCGCGGGCAGGCACGGGGGCCGCCGCAAGCGCAATGACCATTACAAAAGCCCCAAACCCGATCCGAAGTCTTCGCGGCGACAATGGGGCGAACAGCATCGTTCGGGGGTCTCCTCGCAAGAGCGTGGAAATTCAGGAAAAACTGGTGGTTGACGGTATCCCACACACTCTTCGGGGTCAACGGTCGCTCCGGGAGTAGCGGGGGCCGACACAATCGGTTCGCCGCGCGGGCAGGCCGCGCGGGCAGGCAAGCACGCTCGGGTCCGCACACAAAGCTGCGTCGTCCAGGAATGGCGGTATCATCAGAAGGATCACCATGACAAAATCGCGCCTCGTCCCCCTGGTGGTGTTGCTGGTCGTCTCCGCGGGGGCTTGGCGGCTCTGGCAGGGGCCGGCCTCTCGCTCGAGCATGGCGAAGCCCGACACCACCGCCGCGGACGCGAGCGAAGCCGCGGCCTGGGCGGCCGACCACGACGAGACGACCCTGATCGTCGACTATCGAGACGACGTCACCGATGCCGAGCTGGCGGCCACTCCGGAGATCGAGGAGCCGATCAGCCGCTGGTCTGCGGCGGATCGCCTGTACCGTGTCCGGTTCTCGTCCCCCTCCGAGGCGGCTGCCGCGGCCCGACGTCTCGGCGCCGACCCGCGAGTCGAATCGGTGAGCTGGGACGCCGAGGCCGCGATTCCCCCGGATGAGGGCGCGCAGGAGATCGCGGCGCCGAACAACGGCTCGATGCAGGCCGAGTGTGGGCAGCAGGACAAGAGCCAGCACGCTGGCTTCCCGCGCGATCCGTGTTACCGGTACCAGTGGAACCTCGCCCAGGTTGGGTTGCCGGCGGCCTGGAAGCTGGGTCAGGGCGAGGGGGTCATCGTGGCCGTCATCGATACGGGCGTGAGCCGCGTGCCCGATCTGGCCGACACGAAGTTCGTGCCCGGGTACAACTTCGTCGACGACACCGAGAACGCCGCGGACGATCACGGGCACGGCACGCACGTCGCCGGGACCATCGCCCAGTCCACCCACAACAGCCTCGGGGTCAGCGGTGTCGCCTTCAAGGCCTCGATCATGCCGCTCAAGGTGTTGTCGGCCCGCGGCTCGGGCTCGATGGCGGCGATCGCGCAGGCGATCCGCTTCGCGGCGGATCACGGCGCGCAGGTCATCAACATGAGCCTCGGCGGCCCCATGCCGGTGTCCGCCATCGGCAGCGCCGTCAAGTACGCGCGCGCCAAGGGCGTGACGGTCATAGCCGCTGCCGGCAACGACGGGCGCGGGCGCGTGAGCTATCCGGCCCGTTACCCTGGCGTCATCGCCGTCGCCGCGACGCAGTTCGACGGCACGACGACGTTTTATTCCAACTGGGGTGCGGAGATCGACGTCGCGGCCCCGGGCGGCAACACCCGCGTCGACCAGAACGGCGACGGCAAGCCCGACGGGGTCCTGCAAAACACGGTGGTCCCCGGGGACACGTCGCGCACCGACTATCTGTGGTTCATGGGCACGTCGATGGCGGCGCCCCACGCGGCCGGGGTAGCGGCGCTGATCGTGGGCGCCGGTGTCACGAAGCCGGAGGCGGTCGAGAGCATGTTGCTCGACACCGCCCGCAAGCCTTCGAGCAGCGCGGCCGGCGACGCGGCCGGCGACGGCGCGGCGCCCGCGGGGCGCGTCGACGATCACTACGGCGCCGGCATCATCGACGCCATGGCGGCGCTGAAGAAGATTCGCGCCGGTCGCGGCGCGGGCGAGCTGGGGCTGGGGGCGGCGTTCGCGCTCGCGGGCCTGTCGCTGCTCGGGCGACGAGGACGCGGCGCGGGCAGGCTTGGCCTCGGGTTCGTCGCGGCGCTGATCCTGGGCTCATCGGGGTTGTTCGTCATGCCGTTCCTCTTCGGTGACCGGTCGGGCACGCTCGACCTGCTGTCGAACGGCGCGCTCGATGGGCTGGACGCCCTGCTGCGTCCCGGTTTGCGGGGGACGCCGCTCGTGTGGAGCGTGCTGCTGCCGCTCGGCTTCACCGCCGTGTTTTACGGGGTCCCCCGGCTGCGCGGCGCGCTGGCCGGGTTCGGCTTCGGCGTCGCCGGCGCGCTGCTGTTCGCGGCGCTCGCCGGCAGCTTCGACGTGCGCGCCATCCCGAACCTGCTCGATCGCCCGTGGCTCGCGGCGAACGCGCTCGCCGCCGCCACGCTGGCCACCGCCGTCCTTCGTCGCTGAGGTGGCGCCGTGGCACGGCCAGCGCGCGGCGATTGCGGCCGCCAGGGCTTGCGTTTACGGTTGCCGCCTGTATGTCGCCGAAGGCCTCGTCGTCCAGCCTCAAGCTCAAGCCAGCGGATCCGTTCGATCTCATCCGGTGGCTCGCGCGCAGCCAGAGCGATCCACGCAAGGCGGTGGCGGAGCTCGTCCAAAACTCGCTAGACGCGAACGCGCGACGGGTGACCATCGAGCGACGGCGGGTTCGCCGCTCCCCTGCCCTCGTGATCCGAGACGACGGCGAGGGCATCGTGCCGGGGCTGTCCCGCGAGGAGGCCCTGCGGGCCATCGCGACCAACATCGGCCACTCGCGGAAGCGCGGCCTGTCGCCGCGCGAGCGGCACGATCAGATGGTGGCCGGCAAGTACGGTATCGGCCTGTTGGGCTTCTGGTCCATCGGCCAGCGCATGGACATCCGCTCGCGGGTCGGCGGCGGCGACGTATGGGCGCTCCGCCTGGTCGAGGACCAGGAGCGCGCCGAGCTGGTGCGCGATCGCATGGCGTTCGACACGGCCGACACCTTCACGGAGATCGTGATCGGCGAGCTCCACGAATCCGCGCAGCGGCTCCTCTCGGGGAGACGGCTCAACGACTATCTCTCGTCCGAGCTGCGCGGCATGCTGCTCGCCACGGGCGCGACCCTCGAGATCCACGACGGGCTCACCCGAGGGCTCGGCGAGCGTTCGTTCGTGGTCGTCCCCAGGCGATTCGTAGGCGAGCGCCTCGCGGTGCCCGAGACCGCGCCGGTCGCCGGATACGCCCCCGCGAAGGTCGAGCTCTACCTGGCGCGGGGCGCGGATCGGGCCGCCATCGAGGTGAGCTGCGCCGGGACGCTGGTGGCGGACGACATCGCCACCCTCGGCGTGGGAGGCTTCGACCGTTCCCCCTGGGCCGGGCGAGGCCTCACCGGCCTCGTGGAGTTCCCCGCGTTTCAGGTCCCTCCAGGCACCCGGCGGGGCGTTGTGCCCGATGCGGCGTCCGAAGCCTTCGGGCGAGCCATGGCCGCCTACGCGCCGCTCGTCGAAGGGGAGCTCCGTCGCCTCGACCAGGAGCGCCAGGCGACGACCAGCCGCCAGCTGCTCGGCGAGCTGCGGCGCGCCTTGCGAGGCCTCCGCACGCGTCTGCCCCAGTACGAGCTGCCGAAGGTCGAGCCAGCCCCGACGGAGATGGGCGCGGCTGCGGTCACGGCTCCCGCCGGTGCACCGCCCGAGGGACTGGCGCTGGCCGTCGACGAAAGTGAGCGCGCCCCAGGGGGCAGCGCCGAGCGTGGCGGCGACACCGACCAGGACCCGACGGACGAGGGCCCGTCCCTATTCCCCCCGGGCCCGCTTTCCCAGGTCCGCATCCTGCCGGCGGTGATCACCGTGCAGGCCGGGCGCGAGCGGCGGGTGCAAGCCATCGCCGTGGACAGCGACGGGCGGCGCGTGCCCGGTGACGTGACCTTCTCGTGGTCGAGCGACAACGAGGCCGTCGCGATCGTCGGCGTGGGAATGCGGCCCCTCGTGCGCGCGCACCCGGAGGCGCGCCCCGGCCTGCTTTCGACCATCTCCGTCGTGGCCACGCAATCCGCCGCGCGCGCCGAGGCGGCGGCGACCGTGCTCATCGCCGATCGCCCAGAATCGCAGGCCGATCTCGCGGCGGGCGTCCCGGAGCCCGAGCTGGTCGACGACTCCGGCGGGCGGTGGCGTAGTCGCTTCGACGGCCAGCGATGGCAGGTCAACGCGAGCCACGACGATTACATCGCGCTGCGGGGGGAGCCCCGCACCCGTCTGCGCTACCTCCTCGCGCTCTTCGCGAAGGAGGTCGCGCTTCGGGCCCACGGTGTGCCCGGGAGCGAGGAGGCACTCGAGAGCCTGGTGGAGATCCTCGCCCACGCGGAACGCAACCTGGCAGGTTGAGCCCGGCCGGCCGCCTTCGCGGCGAGTCACACGGCGTCCCACAGCGCGCGGTAGTCGTCGATCATCCGACCGATCGTCAGCTCGCGCAGGAAACGCCCGCGGGCCGCGGCACCCATCGCTTGCCTCGCCACTTGGTCGGCGACCAGCTGGTGGAGCCGCGCGAGCCCCTGGGCGGGCGCGCCGGGTTCGAAGAGCCACCCCGTGACGCCGTCCTCGACGATTTCGCGCGCACCGCCGACGTTCGAGGCAACGGCGGGCAGCCCCGCCCGCGCGGTCTCCAGCAGCACGGTCGGGAACGAATCGAAGACGAGGCTGGGGTGAACGACGAGGTCGAGCTCGCCGAAGATCGTCTCCGGCGCGCGCTCGCCACGATAAACGGCGCGCCCCGAAGCGCCGAGCGACGCCACCGCGTGCCTCGCCTCCGGCGACACGCGGCCGTAGAGATTGAAGGACACGCCCGGCGGCAGCCGTGCGGCCCAGTCCCGCACGAGGGTGAAGCCCTTGTGTTCGTGCTCCATGCCCAGGAAGCCGACGCGCACCGCTGACGAGGACGACGACCGCGACGCGGGCGCGGGCGACAGGTCGGCAAGGCCGTTGTGAATCACCCGCAACGGCGCCGTGTAGCCAAAGCGGCGGCAGGCATCGGCGACGGCCTGGCTGACGCAGACGATGCCCTGCGCCCGGGAGCTCGCGAGTCGCAACAGCCAGTGACGCGGCACGGAGAAGTAGCTCGCCTGAGGGTGATCGTGCAGGGTCACGGTGCAAGGCACCCGCTGCCGCCGCGCCACCTCGGCCGCCAGCTCGAACGTGATGGCGGTCCACCCGTGGACGACCTGGCACGGGGGCGCGTCGCGCAGGGCCCGAACGAGCGTGGCGAGGTTGCCGAGCACGCTGCCGGGTACGTCGAGCGGCGTGGTGGCTATGCCCAATCGGCGCGCGACCCGAAACACCTGCGCGTCGCGGGGGGCCATCAAGGCGAAGGTGCGGGCGGCGTTTGGCCACGCCTCGAGCAGGGACACCAGCATCCGCTCCGCGCCATGCCCCCGGCCACGGGTCGCCGAGATCAGCAAGATCACGTTCGCTCAACCCTCCGGAGTGGCCGCGATAGGCTCTCGAACAGACTGCGCCAGCGCACGATCTGACGATCGAGATCGTGATGCGTCCGCGCGTGCGCGAGCGCGTTGCGCGAACAGGTCTCCCACGCGGCGGGATCGCCGAGCAACAGCACCACGTCCTCCCGCAGCTCGTCGAACGAGCGCGCGCACCTCCCGAGCCCCTCGCGCGCGAGCAACCCGTCCGTGTCGACCTCCAGGCTCACCACGGGGGTGCCGTTGTTCCAGGCCTCGATGAAGACGTTCGAGAAGCCCTCGACCCGGGAGGTGTGGACGACCAGCTTCGCGCTCGCGTACAGATCGTCCATGTCCTCGTGGGGGACGTTGCGGCGCACGGTCAGATTCGCCGGGACGCTGCCGTCGAAGGCGCCCGCCACCGCCATCACGAAGCGCTCGTCGGGCAGCGAGCGCGCGAGGGCGATGAAGACCTCCGGGCGCTTCGTCTCGACGGCCCGTCCGACCCACAGCACGAACCGCCGCTCCCGCGCCAGCCGCGCCGGCGGCTTGCCTTCGTAGATCACGCGCGTCTTGGCTCGCACCGCCGGGGCGAGCCCGCCGAGCTGATCGTGCGCGAGGGCGACCACCGCCGTGGCGAGCCGCAGGGAGGCCTGCTCCATGAGGATCCAGCGCAGGTAGCCCTTCAGTGTGAAGGTGTCGAGCTGCCGCAAGGGCGCGAGGGCGAGCACCTGAACGTACGCCTTGCGATGCGCCCTGCAGTGGACCGCCGCCAGGAAGTACAGATCGGCGGGAACGCCGCGCTGCACGTAGACGTCGGCGTCCACCTCGCTGAGGGTTCGCCAGTAGTCGCGTCGGTAAGCCGCGAAGGCCGCCGGCGGCTGATCGCGGTAGGTGCCGCGCATGCGATGCACCGTCACGCCATCGATGCGCTCGCTGCCGTCATGATCGCCATCGATCGCCATATGCACGTCGACGCCGCCGCCGCGTGCCATCGCCTTGGCCTGGGCGACCAAGGCCACCTCCGCGCCACCGTAGTGCTGGCGTTCCACGAACCCGTGCTCGAACAGCGCCGCCCCGGCGGGATTGATGTAGCAGATACGCACGTGCGTCGGGTTACCCCTCACCGATTTACCAGGTTCCTGGGAATCAGGGGATTACGCCGGCGTGACCGCAGGCCGTCAGCGCGGCCCGTCCGGGCTTAGTGTAGCGTCCGCGGACGCTTACGCAGATTCTGCGGCGGGCTGCGGCTTGGCGCGCAAGGCGTTCGCACCCTGGGACAGGCTAGCCGCGAGCGGCCGTGCACTAGCGGCGCTCGACCGGGAGAGAATCCGACGACATCAGGCTCGCGCGGAGGCAACCGTCTTCCTCTTCCTCCATGTCACGCAACAAGTCCAAGGCCAGGTCGCGCAGCGCTCCCGCCAGCTCGTGGACGTTGCCGCCGGCTTCGAAGCGACCCAGCAGGCCGTCGAGCACCTGACGCTGGCGGGCGTGCTCATCGCGCAGATCCCGCACGCGCTCGGGCCCCCAGGCGTCCAGCACCGCGAAGACGGGTGGGAGCGCATGCTCCTCGAAGTCCAGATGGACGCGGAAACGGCCGCACATTTCTCGCGCGCTGGCCGCCAGCTCGACGGCGTCCAGCGCCACCGGCGCGGCGCGGGCGATGGCCCTTTCGAGAACAACGCGCAGCTCTCCGTGCTGCTCGAGCACCTGCCTTCGCACCAACGCAGGGAAGACGAGTGATGGCATGGTGACACCTCCCACGCCTTTCACATGCATAACGGGTACCGCCATATCGCGACTTCGGGCGGAGGTGTAGCGTGCCGTCATGTTCAGTGGTTTCGACTCCGATCCGGCGGCCTGCGCGGGCGCCCTGTCGCGACTCTCGTCCATCGGCTTCGCGGAGGAGGCCGTGCGCGGCCGCCTGGGACTCGGCGATCTCAACGATCTGCAGCTGCGCGCGGCGCCGATCTACCGGGCCGAAAGACTGGAAGCGCGCGATCCCCTCGCCTCCGCGATCGATCTGTTCGTGTTGCAGGGCACGCTCCCCGTCGCCGAGCTGAACAATCTCTTCGGCGCGGCGGAACGGGCGGCCCTGATCACATGCGGCGTCCTGCGCGAGGACACCCACGGCTTTCGGGCGCTCGTCTCGCTGTATCCCGTCGGGAAGGAGTTGATCGTCTCCGATCACGCGAGCCACGAGCTGGACCCGAACGACCTCTCCGCGGGTCACCACGACCGGGTGATGTATGTGGGCACCGACAGCCGCTGGCTCGCCCGGGTCACGCTCCGCAATCCGGTCGCCTCCGCGCTCGACCTCTGCTGCGGCTCGGGGATCCACGCCCTGCTGGCGACGTCGCACGCACGGCACGTCACGGCGGTGGACATCAACGCGCGCGCCGTCCGCTGCACCTCCTTCAACGCGAAGCTGCGGGGTCTGACGAATCTCGAGGCGCTGCAGGGGGACCTCTATGCGCCCGTGGCGGGGCGTCGCTTCGACCTCATCACGGCGAACCCGCCCTTCGTGCCCGCTCCCTTTCAACAGGTCGGTTTCCGCGACGGAGGCCGGAGCGGCGAGGACGTCCAACGCCGGATCGTCGAAGGCCTCCCCGTTCACCTCGCCCCCGGAGGGGTGGCCCAGATCGTGACGGAGCTCGGCGAGAACGACGGCGCCCCCTTGCAGCTCCGGCTCCGACGATGGCTGGGCGACGCCCCGATCGACCTCCACGTCCTGCGCCTGCGCACGCACGCGGCCCAAGCCTACGCCATCGGCCACGCGGACGGGAACGATCCGGCCGCGTTCTTGAGCTCGGTCGGCGCGTGGGCCGCGAACCTGAGGGCGCACGGTCATGCCCGCATCGTCTCCGTTCTCCTGACCTTCGAGTGGAGCCAGGGCGCGGCGCCGTGGACCCGCGTGGACCAAGCCTTTCCCCCCAAGCAAGCGGCCGGCGCGGAGCTCGCGGCCATCTTCGCCGCGGAGAGGCTGTCACGCGAGGCGACGCTCCGCGAACGGCTTCGCGCCGGCCACGTGGTCCGCACCAGCCCCGTCGCGGTCTTCGAGAGCCGGGCCCTGGGCGTCGACGTGCCCACGACGATTCAAGCGCGCCTGTTCGGTCAAGGGCTGTCCGTCGAGCATGCGCTCGTTCCGATGGAGCTGGACCTGCTCGCCAGCATGGATCACCCGGTCGCCGTGAGCGCCCTGCTCGGGGCCGCCGCCAGGCTCGACCTCTCCGCAGAGATGGTAGTGGACGCGCTCGTCTCGCTGGTCGCGAAAGGGTTCACCCGGTTGGCGACCTGAGCCCCTGGGCTCCCGCCTAGAATCGCCGCGGACGCCCACCGAGAAGGTCGGGAGCACCTTGATTTCGAGAAGGTGGTCGGCGGTTCGAAGGCCGGCCTGGACAACCACCGCCCAGGTGTCGGAGAGGGCGAGCTCGCCGCGCAGCGCGAGCCGAACACCGAGGCTGGAGGTCGGCAGGGCCGCGTGGTCGCAGCAGATGGTCGCCTCCGGGCGGAGCACCGCCTCGGCGCCGAATTGCCCCTCGAGCGTGCTCCCACCGGACGATTCGAGGTGGCCCACGACGCCCACATCGGGGGCATGCGCAAAGCGGCTCCCGCTGACCCACCCATCCCGGGTCGCGGTGTATTCGAGCGTGTCGCCCGCCCGCAGGCCGAAGAAGCCTCGCGCCGTGCGGGCGACTGGGACGACGATCGCCAGACCGCCCCAATCGATCTGGGTTGGAACGACGGTCGCGGCTTCGAGGTCGACCCTCATCCTGCGGCCCCAGAGCCAGGTGTCGACGGCGATCCCGCTGCCGAAACCTACGAAAGCCCGCACATCGACGGTCGCGAGTGGCCGCTGCTGGGGAGCGCCCTCGGCGCGGGCGGCGTCGGGAACGGCGAGAGCACCGACGAGCGCCAGCACGAGCGCTGGTCGGAAGAGGATCGCAGGCATCTGGCTGGCCATCGCCACCGGCCTTTGCAGTCTGGATGCCACTGCCTCGTCCGGACCCGACCCACGATCTCAGCCGAGAGGACCGAGGCCCGAGAGAGGACGCAGGCTCAGGCAGAGACGAACCTTCGTCGCGGCTGTCCGAGATTCACCGGACCGCCGCCCGACGCCCCCGTCCCTCACGGCAACTTGCCGAAGAAGGTGTCCCGGATCTCGTCGGCGCGTTCGGTCACGTGCGCCTCCAGCTGCGGCCAACGCGCATCCGCACGCAACGGAGCGATGACCGGGCACCGCCGCATCCAGGCCCGGTCATACAGCCCGGCGGCCACGCTGCCCGCGAGGGAGGCCATCGCTCCTTCGTGCTCGCCGAGGAACGCCAGGGCCTCTGCCTGGATCTGGTGGAAGAGCGGTCTCAGCCGCGACGCCAGCGCGGCCTTCTCGGGAAGCTCCAGCAGAAACGTGCGCTGCTCGTCGGTCAGGGACCGCGTCGCGTGAACAGCACGATAAAGGCGCGCGATCCGCATGGGCAAGACGAAGCCCTGCAACTCGGGCAGGGCGATGTCGTCGCCGCGTCCGTCGGGCCGCCACAGCGAGAATCGGGCGCCGAACAGCACCCGCTGAAAGATCGCCGCTGGTTCCACCGGCTGCAGGGCGAACGCCGCGTCCACCTCGGTCCACTGGCCAAGCAGCGCGTGACCGCGGACCCGATCCCAGGGGGCCTGCGTCACGGAGGGATCGAGACGAGACGCCAGCTCGAGTCGCGCCATCGCATCCTGCGGATGGTCTCCCGCTTCGATCAGCAAGATGCCGGCGATCTCGTGCGCGAGCCCATGGTTCGGGGCTCGCTCGAGCGCGTTGCGAAGGCTGCGTGCCGCCGCGACGGGCTGACCGGCGGACATCTGCACGCGGGCGTTCGCCACCCAGGGCTCGCCGAGTCGAGGCGCCAGCGCGATGGCGCGCTCGGCGGCCTGTCGCGACTGCTGCCTCGTGTGGGCGTCGCTCTCGGTGAGCCGCCCGGCGGCGCGCGCGTACGTGGAGAGGATCGACGGATCATCCGGGGACAGCACGAGGGCCTGCTCGAACAAGGCGACCGCTTTGTGCGCGGTTCCGTACCAGCTCCTGTTCAGCTCGTGGAGGCCGCGCAGGTAGAGATCGACCGCTTCGGCGTTCTTCGGGGCCTCGCGCGCCGGCGCCTGCAGATCCGCGGTCAACGCGAGCGCGACGGCGCGTGCCACCTCGTCATTCATCAGCAGAACGTCGGCGGCCGGGCGATTGAAGCGCTGCGCCCACAGCTGGAAACCATCGGCGACGCTGATCAGCCGCGCAGCCAGCCGGATCTGTTCGCCGACCTTGCGAACGGATCCGTCCACGACCACCTGGACCCCGAGCGCCTGACCGGCCTCGCGCGGATCGGCGTCACGCGCGAGCTTGCTCGTCGTTCCCCGGGGTCGAACGCGCAAGCCCCGCGTCATGGACAGAGTGTCCACGAGATCCTCGGTGACGCCGTCGGCAAGGTAGTCGTCCTCCGGCGGACCGCCGTTGCGAAACGAAAGCACGGCGACGGTCTTGTCGCCCACCGGCATGCGCAGCCGCTGGGCAGGGGCGGGGACGGGCACCAAGGTCGCGACGCCAGACGCGTTCAGGGCGTCGCCGATGCGGGCCAGCGTCTGGCTGACCTGTGACGCGTCGGGCGGCCGCTCCTCGCGTCGCCGGGCCATCAGCTCCGCGGTGAGCTCCGCCAGCGCGGGCGGGACCTCCCCGCGCCTGACACATGGATCCGGGGGCGGCTGGGTGAGCCGGGCCGCCGCGACGGCGTACACCGCGTTTCCCGGCCAGGCCCGCTCGCCCGTCAGCAGCTCATAGGCGATGGTGCCGAGCGCGTAGAGATCGGCGCGCGCGTCGATGTCCGGCGTCCCTTCGACCTGCTCGGGCGCCATGTAAGCGGGCGTTCCGACCATGCCTTCTCTCGTCTGCGACGAGCCCGCGAGCGCCGAGCGCGCGATCCCGAAGTCGGTGATCACGATGCGGCCGTCCTTGCCCACCAGAACGTTGTCCGGTTTGAGGTCGCGATGCACGACGCCAGCCGCGTGCGCCGCCACCAGCCCGCCGCACATCTCGGTGAGGATCTCGAGCGCGCGGCGCAGCGGTTGCGCGCCGGTGCGCCCGAGCAGCGCCGCGAGCGATTCGCCCTCGACGTACTCCATCGTGAGAAACTTCTCGGTCGTCCCCGCGGCCGTAGCGTGCTCGCCGATGTCGAAGGTGCGCGCGACGTTCCGGTGCGTCACCCGCCGCGCCAGCTTGGCCTCCTGGCGGAAACGCTCGAGCATGCTGGGCGCCTCCACGAGCTCGCGCCGCAACATCTTCAGCGCCACCACTTCATCGAGCTCACGATCGCGGGCCCGATACACGGTCCCCATGCCCCCGCTGCCCAGCAGGCCGAGGATCTCGTAACGGCAACCAACGAGCTCGCGCGCGCTCACGCCTGGCGCGCTGGTGTCCTGGCCAACGCAACCGTCGCGGGGCGTGTTTGCGGTTGAAGCAGGGACGCCCACCGGCGAAGGCCCAACGTCGGGGTCGGGCGGCAGCGTGGCCACCGACTCATCGGGCTCGATCCGGGCGTCACCCACGGCGGCGAGGATACGCTGACGCCCCGCATCTGTGAACGATGTTGGCGCCGGGGCTTGCCGCACGGGGTTGACGCGACTACCTTCGAGATCCGCCTCTAACGAACCGGGGGACCGCCACATGAGCATGAGATCGAATCCTCGCCTGATCATCCTGTTCGCCGTCTCGGTTGCGCCGATCGTAGTCGCTGGTTGTGGGGCAAGCTCCACCAGCCAGAACACAGGCACGGGAGGATCAACGGCAAGCGCGTCGGGGGGGGCGCAGGGGACCGGTGGGTCCAAGGCAGGCGCGTCGGGCGGCGCCGCTGCCACGGGGGGAGTTTCGGGCAGTGGCGGCGCGACGGCCACGGGCGGGGTGACCGCCACGGGCGGCAGCGCGCTCCGCGGCAGTGGCGGAGCTTCGGCGTCCGGCGGCGCGCCCGGCACCGGCGGCTCGCCACCTGGGACCGGCGGAGGAACCCCCGACGCCGGGCTCGACGGCGCGGCGGCGGGCCCCGGCGGTGGTGGTGGCGGCGGTTCGTCCGGCTCGCCTGACGCCGGCCTGGATTCCACATCTCCACCCGATGCCTTGCCGCCTCCGACGGGGAAGATCACGGTTTGGATGGCGGGCGACTCGACCATGCAACCTTGCTCCAATCCTTGCCCGTGCGGGTGGGGAAGCCAGTTTCAAGCGTATTTTGGTCCCAACGCGACCGTGGTCGACAGCGCGGCCGGCGGTCGCAGCATTCAAACGTGGCTCTACGATCCGAACGTGACGACGATGGCGGGCCCCGACGGCGAGTGCGTGGTCATGCCGAAGACGTACTCCGCGCGCTGGCAGGCCATGCTGACCGGAATGAAGGCGGGGGACTATCTGTTCGTCGAGTTCGGAATCAACGACGGTGACCCCGATTGCTCGAAGAGTCGTCACGTGGGCAAGGCCTTGTTCCAGACGTACCTCGCTGACATGGCCATGGCCGCCAAGATGCGCGGCGCGCAGGCGATCTTCCTGACATCGACCAGCTCCATGGATTGCACGGGCAGCATGGTGAATCCAAATCGCGGGTTCGGCCCCGAGACCATGGCCGCGGGAACCGCGAACGGCGTGCCGGTCATCGACCTCACGAAGCTATCGGCCGCGCTCTACACCAGCCTCGGCTTCTGCCCCAACAGCAGCAGCTTCACCGACGAGACGACCCCGGTCGGCAAGTTCATGTGCGACGACCACACGCACTTCGAGGCGTCCGGCGCGTCGCAGATCGCGGGCGTGGTCGCCAAGGCTCTGCGCGATCAGAACATCGGACTCGCCGCGTATCTGAAGTAGCGCTGATTCCAAATCGAGCCGCGCCCTGGCGACGGCAACGGACGCTCCCGGATCTCCAGGACCTCCGGTCCGCCGGGGCGACTGATGGCGACCGCCTTCATGGCGCCGCCAATCTACGCGAAGGCGATGCAGCCCTGGCCGTTTCCTGTCGCCGCCGCGACTCGCGTGCAACCTGGCCGCTAGCTTTCTAGACGCGTCCCGTTCGCCGCGACAGTGTTACCTTCTGCGCCAGTGACCTCCCCCTCATGCGACAAGGCCGTTGGTGAGTAGATGTCGGCGGGCGCCATATTAGCGATCGTCGTCGTGGTCGGCGAAGCGCGGAGCCCGACGTCGGCCGCCCTGCGAGAGGCGGCGGTGGATGCCCTCGGCCCCGCGGCGCTCGTCCAGCTGGTCGAGGTTCCGGATCCCACGGATGCAGCCGCCCTTCGAGTCGAGCACGATCTGGGGGCCGATTCGGTCGTGGTGCTGTCGTGGGCCGAACCGGCACAGCTGCATGCGGTCCTGCGGTTTCACGCGGCCCTGTCCAATCATTGGATCGTGCGATCGATGTCGTTCGCGGCCACCGATACGCTGCGCGAGCGCGGCCGGACCCTGGGGCTCGCCGCCGCTTCGATGACGCCAGAGAGGGCGAAACGCGCGGACCCTCGACCTCCGCCTCCGGTGGCGACGGCGCCGACGGCGCCGAAGCCGCGCCCCGGCCTGGCGAGGGAGCGGCCGTCCCAGCCCGTGGAACAGTCCCTCGAGCGTCGAGACCGAGGGTTGCCCGCTGAGGAGCCAAAGACGCGTCCGGACGCGACCTCGCCAGCCGACGCCCCCCCCTCGGACACGGTTGCGACTCCTTCCGTGACGCCGCCCGCGGAGAAGCCCCGCGCGCCCCGAGAGATCGCGCCACCATGGCCCTCTCGTCGGTTCGGGGTTGGCCTCGCGGCTACCGGAGCCTTTGGCATAGGCGGGAGCGCGCGCGGTGCCGGCGCCGAGATTGACGGCATCTGGTTCCCGAGCGCCCATTTCGGCCTTCGAGCGGTCGCGGGCGCGCGCACCGGTGACGTTCCCGGTCTGCCCGGCACCGATCGGGTGGCTCGGGCCGGCATCGGCCTCGAATGGTGGCCCTGGTTCGGTCGATCCCGACCCAGCTGGGGCGTCGGCTTGCAGGCCAGCGCGGTCGCGCTCTATCACCGCGTCACGGGCACCGACGAGACGGGCGAGACGGAGACCCAGCGCCGCTTACTTCCCGGCGGTGACCTGTCGTTGCAAGCCGTCCTCGGGCTCACACCCGCGTGGGAGCTGATCGGAGGAGCTGGGATCGAAGCAGCGGCCGGCGGAACGGATCTCCGCAAGGGGACAGACCTTCAGGTCGTAGCCACCATCCCCGCGTTGCGTGTGGCCGGACACCTGGGCCTCCGGCTCCGTTTCTGACACGGGCAATCGCCGCTCCTGCGCAATCTGGAGCTGCCTTGCCTGCTTGTTGGAAGACTTCGGTACCAAGAGTCGTGCACAAGGACCGTCAAACGCGCCGGGGTCGAGCCGGTGGCCCGGGGGATGACTACTCCCGGATGGCAGGCGACTGGGTCCGCCGCGCGTGGCACGAACCTTCTCATGGGCGCACCCATCCACCGAGCGGCCTGGTTGGACGGGTGGCGCTAGAGCTACGGGGTCGCAGGCGGCGCCGTCGGATGGCGCGCGCCGGCGCGGGCATCGTGGTGTCCGCTGCTGCGCTGGGAGGCCTGCTCGTCTTGTCGAGGCTTCGCCCGGACGAGACCAGAACGGTGGCGGAACAGGGGCTCGTCGCGAACCAGGGAGTCCCTGCGCGAGCCCCCGGCCAGGCCCTCGGTGCGTGGTCCCCGGATCGCGTCGTGTCCGCGGGCGAGCACTATCGGGCTTCCTCGGAGGAAGCGCTGCGCGTCGGTACCGCCGACGGCATCGAGCTGACTATCGAGCCCGGGGGGCAGCTCGATGTGACCGAGGCGGGCTCCACAAAGCGCTTCTTGCTGAAGCGAGGAGCAGTCCAGACCCATGTCCGGAAGCTCCGCCAGGGCGAGCGCTTCATCATCGACACCGCGCAGGCCGAAGTCGAGGTCCACGGGACCCGCTTTCGCGTCGCGCTCGAGGAGAACGGGCCGGCGTGCGCGAGCGCCACGGTCACCCACGTCTCTGTCTCGGAAGGTGTGGTCACCGCGGTCGCCGCAGGGCAAGCAGAGGCCAGGCTTTTCCCTGGCGATGAATGGATCTCGAAATGCGCGGCGGCGCGGGTCTCCGAGCGCGATCCACCGGCCGCCGAGCCTGCGAGGGCGCTCGGCACCACGTCGAGCCAGCGGCGGGGGCCGGCGAAGCGATCCCTTGCATCGGCCACGGTCTCGCCGTCGATGCTCAGCGCGCAAAATACGCTCTTCGCATCGGCGGTCCGGGCCAGGCGCGACGGACAGCCGGGAGAGGCGTTGGCTCGTTTCGATCGATTCCTTCGCGAGTATCCCGACTCGTCCCTGTTCGAGAGCGCGTTGGTTCAGCGGATGAGGCTGCTCGCCGGGCTTGACCGCGCGGCGGCCAAGGACGCCGCCATCCAGTATGTGGCGCGATTCCCGGACGGTTTCGGCCGGGGCGAAGCCCGGTCGTTGCTGTCGGGCGCCGCACCCACGCCATGATGAGGCGAACGGCGGCGCGGAGACAGGCGAGCCTGCTCCTCTTGTGGCCGGTTTGCTCCCTGCTCTCCGCTGGCGCGTGCCGCGGCCATCTCGACTTCGGCGTCGTGGCGGCCACCGGCGGGCAATCGGACGCGAGTGGAACCGGGACCGGAGGGGTCGCGACCGGCGGCGTCCAGGGGAGCGGTGGTCTCGCCGCCAGCGGAGGCATGCCGGGAAGCGGCGGCTCGAGCGCGATGGGGGGCACACCGGGCACGGGAGGCCTGGGGACCGCCGGCGCGGCGGGCGCAGCCGGGGCGCCGGGATTCGCCGGTGCCGGGGGAGCTGGGGTTGCCGCGGGCGGTGGTAACGGCGGCGCAGGGGGAGCAATGGGCGGCGCCGGAGTCGGGGGCGGCGCGGGCGGTGGCGCCGCGGGGATCTCGTGTGTCACGGACCCAGACTGTGGATTGGCGACGTTGCACTGCGATGTCGGGGGTTCGAAGACGTGCGTTCCGTGTCTCGTGGACCTGCATTGCGCTGCCAGCCCGGCCTTCCGGCGCTGCGATTCGACCTTGCACCGCTGCGTGGCGTGCACGACCGGCGCGGACTGTGGCTCGTCCCAGCGGTGCGTGGCAGGTCGTTGCATCACGACGTGCTCGGACGCGACGGACACCGGTTGCGGTGCCTCGGGCTCCTGCGACAACGGCCTCTGCGGCTCGTGCGGAGACGATACCAACAAGTGCAGCGCCACCTCGGCGGCGCCGTTCTGCCTCGCCTCGCCGCGCATCTGCGTGGGCTGCCGCACGGACCTGGATTGCGCGGCGCCCACCCCGCGGTGTGAGCCGGCGCGAAACACCTGTGTCGTCTGTCGCAGCGGGGCTGACTGCCCGACGAGCGCGCCGTTCTGCGATCCTGCGTCGGGTCGCTGCTCCGCCGGCTAGACCCACGCGGGTCCACGGCGGCTATCTCGGCGCTGCCCGCGGCACGCCGGCCAAGAGCTCGGCCAGCTCGGGATCGTCGGCGATGCGTTTGTGGAGCCGGCGGCGACCGCGGACCAGGCGACTCTGCGCCGCGACCTCGCTCACGCCCAGGATCTGCGCGATCTCCTTGACGCCGTGCCCGAGGACGTCGTGAAGCACGAAGGACCAGGCCAGCTTCTCGCCGATGGCATCGAGGTGAACCAGGACGTTGGCAAGGATCTCGCGCGCCGCCAGCGTTCGTTCGCCGTTCGCCCCGGAGGAGGGCATGTTCGCCTCCACGACGACGTCGAGCGAGACCTCGCGGCCCCGCTTGCGACGGCGGAGCTGTTTGTAGACGACGTGAGCGGTCACGGCTGAAGCCCAGGTGTCGAGCGAGCACTCACCGCGATACGCCCCTATGGTCTTGACCAGCTCGAGAACGGCGAGCTGGCTCGCGTCCTCGCTCTCGTTGTCGTCGCGACCGAGCAGTCGCTGCACGGTGCGATCGACCTGCGGCCAAACGCGCCTACAAAAAGCGTCGGCGACGATCGGGTTTCCTGCCCGGACCTCTGCCAACAACGTTCGATCGTCCATCGCGTCCATTGCGTCCATCGCATCCATCCCGTCGATCGCGGGTGGCCGTGCGGCCGCGACGGGCGCGAGCCCCGACACCTTCGTTACGATCTTGGACGCGGTCATGGCTGTACTGCTCTCGCTTAGTGCCGCCGCCACGGCGAAAGCAGGCAAGTACCCGATAGGTGCGAAGCGCGCCATCGCCAAAAAAGCACGGTCGCTTGCCTGATCGCGCTTCGAACCTGGCACCAACTCGGCAGTCTCGAGTCTGCTTCGCCAGTGGCCCCCTTGGTAGCCGCTGGGCCTACGAAGCTGACTCTCTCACTCTTCACCACGCGGAGGCGTAATGCGAAATCCCCTGAGGCTCACGGTACTGGCGCGAGGTAGCGTCCTGTTGGCGCTGGTCCCGATGTGGGCTCTGTCAGCGGGTTGCGTCGGGCCCAGCGTGGGGGCGAGCGGGCCCGCGCCCGGGGATGCGACGGGTGGCAGCGTGGGAAATCAAGGGCCTGGGGCAGGCGCGCCTTCGACCGGAGGCACCTCGGGGGCAACGTCAGGAAGCGGGGGAGCAGCGGTCGGATCGGCGAGCTCGCGAGGCGCGACGGGATCGGGCGGGGCAGCCAGCTCGGGAGGTGCGACCGGCACGGGCGGCTCTGGCACGGGCACAGGAGGCACAGGCGCGGGCATAGGCACGGGCACGGGCGGTGGAGCGTCCATCACGGGAACCGGGGGAAGCAACCCCGGCATGGGCCTGCCCTGCGACGTGCAGACGTTCCTCACGAACCGATGCCAGACGTGCCACGGCGCGACGCCCGTCCTGGGCGTGCCCACCTCCCTCGTCACCTACGCCGAGCTCACGGGACCCTCCAAGAGCGATCCGACGAAGACCGAGGCGGAGATGGCGGTGTCGCGCATGCAGAACACCACGGTGCCGATGCCTCCCAAGCCGGGAACGCCGGCCACGGCCGCGGAGGTCGGCACGATGCAAGCATGGATCGCGGCGGGTTACCCGACCGGCTCTTGCGCCCCCCCCGGTGGCTCGGCGGACGGCGGCGTTCCCGCCGACGGCGGCGCCAGCGCCGACGGGGCCGGTCCCGGAACCGCACCCGACCCGTTCGCCGTGGCGGCGACCTGCACGAGCGGCACCATGTTCAAAGGCGGCGAGAGCGCGGCGATGGATCCCGGCATGGCCTGCGTGAGCTGCCACGCCAAGAGCGGCGAAGCACCGAAGTTCACGATCGCCGGGACCGTGTATCCGACCGGGCACGAGCCCGACCTGTGCAACGGCACCAACGGGAGCACCGGCGCGCAGATCGTGATCACCGGGGCGGATGGCAAGTCCATCACCCTCACCCCGAACAACGCTGGAAATTTCAGCAGCAACGGCGCCGTGACAAAGCCCTACCAGGCCAAGGTCACCTACATGGGCCGCGAGCGCCTGATGATCGCCGCGCAAACGTCCGGCGATTGCAACTCCTGTCACACGCAAACCGGCGCGAACATGGCCCCCGGCAGGATTGTCACCCCCTGAGCCAGGGGCCCACGCGCCCGCCTGTCGGTTCAGGCCGCCAGGCGAACGCGCTCGGGCGCCGCGGGTGCGGTCTCGCGTGGATCGAGCGCGGTGCGGGCGTGGAGCATGGGCGCGAAAGCCGCGCGATAGCTCCAGGCGAGGTAGAGCTCAGCCGCTAAAATGACGAGCGCCAGCGGCGCCCCGGAGGGCGCCAGGACCAGGTGGAAGCCCACGATGTTGACGACGATGGGCGCCAGGACGGCCAGAGCGAGCGGCACGAAGCGCTTGCTCAGCAGCAGCAAGCCGGCGATCACCTCCGTGGTCTTGAGCAACGGAAACAGGTAGCCGCTCGCGAACAGCGCCCCTGCGAAGGAGGCGGCGCGGGGCGGGCTAGGCGGCGCCGGGATGAAGTGCAGGAAGAAGTTGAGCCCGAAGACCGTGAAGACGAGCCCCAGGAACAGGCGAACGGCGGCGGGCAGGTACTTTTTGAGGGTGGTCATGGTGTCAGTCCTTTCGAGTCCGTTCACCATGGATCGTTGCACCCACGACAACTAGCGCTACCTATGACAATATATCGTTGTCGTGACAGCAACACAGGCCGTGGACCTGAACCAGGTCAGCACGTTCGTCCGCGTGATGGAGACCGGCAGCTTCACGGCCGCGGCGCGCGCGCTCGGGCTCCCGAAGTCGTCGGTCAGCCGGCGGGTCAGCGCGCTCGAGACGACGCTGCGTGTCCGGCTGCTCCAGCGCAGCACCCGGAGGCTGGTGCTCACGGAGGCCGGACGTCTCTACTTCGATCGCGCCCGGGCGGCGCTGGGCGGCCTCGCGGACGCCAGCGCGGCCGTGATCGACACCAGCCGCGAGATCGCGGGACCGATCCGCTTCACCGCCGGCGGCGACAACACCGGGTTGCTCGCGAACCTGCTGGCCGAGTTTCTCGCTCTTCATCCCAAGGTCCAGATCGACGTGGTGCTCACGCCCCGTCGCGTTGATCTGGTCGCCGAGGGCTTCGACCTGGCCCTGCGCGCGGGCCCTCTCGTCGATTCCTCGCTGATCGTGCGGCGCCTCGGCCGTGGCGATCTGGGCCTGTTCGCGTCGCGCGCCTACGTGCGCAAGGCCGGCACACCGCGGCGGGTGAGCGAGCTGGCGGGGCATCGGTTCGTCCTGTTCGGAGAGCCACACGATCGGCGGCTGCTCCGCCTTCTCGGCCCAGGAGGCCACGAGGCGGTCGCCATCGACGGACCGCTCGTGGTTCACGACATGGCCTTCGCGGCGGACGCGATCGCCTCCGGGATCGGCATCGGCCTCGTGCCCGAGACCTACTTCGGTTGGGCCATGAAGGGGGGGCTGCGCTCGATGCGCGCGGAGCTCGTGCGGGTGTTCCAGACCACGCGATGACCGGCGCCGACGTGAGCTTGGTGTCGCCCCCCACCACCTATGAGCCGGCTCGGGTCGGCGTCCTGCGAGACTTCCTCGCCGAACGCCTCCGTCCGCTGATGGAAGCGTGCACCTTGGCGGCGAAGGAACAGAAGCGCGACGGCGACCAGACGGAGCGAAGCCCCACATCCCGGCCTCGACGTCGGAGGGTCCTCACGCCCACCCGACGCGCTTAGCAGGTGGTAGGGGCCGTCGTCAGAGCACCCGGGAGAGGAACGAGATCCACAGCGTCAGCAGGACGCCGTTGCTGAGCGCGAACACGATCATCCTCGGGACCACGCGGTTGTGGGTGAGATGGACGAGCGAGTGCGCGAGCCGCAGGACGACGTAGATCCAGGCGAGCCCGATCACGCGCGGCGAAACGAGCCGGGTGGCGTAAAACGAGATGCACGCGACGTAGAACAGCACCGGCATCTCGAGCAAGTTCATCAGGTTCCGATTGAACACCGTGACGTTGGATGGAACGTCAGCCGCCTCTCCCAATCTGAAGGCGGCGCGGCCCACGCGCCCGGCCCGCACCGCTCGGATACGACTCCAGCCCGTCAGGAAGAGCACCACGCCGGTCCACAGCGCAAGAACGCTCACGGGGACAAAGACAGCTTCGGGCTTCACGGTGTTCGACGCTACCACGGTGGCGCGCCTTCGCCGTTCGCGGATATGGTATCTCCAATCAATGTCAGGGCGTAGCCTCCGCGTCGTCCTCGGGGTGACGTTCTCCGTCGGCTTGACCTCGTTCGTTGGCTGCGCGGCATCGAGCGGCCGCGCCTCGCCGCCGCCGGACGGATCGAGCGATGCAACGTCGGGTCCCCTCCGTGATGCGGGTTCCAGCGACACGCCATCGATCAACGCTGACGCTGGCGACGGGGCGGACGTGGCGGCTCCGGCCAGCGATGCGCCGGTGGAGAGCAGAGACGGGGACGCGCGCGAAGCGGATGCCGATGCCGGCCCTTCCCCTTCCGGCGATGCCAAGGAAGAAGACGCAACCGACGCCCCAGACGCGGCGACCGACGGTGCGGGCGGTGCGGGGGGTGCGGGGGGTGCGGGGGGTGCGGGGGGGGGGGGGGGGGGGGGGGCGGCCGACCCGGAGACCGGCCGTCTCGTGGGGATCACGGCCGCGCACAACGCGGTGCGCGCGGCGGTCAAGACCCAACCTTCCCTCGCGCCGCTCGTCTGGAACCAAGCGATCGCCGCCTACGCCCAGCAGTGGGCCACCACGCTCGCCACGACCATGTGCGCGCAACCGCAGCACCGCGCGAGCTCGGAATTGATCGCGAAGGGCTACGGAGAAAATCTGGCGACCTTCAGCCTGGGCGGTGGTCCGCGCCCGGGTATGACGGTCATGGCGAGCACCGCGCAGCAAGCCGTGAACGCCTGGGCGGCCGAGGTCGCGTGCTGGACCTTCGGGACCATCCTCGGCAGTGAGACGTGCAACACCGCCTGTTACACCAACCTACACAGCGACGGTTGCGGGCACTACACGCAGCTCGTGTGGCGCAACAGCACCCAGCTGGGCTGCGGCGTCGCGACCTGCGCGAACGGCTCGCTGACCGAGGACATCTGGATCTGCAACTACGCGCCCGCCGGAAACGTGATCGGTCGGGCGCCGTACTGAGAAAGGGCCCCGAGAGGGCCGTTTTCCGATCCGCGCGGGGTGGCGGTTCGGTTCAGGCAGATCAAACTGTCCAGAACCCGGTCAACAAGCCGATTGAGATCATCTGTGGCTGTATCCCACGTACCCAGCGACAAGTCCGCGCTCGCGGTCGGGTCCCGACTGACCGTCGCCCCAGCGAACGCCACTGACTCCGCGCCCTTGCCCGTCGATCCGGTCCTGTGGGCGGCGGGCGCGAACGTGGTGGCCCGCTCGTGGGCCCGCAGGCTCTTCGGCTGGAAACGCTACCCGGGCAGCGTCGAGGCGATCTGCCGGGCCGCGATCGACGACTGCTGGACGGGCGACTTCTTCGCCGGTTCGGCCGGTCACTTCAAGCAATTCTGGACCCGCGACCTGTCCATGTGCACGCCGGCGCTGTGCCGCCTCGGCATGCGCGATCGGGTCATCGAATCGTGGGCGTGGGGCCTCGAACGGTTCGAGAAGGCGGGGCGGATCACGACCACGATCTTTCGCCGCCGCTACCCGCGCGACGTGTACGCGTACGCGTGCGACTCGCTGCCCATGCTCCTGTTCGCGTTACAGGCGGCCGATGCCCCGCACTTGATCGAGCGCCACCACGCGCTGCTGTCACGCGAGGTGCACCGTTTTTTTGAAACGGTGTTCGACCCCGAGCTGGGAATGGCACGCACCACCGGATACTTCTCCGGTCCGCGCGACTGCATGACCGGACGATCGACGGTGTTTGCCAACACGATGATCGCGCTCCTCGGTCGATTGTTGGACGGACAACGCCGACTGCCGAATCCGCTCGCCGGTCACGACGTGCGGGCGACCATGCTGCACCACCTGTGGACCGGTGACTTCTTCCGCGACTCGCTTTGCCGCGAAGTCCCCTCCGGGGACGGCAACGTGTGGCCATTCTTCTTCCGCGTGTTCACCGACCTGGACATGCAGCGCCGCGCCTTCGACACCCTGGAGGCGCGTGGCTTCACCCGCCCCGTGCCGCTGCGCTACTTCGAACGCCGCATGCCCGAGAGCGAGCTCCTCGTTCCTCGTCTGTTCACGCCCAACTACCAGGGCGACCCGAGCTGGATGCAGCTCGCCCCCGCGTATCTGCGCGTGCTCGGCGCGGTCGACGCAGCGAAGATGACCGAGCACCGAGACAACCTCGCCGCCCTGATCCGCCGCGACCGCAACTACCTCGAGGTCTATCGCCTGGACGGCAAGCCGTACCAAGGAAGAGCGTGGTTTTACCATGCCGACGAGGGGATGATCTGGGCGTCGATGTTTCTCGACCTGTACTGACGCACGCTACTTCTCGTTGTCGGCCGCCTTCTAACCTTCAATTCGCCCTGGGCTTTGGGAGGTTCATCTCGCCGGCGGTAAACGGCTGAGGCAAAATCCCTTCAGAGTCAGGAATTCGAGAGGAGGGGCATCAGGGCCTCGCTCGAAGCGTCCACCATTGCTCGGATCATCTCATCGACCGGCGCCGTCGATAAGGCGGAGCCGGCTTGCCCCAGCCCGTAGCCGTCGGGAGACAGACGGTGGAGGATCTCGGCTGCGGCCCGGCGGAATCGCAGAAAGATCGCGCTTGCTTCCTCCTCCGGCGCCCGGGCTCTGGCCTCGTCGAGTCGCTGCAGGTCGGAAGGATCGGCCTCGACGGCGAGGAGCGCCTGACGTATGACCAGCGCCTCATCGTCGACGAGCGTCATGAGGCGCGTCGCCACCTCCGGAGCGATGAGGTCCCGCTTGGTGAACCAGGTCGCTTCGTTCGTGTACCGGTTGAGGACGAGGTGCAGGAATCGCGAATCGGCCGGCAGCCCCACCGGATCGATGGTCCTCAGGATCGTGCCCAGCCATGCCACGAAGAGGCGCCCCGCCGGACCCATGTCCTTCCAGCTGGCGTCCTTGATCGACCTGCCCAGATATTGCGCGCGCTCGAACGCCTCGCGTCCCTGGGTCATGGCGGGCGCCACCCCCTCGGGCGTCGCGCCGAAGCGCTTCACGAGGTCCGTCCTGCGCCTCGAGACCTGCACGCCGAAGAGGGCGAGGTGGACGTAAACGTGGAACGCGGCGATCGCCCTGAACGTGTCCCAGCCGTTCGACCTGGCGGTGCCCCCGACGTTCCAGATCGCTTGGATGATCGCGCCCTGCTCTGGCGACGGCGCTTCGGGCGATAGGTCTTCCGCCAGAAGTGAATGCGTATGGCGGAAATCGTAGAGCTTCTGGTGCAGCGATTCATGCAACAAGTGCTCGGCCACCCACCAGGGATTCTCGAGCATCTCTCGGTTGAGGAAGATCGTACCGCTGATACGAAACTCGGAGCACGAGCCCTTCCGCCTCCAGTTCCCGACATGCGGCACGACGACGGCCAGGTGCGCGTGACTGAGCACGCTGCGGGCACAGGCGGGCAGCAGCTCACCGAGCAGCTCCGCCCCCCGGGAGAGTCGCGACAGGTCCGCGGCGGACGGGACGCACAGCGGATCGCCGCCGAAGTTGTCGTGCACGATCCTGCGAAAGGAGCGGGCGAAGACGTCGTCGCGGCGCGCCTCGCTCCAGATGGCGCCATGGTACGGGGCCTTCCCGAGCCGACGAAGCTCGTCGCCGCCGGACTCGAGGGGACCACCCGAGCGCGTTCCGGCCTCGAGGTGGGCCAGGGTCTGCTGGAAGATCTCCTCGCATTCGGCGAGCGACAGCGCGGCGCCCGGTTGCGGCCCGTTCCAGACATGCCGGAGGGCCTGGTGAATCGCGTGCCGTACCACCGGGTCGCCGATGGTGCGGTACTGCCGATGGGCAGTCGCCCGCCCGATGGCCTCGGAGAGGACACCGGCGATCGGCAGCAACTCGGCGATCTTCCCGAGCCGCTGCTGGTAACGAACGTGCACCTGCTCGCGCAGGTAGTCGCTGTCGGCAAAGGGCCTGTGGTCGGCGAGGAGCGCGTCGAACGGGTCGGGAGCATGCCGGGGCGACATCCCCGTACCTGCGCTCGCTGGCGGCGTTCGTGGGCTCCTGCGCAAGGGTTCCCTACTTCACTTCGGCCGCAAGAAGCGCGCGAGGATGGTCTTCACGCCCGCGCTCGGAAAGCGGATGGTGACCTTCAGATCGGCGCCGACGCCTTGCCAGCCGCGCACGTCGCCGACACCGAACTGCGCGTGCACGAGCTTCATCCCGACGACCAAGCCGCCCACGCCGTCGTCGGAGGCGGCCGCGTCGTAGTCGACGACCAGCTCCCCTCCTTCGGCGCGCGAGCGCGGCGACGACGAAGGAGCCCCCCGGCTCCCGGCCGCCGTCGGCGCCCGCCCGCGGCCCGCTGAGCCGGCGCCATACCGACCACCGCCGCCCGATTCTTCCCGGCTCCAGCGACCGCCCCACGGCCCCTCGCCCTCCGCGCTGCCGCCGCCGTATCCAGCCGGCCGCTCCATCACGATCGCCTCCACCGCGTCGGCGGGTAACTCGGCGAGGAAGCGGCTCGGGACGCCGGGCAGCTCTTGCCCCGACAGGCGACGCCGGCGCACACGTGACAGCATCAGCTGCTTCCGCGCGCGCGTGACGGCCACGTAGCACAGACGCCGCTCCTCCTCGACGGCGGTGTCGTCGTCGACGCTGCGCGCGTGCGGGAAGATGCGCTCCTCCATCCCCGTGATGAACACGGCAGGAAATTCGAGGCCCTTCGCCGTGTGCACGGTCATGAGCGACACGGCCCCCTTCTCCGGGTCGTATCCGTCGACGTCGGACGCCAGCGCGACGCGCTCGAGAAAACCCGACAGCGTCGGATCCTCCGCCTCCTTCTCGTACTCGCGCATCTGCGCGATGAGCTCCATCAGGTTCTCGAGCCGCCCCTCCGCCTCCAGCGACGACTCGGCCGCCAAGGCGTCGCGGTAGCCGGTCTCCTCCATGACCCGCTCGGACAGCGCCGCCGGCCCGAGCTCGTGCGCGCCCAGCCGCAGGCCCTGCATCAGCTCGACGAACGCCGCCACCCGCTTGCGTGGGCCGGCCCCCAGCACCTCCTCGCTGCCGGCCGCGTCCTCGAGCGCGTCCCAGAACGACAGGTGGCGCTCGTGGGCGAAGGCCGCGATTCGCTCCACGGTGGCGTCGCCGATGCCGCGCGCGGGGACGTTCACGATCCGCTGCAAGGCCATCACGTCGGCGGGGTTGATCAGCGCACGCAGGTAAGCGATCAGCGTCTTGATCTCCGCGCGATCGAAGAAGCGCGTCCCGCCGACCACGATATACGGCAGATCGCGCGCCCGCAGCGCGTCCTCCAGGACGCGCGACTGGGCGTTGGTCCGGTAGAACACCGCGAAGTCGCGTGGGCTCATCGCCTCCTGAACGCCGGCGGCGATGCGACCGGCGACGAAGTCAGCCTCGTCGCGCTCGGTCTCGCCCTCGAACAGCACGATGGGCTCGCCCTCCCCCGCCGTCGTGAACAGGTGCTTGGGGCGCCGCTCCTTGTTGCGGGCGATGATGCCGTTCGCGGCGCGCAGGATGTTGCCCGTCGAGCGGTAGTTTTGTTCGAGCTTCACCACGCGCGCGCCGTCGTGATCGCGCTCGAAGTCCAGGATGTTGCGGATATCGGCCCCTCGCCATCCGTAGATGGACTGATCCTCGTCGCCGACGACCGTGATGCTGCGCGTGCGCCGGGACATGTGCCGCACCAGTCGGTACTGGACCGAGTTCGTGTCCTGAAACTCGTCGACCAGCACGTGATCGAAGCGCTCGAACAGCTCCTTGCGCGCGGGGGTGTCCTCCTCGAACAGGCGCAGCGCGTCCATCAGCAGCCCGCCGAAGTCGGTGGCGCCGGCCGCGCGCAGCCGCTGCTCGAAAAGGACGTAGGCCTTCGCCACCACGTCGTCGAAGTAGTCGGTCGGATGAAAGTCGCTGGCGCTGACGCCCTGGTTCTTCTGCCGGTCGATCGCCGACAGCACCTGCCGCACCGGAAACAGGCGCTCGGGCACCGCCAGGTCGGTCAAGACCCGCGACAGCAGGCGCTTCTGATCGTCGTCGTCGTAGATGACGAAGTCCTTCTTGATCCCGATGTGCGCGCCCCACTGCCGCAACAGGCGCGCCGACAGCGCGTGGAAGGTCCCCAGCCACAAGCCCCCCGCGCTCGAGCCGAGGCGCTGCCACAACAGATGAGACACGCGCTCGCGCATCTCGCCTGCCGCCTTGTTCGTGAACGTGACCGAGACGATGCGCCGGGGATCGCTGCCCGCGGCGACCAGGCGGGCGATGCGATACGTGATGACGCGGGTCTTGCCCGAGCCGGCGCCCGCCACGACCAGCAGCGGCGCGCCGGGCGCGGTGGCCGCCTCCAGCTGGGGGCCGTTCAGCTCCTTCCCCAGCGCCGCGATCGAGAACGGCCCGGCCTCGACGTCCACCGCGCGGCGGGGCGGGCGCGCCTCGGCCCGCGCCGCGGTCGCTGGTCCGACTTCGGGGGCCGTGGGCGCGACGGGCGCCGTCGCGGCCGCCGCCGGCTGGGTCTCGGCGGGCGTCGTCGGTCGGCTGGGCGGTGCGGGCTCCACCGGCGCCGGCGGCGCCTCGGCTTTGGCGGGCTGGGCTGGCCGATCCCCGAAGAGCCCCAGCTGCGCCATCTAGTGTACCGTCCGCGAAATAGGCGCAACGCTGGGCTGACGATCCTGCGCCCCCGGCGCGGATCGTCGGCCGAACGTGATGCTATTTCGGCCGCGGTACACTAGCCCCCGATGATCTGCCGCTTGACCAGCAAGTCGACGATCTTCCCGACCACCTCCGCCTCCGACTCGGCGCCGGTGATGCGCACGTCGCAGGGGTGGGCGCTCGTCCCTTCGGGATCGATCTCCACGGCAAGGCTGGGCGCGTTGGGTATCAGCGCCTGCACCGCCCCGAAGTCGCCGAGCCCGATCGCGTTCGTCGTCGACACCACGATCAGCCCCGCGTCGAGCAACAGGTGCGCCACCTCGCCGAACCGGCGCACCAGCTCGGCCTGCGTGGCGTCGACCCACACCAGATCCTGGTCCACGCCCAGCAGCACGTTGCTGCCATCCAGCATGTAGACACTTCGAGCCTGCTCGAACAGCGCCTTCTCCAGCGCCCGCGCGTAGCGGTGCTTCCCGCTGCCCGCCTTGCCCACGAACATCACCAGCGCCGCACGATGCCGATTTCGCTCCGCCCGCTCGCCGGCGCTGACGGCGCCCCTGACCCAGTTGAAGTCACGCCGCCGCGCCTCGGCCCGCAGGTCGTCCTGGTCGTCGGACTCGGCCGCGGTGATGATGCCGCCGCCCGCGACGTCGTAGCCGTCGACGATCACGAAGCGGCCCGTGGCCTCTGAATCGGCGATCAGGTCGAACGCCACGGGGCTGCGCGTCTCGAGGACGACGTCGGCGACGTCGTGCCGCCCCACGTGATCCTTGACGAGCTCGCCGGCCACCTCGGAGGCGTCGATGACCTTGACCAGCTTGTGGATCCGCACCGGCGTCGCCACCGTGTGCAGCTTCAGCTTGTAGTCGCGGCCCTGCACGAACGGTTTGCGCCCGAGCCAGATCAGGTTCGCCCGCAGGCGCGTGCTGACGAGCGGCGCCTGGTCGGCATGGCTCATGATCTCGCCGCGCGTCACATAGATCTCCTCGGACAGCGTGAAGCCCGTCGACCATCCGGCGTCGATCTCGGTGCGCGGAGGTTGCGGCGGTTGATGGAAGGCCTCGATGCTCTTCACCGTCGTGCTCTTGTTCGACGGCGAGAACACGACCTTGTCCCCTACCTTCACCCGACCGGACTCGATCCGCCCGGCCACGATGCGCCGATCGTCGCCGTGATTCGTGAACTTGTAGACGGCCTGCACCGGCATGCGAAACGAAGCGGCCGACTTGCTGGGCGCCATGGTGAACGCGTCCAGCGTCTCGAGCAGCGTCGGGCCCTTGTACCAGCCCATCTTCGTGCTCCGCGCCGCCAGGTTCTCGCCCGCGATGGCGCTGACGGGGATGAACTGCTTCGGGCTCACAGCGCCGATGTCGGCCAGGAAGGCGCGGTACTCGGCCTCGATCTTCAGGAAGTGGGCCTCGTCGTGCCCCACCAGATCCATCTTGTTCACGCACACGACCACCTGCCTGATGCCCAGCATCGACAGGATGTAGCCGTGGCGCCGGCTGTTCTCGCGCACGCCCTCCTTCGCGTCGATGACCAGCGCGGCCGCCTCGGCACGCGCCGCACCCGAGATCATGTTCTTCAGGAACTCGATGTGCCCGGGCGCGTCGATGATGATGTAGTCGCGCAGCGCCGTCTTGAAGAAGCAGCGCGCGGTGTCGATGGTGATGCCCTGATCCTGCTCGTCGATGAGGGCGTCCAGCAGGAACGCGTACTCGAACGGCTTTCCGGTCCGTTCGCATTCGCGGCGCACGGCTTCGAGCTTGCCCTGCGGCAGCGAGCCGGTATCGGCCAGCAGGCGCCCGACGACCGTGGACTTGCCGTGATCGACGTGACCCACGACGACGATCTGCATCTGCGGACGGACAACCTCGCGAAGGAGGCTCTCGTCACGACGGGCGGCCGGGCCACCCTCAACCGCTTTCATCACGTCAGTCATAAAAGTGCCTGGCTACTCCCGAAGTCGGCTCTGTTGTTTCGCCCCTGCAATTGTCGCGCGGCCATCACATGTAGCCGTCGCGGCGCAGCTCTTCGAGGCCGTGCTTGCCGTCCTGCAAGCGGCCCGATCGCTCGGCGATGTTCTTCAGCTTGCCGCTGCGCAGCTCGACGATGATCTCGTCGACGTTGCGGGCAGTGCTCTGGATGGGAGACTGGCAGGGCCCGCAGCCGAGGCTGCGGTATCGCGTCCCGGTGCCTTGATCGTAATACAGCGACACGGTGGGAATGCTCTCGCGCTTGATGTACTCCCAGACATGCAGCTCGGTCCAGTCCAGCAGCGGGTGGATCCGGACGTGGGTTCCGGGGGCGAAGTCCGTCTTGAACTGATTCCAGAATTCGGGCGGCTGGTCGCCCACGTCCCAGGCGTTGTTCTTGTCGCGGGGGGAGAAGTAGCGCTCCTTCGACCGGCTGCCCTCCTCGTCCGCGCGCGCGCCCACGATCACGCCGTGGTACGGCTCTCGATCGGGGTCCACGTCATAGCGCCCCGTCTTCAAGTTCAGGCGCTTGCGCGTCATGGTGCCCTGCAGGGTCCCCTTCAGCGCGTCGCGCTTCAGGATGCCGCAGCAATCGACGCGCGACAGCTTGTCCGGGTGCCCGTCGGGCAGGTGCTGGGTGGCCGGGAACGTTCGGCCCGCCGCGATGGCCTCGGCGTCCTGGCCGACGACCATTTGCAGCTTGTATTCCATCGCCAACCGATCGCGGTAGGCGATCATCTCGGGGAGCTTGTAGCTGGTGTCGATGTGGACCAGTGGAAACGGCACGTGGCCGAAGAACGCCTTGCGTGCCAGCCACAGCAACACCGTGGAATCCTTGCCGATCGACCACAACATGCACAGCCGTTCGAAGTGCCGAAAGGCCTCACGCAGGATGTAGACGCTTTGTTGTTCGAGTTGGTCCAGGCTGTCCATGTCGGGGCTCGTGAACATTGTCCGATCGAGGGGCCTGCCGCAAGAGCCGGGCGTCGACGAGGACGGCCTGGCAGCCCGCGATTCAGTTCGGCGCGGCCAGGAGCTCTCGCTCCGCCTCCTTAAGGGTCTGCTTCCATTCGGGATCGCCCGGCACGGCCGCCACAGCCTTCCGGTACATCCGGACGGCATCGCCGATCCGGCCCGACTTGCGCAACAGATCCCCGAAGTCGATCAAGGTCTGGTGACACCCGTCGCGGTCGTGCTTCAAGGCGGCCTCGAACAGCTCGCTGGCCCGCGACAGATGCCCCGCGTGACCGTGCTCGACGGCGGCCTGGTGCAGGGCCCAGTGATCCTCCGGATCGATCTTCAGCGCGTCGTCGTACGCTTCCGCCGCCTCCGTGTGCCGCTCCATCTCGGCATAGACGTCGCCCCGGATCGCCGCCACGAAGAAGGGATCGCCACCCCGCTCCGCGGCGGCGCCTATGGCCTCCAGGGCCTCCAGGGTGCGCTCCTGCTCCAGCAAGACCTGGGCAAGCTTCGCGAACCCCAGCCCGTAACTCTCGTCGATCTCGACCACCTTTCTGAAGGCCTTCTCCGCGGCGCGAAAGTCGCCGACCTCGAGCTCGGCGTCCCCGAGCTCGCGCCAGCCCTCGACGAGGCCGGGGTTCAGCGCTGTCGCCTTGCGGCTCGCGTCCAGCGCCGCTCGATCGTGCGTCGCGTTCAGCGCCTCGGCGAGCAGCGCCCAGGCCGCGCCCAGGTCCGGGAGCTGATCGACCGCCGAGCGCCCCAGTCGCACCGCCTCGTCGGGCCGCCCGAGCTCGAGGGCCTCACGCGCGCGCCGGAGCGTCCGCAATCCGGCGACGGTGGCCGGGGTGCGGGGCTCCTTGACGCGGGCGATGTCGGGATCATCGGGGACGAGGCCGGCCACGATTCGCGAGCCCAGGTCCACGCGCAGCCGAACCTCGGGCGCGTCAGCCTCGTCAGCCTCGGCGCCCATCGCGTGCAGGGCCTCGACACGCCAGAACGCGGCGGTGGCCGTCGCGCCATCGGCGAGCAAACGCCGCGCGGTCGCCACCGCCGCGGCGTCCCCGCGCTCCGACGCCAGCACGTAGACGACGGCCGCCGCGTCCAGGCGCGCGTCGTCGTCGCGCGCGGTGAGCGGCTCGAGGGCCATCGCGTCCTCGAACGCCCGTCCCGCCGCGGCCCAATCGCGGTGCAGGGCCGCGCGCATTCCGACCGCGAACAGCAGCGCCGGAGTTGGCGGCGTGGCTGCCCGGACCGCCGACGCCAGGGTGACGTCCACCCCGGCGTCATCCGCGGCCTCCTCCTGAATCTGCGCCAGCTCCAGCCAGTGATCGGCCAGCCCCGGATCGCGCTTGCAGCGCTCCTCCGCCAGGGCCTGGGTCAGGGCCTGGGAGCGTGAATCGGCCGAGGCCCCGGGCGGGCCCGCCGCCCCGGCTGTCAGCTCGGCGGCGAGCACATGGAGGAAGCGCAGGAGTGAGGTCCCGACCCGATCGAGGCCTCCCGAGACCAGCTCGACCACCGGCCATTCGCCCTCCGTAGTGGTCCCCTCGGCGTCGAGCGCGTACTGACGGCCGCCGTGCTCCAGGAAGGGCCAAAGGCCGGCGTGGCCCGCCGACGAAATGGCCGGGAGGCGCCCGGCCCCTTCCGATAGGGTCAAGAGCTTCGAGCCCCCGGGGAGGCGGCCGCCGTCGTGGACCACCAGGAACGCCTTCAGCCCGGCCGGCGGAGCGCTGCCGAAGACGGCCGAGAACCGCTCGGCCGCGTCCGCGCCCAGCCCGGGGAGCAAGGTCACACCCGGAACCGCCGCCAATTCCCGTTCCAGCGCGCCCACCAACGTCCGAACCGGGTCAACCATGGTGACGATTTATGCGGTCGATGCCGGCGAATCAAGGCGCAAATTCGCGGGCTTCCGATCCGCGGTAGCAAATCCCGGGCGAGGGTCGCCGCCGACGCCACCCTACCCTGTGGATAACTGTGAGTCCATGTCCGCAAATATTTGAAATACCAACAAAAAGGGGAACTGGTTTACAATGGATGTTGGCCAGCTTACGACCGCACCGATCGAACTACTTACGCGCCGACGAGGACGACAGATGGGGAAGATCTTGATTTGCGACGACGAGGAGCAGCTTTGCCGCGGGTTGAGCCGTCTCCTCCGGAGCGACGGCCACGACGTCGTCACCGCCGACGGCCCGGGGGGAGCAGAGAAGATTCGGACCGATCACTTCGACCTGATCTTGACGGATATTCGAATGCCCGGCGTCGATGGATTCGAGATCATCAAGACGGCGCGAAATCACGTCCCGCAGACGCCCGTGATCGCCATGAGCGGCAACGCCGAGATCCCGGACGCGGTGCGGGCCATGCACGCGGGGGCGCGCGACTTCCTCATCAAGCCCTTCGACAAGAACGCGCTTTCTGAAGCGATGGCAGCGGTGTTTCGCCCGGCGCCCCCCGTCGAGGATCCGCCGGATCCAAGGGCCTGGCGCGATCGTCATGCGCCGTGGTTGTTAGGCGATGATCCCGCCATGCTCCCGGTGCTGGCGCTGCTGGCGCAGGTCGCTGATACGCGCTGCACGGTGCTCATCACGGGAGAATCCGGGACGGGAAAGGAGCTGGCGGCGCGCTCGCTGCACGCGGGCTCGGCGCGATCGAAGCGCCCCTTCGTGGCGGTGAACTGCGCGGCAATTCCGCCGAATCTCGTCGAGTCCGAGCTGTTCGGCCACACGCGCGGCGCATTCACGGGCGCGACGTCGTCCCGTCAGGGGAAGTTCGGCCAGGCGGACACCGGAACGATCTTCCTCGACGAGGTGGGCGAAATGGAGCTGGGCGTCCAGGCGAAGTTGCTTCGTCTCATTCAGGACGGCGAGCTCACGCCGGTCGGCGAGGAGGTCTCACACAAGATCGACGTGCGCGTGGTCGCGGCCACCAACCGGGACCTCGAGCACGAGGTGAAGGCTGGACGATTTCGCGCGGATTTGTTCTGGCGTCTCAACGTCATCCCCGTGGAGATGCCGAGCCTTCGCTCACGGTCGACGGACATCGTGCGGCTGGCCGAGCACTTCATCACCCGCGCGAACGAGCGCCATCGCCGCCAGGTGCAGAGCATCGACCCGCAGACGTTCGCGCTCATGAAGGCCTACGCGTGGCCGGGCAACATTCGCGAGCTCGAGAATCTCATCGAGCGTCTGGTGATCGTGAAGGGCTCCGGCGTGTTGATGCCGACCGACCTTCCCCCGGCGCTGCGGATCGCGCTGGAGAAGGCCGCCACGACGCCCGTCCCGATGTTTCCCGAGAGCGGCGCCGACCTGAAGACGATCCTCGACGCGGTCGAGGAGAAGATGATCGGCGAGGCGCTCGAGCGAACTGGCGGCAACAAGAATCGCGCCGCCGAGCTCCTCGGCCTGAACCGCACCACGCTCGTCGAAAAGCTGCGCCGCCGAAAGACCGCGAACCCGCAGGCCTGAGCACCCGCGGGGGACCTAAAGGACCCTCCCAGGGTGCTTCCATCGCGTTGGTTGGGGCGAGCTTTGCTCGACCCAACCGTCGCGGGGGATTTAAAGGACCCCCAGGGTGCTTCGATCGCGTTGGTTGGGGCGAGCTTTGCTCGACCCAACCGTCGCGGGGGATTTAAAGGACCCTCTCAGGGTCCTTTTGATTACGACAATTTCGGCAGCGCGGCGGCGATGCGGGCGACACCTTCCTCGACGTTCTTCATCGACGTGGCGTACGAGAGGCGGACGTAGCCCGGGGCGCTGAAGGCGGAGCCCGGGACGACGGCGACCCGCGCGGCCTCGATGAGGTACTCGCACAGCTGCGCGTCGTTGGCGATGGTCTTGCCCTCGGGGGTCTTGCGACCGATGAACGCGGACAGATCCGGGAAGGCGTAGAACGCACCCTTCGGCTCGACGCAGGTCACCTCCGGGATCTCGCGCAGCGCCTTCACCATCGCCTTGCGCCGGCGATCGAACTCGACGCGCATCGTCTCGAGCTCGTCTGTCGGGCCCTCGATCGCCGCGAGCGCCGCCGCCTGGCTGACCGCCGCCGCGTTCGTCGTGGACTGCCCCTGCAGCGTCCCCATCGCGTTCACCAGCTCCTTCGGCGCGCAGGCAAACCCGATCCGCCAGCCCGTCATCGCGAACGCCTTGGACACCCCGTCGACGATGATCGTCCGCGCCCGCACCTCGGGCGAGATGGTCGCGGGCTGGAAGAACTTGGCGTCTCCGTAGATCAGCGTCCGGTAGATGTCGTCGGTGATGATCCAGAAATCGTGCTTCACCGCGAGGTCGGCGATGGCCCGCACCGTCTTCTCGTCGGTCATCGCGCCCGTCGGGTTCGAGGGCGACGAGTACAGGATGGCGCGTGTCCGCGGGGTGATCGCCTTCTCCAGGTCCGCCAGCCGCGGGACGAAGTTATCGGCGGCGGCGCCCAGCACGACGACCGGCCGCCCGCCCGCCATCTTCACGATCTCGTTGTAGCTGCCCCAGGCTGGGGCGGGAATGATCACCTCGTCACCCTCGTCGACGATCGCGTGCAGGGCGTTGAACAGCGATTGCTTGGCGCCTGCGCTGACGATGATCTCCCCCGGCTCGATCGACAGGCCGTGCGCCTTCCCCAGCCACTTCGCCACGGCCGCGCGCAGCGCAGGCGTGCCCTCGACCAGCGTGTACTTGGTGGCGCCAGCGTCGAGCGCGCGCTTCGCGGCTTCCTTGATGTGCGACGGGGTGTCGAAGTCGGGTTCGCCCGCTCCGAAGCTGATGACGTCGAGGCCCTTCGCGCGAAGCGCGGCGGCCTTGGCCGAGACGGCCAGTGTCGGGGATGGTTCGATGAGCGACAGACGGCGCGACAGCTTCACGGACGACTCCTTCTTTCAGGCTCGGTTGTTCGATCGGGTTTGCGGTGGGTGGTGTCAGGCGCGGCCGGGGCGAGCGTGGTGGCCCGTATCCTGCGCCGCTTTGAACTTGCGCGCCAGCGAGGCGGCGACGGCTGGCGGAACCATCCGCGAAACGTCTCCCCCCATCAGCGCCACCTCCTTCACGAGCGTAGAGGATACATAAAAGCTCTCCTCGCTGGTCATCAGAAATATCGTCTCGACCTCGGGCGCGAGGTGCCTGTTCATGTGGGCGGCCTGAAACTCGTACTCGAAGTCGGCCAAGGCCCTCAGGCCCCGGATGACCGTCGTCGCCCCGCGCCGCCTCACGTAGTCCACCAGGAGGCCCTCGAACGCATCGACCTCGACGCGGGGATCGCGATCCACCGCCTCCATGATCATCTCGCGCCGCTCCTCGACCGAGAACAGCGGCGTCTTGCGCACGTTGACGGCCAGCGCCACCACCAGCTTGTCGAAGATCTTCAGCGACCGCTTCAGGATGTACGCGTGCCCGTTCGTGATCGGGTCGAACGTGCCCGGATAGACCGCGATGCGAGTGGACTCGGGGGCGGCGGGGCCGGGGCGGCCGGTCACGACTGACCCGACCGGTAGAACGACAGCTCCGTGTCCCCATGTTCACGGTGATGGGTCAGGAACAACCCGCCCACCGACGCGGGGGGACGGTGGCGCTTGTCGTGCTCGACGATGACCACGGCGCAGCCGGTGAGCAGGCTCTTCTCCGAAAGCTCGGCCAGGATTGACTCAGTCTCGTCGGCGTAGGGCGGGTCCATGAACACCCACGAGAAGCGGTCTTCTTTTCCCAGGGAGGCGGCCAGCCGACGCAGGCCGGTTCGCACGTCCGCCCCGATGACGGTGCTGCGGCCGGCGGCCCCGAGCTCGCGCAGGTTGTGGCGAAGAGCGGTGAGGGCGTTGCGGTCCCGCTCGACGAACACGGCCCGCGGCGCGCCCCGCGACAGGGCCTCGATGCCCAGCGAGCCAGTGCCGGCGAACAGGTCCAGCACCGCGCCTCCAGGAGGAGGGCCGAGGATATTGAAGATCGCCTCGCGAATCTTGGCGGCCGTCGGACGCGTGCGAAGTCCCCGCGGCGCCTTGAGCCGTCGCCCCCGATCCAAACCTCCGGTCAGGCGCATTGTTGCGATTTCTCCTAGCCCGCCCGGCAATGGCCGTCAAATCACGGCCTCCAAGGGTGGCATTTCCGGGCAGGTTATTGATGCATCTAGTCGAAGCGGCCATCGCCTTTCAGGTGGCCGGATGGCGGGAATCGCAAGTCCGCCGTCGCCTTCTGTTAAAGTGATCTGTTAATGCCGCGCGTGGGTGCCTTTTTCGATCTCGACAGGACCCTCGTCGCTTGCAATACGGGGCGGCTGTTCTTGCGGGACCTGAGACGCCGGGGGGAGATCTCCTTGGTTCGAGTGGTGCGCGCGCTCGGCTGGCTGCTGAAGTATCACTTCTCGCTGATCGACATCGAGTCCATGGCGCAGAAGATCCTCGAAGGCGTCCGCGGGCACACGGAGCGTGACTTCGAGGAGCATTGCCGGCGCCTGGTGGAAGGGCACGTGCTGCCTCGCCTGTTGCCCGACGGCCTCCGCAAGATCGAGGAGCACCGGGCCGAGGGCCACCTCATCGCGATCCTGTCGACCTCGCCGTCGTACATCGCGCGGCCGGTCGCGGAGAGGCTGCGGATGGACGACGTGCTGTCCACGCAGCTCGAGGTCGAGGGCGGACGCTTCACGGGGCGGGTCGTGGGTCCGGCGTGTTTCGGGCGCGGCAAGGTCCACTGGGCCGAGCTGCTCGGCAACAAGCGGAGCCTGGACCTCGACAAGAGCTGGTTCTACACGGATTCGTACACGGACCTGCCCATGCTGGAACGGGTCGGGCATCGCGTGATCGTGAACCCGGATCCCCGATTGCGCCGAACCGCCCGCCAGCGGGGCTGGAGCGTCGAGAACTGGGCGGAGGCAGCCGCGTGAGCATCTTTCAAGCCCCCTGGTACACGCCCGCGGTGCAGCGCCTGCTGGACCTGACGCTCGAAGAGGACGCCGGCCGGGGCGATGTGACATCGGCCGCGCTCATCGACGAGGGCCAGGAGGCGGAGGCGGACATCGTCGCCAAGGAGCGGCTGGTCGTGTGCGGCCTCGGGATCGCGGAGGCGGTGTTCACGCGCTTCGACTGGCGGACGCGCATGCGGGCGCGCATCGCCGACGGCGATCCGGTGACGCCCGGAACGCTGGTGGCGTCGGTGCGCGGGCCGGCGCAGGCGGTGCTCGCGGGTGAGCGCGTGGCGCTGAACTTCATGCAGCATCTCTCGGGCATCGCGACGCTGACCCAGGCGTTCGTGGCGGCGGCCGAGGGCGCGAAGGTGCGCGTGACCGACACGCGCAAGACCACGCCCGGGCTGCGCGCGCTCGAGAAGTACGCCGTGCGCATGGGCGGGGGCTACAACCACCGGGCCGATCTGTCGTCAGGGTTGCTCATCAAGGACAACCACATCGCGCTCGTGGGTTCGGTGCGCGAGGCGGTGCGGCGCGCGCGGGCGAACGCGCCGCAGGGGCTGCGGGTCGAGGTCGAGGTGGAGTCGATGACTGATCTGGAGGAGGCGCTCGAAGCCGGCGCCGAGATCATCTTGCTGGACAACTTCGCCACCCGCGACATCAGCGACGCCGTGAAGCGCGTTCGCGAGCAGGCGCCGCGCACGCTGATCGAGGTGTCGGGGGGCGTGACCCTCGATCGCATGCGGGATCTCGCGAAGACCGGCGTGGACATCATCTCGGTGGGGTCGCTGACCCACTCGGCGCGGGCCGTCGACCTGTCGCTCGAGGCGCGCCCGGTGATCGGCGGGCGCATGGGCGCCGCGGACCGCTGAGCCGCGGAGTCCCCGGCCCGCCGCCCCAGGCGCGCGATCGCCGCGGATCCCAAGCGATGGACAGCCTCGACCCCGAAATCCTGCAGGCGCGCCTCGCCACGACGTGGCTCGGGCGCCGGCACGTTCACCTGGAAACTTGCGCGTCGACGAACGACGTCGCCGCCGCCGAAGCGCGCGCCGGCGCGCCCGAGGGCACGCTCGTGACGACTGATCGGCAAACGGCGGGACGGGGTCGGCTCGGTCGAACGTGGCACGCCGAGCCCGGCGAGACCTTGACGTTCTCGATCGTGTTGCGCCCCAGGCGGCCGTCACCAGAGATTCCGCCGCTGACCCTGCTCGCGGGCGCGGCGCTCGCCGGGGGGCTGGTCGAGCTGGGGTTCGACGCGCGCGTGAAGTGGCCGAACGACGTGCTCCTGCGGCCGGACGGTCGCGCGCGAAAGGTGGCTGGCATCCTGACCGAAGCCGCCACCGTGGGAGCCGAGATTGGCCACGTCATCGTGGGCATCGGACTGAACGTCAACGCGCAGGGCTTCCCGGACGAGCTCGCCGACAAGGCGACGTCGCTGCGACTGGTGCGCGGCGGGGCGCTATCTCGCGTCGACGTGCTGGCGACCGTGCTGGCCGCCCTGGAGCGTGCGGTCGACCAGTTTCAGGCGCGCGGGCCCGAGGCCGCCATCGCGCTGTGGGACGCGCGGGCGGACACCCAGTTGCGGTGTCGCGCCCGCGTCGAGGGCCGCGACGTGGAGGGCGTCACGGCCGGCGTCCTCCCCGACGGCTCGTTGCGAATTCGCGACGACAGCGGCGTGATCCACCGCGTCTTCTCCGGTGAGATCGTCACCACGTCCTGACGGCGGCGCCTCCGCGAGCGCGTCCTGTCGCCGCGCCGTCGATGAACCTCAAGCGCGACGGCGTCTCGCGCGGGCAATCACGAACATCGTGAGCGCGAACGACAGACCGAGCGCCGACACGGGGGCCGATTCAGCGATGGCGCATCCGCCGCTGCTGTTCGAGGCCTTCGGTCCCGCGCTGCCGCCCGTCCCGGCCGCGGTGGCGCCGCCCGAGCCGGCCGACGTCGTGCCGCCAGTTCCCGCCGGCGTCGTGCCGCCCGTCCCCGCCGAGGGCGTGCCACCCGTTCCGGCCGACGTCGTGCCGCCAGTCCCACCCGAGGTCGTTCCCCCCGTGCCAGTCGCACCGCCCGTGCCGCCCGGCGGCTGGGTGAAGGTGCAAAAGACGACCACGCAGGTGGCACCCTGCGCCTGGCACTTGCAATCGGAGTCCTGGCTACACCAGCCGTCCTCACCGACTTTCCCCGTGCCCGCGGGCTTGCAGGTCGGGGTTCCCGAGTAGTCGCAGACCTGTCCGCCACAGGCAGAGTCTGGACAGTCGATGTCGTTCACGCAGGAAAGCGCCTGTGCCCCACGGGAGGCGAGCATCGCCCCCGTGAAGACACCGACGATCATGACTCCCTTGATGGCGCTGGGAAGAGCTGACAAGCGCATTTGGCCCCCTTGATTTTGTTGGGGTCGAATCTTAGTGGGCGTTGCCGGTACGCGTCCACAGACGAGATCGGTTTTGTCGGGCGTGCGATCCGACGGCCCGTGGTCGGTGGGCTCCGTCACGGTCCAGGATGGGAAGGCATCGGCACGATGACGGAGATGAGAGTCACGATCTGACTCCACGTGTCCTCCCGCACCGCCTTCCTTGGGAGCACGCCGCCCATGGACATGCTGTTCCCGGCCGCCCGGCGGACGCCCTGATTGAGGTGCTCCAGATCGACGTATTCGTCCCCAGCCATCAGGCGCGCATCGCCCTCCATGGTGCTGACGCGTCCGACCTCGTCATCGGAGAGGAGCTTCAAGACGCTGTCACGGGTCAACTGGTCGTTTCGCTTTTCGCTGTCCACGGCTGGCTCCTGTCCAAGGGTTTGTGTTCATCCCACCAAAGTGCATGGAGCGGGCCGCGCTTCGCCGGCTGACGCGACGAGCGCGCAATGGCAACCACGCACGCCGACCCAATCACTCCGACTGAGCGCTTCCGTCATAGTGATTGAGTCGGGGTGCGCGCCTCGATGATGTCGGGCCAAGTGCTGGCCCGGCCCGTGCAGCGTGCTCCCAGCCATGACCCACGAGGGGGAATGGGCGAGTGCACCGGAAACCGACGGCGGCGAAGCATGACCGTGGCCACCGTGATCCCGGCCCCCGCGGCGCCGGCGCCGGCGGGCACGGTCGCCGTCGTCGTGCGGTCCTCCGGGCGGCGATGGAGATGGGTCGGCGCGATGGCCTTGATGCTGGTGGTCGCGACGGGCGGTGTCGTGGCGTACGAACGACGGCGCCCGAACGAAGCGGCGTTCCGCACCGTGCGCGTCGTCCGCGCCGACATCGTCGAACGCGTGACCGCCACCGGCACCTTGCAGCCAGTCATAACGTCACCCGTGGGCGCCCAGGTCTCGGGGATCGTGTGGAAGCTGCACGCGGATTACAACTCGACCGTTCGAGCGGGAGACCTGCTGGTGGAGCTCGATCCGGCGCTATTCAAGAACGCGGTGGCGTTGGCGACCGCGCAGCTCGCCCAGGCGGAGGCGAACCTCACGAGCGCGCAGGCGACTGCGCTCGGCGCCCGGCTGGTCCGCGATCGAACCTTGAAGATCGAGCGGGCGTCCCTGGTGGCGAAGGCCGATCTCGACGCGACGGAGGCGATCTTCGGCCAGACGAAAGGGCTGGCGCGCTCCAGCGTCGCGCAGATCGCGCAGGCGCGCGCGCAGCTCGACCGCGCCAAGCTCGATCTGGAACATTCGGTCATTCACTCCCCCGTGGACGGGACGGTGATCTCCAGGAGCATCGACGTAGGCCAGGCGGTGGCGGCGACGTTGACGGCCCCGACCCTGTTCACGATCGCCCAGGACACCAAGGCCGCGCCCGGGACATTGGGGCCGTTGGGCCTCGGTCACATGCAGGTTCACGCCGCCGTCGACGAGGCCGATGTCGGCGAGGTGCACGCCGGCCAGACAGCGACGTTCACCGTCGACGCGTTCCGCGATCGTGCGTTTCCCGCCGTCGTGCGCGAGGTGCGAAACGCCCCCGTCACCACCCAGAACGTGGTCACGTACGACACCGTGCTCGACGTGGAGAACCCGGAAGGCAGGCTGCGTCCGGGCATGACGGCGAATGTCCTGATCCTGATCGTTCAACGGGACCAGGTGGTCGCGGTGCCGAACGAGGCGCTGCGTTTTCGTCCGGCGGCGCGGCCCGCCCGCTCCGGCGCAAGGCCGACCTCCGCGGCCGCCGCGCACCTCGGCGCGGCCGTGTATGTGCCTCAGGGCTCCACGGCGCTGCGGGTCCCCATCAAGGTGGGGGTGACCGACGGCACGATGACGGAAGTAGAAGGCCTGGCTCCGGGACGCGAGGTGATCATCGATGTCGCCCACGACAAGCCGAAGGCGGGATCGCCCGCCCCTGGGCGCGGGAGCTGAGGATGGCGACCGAGCCCATCATTCGCCTCACCGGCATCGGCAAAACCTATCTGGCCGGCGAGATCGAGGTGCACGCGCTCGTCGATGTGAACCTGACCGTCGCGAGCGGCGAGATGGTCGCGATCATGGGGCCGTCAGGCTCGGGCAAGTCGACGTTGATGAATTTGCTCGGCTGCCTCGATCGACCGACCACAGGCAGCTACCGGTTCGAGGGCCGCGAGGTTGGCATGTTGCCAAAGCGCGAGCTGTCGGCGCTGCGGCTGTCGGCGTTCGGGTTCGTGTTTCAGGGCTTCCAGCTGGTCGCGCGGACGAGCGCGCTCGAGAACGTGGCGCTCCCCCTCGTGTACGCGGACGTCCCCGCCGAAGAACGGCGACGGCGAGCGAGGGAGGCCCTCGGGCGCGTCGGCCTCGCGGGGCGCGAGGACCACACCCCGGCACAGCTCTCCGGGGGCCAGCAACAGCGCGTGGCCATCGCCCGCGCGCTCGTGAATCGTCCCCGCCTGATCCTCGCCGACGAGCCGACCGGCGCGCTCGACACCCGCACGTCCGTGGAGGTGCTGGGCCTCCTGCAGTCGCTGCACGGTGGCGGCATTACCGTCGTCCTCGTCACCCACGAGCCCGACATCGCCAGCTACGCCGAGCGGCGCCTGGTGGTGCGCGACGGGCGAATCCTGTCGGACGACAAGCAACAGGCCCACGACGCGGCGGCGGATCTCGCCGCCATGCCCGATCGAGAGAAGGCCGCGTGAGCGCGATAGCGTCCATCGTCCCCCTCGCCTTCGGGGCGCTCCGGCGCAATCGGATGCGCTCGCTCCTCACCTCGCTCGGCGTGATCATCGGCGTCGGCGCGCTGATCGTGACGGTCGCGTCCGGCGAGGGCGCCAAGGCGGTCCTCGAGGAGCAGCTCGCGACGCTCGGCACCAACCTCCTCATCGTGCTCCCCGGCTCGAGCACGCTCGGCGGCGCTCGCGGCGGGCCGGGCACCGGCAAGCCGCTCACGCACGCGGATCTGCTCGCCATCGTGAAGGGTTCGAGCGCCGTCCGCTACGCCACGCCGGTGGATCGAACTGTCGCGCAGGTCGTGCTCGACAATCAAAACTGGCTCACGACCATCTACGGCTCGACCGCCGACTTCTTCGCCATCCGCGAGTGGACGCTGGCGCGCGGGCGTCTCTTCAACGACAGCGAGTCGGACTCCGGCGCGAAGGTATGTGTGCTCGGACAAACGGTGGCGAGCCAGCTGTTCGGGGCGGGGGATCCCCTGGGCCAGGTGGTGCGCGTGAAGTCGATGCCGTGCGAGGTCGTCGGCGTGCTGGTGAGCAAGGGACAGTCATCGCAGGGCCAGGATCAAGACGATCTGGTCGTCATGCCCTGGGTGACCTTCAAGTCTCGGATGATGAGCCAGGACCGCATCCACGTGGGCAGCATCCTGGTCTCGGCCATCTCGCCCGAGGAGGTCTCTCACGCGCAGACGCAGGTGACAGGCATCCTGCGCCAGCAACACCGGCAGCCCGACGGCGCGCTCGACGACTTCACCGTGCGCAACCTCGCGGACCTCGCCGCCACCCAGGAGAAGGCCGCCGACACGCAGACGGGAATGCTCCGCAACGTGGCGGCCGTGTCCCTGCTGGTGGGGGGAATTGGAATCATGAACATCATGCTCGTGTCCGTCACCGAGCGAACGCGTGAGATCGGGATACGCCTCGCCATCGGCGCCAGCGAAAACAAGGTGCTGCTGCAGTTCCTCGTCGAGGCCGTGGCGCTGTCGGCGGCGGGCGGTCTGATCGGGATCGCCCTCGGGCTCGGGGGCGCTTGGGCGCTCGCCTCGGTGATGGGTTGGCCCTTCGTCCTCACGCCCTTCTGGATCCTGGTCGCCTTCGGGATATCGATGGGGATCGGCGTTATCTTCGGCTTCTACCCCGCCCGCAAGGCGGCCCGCATGAACCCGATCGACGCCCTGCGATTCGAATGAGGGCCGACCGGCACCGAGTGCTCGCTCAGCCCGCCGTGACGCCGAAGATCCGACCGATCGCGGCGGTCACCGCCATGGCGAAAGCGCCTCCCAGGGTCACCCGCAGGGTCGGAACCGCGAGCGGGGCCCCCCCGAGGTGGGCTCCGAACGCGCCGAGGGCTCCCAGGCTCACGAGCGAGGCGGCAGCGATGGTGGGGATGCGTATGCCCGGTGGCGCGACGAGAAGCGCAAGGATGGGGACCAGGGCGAACGACGCGAAGCTGGCGGCCGATATCCAGGCCGCCTGGAGGGGGCGCGCGAGCGACGACCGGTCGATGCCAAGCTCATCGCGCATGTGCGCCCCGAGCCGATCCCGCGCACTCAGCTGATTCGCGACCTGCATCGCCAAGGCCTCGTCGAGGCCCCGCTTCACGTAGATCGCCGCCAGTTCCTTCAGCTCGGCCTGGGGCTGGGTTGCCAGCTCCGTCTTCTCGAGCTCGATGTCCGCGCGCTCCGCATCGCGCTGGGAGCTCACCGAGACGAACTCACCGACGGCCATCGACATCGCCCCCGCCGCCAACCCGGCGACGCCGGCGATCATGGTCGCGGCCTTCGACGCGTGCGACGCCGCCACTCCGATCATCAGGCTGGCCGTCGACACGATGGCGTCGTCCGAGCCCAGCACCGCCGCTCGCAGCCAACCCGCCCGCCCGCTCCGGTGGAGCTCTCCCTTCGCGGCGCGGCGCCGCCGATCATCTTGCAACATGGTCGAACCATAGCAGCCCGCGGCGACGGTTCGCCGCCCGGCGCCTCCGGCGCGCGGCAGGCCATGATCAAGGCGGCAAGATTTGCGGCGCCAACCGCCCGCGACGAAGCCTCTGCGCGTCGAGGTCGCGGCCGCTGGCTGGTATGCGGCGAGATGGGTCATGCGCCCACTGGCGCGGTCGATGCAATCACACGTGGGAGCCCAGGGCTCAATCACCAACGGGAGAACGAACATGCTGATGCCATCGCCGACAGTCCGTTCCGCGGGGGCGCGCGTGCCCGCGCAGGTCGCCCGGTTTCGCGTCCTCGAACAGCACCGCGAGCTCCGTCAGTTGCTGGAGACGGGGCTCGACCTGGTGCGCGGGGCGCTGGGAGGAAACCGTCAGGCCCTGTGGGATCTCCCCGCGCTGCTCGACAGGACCCACCAGGCCTTCCGCTGCCACCTGGCGGAGGAGGAAGCCCTGCTGCTGCCCATCCTCGACGACGACGTGCCGGTGGGTCCGATGCGGGCCGCGATCCTGCGGCAGGAGCACGACCGCCAGCGCGCCGAGATGGAGGCCCTGGCCGCCAAGGAGCGGAGCTGCACGATGGACGAGCTTGCCGCTCGTTACAGCGAGCTGGTGCAGGCGCTGTTGATGGACATGGAGGCCGAAGAGCGCGAGTTGCTGACGGCCGACGTGATCCGCGACGACGGCATCGTCATCGACCAGTGCAGCGGATAGGAGAAACTCGCGGCGGTCGATTTTTCATGGGCGGGAAACCTCCCCGGGACCTTACAATGGTTGGGTGCTGACCAAGCCTCGAAAGGACCCCCGATGAACACGACCCTGCGGAAGCTCGCCTTGCTATCGATGGCCGCGGCCATCGGCTGCACCTCCGCCGAGGATTCGGTCGACCACCGCCAGTCCGCCGTAACCATCAATCCGGGCGCGACCTACCAGCTCAAGAGCGTTGCCACCGGGAAGTGCGTGGGCATCGTCGGCAACGGGACGGCCAACAGCACCGCCGTCGAGATCCGCACCTGCAATGGCTCCGTGGGACAGAACTTCACGATCGCCAGCGTCGCGACCGGCTACTACGCGATCAAGAACACCAACAGCCTCAAGTGCCTGGATGTCACCGGGCAGTCGACCGCCGAGGGTGCTGCCGTCATTCAATACACGTGCAACAACGGCTCGCTCAACCAGCAATGGTCGTTCACCGATCTGTCCGGGGGCTTCGAACGCTTGACCGCCCACCACAGCGGAAAGGTGGCCGAGGTCAACTCGGGCGGCACCGCGGATGGGACCACGATCGTGCAGCGGACCTGGAACGGCGCCAGCTACCAGCAGTTCCAGCTCGTCACAGCCGGCGGGGGCGGGACGGGCGGCAGCGCCGGGACGGGGGGAAGCGGCGGCGCGGCCGGCGCCGGCGGCGCGGCCGGCAGCGGGGCGATCGACCGGAGCAAGGTGGCCCTCTCGGGCACCTGGAAGTTCATCGCCAGCGACACGTTGACCGGCGCCGAGGTCACCACGTTCAACGATTCGGCCTGGAGCAGCGTGACGATTCCTCACACCTGGGACACGGTCACGGCGGTGACGCCACATACCAACTCCTGGTACCGGACCCACTTCACGGTCTCCCCCGCCAACCCGCAGGATCGCGTCTACGTCTACTTCGAGGGCGTCTTCCAGGTCGCGGACGTGTACGTCAACGGTGTGAGCCTCGGACAGCACCGGGGTGGGTTCACGCGTTTCATCTTCGACGCCACGTCCGCGGTGAAGATAGGCAGCGACAACGTCCTCGCCGTCAAGGTCAACAGCAACACCTGCTCGGACTGCTTGCCGGACGGCACGCCCCGGCTCTTCAAGGGCTACGGGGGCATCTATCGCCAGGCGTGGCTGATCACGACCAACAAGTACCACGTGGCCACGACCGACTACGCCTCGAGCGGCGTCTACGTCTCCACGCCCAACGTCAGCGCGGCGTCGGCCGGCGTCAGCGCCAAGATCGTGCTGACCAACAATGGCACCACCAACCAGACCTTCACGGTCGCGACCGTCGTGCAGGACCAGTTGGGGACGCCCGTTCTGACGACCCAGGGCAACGTGTCAGTCAACGCCGGAACGAGCGCCACGACGACCCAGACCGGCACGGTGTCGCAGCCGACCCTTTGGAGCCCGGCCAATCCATACCTCTACGCAGTTCAGGTGAGCATCACGGTGGGGGGCGCGCTGGTCGACGCGGTGACGGAGCACATCGGCTTCCGCACCTTCCAGCTCACCTCGACGGACTTCACGCTCAACGGCCTGTCGACCCGCCTGCGCGGCGTCTGCAAGCATCAGGAGACGGAGTACCACGCCTCGGCCGCCAGCGCCGCCGAGCTCACCGCGGACTGGGACAATCTCGCCGATCTCGGCGTCAACTACGTTCGCCTGGTCCACTACCCCCACGCCCAGCTCGAGTACGATCTCGCCGACCAGCGGGGCATCATGGTGTGGTCCGAGAATGGACACACCAACAGCGCCGCGGGGACTCCCAACGGGGACAACATCAACCGCGAGATGGTGTACCAGAACTGGAACCACCCCTCGATCATCTTCTGGAGCGCCGGCAACGAGGCGTCGGGGGTCGCGGCCACGGCCGAGTACGGCTCGGTGCTGCGCGCCACGGACCCCTCGCGCCCCGTCGTCTACGCCTCGGATGGGCAAACTCCGGCCAACATCGACTTCATCTTCCACAACACCTACGCCGGCTGGTACGGCGGCACCATGTACGACTTCCTGACGGCGCCCGACCACTGGATCTCCGAGACCGGCGCCGGTATGGCGATCGCCGCGCACACCGCCAATCCATTCTCGGTGTCACCGGTAGTCAATTCGTACGAGCCCGAGGAGTACGGCGCCCTCGTCGACGAGGTGCGCTTCGACGACATGTTCCGAAATCCCAGCCACGTGCCCGCCTACTCCGAGTGGGTGTTCCGCGACATCTCGGACAACAAGTACAAGGGACTGCTCAACTCCAAGGGCCTGGTCACCTTCGCCGGATACAAGAAGGACGCCTATTATCACTTCAAGTCCCTCCTGCAGACCAAGCCGGTGGTCCACTTGACCGGCCGGAACTACTTCGTGCGCGGTCCGGACTCGGCGGGTCAAGTCGTCGTGAAGGCCTACTCCAACGCCGCCGCCCTGACGTTGACGGTCAACGGAGTCGTGATCGGGAGCCGCGCCAACAACCTCTACACCCACGCCAACGGGACGCCGATCAAGGATGTCTTCTCGTGGACGCCGACCTTGACCGTCGGCAAGAACGTCATCTTCGTCGACGATCTCCAGGGCAACACCGACAGCATGACCACCTACTATCTAGGAGCCGGAACGACGTTGCCGAACGACGGCACCGGCAAGCTCGCGAACCTCACCTCCAGCAAGGGGCCGGCCTACGTCATCAACGATCCCATCTGGGACCAGCGACCCTTCAACCTGAACTTCGACGGCACCGGGGACAACTCGTTCGATGTCGTACCGGCGGCCGTGGCCGGCGCCAGCTGGATCGCGACCCGGCGGCAGAGTGACTCGACAGCCCTGACCAACCTGGCCTTCGACGTGACCGCCACCGCCGACCTGTTCATCATGTTCACGAAGCAGGCGTCGACGCCGACGTGGGTCACCGCCGCCGGCTTCACCGACACCGGCGTGACCAGTCAGTGGCGCGACAACACCCCGAAGCTCGTGGCCGCCTCGCTGTTCAAGCGCAGCGTCGCCGCCGGCACCCACGTCGCGCTGCAACCGACCGCGATCGACTACGTGGTGCTGGTCAAGTAGTCGCAGGGAGCTTGGAGCCGGGACTCAGGCCGACGCCTTCAAGAACGGGAGGTAGTCGCTGGCCATCTGGAAGTAGCGAGAGGATGTGTCGACGTAGTGCTTGGCGAAGGGTGGCGTCCACGTATCCTGCGTGATGAAGGGATAGCCGTACCCCTTGCCCCCCCAGCGCTCGAACTCGGACGGCGGCACGCGCATCGCCTGGAGCACCGTCGCCAGCCACTGGCTGTAAAGCAGTCCGAACTGTTGCTTTCCGCCCGCGCCTGGGTCGTACTGGGCGGCTGCCGCGTCCGTGCGCCGGTAGTCGCAAAACAGGCCCGTGTTGAGCGCGCCTGCGGCGCTGCCGAAGGTGATCACCGGAACCGACACGGACCCGTGTGTCTCCATGCCGCTCTCCTGCGTCCAGACGAGCAGCGAGTTGTCGAGGAAGGTGATCCCGGGGGCCTCCTCGGCGGTGAGCCGGTTGGCCATGTCCAGCAGGACGTTCTGGAAGAACAGCTGATACGACTGGACCAGGAGGGCCTGCTTGTCCGGCAGCTGCCACTGGTGCGCGACCTCGGAATGCCAGTCCCCTCCGTACGCGACGAATCGAGACGTGTCGCCGAACGCGAGCACGGCGATGCGGCTGGTCCCGCAGGTGAAGGCGGTCGCCGCCACCTCGTTGAAGAGCTGGAGCTGGCGCGACACGTCCGCGAGCGTCGCGCCGCTGTGACGGTTGGCATCGTCGGTCGGCTTCACCACGTTGGAGCAGGAGCCCGAGCCGGCGGTCAGCTTGCGTTGGAGCTCGGCGATGCGGGCGATGTGGTCGTCGAGGCGCTGTCGATCCGAAGCAGACAGGCGCGTGTTGCCGTTGCGCAGGCGGTTGTAGTTCGCCAGCACGCGATCCACGATGGGCGTGCGCGCCGGCATTCCGCTCATGGGCGGCGCCACGAAGATCTGGTTGAACATGTCCAGCGAGCTCGTGTAGCCGAGCACGTTGGTGATGGGGGTCGTGGTCGAGCTCGGATCGGAGTAGTTCCACGACACCTGCGGCGTGTTCATGATGAGGGCGCGCTCGCGCACGCTGGAGAGATCCGGGTAGAAGGAAGGCGACCACGCCATGATCTGATCGATCGTCGGCCGGGGGAACGCCTGCACGATCTTGCCGTCGTTGCCGTTGCCGTCATTGCGCGCGTAGTTGCCGAGGTGCAGGCCCGTGTTGTGCGCGATGTAGAACGGCACGTCGAGACCGTAGAGCACGTTCATCTTCGACACCATCGCCGGCGTCAGCGACGACGAGGGCGCCGTCAGCACCGGCGACAGTACGGTGTTGCTACCCTGCGTGACGGGCTGGAGGGTGCCCGAGCGTGCCGTGTGGTCCGAGAAGACGGACAGCTGGTTGGTGAGCATCGCGCTGCTCGGGAACATGCTGGTCTCGAACGCGCCCCCGTGGGTGGTCGTGACCCAGTAAAGGCGCGGGGCGCGCGTGAAGACCGGATCGGCGCCGAAGGCGCTCTTCGTCATCAACGACGGGAGCAGGGGCAGGCCGAGCACGGCGCCGCCTGCCCCGCGCAGGACCTGCCGTCGTGACACATCAATGAGCTTTCTCTCCATGATTCCTCTCGAGCTTCGCTGTTGTCGCTATTGAAACGTTCGCCGCTGGAACTCGGCCGAGCGCAGCGCGGCCCGCAAGAGATCGGTGACTTTGCCCCCGCCCACCAGCGACTTGCGCGAGTCCTCCAGCGCGCAACCGTCGGTCGTCGGGTCCTCCCAGCGCCCGTACGTGAAGCGGAAGAAGTTTCTCGCGACACACGCCTCCACCTGGCCGCTGCCCACGACCAGGTTCATCAGGTCCGCCGGACCCGAGATCGGCGTCTGATCGCCGAGCCTGACCTGCGGGATCGACGTCGTGTCGATCGCCTTGGTCCCGATCTGATTCCCGCTGGCGTCGAACAGCCGCTGCTCGATCCGGAATCGGCCCAGCGCATCGAAGTCCTCAGTGGCGAACCCGAGCGGGTTGATCAACGTGGCGTGACACCCGGCGCACACCGTTCCCGGCATCTGGGTGATGGCCTCGACGCTCTGGCGGGTGGTCATCCCGGGTCCAAGCTCGGGCGGCTTGGCGTTCGCGCCTGGCGGCGGCGGCGGGATGTCGTTGCACAGGATCGTCTTGCGGATGAACACGCCCTTCATGATCGGGCGCGTGTTCGCGGTTCCCGTCGTGAGGAAGAGGCCGCGCGTCAACAACCCGGGTCGCTGGCCCGCCGGCAAGCTTGGCGGCGCCGAGGTTCCGCTCCAGACGGGGACGCCGTAGAGCTTGGCGAGGCGAGCGTCCCGTGCGAATGACAGCTCCGTGGTGAACAGCGACGTGATGCCGGACGGTTGCGTCCAGGTGTGATAGTCGAGCAGACCGACGACGTCGTCGATCATGGCCTGACGCAGGTTCGCGTCGGGCAGATCGGCCCCCGCGAACGCCTTGAACACCGGGTCCGCGTCCTTGGCGTCGAGCGCGGGCAACTCGTCCACCTTCATCCAGTCCGAGAAGAATTCGTCGAGCGCCGGGCGGGCGCGGGGATCTGCGAGCATGCGGGTGATCTGCGCATCGTAGACGTCCGAGGTCAGCAGCGTGCCGTCGGCGGCCGTCTGCAGGAGCGCGTCGTCGGGCGCGGTCTGCCACAGCTGGTAGGACAGTCGGGACGCGAGCTCGTAGGCCGAGACCTGATAGACGCCTGACTGGCCCGGGACCGCCGCATCACCGTGCTCGACGAAGTAGAGAAACTCGGGCGCCGCCAGCAGCACGCCGATCAGGTCCGCGTAGGCGCCCGGATCGGCGGTGGTCGTCGCACCGTAAGCCGACTTGTAGAAGTCGACCTCGTCGCTCGTCAGGGGGCGCCGCAGCGCGCGGGCGCCGAACTTGCGAACGAAGGCGTCGAGGCAGGTCGCGTCGTTCGACGCCACGCTGTCGGCAGCGCACGCGCCGACCACGGTTCCGATCCGGGCGGGCGTGGTCAGGGCCGCTGCCGCCGCGACGGCGACGTCATAGGTCGCGTCGACGTGAAGCTGCTGGAGCGACTGGTCGAGCCGTCGATAAGTACCGTGTAGATCCTGCGGAACGATCTCCCGGTGGTCCACGGGCAGCTCGCCGAGGGGCGTGGCGAGCTCGTTCATCATGGTGGCGCCGGCGCTGGCGCTGCCGAGCGCCCAGGTCACGAGATCAGTCAGGGTGTTTCGGTACTGGACCATGGTCAGGCGGCGGAGCACGCCGAGCGGTGGCGGCGCGCTGGCGTCACAGGCGAAGGCAGTGACTTGACCGAGCGGGGGGCCCCCCGTGCCGGCGGCGCCGCCGCCGCCACCGCTGACACCGCCTGTGTTGGTGCCGGGGCTCGCGCCGTTGCCCGTTCCGCCGCTTGCTGGGCCGCCGCTGCCCGCGCCCGTACCCAGGATGCTGGAGCCTCCGCCCGCGCCCGGATCACCCGCCGCGCCAGTGCCGGCTGGCCCCGCGGTGCCCGCGGGCAGGTCGATCTTTCCCACGCACGACCCGAGACACAGCGACACTGTCCCGGCGATCAACGCGCGAAAAGCTATCGGCCGTGCCGAACCTCGAATTTGCGAGCGTCCTGCTTTAACCATCACGTCCCTCGAACGAGCTGCCTGCCACACGGGCGTTCCATCGTCAGTGGGGTCCATCGCCTTGACCTGCCGTGCAGCAAACTTCAAAGGCCCAACAGAGTGCCGCGATCGACGTGCGGAGTCGTCGCCCGAACATCAAGAGTAATGGGGCGCGTTCTTCTCCGCCAGAGTCCAGGGTTGCAAAAACCCTGTATTTACAGGCTAAAGGTGCGTGCGCTCGCCACAGTGCACACATCTGGCTCCGAACGCGGACACGGGCCGCCAGCTGCTACGGTGTGGGCTCCGACAGCAGCTGCTCCGCGGTCGTGAACCGGGGCTCGATGTCGATGGGCACGTGCGCGAGGCGATCGAGGACCCGCTGCACCGCGGGTCGGATCTGGGCGCGGGTGCGGAGCAGCTCCACCGCCCGGTCGTGATCGCCGGCGGCCTGAAGGGTCATCAGCTCGGAGGTCAGCGCGCGCACGGCATCCTTCATCTTGCCGGCGTCGATGGAGAAGGTGGCGTCCTTGGCGACCACCACGGCTCCGGCGTCGAGCAGGGTGTTGAGCTGCAAGGCCACGCCCTTGCCGTGCGCCTCCTTCAGGCCAAAGCGGATCGAACGAAAGGCGGAGGCCAGAAAGGTCGTGTAGGCCGCGCGCTCGAAGCCGCGCTCGAGCACACCCTTGTCGATCAAATACGCGAGCGCCCACAGCCCCGAGATGTCCGCCTTCGCCTCCTCGATGGCGCCGTAGGTCTCCTGCAGCGCCGCACGCACGGTGGCGTTGTGGTCGTGCGCCACGCCAGACCCCGTCGAGGCGACCTCGTGGGGGCCGAGGCCGTGCATCAGCTCGTGCATCAAGATGTGCGCGAAGAAGGCGTCGAAGCGGACGTTCCGGCGGTCCGCCGGGGACAGCGCGACCTTCGCGATGGGCAACAGCACCACCCGAAACTTCGCCTCCTGCACGTTCTTCAGCATGACCCGCTTGGTGCCCATCTCGCGCTCGATCTTCTCGTCGTTGGGAAGATTGAAGGCGGCTGTCTGGACGCCCCGATTGGCGTCGCCTGCGCAGAACAGGGAGTTGACCACACGGATGGGCGCGAGGGCGCCCAGCTTGGGGTTCCGCAGCTTGGCGTCGATGGGCAGGTGATCCTCCAGCTCCTGCAACTCGTGCGCGAATCGCTCCAGCTTCGCGGTCTCCGCGTCGTCGCGCAGAGTGACGAACGCCTCGAAGGCGGCCTTGGCGCTGAACCACCCATCCTCGTAGACCTCGTAGGGACCAAGCGTCGGCTCGATGCTGGCGTCGAGCTGCATCCACGCGACGTCGCTCGGGTAGTAGTCGTTCGAGAGGAACGCTGACGCGCGCGCCTCGAGAAACCGACGCAACGTCGGCTGCTGCGTGCGCGACGCCGCGTCCCTGAGCAGCGCCGCGACCCGCGCCAGCTCGACCTGATATTCGACGCTGTAGGGGACGATCACGAAGTGGCCGTCAGGACCGCGGCGGATGGTCGTGAAGAATCCACCCGCGCTCGCGCGCGTCGGCGCCGGGAGGCCCTTCATCCACGCTTGCACCTCGTCCTTGGTCGCGTCGGCGGGATAGAAGGTCGCGGCGGCAGGCTTCTCGCCGACGTCGCTGAGGAACGGCCGGTCGGCGTCGAGGCGCAGCCATGGCCCCTTGTTCTGCAGAAAGGCGTGCAGCCGCTCGCGCCCGAGCGGCGACGGGTCGCGGGCCAGCTGGAACAACAAGTCGTCGTTCCCCGCCCAGACCTGGCGCAGGAACAAGGCGTCCATGAGCTCGGCCGCCTTCACGATGCGGGCCAGCGCCGCGCGCTCGGTCGCCGGCAATCGACTGATATCAGCCGTCAGGTCGACGGGGGCGAGCCGGGCGGACAACGCCCTCAGGTTCGCCGCGTCGGGCAACGACTGCGCCGCCGCCGGGCGCGCCACCGCGACCATCGCGCCGCCGCAAAGGGCGGTCGTCGCGGCCAGACCGATCATCAAGGATGACCGCCGCTGACCTGCCCTCGATCGAGTCGGCCGCAACGTCCGTCGGAGAATCATGGTTTACCTCTCGCGTAGCGTACCAGCGTCGATCGCGGATCCTCGGACGAATTTCGAGCGCGGTGGGCGTGGGATGCAGCCGGGGCCCCCGGCGCAACGCGTCGTCGCCGCCTCAACCCACACCTGAATCAGCCGAACCTACACGGGATGAGCGTTGCAGGCGTCGGCGATCTCTCGGGTGTTGGTGGTGGCAACTCCGTCTCCTCGGCCGGCCCGCTGACCGCGGCCGCCGCCTTGACTGCTCTGCGCCAGCACCCGAACACCGCGGTTCAGATCTCGGACACCGTGCAGAACATCCTCAAGAGCCTGGACGCCCTGCAGGGATTCGCGTCGAAGATCACGTCGCTCACCACCGGCGACACGAGCCAGAACCTGGCGGTGACGGGCGCCCAGTATCAAAAGGACAAGGCCGTCCTGGCGGTGTGGGGCGCGACCAGCGGCCAGACGGTGGGGATCACCGGGCTGCAGGCGTCGGCCGTCAGCACGCTCGGCAGCTACGTGACCTCGCTGTCGGTCTCCGACTCGAGCGCCAACATCCAGCGGTACCTCGACAGTCTGCAGACGGCCGCGGCGAGCGGCGTGCTGAGCCAGATCGTGCAGACGGGGAACCCCGGGACGCTCACCCTCACGTCGGCGCAGCTGGCGGCTGACCAGACCGCCCTCGACACGATCAAGAACCACGGCTACACGCTCGCGATCACGAACGCCAGCGTCAGCGACGTGCTCGGCCTCGGCGCCCGGGCCGCCCTGTCGACCAACGCGAAGGTGAAATCGATCGCAATCGTCGACACCACAGACGCCATCTCCAACAACCTGGACGCGCTCCAGAAGGTCGGCCTCCGGGTCAAGAGCATCTCGCAGACCGACGCGGCGACGCAACTGACGGTGACCGGCAATCAATACCAGCGTGACAAGTCGGTGCTCGGCAAGATCATCACCAGCGATTTCCTCGCGGTGATGGACGCCTCGACGGTGCAGGTCAAGGCCCTGGCCGCGGACCACAAGGTCATGACGGTCGACCTCCACGACAGCGCCGCCAACCTCTCCAGGAACTGGGCGTTGCTCGGCACCCTGGGCAACGCCCTGACGTCCGTGAGGGTCGCCGATCAGACGCACGCCATCAGCGTCAGCGCCGCCCAGCTCGCCGCCAGCGGCACCCTGCTCGGGAAGTTCACCGACACCGCCGATCAGTCCTACAAGCTCGAGGTCACCGGGGTCAGCGCCGCGGGGGCCGTGGCGGCCTCGCAGGGCCACAACGTCGCCTCCGTGGACGTCTTCGACACTGGCGCCAACGTCGTCGCCGGCATGACGGATCTGCAGACGCTCGCGTCGCAGGGGAAGCTGAGCACCATCACGCTGTCGAATGCCCGCGCGCCCTTGTCGATGGACGTCTCGCTGTTGCAGGGCGATCAGCTGACCGCGACCCAGGGCGTGCTCGACACGATCCGTGGTCACAACTACACGCTGGCGGTGACCGGCGCGACCACTTCGGCCATCGATGACCTGGCCGCCAACAAGCGCGTGGTCTCCGTGGCCGTCGGCGACACCAGCGCCAACATCGAGGCGTCGTTGACCAAGCTCCACCGGCTGGGGGGCCGGTTGAGCACCATCGAACAGCTGGACACCGGCGCCGTCTTCCAGCTGACGCAGTCGGAGCTGGACGCGCACGCGTCCGTGCTGGCAAAGATCGCGGGCGGCTACTCCGCCAATCTGACCGGGGTGACGGCCGCGAAGGCCACGGCCGACGCGCGCAACGTTCACGTCGGCAGCATCGCGGTGTCCGACACCGGCCGCAACATCCTGGCCCACTGGAACGAGCTGCGCGCCATCGGCACGGACCTCGTCTCCGTCGGTCAGACCGACGACGCCGCCTTGAGCGTCACCGCGGACAACTACCAGGTTGGGGTCCAGGACCGCTTCATCGCGAAGTTCGGCCAGGACACGACCTTCGCCGTCTACGGCGCGAGCGCGGCCCAGGCGCAGGCGATCAACGGCGATCAGGCGGTGTCTCAGATCGACGTGACCGAAACTGGGCAGGGGATCGTCGACAACCTGACGAGCCTCGCCACCCTGGCCGGCGGGGGAAAGCTCCACGGCATCACCAACCAGACGCCGACCGTCAGCCTGTCACTGGACGCGAGCCAGCTCGACGACGCGCAGCCCGTGCTCGACTTGATCAAGGGCGGCAGCTACACCCTCGCCCTCGGTGGCGTCGATGTCGGCGCCGCCAAGGATCTCGTGACGAACAATCACAAGATCGCCAGCGTGGCGACCACGGGGAGCGCGGATGACATCGTCTCCAACCTCGCCGATCTCAACGCCCTCGGTGCGAAGCTCAAGACCATCACGCAGACCGACGCCCCTGACCAGACCCTCGACATGACGGGTGACGCCTTCGAGAGGAATTCGGCGGCCCTGGCGAAGATCAACGGAGGGTTCCTGGCCGTCCTCTCGGGCGTCAGCGCGGCGAAGGCGGCGGCGTTCGCGGCGAGCACCTCCGTCAGCAGCGTGTCCGTGTCGGACACCGGGGCGAACCTGGCGACGGCCTGGGGAACGCTGGGAGATCTCGGCGCCAAGCTGACGGACGTCTCCCAGAGCGACTCGTCGACCCTGCAGCTCTCCGCCGACGACTGGAACAACGGCCAGGATCTGCGCGGGAAATTCGCCAGCGATCCGCAGGTCTCGGTCTCGGGCGCGGACGTGTCGCAGGTGAGCGACCTCGCCTCCGACAGCGCCGTCGTCGGCATCCAGGTCTCGGACACCGCGAGCGCCCTGTCGGACGCGCTGTCGGCTCTCGCGGCCGAGTCCAAGGTCACCCAGGTGGTGGTACAGGACCCGTCCGTCGCCCTGACCATGTCAGGGCAGACCTACGCCGCCTCGACGAGCTTCCTGGGATTGGTCAAGGACGGCCACTACAACGTCGCGCTGAGCGACGTCACCGCGTCGGATGCCTCCAGGCTGGCCAGCGACGCCCACGTGGCCTCCATGAACGTCAGCGACAGCAGCGCGGCGGTCTCCGCGCACTTCAGCGCGCTCGCCGCCGCGACGAACGTGAGCTCCATCGAGCTCAGCGATCAGGACGGGACCGTCACGCTCTCGGCCCAGCAGATCCTCGGCCACCCCGACACCCTGGCCAAGCTCAGCGGTTCGTATCAGCTCGCCGCGACGGGCGTGGCGATGAGCGACCTCGCCGACCTCGCGGACGTGTCCCAGACGTCCTCGATCAGCATCAGCGACACCAGCGCCAACGTGTCGGCGAGCTTCGGCGATCTGCTGGCGCTCGGCGGCACGCTCGCCGGCGTTCACCTGACCGATTCCTCGCCGGTGCTGTCGCTGTCGGAACAGGACTGGACCGCAGGCGCGAGCGCGCTCGCCACCGTCGACGGCAGCTACCAGGTCGACGTGGGCGCGACGGTCGCGGGCGACGCCCAAGCGTTGGCGTCGAATGCCACCGTCCGCAACGTGTCGGTCGCCGACACCGCCAGCAACATCGTGAGCCAGTGGGACACGCTGGTCGGTCTCTACAACAACGGCGGCGGCAAGCTGGCGGGGCTCTCGCTGACCGACGCCAATCCGCTGGTCCTCACGTCCGATCAGCAGACCGCGGGCGCGGCCATGATCACGGCCCTGCTGCCCGACGAGACGATCCAGACCGCGTCATAGGAAGAGGAAAGCGGTGTGACTGGAGCGATCCACACGCTCAAGTGGTCAGCGGGTTTCTGACCTTCAGTCCCCGGATCCGACTGAAGTCCCGATCCGCGCTCCACAGCTCCTTGACCGCGTGCCCGACGCAGAGAGCGGCAATGCGCGCATCGTGAAAGGCGGCGCCGGACATCTTTCCGGCACGCGCAATCTCCTCGAGCTCCGCCAGATGGGCGGGACCTTCCGACAGCAATCGCAACCCAGGCGCCTCCGTGAGCGACTCGAGGAACGCGAAGGCCTGGTCGGTCGAACTGGCGGGCCGGTAGATGCGAGGATGGGTCACGACGGCCAGAAACTCGTGCAGCACGGGCCAGGGAATCGCCCAGGGCGCCGCTCCCTGCACCAACTCTGCAACCACGCTCTCTGCCCGCTCGTGGAACGGCGAATCCTCACGGTGAGCGTAGACGAGAATCTGGGTGTCCAGGGCGATCAAGCGCCCCTGCCCCTGTAGATCTCACTTCGGATTCCTGCCCAGCCAGATTCCGCGAATTCTGGATTGATCCCCTTACCCTTGACCGTGACGGGCTTCCAGCGGAACGGCTTCTCCTTCTCCCTTCGCGCGAGAACATGGTGCAAACCCTCCTCTATCAGGCTGCGCAAGGTGATGTTCTGCTTTTGAGCCAACCGCTTTCCGCGCAGGAGCAGATCGTCAGCAATATCTATGGTTGTCTTCATATGGGTAACCATACGGTTCGTTTGAGGCAGGGTCAACCGGCCTGCCCGACCGAAGCGCTGGCCGCCGCTCAGGTCTGGCGCCTCAGGAGGCTGAGCAGGAAGAGCCCGGTGCCCACGCTGATGATGACCGGGCCGGTGGGCCGGTGGATGAGGCGGGCGACGATGGTGCCGAGCACCGTGTCCACGACCGCGATGCCCGCCGCCCAGACGAGCATGCCCGTGAGGGTCCGCGCCATCCGCTTCGCGGTCGCCGCCGGGATGATGATCAGCGAGCCCATCAGCAGCGCGCCGAGGTAGCGCAGCCCGAGCGCGATCGTGAGGGCGAAGGTCTCCAGAAAGAGCAGGTCGAGGCGCGCCACGTTGATGCCGGACGTACGCGCGATCTCGGGCGACACCAGGTTGAGGACGAGCGGGCTCTTCCATTTCAAGATGAAGAACACCACGACGAGCGCCGCCGGCAGCCCGAAGGCCAGCTCACCGACGGTGGGCTTCCCGGCCCCGCCGAACAGGGCCTCGATCAGCTCCTCGCCCGAGCTCATCAGGCTGCCCGCCGCCAGCGCCGCCGAGAAGACCACCCCGATGACGGTCTCCGTGGCGAGCTTGGTCTTGCGCTCGAGCGCCCAGATCAGGAGCGCGCCGAAGAACAGCATGGCCACCGCGCCGAACAGCGGATGGATCCGGAGCGCCAGCGCCACGCCTATGCCCGGAAGCGCGACGTGCGACAGCGGGTCGGCGGCGAGCGACATGCGGCGCATGATCGCGAAGCAACCGACCAGCCCCGCCGCCGCCGCCATGGCGATCGAGAGCGCCAGCGCGCCGAGCTCAAGCGTCGTGGACATGAAAACCAAGCGGCGGTCCGTAGACCTCGTGGAGGAGCTGCGGCGTCAGGATTTCGCGGGGAGGGCCGAAGCAGGGGTGGTCGTGGCGCAGGCACAGCACGTTCGTCGCGTGCCGGTACACCACGCTCAGATCGTGGGAGATGAGGAGGACCGTCAAGGGATCGCGCGCCTGGACGCGGCGAACCAGCTCGTTCAACTTCTCCTGGCCCGGCTCGTCGACGCCGGCCAGGGGCTCGTCGAGCAGCAAGACGTTCGGACGCCCCACGAGCGCCAGCGCCACCAGCAACCGCTGCAGCTGGCCGCCGGAGAGCGTGCCGATGGGCTTGTTCGCCTCGCCGCCCAGGCCCACGTCGCGCAGGGCCGCTGACAGGTCCGCGGGCGCGCGCGTGACCTTGCTCTTCGCGGCGAGCAGGTCCATCCCCGTGATCGGCAGATCCCGCTCCACGTCGAGTTTCTGGGGCACGTAGCCGATGCGGGTGCTCTCCGCCCAGCGGATCTCCCCCGCGTGCGGAATGGAGCCGACCAGCGCCTTGAACAGCGCCGTCTTCCCGGATCCATTGGGCCCGATGACAGCCAGTGTGGTCCCCGCCTCGACGGAGAACGTGACTCCGGTGAAGACCGGCGTCGCGCCGAAGCTGACCGCCAGGTCTCGCACCGCGAGCGCGTTCGCCATGACGTCAGGATAGCCGAACCAAGCGCCGCCGCGGCGACGGCCTCGCGATTCGCTGAAGAGTGGCGCCGCGCGCGACGCGGAGCGGATTCCCTTCAGTGAGGCGCGACGTAGCCCGCGACGATGGCCCGGCTCTCGTAGAGCGTGTTGTTCACGTCGTCGAGGTACACCTGGTTGAAGGTCGTCCCGTCGGTCGACATCACGATCTTCGCGGGCCACTGTTCACGCAACCACACACCGTCGAACCAGGCCGCCTGATGGCAGGCCGTCAGGCTCATGAACGTATCCTGACAAAAAGTTGCCTCCTGCACCCCGGGCAGCACGGTCCACGTGAGTGCGTCGTCGGACTGGTAGCTGGTCAGGCTGTCGCCATACGCGACGAACTTGCCGCCTCGGTAGGTCATGTAGAGGTGGCCACCCGTGTCGGGGCTGATGTTGGAGTACTTGGTCCACGCCAGCCCGTCGCTCGAGCGAAATACCGCCCCGGGCGAATCCCAGGGGTTGCAGGCGGCGAAGAAATATCCGTCCTTGTAAGCGAGTCCCTCGACGATGTTGCACTTCGGAATCGGACCGGCGGCGATGAGGCCGTGGTCGGTCCAGTTGACACCATCGTTGGACGTGACCAGCTTCCATCCCGTCGCGACCCAGAGGCCTTTGCCATAGACGACGGCGCGCAGGAGATCCTGGTCGTCGCCGGAGGCGCCCTGCACGAAGGTTCGATCGCCCCAGGTCTTGCCGCCGTCGCGAGAGACGATCCGCATGCCGCCGTAGCCGACCGCCATGATCGCCGGAACGTAGCCGGGTGGCACCTCCACCGTGGAACCCGTGGCGCCGCCACCGCCATCCGCGCCGCCGCCCGAGCCTGACCCGCCGGCCGCGCCTGCCGTGCCGCTGGTGCCCGAACCGCCGCTCGCATCTCCCCCAGCGCCGCCAGTTGCCGTCGCGCCTGCTCCGGTGCCGCCCGAGGGGCTGCCGCCAGACCCGCTGCTCCCACCGCCGCCCGCTCGTCCCCCGGTCCCACCTGGCCCGGCGCTCCCGCCCGTGGCCCCCGCGGGCGCACCTCCCGTCCCTGGGACTGCGGCGACGCCGCCGCTGCCGACCCGGCCCCCGGTTCCGGGCACCACCGCCCCGGCCCCGCCGCCCGTTCCCGAGGAGCTCGTCTTCCCGGCGCCCGAACCACAGGCGGGCACGGCCGCGAGGCCGAGCGCCAGCGACGACAGCACGAGTAGAATCCTCGCCCTTTTCAGCATGACACCCAGGTCGGCCCCTCGGAAGGAGAACTTGAGACGTGAGAACCGCGTGGTTCCGCGATGATACGCCCGTTCGGCGCGCCACGCGACGGCTTCTCCTCACGGCTGGGCTCCCCCCATCTGCCGGCGTCGCTCTGGTCGCGCGCCACCAGCTGGGATAGATCCGTCGGGTGACTTCACTCGAAGCGATCGTGCTCGGCGCCGTACAGGGTATCACCGAGTTCCTGCCCATCTCGTCGACGGCTCACCTGCGCATCGTGCCCGCGCTCCTCGGATGGGGCGATCCGGGGGCGGCGTTCACCGCGGTCCTGCAGCTCGGAACACTGGCGGCGGTGGTGGTGTTCTTCGGCCGCGAGCTCGGCGCGATGGCGCGCGCCACGCTGGCCGCCGTCGTCGACCCGGCGCGACGAGACGACGGCGAGGTGCGCCTCTTCATTCACCTCGTCGTGGGGACCTTGCCCGTGGTGGTCGCGGGCGTGTTGCTCAAGAACGCCATCCAGGGCGGCCTGCGCGCCCTGCCCGTCATCGCGGCCGCGATGATCGGCGTCGCGCTGGTGCTGGCCGTCGTCGAGCGGACGGCCCGGCACGAGCGTGGCATCGACGAGATCACGCTGCGCGACGCGCTTATCATCGGTCTCGCGCAGTCCCTGGCGCTCATTCCTGGCGTCTCGCGCTCGGGCATCACGCTGCTCGCCGCGATGGCGATCGGGCTGCGCCGCGACGCCGCCGCGCGCTTCTCGTTCCTGCTGTCGATCCCGGCCGTCGCCGGCGCCGCGATCTTCGAGATGAAGCACGTGCTCCACTCCCAGGAGGGCGGCGCTCCCCTGGTCGTCGGGCTCATCGTCGCCGCGGTGACCGGCTACGCGAGCATCGCCTGGCTGCTGCGCTTCCTGCGCACCCGCACGACGCTCCCGTTCATCGTCTATCGCATCGCGCTCGGCGCCGTGATCCTCGCCCTGCTCGCGACCGGCCACCTGGCCGGGTGATCGCCTCCCTCGGTTCCGCGCGCGTCAGATGCTGTAGTCCTCGATGAAGACCTTGGCCCGACGCAGATCGGCCATCACCAGATCACCCTCCGCGATGCGCAAGGTGTCGATCTCGGCGCGCGGCATCTCGACCGTCATCGCCACGCCGTCGCTGAGCTTCAGCGACAGCTTCACGTACGCGCCGAGCCAGGCGAGCCGTTCGACGCGGGCCATCGAGACGTGGGGGCCGTCAGGGGTGGCGTCCGCTGCCGCCTTCGTCACCTTCACGTCGTGCGGGCGCACGAAGGCGTGGACGGCGGCGCCCGCCTCGACAGGGGGCGCTTCGCCTGCCTGTTCGCCGCCCGGGCCGCGGCTCGCCGCGGCCCCGCTTCCCACGGACAGGCGCCCGTCCAGGACGGTGCCGCGCAGCACGTTCGCGCCCCCGACGAACGACGCCACGAACGGCGTGGCCGGCCGATCGTAGACGTCGCGCGGCGATCCGGCCTGCGCCACGCGTCCGTCCGACATCACCACCACGTGATCGGAGACCTCCATCGCCTCCTCCTGATCGTGCGTCACCAGCAGCGTGGTGACGTGGCGCTCGTCGTGAAAGCGGCGCAGCCACGCGCGCAGCTCGACGCGCACCTGGGCGTCGAGGGCGCCGAACGGCTCGTCGAGCAGCAGCACCGCGGGGTCGATCGCCAGCGCGCGCGCGAAGGCGACGCGCTGCCGCTGTCCCCCCGACAGCTGCGACGGATAGCGGTGCCCGTAGTCCTCGAGCTGCACGAGCGCGATCAGCTCGTCGACCTTCGCCTCGATGGTCGCCCGATCCTTCCCGCGAATCCCCAGCCCGAACGCGATGTTCTTGCGAACGGTCATGTGCTTGAAGAGCGCATAGCTCTGAAACACGAACCCGACGCCGCGCGCCTGCACGGCCACGTTCGTGTAGTCGCGGTCGCCGAACAGCACCCGCCCCTGGTCCGGCCGTTCGAGGCCGGCGATCACGCGCAGCACCGTCGACTTCCCCGAGCCCGACGGGCCGAGCAGCGTGGTGATGCCGCCCTGGGGCGCCGAGAACGTCACGTCCGACACGGCGGGGGTCCCGCGCGCCGTGAACCGCTTGGTCAAGTTCTCGACGGTGACGCCGGCGCCCCGCTCGCGGGCGGGAACGGGCCCCGAAACGGATGAGGCCGAGGGTTCCACGCTGCTCATCGAACCTGGCCCTCCTCGTTGGCGCGAGCCGCGCCCTCGTCCCCGGCCACACGGGCCCGGGCGCTTTCTATTTCCGTGGCGACGGCCACGACGTCCCCGATCACCAACACGCCCGGCCGGCGCAGGTCGTCCTCTGTCGTTCCGCCGGCGATCGGCGAGACCGGCAGGTCCGCCAGCGTCCCGATCCATCGCGACGCCTCCGGCGTCGCCGCCCCCAGCACGACCGCCGCGGGCGTGGTCGGGCTCCAGCCGCGCGCGAGCAGCAGCGTCGCGATGGCGGCACGGTGGCGCAGACCCATCATCACGACGAGGGTCACGCCCCCGGCGGGCGTGGCCTCGAGCACGGGCCTGTAGACGCTCTCGTGGTGCCCCGAGACCACCGTGAACGCCGACGACGCCCCCCGGTGCGTGACGGGGATGCCGGCCAGGCCCGCGGCCGCGACCGCGGATGAAACTCCCGGAATGACCTCGCAGGGGATCCCGGCGTGCGCCAGCGCGAGGGCCTCCTCTCCGCCGCGTCCGAAGACGAAGGGATCACCAGCCTTGAGGCGAACGACGTGGCGTCCTCGCACCGCCTCCTTGATCAGGATGCGGTTCAGGGTCTCCTGGCTGATCGATTGACGGCACGCCCGCTTGCCGACGTAAAACCAACGCGCCTGCGGGGCGATGGCGCGCATCGCCTGCGACGACAGGGCGTCGTAGAGCACCAGGTCGGCCTCGGCGAGCAGACGGGCGCCGCGGAGCGTGAGCAGGTCCGGATCGCCCGGACCGGCGCCGATCAGCGTGACCCGCCCGCCAGACGGCGTGGCGGAAGCCGAGGCGCTCGACGGCGCCGCCGAGACCACCGCGCGCGCTTCGTACAATTCGTTGATGGCCGCGAGCAAGCGGGGCCGCCGCTGCGCCATCGGAGTGCCCTCCGCGCGCCACTGCCTCCGCTGCCGCTCCGCCTCGGCCACCCACGACGCCAGCGTGCTCTCGTCGGGCAGGACGGCGTCGAGGCCCTCCCGCAACAGCCCCGCCAGCGCCGGCGCGTGGCCCGCCGTCGAGACAGCGACGGTGACGCCGGCGCGCCTCACCACGCCCGCGCCGTAGGCGGTCGCCGAGGCGACGTCGTCCACGGCGATCACGAACAGGCGGCGCGCCTCCGCCACGACGGACACGGCGCGATTGACCTCGGGGGGCGCCGCCGCGATGATCAGCCAGACCCGAGCCGTATCCTCGGGAACAAACGCCCGCCGCCGCACCGACCACCCTTGCGCTGCCGCGAGGTCAAGCAACTGGGCAGAGACCTCGGGCGCAACCACGGTCACGTCGGCGCCGGCCGCCGCCAGGACGTGGGCCTTCCCTGTCGCGACCGGTCCGCCGCCCACCAGAAGCACCGCGCGGCCGCCGAGCTTCAGGAACAACGGAAACAGCTCGTCGCCGCCGCCGGCCTTCACGATACGCCCCGTCTGGTCGTCTTCCACCATGACAGGTTCTTCACGACAGATCGGCGAGCGGTGGACCGCCGAGACTTCCGAGCCAAGCCGGCAGGCTCCCCTTCCCTGCTTCGTTTCTCTGCCCCGTGGCGCCGAGGACGATCTTCACCCCGAACAGGCTCTTCGCGTCCCCGACGCGCGTGAGCTCGAAGGGCCCGTCAGACAACCGGCGAACGATGGCCTCGAGCTCCGGCTTGACGGCGGCGAACGTCGCGTCCGTGGCGGGCGCCGCCAGGCGGTCATTGATCCGGAACAGCAGCTCGCGCGACGAGAACCGCAGCTTCCCCGCGAGGGCGGGCTCCTTTTCCAGCAGGACCGCGGCGTGGAGCGCGCGGCGGAACAGGTCCTCGAGGCGCGCGCCGAGGCTCGCGCCCGCCGGACCGCGCTTGCGGCTGTAGAGCAGGCCGAAGCGCCCCTCTGCCTCGTCGATGAAGTAGTCGCCGGTGTGCCCGATCAGCACCACCCCCGGCCCCTTCGGCACGTGCGCGTAGTTGGCCACGTCGATCATCAGCTCGGCGAGGACGTGTTCCTTGATCCATCGGTGAAACACGGGGATGAACGCCTCGGGCTCGGCGTGGGCGCCCGGCTCGGCGAAGAGCTTGAGCTGTAGCTTCGACGTGTCGATCATGGCGATGCGGTCGTCGGCCATGGCTCAGCCCCTCGCCCCCGCGCCCGGCGCGGCGGCGGCGGCAGCGTCGCCCGTCACCGCCGGTTCGGCCGGCGAGATGCCCAGCGGCGGGGCCCCCAGCGACGCGCCCAACCGCGCGTAGACCTGGTGGGCCGCGTCGACGAACAGCGTCGCCTCCTCGATCAGCTGATGGACCGCCTCCGGCCCCTCCGCTTTCAGGTGTTCCTCGTGGATGCGGAAGAAATACTGCGCGAACTTGGGACCGGCGTAGGGATCGAAGAACAGCTGCGTGTCGCAGAAGTGCTTGCGGAACTCGCTGACGATCTCGTCCGGGTCCGACCCCAGGTTAGGGTTCTTTTCTCGCGTCAGCGCGCGCGCCGCCTGCAGCATGGCGCTGTAGGCGCGCGCAACCGCCTCGGCCGGCTTTGCCTCGTCCACCAGGATCTGGGCCTCGAAGATCTCGCGCTCCGCCGCCGCCAACCCCATCTCGACGATGGGCACGACTTCGCCCGCGCACTCGCCCACGCCCATGTCCTCGATGGTGTACTCGCGCGGATCGCCCCAGTCCGAATAGAAGCTGCGATCCTGCTCGTAGCTCGGCAGCACCTGCAGCTCCTCGACCAGGGCGCGGATCGTCTTCTTGCCGATCCGGTTCACGAACGCCGCGAACGTCTCGTCGCCCTGGCGCTCCGCCGCGAAGCGGGCGGTGAGGCGCTTGACGACCTCGGGGACGCGCTTCGACGGCACGGCGCCGATGGCCAGCCCATAGGATCCCGCGTTGTTCGTCCACTGCCCGCCTACCACCAGCTGAAAATGCGGCACGCGATGGCCGTTGACGTTGCGGCTCACCCCCAGGAACCCGAGATCCGCCACGTGGTGCTGGCCGCAGGCGTTGAAGCACCCCGAGGCCTTGATGTGCAGCCCCCGCGCGTTCGGTTCGGCGGCCAGGCCCGAGGCCTCGAGCTGCCGGCCCAGCTCCGCCGCCAGCGCGCGCGACGACGAGATGCCGAGCTTGCACGTGTCCGTCCCGGGGCACGCGGTGATGTCGGTGATGGTGCCAGCCCCGGCGCCCGCGAGATCGACGGCCTGCAGCGCCGCGTGCAACGCGGGAAGATCCGCCTCGCTGACCCAGCGCAGGACCATGTTCTGATCGGCGGTCGTGCGCAGCGTGTCGCCGGTGAACCTGCGGGCAATGTCGGCGAGCGCCCGCGCCTGCTCCGACGTCAGATCGCCGAGCGGCAAGGTCACGAGCGCCATCACGTACCCCGGCTGCCGCTGCGGAACGACGTTGGTGGCGCGCCACGCGTCGAACCCGTGGCCGTGCGGGCCGGCTGGCAGCGGGCCCGCGGGGCGGATAGGCGTCTCGTCGACCACGTGCAAGTCCGCGAGGAAGGCCGTCCACCGGGGATCGGGGCGCAGCGTCGCCCGCTCCTCCAGGGTCAGCCGCTTGAACTCCTCGATGCCCAATTTCTTGATCAGGAACTTGAGGCGCGCCTTGGCCCGGTTCTGCTTCTCGCCGAGGCGCGCGAACACCCGGCTCATCGCCTGGGCGATGGGCAAGAGCTCGGTCTCGGGCAAGAACGCGTCGAAGAGCTGCGCGTTTTGCGGGACCGACCCGAGGCCGCCGCCGACGACCAGCTCGAAGCCGCGCTCCGTCCTCCCGTCGACGGTGCGGGTGCGCGCGATGCAGCCCATGTCGTGAAAGTTCGCGAGCCCGCAGGGATTGTCCTTGCAGCCCGAGAACGCGATCTTGAACTTGCGCCCGAAGTTCTGGGTGTCGTCGTGACCGAGCAGAAAGAAGGTCAGCGCGTGCGCGTAGGGCGCCACGTCGAACGACTCGGTCTGGCACACGCCGGCGAACGGGCACGCGGTCACGTTGCGAACGGTGTTTCCGCACGCCTCGCGGGTGGTGATCCCCGCCGCGGCCAGCCGCCTCATCATGTCGGGCGTATCCTCGATGTGGACGAAGTGGAGCTGGATGTCCTGGCGCGTGGTCACGTGCAGGATGCGATCGGAGTACTCCTCCGCCATGTCCGCCAGCGCGTCCAGCTGGGCGGCGGTGAGGCGGCCGTACGGGATCTTGATCCGCTGCATCCCGGGGGCGTCCCACAGCGTCATCGGGCCCTTCGTGATCTCCCCGGACGGGAAGACCAGCGTCTGGGTCGTCTCCCCGTCGTGTCGCTGTCCATTATCGTAGCGCTGGCCGTATGCCCCGCGGCGCAGCCGCGTCTCGGCGAAGAGCTTCTCCTCGATGCGGCCCTTCTTGCGCAGCTCGATCTGGGTCTCGAAGACATCTATCTCCCGCGCCCAGGCCTCGGGGACTGCCGGCCCGAGCTTCTCTTTCCACGTCTTTGCGGCGTTCATTTGTGCGGTTCCTTGTTCCGTTTTCGTGCCGGCGCCCCCCTGGGGCCGGCAGGTCGTGGCTACCATAGCGCGTTTGTGTCCCGTCGCGCACGCGCCCGCCGGCCACGCCCCCGCCACGCCATCGGCTGGGCAAGCCGCGGGCGAGCTGACCTCGAGCCTGGCGTTTGTTGTCTACTATATGAGACGAGCGGCGTCGAGTGCCAAACGCTGCGCTACTTGGCCAGCCCGAGCTGCTTCATGAAGTCCTGGCTATCCCAGAACAACCACTCGTGGTCCATGGTGCCACCCTTCCAGTGGCCGATGGTCACCATGCCGAGCCGAAACGACTTGCCCGTCGGGGGGATGGTCTTGCCGCCGCCGATGGGCATCGCCTTGCTGAAGGTGCCCGTCATGAAGCCGGTCACGGCCGTCCAGTCACCCGAGCCGAAGCGGATGGGGTGCTCGGCGATCTTGATGTTGGGCGCGTAGACGAACATCGCCTTCAGGTCGTCGATGTGGGTGGCGATTCCGTGGGTCTCGTGGCCGTCGGGCCAGGTGACGACGATGTCCTGGGCGTGCGACTCGCCCAGCCGATCCCACTTCTGGTTGCTGAACACGTCGAAGTCGAGCACGTCGAAGACCTTGAGCCGCTTCTCGACCCCGGCGGCCTGTTTCTGCGGGGCCGGCGGTGGCGTGTAGGCAGGTGAGGCGCTCTGCGCTCGAGCGGCGGAGCCCGAGCCGACCAGGAACACGGTGAGCAAGGCGGCCAACGTCGATGGCGCGCCGATGCGGAAGCGGGATGCTGTCCTGGTCATTTTCATGGGTCGTCTCCAGTGATGGGGTACGGTGAAGCGCGAGCAACCTTACTGCCGTTGAGTCGCGAACACACGGCCGCCCTGCCGAGCGGGCGCGGGACAACGCTCGCCCGGGCGGCGGGGTCGAACGCGAGGGCGTGCGGGCATGTCGACTGCGTGGCGATATTCGTCCTCGGTGGGGCGGCGGGGTCGCGCGCGGAAGAACGCCTTGGCGCTGGCCGCGTCGATGCTCTTGCACTTGCTCGGTGCTGCGGGCCTGCGGTGGCTTCCGCGTGGGAAGTCCCCGGTTCATCCACCCGCGGCCGTCCCGGACGTGGCGATCGACGTCACGCTGATCGAACCTGCGGCGCGCGAGGACCGGGTGGCCGTCCCGGCAGAGGCGAGGCCGCTTGCGCTTCCACGGGTCCCCTCGCACCGCTCGACCCACGCGACCACTCCCCTTCACGGCGCGTCGACCGACGAGCCAGACGAGCAGCCATTGCCCGAGATGCCGCGACCAGAGGGCCCTCGGGACGTGGACAGTCGACCCGCTCCCACGAGCCTGGATCTCTCGTTCGAGGGTCTGGCCGCGGCTGCCAAGCGCCGCGCGCTGCCCTCCGCGCTTTCCGATCCGCTGCTTCATCCCACCCCCGCGAGGACGGGAGCGCGCCTCTCGGTGGCCGAGTTGACGGCGGAGAGTGTCCGTGAGAACGCCGCCGAGGAGAACGTGCGACGAGGTCGCGCGCATCCGCTGCTGTTCGAATACCTGCGCGCCGCCCGTGCGCGCCTCGAACCCGAGGCCACCCTGCTGGCCGAGGCATTGCCGCTTGGGCCGTCGCTGAGCGTGCAGGGGTGGGGGCGTGGGTTCCTGGCGCGGGTGGCAGAGGCCAGCCGAAGAGCCGCTGGCTCCGAGCGGCCCGAGTCGACCACCTCCGATCCGATCGACGGCGGGCGACGGCCCGACCTCTTCCCAGCGTACGACGAGGCCACGCGGCAGGCGACGGCCGGCGCCGAGCAGCGCGCCACCGAGATCTGTCTGGGCGTGGCGCCCGATCGGCCCGTCGCGGTCACGCTGCGCCGATCATCGGGGCACGCGGCCCTGGATCAGCTGGCGGTCGACTCCTTTCAGAAGGCCGCATCGGCGCGCCCCATGGCTGCCGACCTTCGGCCGGGTCTCGCCTGCTACCAGGTTCGCATCAGCGCCTTCCGGATGCCCCCGCTGCCTTCCGTGAGCTTCGGAATCAAGAATGGCAGGCCGGAGGTGATCTACCCGCTGAAGCGGTTGACCAAGGTGACGGTAGAGCTCGTCAGCGTCGACCACGGCGATGGCGACGGGCCCCGCAGCCTGTTGCGGTCACGCTGACGCATCTGGCATCGGGCATCGCGACGCGCACACGGCGGTCACTCTGTGCTTGGATGTATCGCTCAACTATTGTATCGTGCAAACAAGATGTCCGACCACCCTCGTCCTAGCCTTCCGCGTCGGGTCGTCGCGGAGGGCCTCGGCACGGCGTTGCTCGTGGCCACGGTGGTCGGCTCCGGAATCATGGGCGAGACCCTGGCGGGCGGGAACCAGGCCGTCGCGCTGCTGGCAAATACCATCGCGACGGGGGCGGCCCTGGTCGCGCTGATCCTGACGTTCGGGTCGATCTCTGGCGCGCACTTCAATCCTGTCGTGACGCTGGCGGATGCGGCGCTGGGCGGCTTGCGGTGGAGGGACGTGGCGCCGTACGTCGTCGCCCAGTGTGTGGGTGGCTTGCTCGGGACGGCCGGCGCCAATGTGATGTTCGGCAAGGAGATCTTCTTCGCGTCGCAGCACGTGCGCGCGGGCGGCGCCCAGCTCTTCAGCGAGCTCGTCGCCACGTTTGGCCTGCTCACGGTGATCTGGGGCTGCAATCGGTCGCGGCCGACGGCCACACCGTACGCCGTGGCCGCCTTCATCACGGCGGCGTACTGGTTCACCGCTTCGACGTCCTTCGCCAATCCGGCCGTGACGCTGGCCCGCACCGCCAGCGACACCTTCGCGGGAATCCGGCCGGCCGATGCGCCTGCCTTCATAGGCGTGCAGGTCGTGGGCGCCGCGGCCGCCGTCCTGCTCTTTCGATGGCTGTTTTGGAAGCAGCCGGTGCTGGCCGAGCCCCAGATTGTTGCCACGCTCTCGATGAAGGAAGGCCCATGAAGACCGTTCTGTTCGCATGCATCCACAACGCCGGGCGCTCACAGATGGCGGCGGCCTGGTTCAACGCGCTCTCCGATCCCGCCAAGGGACGTGCCGTGTCGGCCGGTACGGAGCCCGGCCAGCGGGTGCATCCCGAGGTCCTCGAGGTCATGAAGGAGGTCGGCATCGATCTCTCGACGATCACGCCGCGGCTGCTGACCCAGGAGCTGGCGGCTGGCGCCGCGCTCCTCGTGACGATGGGCTGTGGCGAGAGCTGCCCGATCGTGCCCGGGTTGAGGCGCGCCGACTGGCCGCTCGAGGACCCGAAGGGCAAGCCGCTCGACCACGTCCGCAGGATCCGAGACGACATCCGCGGGCGGATCGAGAAGCTCGTCGCCGACGAGGGCGTCGGTCCACGGGAGAGCGTCGGACCATCAGCGCGAGCCGGAGCATGAGCCACGTCCACGTGCATCTTCACGTCGCAGACCTCGAGGCGAGCCGCGCGTTCTACGAGCGCTTCCTGGGCGCCGCGCCCGTGAAGGTGAAGCCTGGCTACGTCAAGTTCCTCCCCGGTGTGGCTCCCATAAACCTCGCCCTCTCCGCGGGCGAGGCGGGCGCCGGCAAGACCGTCGACCACCTGGGACTCCAGGTGGAGTCGCGCGAGCTCGTGCAGGCGTTCCTCGCGCGTGTGAAGGCAAGCGGGCTCTCCGTCCGCGAGGAGATGGACACGAACTGCTGCTACGCCAACCAGGACAAGTTCTGGGTGAGCGATCCGGACGGCGTCGAGTGGGAGGTCTACAATCTGAATCACGATCTCGATGAAGAGGCGTCCGCGAGCGGTGCCGCGTCGACCTGTTGCACGCCCCTTGCGAGCATCGGAAAGCGGGCGCAGAGCACGTGACGCAGCACGAGCGATTCGCGCGCGCGCTCGCGACGATCGCGCGGCGGGTCTCGAAACTGCGGAGCGCCGAGGTGTGCTGCGGCGGTTTGACCCCCGAACAATTCGAGACCCTGCGCGCCCTCGCGGCGTCGACCGACCCTTCGATGGGCCGTCTCTCGACCGCGCTCGGCGTCGATCTCTCGACAATGAGCCGCAATATCTCCGTCTTGCAGCGGGAGGGCTATGTGGAGCGAACGCGCCACCCCGACGACTCGCGGGTGGTCACGGTCGCGCTCACGCGCAAGGGCGCCAACGCCCTCGAGACCTTGCGGTGCGACGAAAGGGATGTGATGGCCAGGCTCTACAGCCGCATTCCAGCGGGCAGCCGCGCCACGGCCCTGCAGGCGCTCGAGCTGGTGCAGACAGCGCTCGATCCCGAGGTCGAAGCAACCGCTGCGTGTTGCGCTAACGACCAGCCGAAGAACGCCACGCGCTGACACGCCGGCTGCTCCTGAACCTGACGCTCGGGGTTACCTGGACCTCCCGTCGTCCCGACAACGGTTACGCGGGCTACCCGATGTGGAGGCAAACACGCCGTACAGGACGCGACAAGATGTGTCCTGGTCTCCACTTTGCAAGCCGGACCGCGACAGTGAGCCGCGGCGAGCGTTGGAGCAACGAGGTGAGCAGAAACATCCCCGAGCGTCGACCCCCCTTTAGGCAACGGTGGGCGTGATGACTTCACGCCCGGTCCTGTCGGCGGCCTTCGCGGCAGCCGGTGGACTGGCAGGCTTCGTAGTCGCCAGCGTCCTGACCTCCATCCTCGGACGGCTGGCTCCCATACATTCAGCGACGCTGCGCCGGCTGCTCCGGATGCCAGCGGCGATCGCGACACCGCTGCTGGTCCTCGCGGTGATGGACCCGGACGCCGTCTGGGCCGGCGCCATGCGCCGGCCGGTAGCGCACGGGCAACACATCGCCCTCGTCATCGCTCTGGCGTGGCTGCTGCTGCGGCTGATTTCGGTGGCCGAATTGCTCCTGGTGGACCGCCTCGGGACCCTGGACGCGTCGGCGTCAGCTTCGCGAAAGGCCCGCACGCAGATCGCGCTGTTGCGGAAGTTCCTGGGCGCTTTGATCGGGATCGTCACGGTGGCGCTGATTCTGATGAGCTTCACGGCCATCCGAAACCTGGGCACCAGCTTGCTCGCCTCGGCGGGCGCGGCCGGCGTCATCTTCGGCATCGCCGCCCAACGTTCGATCGGCAACGTGGTGGCCGGCTTCCAGATCCTGTTCACCCAGCCGCTGCGCATCGACGACGCGGTGGTCGTCGAGGGCGAGTGGGGCACCGTCGAGGAGCTCACGCTGACCTACGTGGTGGTGCGGCTGTGGGACTTCCGGCGCCTGATCCTGCCCATCACCTACTTCATCGAGAAGCCGTTCCAGAACTGGACGCGATCATCGACCAACATCCTGGGCACGATCTACTTCTGGGTGGACTTCGACACTGACGTTGACGAGGTACGGGCGCTGTTCTCGAAGATCGTCGGGGAGACCCGGCTGTGGGACCGCGCCACCGCCAACCTGCAGGTCACGGATGCCTCCGAGGCGGGTATCCAGTTGCGCTGCTTGTTGAGCGCCGCAGACGCCGGCAACCTGTGGAACCTTCGGTGCGAGGTGCGCGAGGCGCTGATCAAGGCCATGCGCGCGTCGGGCAAACCCATCTGGCCACAGCGGCGGTTCCGGGGGCCCGAGCGGCCGCACGACCAGAACGGCGGCGGTCCGGTATGAAACGAGCTGGCGCTCCTCGGAATACAGGTTTCATGTCGCGTAGAATCACGTAACGCCTATAGTTCGAACCGATGCTACGGGAACATTTGCGGCAATTTCGACGCCGACTGGTACTGAGGGTTCACGGATCGGGCACCCGGGTGACGGCCACGTCGCCCCCCCCGATGGAGGACCAGCCGATCAACCCCGGCTGGATCGAGGAGGGGGTACCACGGGCGCGCGCCTTCTGCGCCGTGCGCTCGAATGATGGCAGCGTGCAATCAGGCGAGTGGGAGTGCACCGCGGGGCGTTTCCATTGGACCTATTTCGAGGACGAGATCATTCGCATCCTCGAAGGCGAGGCGCTGATCGAAGTGGATGGTCAGTTCCGTTCCTGTCGCCCGGGCGACACCATCTTCTTCCCGCTCGGTCAGCGCGTGCGCTGGCACGTGCCGAACTATGTTCGGAAGGTCTTCTTCATCCGCCACCCCGGCCGCGTGGTGAACTTCATGCGCACCTTCAAGGTGCGGGGCTTGGACTTGATCCTGCCGAGCCACAGATCCCGCCGGGGGCAAGGCTGACGTTCTGGTCCCTCGGGTCGGCGGCCGGACCGCCGCTGAACGGCAAGGAGTTGACGGGGCCTCCTACGACAGCACCGCGTCGACGCTGTCGGCGAGGATGGCGACCATTCGATCGAGATCCTCGCGGGGCGAGTTGAGCGGCGGAAACAGGTACAGCGTGTCGCCGAGCGGCCGGAGGAGCGCCCCGCGCCGGACCGCCTCTCGATACACCCGATACCCGGTGCGCCCGGCGGGGTCGAGCGCGCCGCCGTCGGGGGCGCGCAGGTCGACGGCGGCGACCATGCCGCAGCCGCGAAACCGGGAGAGCGTGCGGCGGCCGCGCGCCACCTCCGCCAAGGCCGCCCGCAGGTGCGCCCCTTCGAGCGCGACCTGGGCCAGCACGCCCTCGCCCGCGTAGGCGTCGAGGGCCCCCAGCGCCGCCGCGACGCCGAGGGCATTGCCGGTGTACGTGTTCGAGTGAAGGAACGCCCGGCGCTCGGCCCACTCGGCGTCGAACAACGCGAAGACCGCGTTCGTCGTCAACACCGCCGACAGCGGCAGAAAACCGGCCGTCAGCCCCTTCGACAGCAGCGCCATGTCTGGGAGCACCGGCTGCGTCCCACCCGGGCCCTCGGCCAGCGTCAGGTGGCTCGCCAGCATCGTCCCCAGGCGTCCCATGCCCGCGGCGATCTCGTCGGCGATCAGGTACACGCCGTGGGCGTCCGCCCAGCGGCGCAGGTGGCCGAGCAACGCGGGGCTGTAGAGCCGCATGCCGCCGGCGGCCTGCAGGACGGGCTCGTAGATGATCGCAGCCAGCGTGTCGCCGAGCGGTTCGAGGCGGGCCTGCATCGCCGGCCAAGCGTCAGCCGCGTCCAACCACAGGGGATCGTCGGGTCCCGAGCGCGCGGGGACGGGCGCCAGCTTCGTCACGGGGAACATCAGCGCCCGGTAAGGGTCGGAGTAGAGGCCGAGATCGCCGACGGAGAGCGCCCCCACCGTCTCGCCGTGATAGCCGCCTTCGAGGGCGGCGATGCGCGTGCGCCGCGGCTCGCCCCGTTGCGCCTGCGCTTGCACCGCCATCTTCAACGCGATCTCGACCGCGGTGGAGCCGTTGTCCGCGAGGAAGACCTTGCCGAAGTGTCCCCCGAGGTCGGGGCCAGGCCGCGCGCCCGGTCCCCACGCGGACGCTGGCGCGCCGTTCGCCATCCGGAGCAGGCGCTCGCACAGCTCCACCAGCGGGGCGTTGGTGGTGTTGGCGGCGATCACGTGCTCGAACTGGTCGAGCTGCGCCGCGAGGCGCGCCTTCACCCCCGCGTGCCCGTGGCCGAGCGACTTGCACCACCAGCTCGACACGGCGTCGAGCACCTCGCGACCGTCGGCCAGCAAGAGGCGCGTCCCATGCGCCCCGGCGATCTCGAGGGGCGGGAACGCGCCGTAGTCCCGCATCTGGCTGCACGGGTGCCAAAACACCGCGAGGTCGCGATCAGCGAGGGAGCTCATGCACGGGAGGCTGCGGCGTCGCGACCGCGCGCGCAAGACCCACGCGATCTCCGCCGGAGCCGGCAATCGGTGGGAAGCTGGACCGCGCCCGCGGGCGATGCGCTATTGTTCGCACCCCGATGGGCCCCGTCATTGCCATATCCAAGCTCACCAAGACCTACGCCTCGGGCTTTCAGGCCCTGAAGGACATCGACCTCGAGATCCGCAAGGGGGAGATCTTTGCGCTGCTCGGGCCGAACGGCGCTGGCAAGAGCACGCTCATCAACATCGTCTGCGGCATCGTCACACCGACCTCCGGGACGGTGTCGGCCGACGGCCACGACATCCAGCGCGATTACCGCGCCGCGCGCGCGAAGATCGGCCTCGTGCCGCAGGAGCTGACCACCGACGCCTTCGAGTCCGTGTGGGCGACGGTGACGTTCAGCCGGGGCCTGTTCGGGCGGCCCCCCGATCCGGCGCTGATCGAGCGCCTGCTGCGCGATCTCTCGCTGTGGGACAAGCGCCACTCGAAGATCATGACGCTGTCCGGGGGGATGAAGCGCCGGGTGATGATCGCCAAGGCGCTGTCGCATGAGCCCGAGATCCTCTTCCTCGACGAGCCCACCGCCGGCGTGGACGTCGAGCTGCGCCGGGACATGTGGGCGCTGGTCCGCAAGCTGCGCGAAGGCGGGGTCACGATCATCCTGACCACGCACTACATCGACGAGGCCGAGGAGATGGCCGATCGCATCGGCGTGATCAGCAAGGGTCAGCTGATCCTGGCCGAGGACAAGGCCACCCTGATGCGCAAGCTCGGAAAGCGCCAGCTGACCTTGAACCTTCAGGAGCCCATCCGGGCCATCCCCGCGGAGCTCGAGTCCTGGCACCTCGCGCTCAACGCGGGCGGGAGCGAGCTGGTCTATACCTTCGACGCCTCGGACGAGAACTCCGGGATCTCGTCGTTGCTGCGGCGCCTCGACGAGCTGGGCGTCGCGTTCAAGGACCTCAGCACGCGGCAGAGCTCCCTGGAGGAGATCTTCGTCAGCCTCCTCAAGGACGACTCCGCCGCGCAACCCGGCAGGAGGGCGTCGTGAACGGCATGTGGTTCAACCATCGCGGCTGCGCGGCCATCTACAAGTTCGAGATGGCGCGGTTCAAGCGAACGCTGTTGCAGAGCGTGGTCACCCCGGTCATCGCGACGTCGCTTTACTTCGTGGTGTTCGGTTCGGCCATCGGCTCGCGCATGTCGCGGGTCGATGGCGTCCCGTACGGCGCCTTCATCGTGCCGGGCCTGATCATGCTCTCGCTGCTCACGGCCAGCATCTCGAACGCATCATTCGGGATCTACTTCCCGAAGTTCACGGGCACCATCTACGAGCTGCTGTCGGCGCCCGTGTCGTTCGTCGAGATGCTGCTCGGCTACGTGGGCGCGGCCGTGACCAAGTCAATCATCCTGGGGCTCATCATCCTGATCACGTCGACGGCCTTCGTGCCCGTGCAGGTCAAGCATCCGCTGTGGATGCTGACGTTCTTGCTGCTGACGGCCACCACGTTCAGCCTGTTCGGCTTCGTCATCGGGGTCTGGGCGAAGGGCTTCGAGCAGCTCCAGCTGATTCCGAGCCTCGTCGTCACGCCGCTCACATTCCTGGGGGGCGCCTTCTATTCGATCGACATGTTGCCGCCCACCTGGCGCGCGATCGCGCTGTTCAATCCCGTCGTCTACCTGATCAGCGGCTTTCGCTGGAGCTTCTACGGCGCGGCGGACGTGGCCGTGGGGCTGAGCCTCGGGATGACGTTTGGCTTCTTGCTGGTTCTTCTGGCGGTGATCCGCGCCATCTTCAAGACGGGCTACCGGCTGAAGAAGTAATACGGAAACGTTTCGATCGTCGGACCAAGCCGGCGCGGACGGCTCTCACCCGTAACGCCGCCGGTCCAAACAGGAACGTCGCCCGTCTAGCGCGAGCCGATGTCAAAGCTTGCCGTGAGGGGAGTGCCGAGATGGCAGCTCCGCGTGGGCCTCCTTTGCGGCCTGACGCTTTTCCTCGATATTCTCCGCATCATCCCCCGGCTTGCGGCTTGGGGTACCCGGACGGGTGGACGCGTCGGCATGGACATCCCGACGGTCCTCCTCGACCGCCGCCTCGACTGACAGGGGGGCATTGCCCTCGGCGCGCGCTGCGGCGGCCTCCGGGCTCTCGCTCGCGCCTGGCTGGGGCTCGACTCCTTCGCCGTGCCACGTATGAGGCTTCGAGGGGCTGCTCGCGGGGGTTGTGGGCCTCGTCATGGTGATCCTCGCTGGCGTTCTGGTGCTCGTTGGTCTTCTCTGAATTGTCGCGAGGAATGCGCTGCAAAGGTGGCGCCAGCTCTACCTTTGGCGTCTCACCGCTTCCCGTATTCCGTGAAGACGTAGTCCTTCGCCTTCACCTTCGTGTGGCAGGCGAACCCGCACTTGGCGTCGTTCCCCTGCGGCGGCATGCCAGCCGTGGTGCCGGGCTTGAACGTGTCGGACGCGACGTCGTAGTCGAACACGGCATATCCCCACCCGCCGCTGTCCGCGAACCGCTTGCTGTCCTTCTCCATGAAGTCCACGTTCAGCAGGGTGCCGGGACCCGTCGTGTCCGGAAAGAACTCGTTCTGCTTCGGTTTCCAGTGGACCTTGGCCATCTTGGCCCCATCCGGGACGGGCTTGCCGTTGCCGGGAATGCCTGCCTTGTAGGCGGCGATCATGGCCGGATTTCCGAGGATCACGGCGACCGCCCTGTCGTTCCGACTCATGCCGACGGTCTGCCAGGCTTCGTAGCCTCGGAATTCGGAGAACGCCAAGCCCCCCGGCACCTTCAGGGTGTACTTGTCCTGAGAGGAAACAGCCACTCCACCCAGAACGGCCAGCCCTGCCACCGTCACCCCGATCGCCAACGTGCGCTGCCTGTTCATCGCGGCCCCTCCCCTCCCCCCATCAATGGTTTGGTCTCGTCACCTTCCTCTCACAGCGAGTCAGAAGCTGTCAACACCAGGAGCGATCGTGCGGAAAGAGGGCTCTGGACTGGGTTCTGGCTGCCCTCTCCCTGCCCCTCTCCCGCGAGTCGTCGCAAGTCGGGAGAGGGAATCCATTGAAGTCACACGCCGAGCTGAGCCGAAGACGCCTGAACTTGAATTTGGCGTGGCCGCTGAGTCGGCATCACAGTGCGAACGCGTGTGGGTGAAGGATGCGCACAAACTGCATGCCGCCGCCGCCCAACCTGCTCACGAGGCGCGGATGATGACCTTCAGCGCCTTCGTGGCGGCCGCGTCGCGGAAGGTGTCGTAGGCCTTCATGAGCTCCTCCAGCTTGAACTCGTGGGTGATGAGCTTTCGCGGCTGGATTCTCCCCGCCACCACGCTCTTCAGCAGCATCGGCGCGGAGACCGTGTCGACCAGGCGGGTGGTGATCGTGATGTTGCGGTCCCACAGCTTGTCGAGCTTCAGCTCGACCCCCTTCCCGTGTACGCCGATGTTGGCGATGTGACCGCCCGCCGCCACGATGTCCTGGCAGATCCCGAACGTGGCCGGAATGCCAACCGCCTCGATGGCCACGTCCACGCCCTTCTTGTCCGTCATCTGCATCACGCGCTCGACGGCCTTGCCGTCGGTGGTGTTCACGCACTGGGTGGCGCCGAGCGTCTTCGCGACCTCCAGGCGATTGCTGTCGAGGTCGAGCATGATGACCTCGGCCGGACCATAGAGCTGCGCCGTCAACAGCGCGGCCAGCCCAATCGGCCCCGCGCCGACGATGGCCACGACGTCGCCGGGCTTCACCGCCCCGGACAGGACGCCGCATTCGAACCCGGTGGGGAGGATGTCGCTGAGCATCGTCAGGGCATCCTCGTCCCCGCCCTTCGGGACCGCGTAGAGGCTGGTGTCGGCGAACGGGATGCGGACGTACTCGGCCTGCGTGCCGTCGATGGTGTTGCCGAGGATCCAGCCACCGCTCGCGCAGTGGGAATACATCCCCTTCTTGCAAGCGTCACACTTCGCGCAAGACGTGATGCACGAGATGATGACGCGCTCGCCGGGCTTCCACCGCGAGACGGCGGAGCCGACCTCCTCGATGACGCCGACACCCTCGTGACCGAGGATGCGCCCGTCGGTGACCGCGGGGACGTCGCCCTTCATGATGTGAAGGTCGGTCCCGCAGATGGTGGTCCGCGCGATCTTCACGACCGCGTCGGAGGCCTCCTTGATGGTGGCCTTCGGTTTGTCCTCCCAGGCTCGTTTTCCGGGGCCGTGATAGACGAGTGCTTTCATGGTGCAGTCCTCTCTTCGGGGCGATTGAAACTGGCAGTCGCGGGCTTCGCCGCGGCTACCCTCCACGGTTAAGCATTTGTCGCGCCATGCGGCGCCGAGTGCCCGGGGCGCTGAGCCGCCTGACGATACCGATGCACGCCAGCCCCCCGACGCTCGCCGCGACGCAGATGCCTAGATCGTCGGGGTGCAAGGTCGAGAATCGGAAGCGGTCGCGCAGGAACGGGACGTAGAGCACCAGCCCGAGGAGAGCGACGGCGCCGAGGGTCACCCACCAGAACGCCGCGTTGCGCGCGCGCGCGGTTTGCAGCAGCGACGCTTTCCCCGACGCACGGTTCACCAGGATGAGCACGAGATTCGTGAGCACGAGCGTGGTGAAGGCCAGCGCCCGCGCGTCGAGCTCGCCCTGTCCACGCCGGAGCGACACCAGGAACACCGCGAGCAAGATGGCCAACATCGCGAAGCCCTGCAGCAGGCTGCCGGCCACCAGCGTCGCTCCGTAAAGCGGACGGCGCGGGTCGCGCGGCGGTCGGTCCATGATCCCTGGCGCCGCGGGCTCGACCTCGAAAACGATCGAACACGTGGGCTCGATGATGAGGTGCAGGAACGCCACGTGGACCGGCATCAGCACCAGCGGCAGCCCGAAGACCACCGGGACCACGGTCAAGCCCGCGATGGGGACGTGCACGGCCAGGATGTAGGCCATCGCGCTCTTCAGGTTGTCGAACAGGCGGCGGCCGAGGCGGATGGCCGCGACGATGGTCGCGAAGTCGTCGTTCAGGATGACCAGCCCCGACGCTTCGCGCGCGACGTCCGTGCCCCGGCCCCCCATCGCGATGCCGATGTCCGCCGCCTTCAGGGCGGGCGCGTCGTTGACGCCGTCGCCGGTCATCGCCACGACCTCGCCGATCGACTGGAGCGCGCGCACCAACCTCAGCTTCTGCTCGGGGACCACGCGGGCGAAGATGTTGGCGACGCGCACCCGCTCGCCCAGCGACGCGTCGTCGAGGTGGTCGAGCTCGGCGCCGGTGACGATTCGATCCGCGCCGTCGAGCCCGATCGCGCGGCCGATGCTCCTCGCCGTGTTCGGGTGGTCACCGGTGATCATGACGACCCGGACGCCCGCGGTGGCGCACTCGGCGATGGCGGCAGGAACCCCGGGTCGGATGGGATCCTCGAGCCCGACCAGCCCGACGAGCTCGAACGCAAAGTCGTGCTGCACCTCGGGGAGCGCCCCGCCCAGGCGGAAGCGCGCGCGCGCCACGCCGAGCACGCGCAGCCCATCGGCCGCCATCGCGTCGGCGCAGGTGCGCAGGGCCACCTGGGCGGCGGCGTCGAGGTGGCAGAGATCCGCGATGGCCTCGTAGGCGCCCTTGGCGGCGATGACGTACTCGGCGCCGTCGGGGGAGGTCCACACGTGGGACAGCGCCAGCAGGTGGTCCGACAGCGGGTACTGGCGAACCAGCGTCCAGTCCGGATGCAGGTGCTCGGTGTCGGCCAGTCGAAGCGCGCCGAGGGCATGAAAGGCTCGCTCCATGGGATCGAACGGATCCCGCTGGCTCGCGAGGATGGCGTACTCGACCAGTTCGTGAGCCTCGTCGGGCAGCGACGCGCCCTTGCCACCGGCGGCCGCGGGGGGCGGCAGGTCGAACGGGCGCCCGTTCACTGACAGCCGGCGAACCGACATCACGTTCTGGGTCAGCGTCCCGGTCTTGTCGACGCACAGGACGGTCGCCGCGCCCAGCGTCTCGAGCACGGGCACCCGACGTGCGAGGGCCTGATGCTTCGACAGCCGCCAGGCGCCGAGCGCGAGAAAGATGGCGAGCACGGCAGGTAGCTCGTTGGGCAAGATGGCCATGGCCAGCGTGAGACCGCCGAGCAGCCCGCCGAGCCAGTCCTTGCGGGCGAGGCCATAGGCCGCCACGACCAGGACGCATAGCGCGATCGCGGCGAGCGCCAGGCGCCGCACCAGCAAGCTGGTCTCGCGCTGAAGCGCGCTCGGCTCGGGCGCCACCGTCGACAAGGCGGTGCCGATGCGGCCCATCGCGGTCGCGGCGCCGATCCCGTGGACCTGCGCCAGGGCGGTGCCACCCGTCACCAGGGTTCCGGCGAAGACGAACGGCTGCTCCTCGGTGTCGCCTCCCGGGCTGCCGAGCGGCGCGATGCCATCCCAGGGCGTCTTGCGGACCGGCACCGACTCCCCGGTCAGCAGGGACTCGTCGACGAACAGGTTCACGCACGAGACGAGGGCACCATCGGCGGCGATGCGATCGCCCTCCGACAGCACCAGGATGTCTTCCCGCACCACCTCGCGGCCCGCGATCCGCACACGGCGGCCGTCGCGAACGACCAGGGCACGCGGGCTCGCGAGGCTGCGCAGCGCCTCGAGGGCCCGCTCGGTCTTCCGCTCCTGGTACAGGGTGATGCCGGCGACGATCAGCACGAAGCCGAGCAGCACGAACGCCTCCTGGCGGTCGCCGAGCAGCACGTAGATGCCGCCACACCCGAGCAGCAGCAGGAACATCGGCTCGCGCAGGAGCTCGAGCCCGATGCCGGCGAGGCTGCGCCCTCCCCCTCCGGAGAGCTCGTTCGGCCCCTCCGTGCGCAACCTCTGCTCGGCGACCGCGGACGTCAGGCCCGTCGCCGCCGGAACGACCTGTTCTGTCGAAGGGTTCAACTTGGGCTCACTTTCCATTCCCGATCGACAGAGACCGCGGTCGGAGGGCAAAGACGACAGCAAGAAAGAAGCCACAACTTGGGGAACCGGGGGCCGTCCGCAGAGACGGCGAAATCTGCGCGTCCGGGCGAGCTTGCTGCAAATCCTGCCTGTCCTCGCGGTCGGCGCGTCCCCGTCGGCTGCTAGCAGCCCGTGGATGAAGTCGGACCGAGCCGAGACGGGCGCGGCGGGGACGGACGCAAGGAGCAGCGAAGCGCCGAATACCCGAGGTATTCAAGCGAGCGGCGACGCAGCAGACGGCCTCGCCCCGCCCGTTCGGCGACGGGAGACTTTGTCCACGGGCTGCTGGGGAACTGAGCCGGGCGCGCGGTCAGCCGGACTCGGGCGCGGCGCCGGCGGGCGAATCCAAGATCAGCCGCACCCACCGTCCCAGTTGATCCGGGGTGAACGGCTTTTGAAGAACGGGCGTCCCCGGTGCCAGGATGCCTTGCGCCGCGATGGCTGCCTTCGCGTAGCCCGACATGAACAGGATGCGCACGGTTGGCCGAACCGCGCGCACGCGCTCCGCCAGCTGCTTGCCGCCCAGGACCGGCATCACCACGTCGGTGATGAGCAGGTCAATCTCATCCCGCGCGCCTTGGAACAGGCTCAGCGCCTCCTCGCCGTTCGTCGCCTCGATGACGGTGTAGCCAAGCCGCGACAGCGACCGCATCGCGACCTTCCTGACCTGCTCGGTGTCTTCGACCAGCAGGATCACCTCGGAGCCCCGGAGATCCGCGGGCTCCATGCGCGGCGCGACCAGCTCGGCGGGCGCGGCCACCCGTGGCAAGTAGACCTTGAAGGTCGTTCCCTGCCCGAGCTCGCTGTAGACCCAGATGAAGCCCTCGGCTTGCTTGACGATCCCGTAACACGTGGACAGCCCGAGCCCGGTGCCGCGGCCCTGGTCCTTCGTCGTGAAGAACGGCTCGAAGATCCTGGCCTGCGTCTCCTGGCTCATGCCGACGCCCGAATCGGACACCGCGATCACGACGTAGTCGCCTGGAGCGATGTACGCGCCGTGAACCACGCTGGCATAACCGTCGGCGATGTGGACGTTGTCGGTCTCGATGGTCAGCTTGCCACCCTCCGGCATGGCGTCGCGCGCGTTTACCGCCAGGTTCAGCAGCACCTGCTCGAGATCGTCATGGTCGACCTTGATGTTCCACAGGTCGGGGGCCGGCGCCGCGACGAGCTCGATGTCAGCCCCCAGCAGCCGCCGCAAGATTCGATCGGCCGAGGCCACCACCTCGTTGACGTTCAGCACGCGGGGCGACACGGAGCGCCGTCGCGAGAACGCCAGCAGCTGGCTGGTCAGGCTCTGCGCGCGCTTGGCGGCCTTGAGTACCTCGGCGATGTCGTCGGCCGCCGTGCCCTCCTGCGGGATCGCCTCCAGCGCGAAGGCGCCGAAGCTGAGAATGGCCGTGAGCAGGTTATTGAAGTCATGCGCCACCCCCCCCGCCAGCTGCCCCACCGCCTCCATCTTCTGGGCTTGTCGGAGCTGCGCCTCCAGGTGCTTGCGCGACGACAGGTCCAGCAACACACCGACGATCTGGACGGGCGCGCCGTCGGCTCCCCAGGCGAAGACGGTCGCCGACGCCGCGACGTCCACCCAGCGGCCGGTCTTGTGGCGCAGGCGAAATTCGCCCAGATATCGATTCGTCCCGCTCGCGCCTCCTTCGAGAAAAGCAGACAGGCCTCGGCCGGCGATGGCCGCATCCTCGGCGTGCAGGTTGTTCGACAGCCAGGTCCGCAACGAGCTGGTGCGCGCCGGCAGCTCCGCCGCCTCGAAGCCCAAGATCCTCGACCAGGCGCCGCTGTAGTCGACCGTGCCCTCGTCGTCGAGACGAAGCTCGAAGATGCCAGCCCCGCTGGCCTCGATCGCCATCGCCAGCCGACGCTGCTCGCGCGAGGCCGTCTCCTCCGCGCGCTGCCGCTCGCGCCGGTTCCTCGCCTCCTCGAGCTCCCGCCGAACCGCGGCGTTCAACCGGGCCAGGTTCCCTTTGAGGAAATAGTCGCGCGCGCCCGAACGCATCGCCTCCACCGCGCGGTCCTCGCCGAGGGCCCCCGAGACGAAGATGAAGGGGGTGCTCCCCGCGAGCCGCCGGTAGATCTCGAACGCGCGCAGCCCGTTGAACCCGGGCATGGCGAAGTCGGAGATGATGATGTCCCACTGCTTTTGTAGCGCCTGCCGGAGCAGGGGTTCGGAATCGACGCGCTCCCAGTCGAGCGCGAATCCCCCGCGCTCGAGCTCCAGGCGCACCAGCTCCGCGTCGGTCTCGTCGTCCTCCACCAGCAGGAGACGCAGCGGCTCCTTCATGCTCCGTCCCCCAGGGACTCGTTGAGCGCCGACCAGCAGCGACATTGGTCCCGCGAGGCATGCCCGTTACAACCTGGTAACAGGATGTTCAGTATCAAGCTCTCGTCGACTATCACGACCTGACAAGTCATTCAGAACCGAAACCTCGAATTCCGCCACCCTCGATCCGCCTGGTCGCCCGTTCCCTTGGCATTAGGTGTGACGAGCGCGGTGAATTCAACGGGGCCGCATGGATATTTTATATTTGTCAAAATCACGGTGTCCATAGTTTATTGCTTGTCTTCCTCGTTGCGCCTCAATTGGGGTGCGTGAGCATCGGCATTTGTCAGGCAACATCCGCCATCGACTGTTTCGAACCACGACACCACGCCGGCTACGTTGGGCCCGCGCGACTTGCCGTCGATGGCTCTGCGTCTTGGGCTCTGCGTCTTGGGCTCTGCGTCTTGGCGATCGCGCTCGGGTGCGCCAGCGAACGCGTCGATCCCCACGCCCCGCAAGACCGCTGTCTCTACTTCTGTCCCGACGGGATGATCTGTGCGGGGACCATATTCGGACGAGGCCATGCACCGATTCCGGGTCGTTGCCAGCTCGTTCCCAACCGCTGCATGCTCACCACCGATTGCCGCCCTCGTGGGCAATGTATTGGCTCGGGCGACGCGATTGGCGCCTGCAAACCCGAGAGTCTTCTCTGAGGAGCTGCCAAGCTCTCCCCCGCACCCTACGTCGCCCCGTCGCTACAGCGGCAGCACAAAGCGCACTTGAAGGCCGCCAGCAAAGGCTACGCGGTGATCTGGTCCGCCCGGATCCATCACCACCCCAAAAGGAATCGCGAACTCGTAGAAGGACGCCCGGGGCACTTGAACGAACGGTCCATGCGTGAGGCCAGCCATGGAGAAACCCAAGACCGCCTGCAGATAATGGGCTGAAAAGCGCTGCGCCCCCGCCAACGCGGGGACCGAACCCGACGCGAAGCCGTAGTGCAGACCAACGCTCGGGATCAAACTCGCCTGTGGCCCCTCCCAGGTAAACAAGGGGAGGCGCAGGTCCGCGTCGGCGACCAGGGCCGCTTGATAGCGCAGCTGTCCGTTGCTGTCCTTGCCGCAGACGTCAGCGGCGCACACGGACTGTCCCGCGCCGACCTGGCCGCTGACGAATACCGGGCCAGCCCAGCGACCAAGGCCGACGGCAAACCCAAAAATTCCCCGGAGCCCGACGAACGTGGTGTTGGTCAGCGCTTCGCCCGAGATCGTCAACGTCCAGCGCGACACCGGCGCCAGGCCCACCACCTGGCTAATCGCCGGCGTGCGCAAGCACGTCCCATCGTCGGTCTCGATGTCGATGACCGTGTTCAGGTCGTAGGCGATCGATTGCCGCCCGAAGACGATGCGCAGCGTATGATTCCCGCCCGGTAGCTGGTCGCGATCACCGTCTTCTCCGTCGACGGTGATCGCCCGTGCTTGGACGCCGCCGCTGCAGGGAACGCGCGTCGGCACGGTGTAATAGGCGAGGCGGAGACGACGGAGCACGGCGGCGTGGCTGTCGAAGACAAAAACGTTCGGCCCCACGTCGATCCGCCGGAGGTCGAGGCGCACGTCCTCGGAACGCCCGCGCATCGGCCTCTGTGGCTCGACCGCGACCTGGCAGGCGGCGAGGCTGGCCACCGCGAGCAGTCCCAGCAGCGCGGTGCGCGACCGAAAATGCCAGGGACTGGCGGACACGACCGTCACGCCACGAAGCGAGCCTGGGCTATCATGGGCGAGCCGAATGACACGCGGACGATATCATCGGTCCTCTCCCTCGGAAACGCGCCGCCCAACCGGAATGCAGGAATGCGCGTGAGCCGTTGGCCGACCACGCCGTGGCCGGAGCCGACCCTGGCCGCCGTCCTTGTCCTGGCGGGTTGTATGAGCCACGGCACGAGCGGGCCGGAGGGGCCCAGCGGGCCGATGACGTTCGCGTCGCCCGTCCACAGCGCGCTGGCGCGACGCTGCCAGCAGAACGACACCGGGGCCTGCGGTGAGCTGGGAGCGCTCCTGCTCGAGCGGTCGGCCGACGAACCCGACCGCGACTTCGAACGTGGTGTGGTCTTGCTGGAAATGGCCTGTGGCAACGACGATGGCCGCGCCTGCGGTGTGCTCGGCAAACTGTACGGCCGCAATACGAAGGCCTCGAGCCGAGCGCGCGGGCGCGATCTGTTGACGGCCGCGTGCCAGAGTCAGATCGCTGGCGGATGCACGGTGCTCGGCGAGTTGTCTCTCGCGATCGACGAAGCGCAGGACACCCGCGCCGGCGAGGCCGCGCTGCGGGAGGGCTGCCGGTTGGGCGACGCGCGCGGGTGTGAGTTGCTGGGAGAGGTCGAGCTCCGCGACAAGATGATGGGCCAGAAGGACGTAGCCGCAAACATGTTCGCCATGGCGTGCGGCATGGGCCGGCTGCAGAGCTGTCATCGCCTGGCGATCCTGCGTCGCGATTCGCAGCGGCATGCCGAAGGCCTGAACCTCATGGCGGAGAATTGCCGCCAGGGTTACGGGCCGAGTTGCCTTGCGCTGGCCGCAGCGGCGGCGCCCCTGATCAGCGCCTCCCCTGACTGCAAGACGTCGCTGCCCTTCGCGGATCTCGGATGTAAGAGCGGGGCCGCCGACGGTTGCGCCATCGCCGACGCATGCCGGCTGGCGGAGCCGGCTGGCCGACGATTCGCCCTGGCCCGTCTGTTGTCTGGCTGTCAGGCGCGCGCGCCCCTCCCCTGTCTCTACTGGGCGGATGCGCTGTCGAGCCCGCTGTCCGGCGACCCGGCCGTCGATGACCTGGCCTTGATCGAGGCCTATCGCACCACCTGCGGGTCAAAGAGCCCGGGAGCGCCGCTGGCGTGTGGTCGTGTGGCGGTCAAGCAACTCGAGGAGGCGAAGACTTCGCTGGAGGCCGATCCGGCCCTGGCGGCCTTGCGCGAGTCGTGCATTCAGTCGTCCGGCGAGGCGTGCTGCGCGCTGGGAGCGCAGTATCAATCCGGCAGGTGGACGCCCCCAGACCCACGCCGCACCACCGAGCTGCGCGCCCGGGCGTGCGAGCTTGGCCAGCGCGACTGCTGCCCGGGGAAGTAATCGGGCCATGCGCTGCTAGCTGCTAGGCTGGCCGCATGAATCCGGGACGCGACAGCGACGCGGCAGGCCTCGGGACGCCGCGCCTCATGTACGGAACGGCCTGGAAGGAAACCGCGACCGAGGCGCTGACGACGCAGGCGCTCGGCGCCGGCTTTCGCGCCATCGACACCGCGAACCAGCGCAAGCACTACTTCGAGGCGGGCGTGGGCGCGGCCGTGGCCGCCTTCGAGGCGCGCGGCGACGGGACGCGCGCGCAGCTGTTTCTGCAAACCAAGTTCACCTACGCCCGGGGCCAGGATCATCGCCTGCCCTACGAACGGAGCGCGCCGCCCAGGGAACAGGTGAGGCAGTCGTTCGCCAGCTCGCTGGAACACCTGCGGACCGACTACGTCGATTCGTACGTGTTGCACGGTCCCGAGCGCGCCACGGGATTGACCGCCGCCGACCGCGAGGTCTGGCGCGCCATGAGCGAGCTTGCGGCCGCGGGTGCGACGCGCCTGCTGGGCGTCAGCAATGTGAGCCGCGACCAGGTGGCGGCGTTCTGCGCCGTGGCTGCCACATCGGGTATGACCCGGCCGTCGTTCGTGCAGAACCGCTGTTACGCGCGCACCGGCTGGGATCGCGACGTGCGCGCGCTCTGCCACGCCGAGGGCATCACCTATCAGGGGTTCTCGCTGCTGACCGCGAACCCACACGTCCTGGCCAGTGCTGTCGTCACGCGGGCGGCGGCGCGCCGAAACGTCCCGCCCACCGCCATCGTCTTTCGTTTCGCTCTCGACGTCGGGATGCTGCCGCTCACCGGCACGAGCAGCGCCGACCACCTGCGCGACGATCTGGCCGCGCTGACCCTGGCACCGCTCGACGAGCCTGAACGTCGCGCCATCGAGGACATCGGGTAGCCGTGAAGCCCGCCGAGCTCGATCTCAACCTGTTGACCGTCTTCGAGGCGATCGCCGAGGCGCGCGGCGTGACGCGCGCGGCGGACAGGCTGGGGCTCTCGAAGGCGGCCATGAGCCGGGCGCTCGGGCGGCTGCGCGCGGCGGTCGGCGATCCGGTGCTCGTTCGCAGCGGCAACGAATGGGCGCTGACGGAGCGCGCTCGCGGCCTGGTCGAGCAAGTCGGCTCGCTCGCGCGCGAGGCGCGGCAGGTGCTGTCCGCGCCGGAGAGCTTTCGTCCGGCGACGTCGGAACGCGAGTTTCGCGTGCACGCGACGGACCACGTCGTGTCGCTCATCGGCGCGGCGCTGTGCAAGCGCGTTGCCGACGAAGCGCCCCGGGCGAGCGTGCGCTTTCTTCCAATTCTGCCCGATGACGTGCCGGCCCTGAGCGACGGCGTCGACCTCGCGATCGGGGTCTTTCCGCGCTTGCCGGCGGACTTCCGGACGCAGGTGTTGTTCGAGGACCGCTTCGCCTGCGTGGCGCGCGCCGACCATCCCAGCGTGCGCGGGCGGCTGACCCTGGAGCGGTATTTGCAACTCCAGCATGTCTTGATCGCGCCGCGCGGGCGGCCCGGCGGCGTCGTCGACGACGCCCTCGCCGAGCGTGGCCTCACCCGCCACGTCACGCGCTACCTGCCGTACTACCTGGCGGCGCTCGAGCTCATCGCCAAGGCCGACTGCGTCCTGACGATGTCGGAACGGCTGGCGCGGCAGCACGCCACGCGCTTCGGCCTGCAGGTCGTGAAGCCGCCGCTCGCGCTGCCGAGCTACAAGATCGTCCAGGTCTGGCATCCGCGCCTCGGCCGCGATCGCGCCCACGCCTGGTTTCGGCAGCTGGTGGCTGCCGCGGCGTCGGGCCTGTCCGCTCCGCCCCCGCGACGCCGCCCCGCCGCGGGCTGAGCGCGCCCGGAAGGCGCGGCCGCTGTTGCGCTTCGCGCAACAGCGCGTTGCGCCACACGGCGTTTGCCGCCACCCGCCGGCATCGCACAATCAGGCCGTCGATACAACAAAGGAGCCGCCATGAGTCTCAAGGATCCGAACGTCGTCAATCCCGGCCGGAGAAAGCGCGTCGCTGTCGTCATCGCCAACCCGGCCGTCTCGACGACCACGGGCTGGCCGGTCGGATTCTGGTGGAGCGAGCTCACCCACCCGTACTACGTGCTCGGCGAGGCCGGGTACGAGCTCGAGCTCTTCAGCCCGAGCGGGGGCGCGTGCGAGGCCGATGCGATGAGCGACCCGCGCGACCCGAGCGGGTACTCGGCGAGCGATCTGGTCTCGATGGGCTTCATCGCCACGCCGGCGCTCGCCGGGCTGGTCAAACAGACGAAGCGCGTGGCGGACATCGACGTCGCGCGTTTCGACGCCATCATCGTCGCGGGCGGCCAGGCCCCCATGTTCACGTTCGAGGCGGCGCACGACCTGCACCGCAAGTTCGTCGAGTTCTATGAGCGCGGCAAGCTCGCGTGCGCCCTGTGCCACGGCGTCGCCATCCTGCGCTACGCCAGGCTCTCGAATGGCACGCCCCTCGCAAAGGGGAAGACGGTGACCGGCTTCGCGAACGTCGAGGAGGATTTCGCCGACGAGGCCGTGTGGAACATGAAGCTCCTCGCTCGCGACAAGCACGTGATGCCGTGGCGGATCGAGGACGAGCTCGGGCGCATGGGCGCCAACTACGTCCAGGCCGGGCTGTGGCGGGGCTTCGCCGTCCGCGACGGCAACCTCATCACGGGTCAACAGAACTTCTCGGGCGAAGAGACGGCCCGGCTGCTGCTCGAGACGCTCGGGCGCTGAGGCGGGGGAGACAAACATGAAGATCGCGATCATCGGCGCAGGGAACGTTGGCACGGCGCTGGGCGAGAGCCTGGGCGCCGCCGGACACGACGTCATGTATGGCGTGCGCGCGAGCCGCAGCGTTCCCGCGGGTGCACGGACGGCAGCTCCACGCGATGCCGCCGCGGGCAGCGACGTCGTGGTGCTCGCGACGCCCTGGTCGGCCGCCGAAGCCGTGGTCCGCGACCTCGGCGATCTCGGCGGACGCGTGCTCGTCGATGCCATCAACCCCATCGCGGCCGGCTTCAAGCTCGCGTTGGGGCACACCACCTCGGGCGCGGAGGCCCTGCAGGCGCTCGCGCCGAGCGCGCGCGTCGTGAAGGGATTCAACACCGTCGGTTTCGAGGTGATGCGCGCGCCTCGCTTCGCGCACGGCGCCGCCGCGATGTTCCTCGCCGGGGACGACGCGGGCGCGACCGCGACGGCCGCCGCTCTGGCGACCGATCTGGGATTCGATGCCGTGCCGCTCGCCGGGCTCGCCCGCGCCAGGGAGCTCGAGCCTCTCGCCATGCTGTGGATCGGCCTCTCCCGTTCGGGCCCCTGGGGCCGCGACTTCGCCTTCGGGGTCCGTCGCAGGGTCGGTCCGGTCACGCCCGTGACGACGAAAGCAGCCCAGGCCCGCGACATCGTCGTCTATGGCGCGGGACACATCGGCGGAGCGCTCGCGCGGGCGTGGCTGCGCGCAGGGCATCGCGTCCGGGTCGCCACGCGCGACACGTCCGCCGAAGCCGTGCGCGCGCTCGTCGTTGCCGGTGCCGTCGCCGTCGCGCCGGAGGGCGGAGCCTCCGGAGCGGACGTGGTGGCGCTCGCGGTGCCTGCCGCGGCCGCCGCGGACGTGGCGGCCCGCGCAGGCACCATCGAGGGCAAGCTGGTGATCGACTGCACGAACGCCGTCGCCAAGGGCATGGTGCTCGAGCACGGGCTCGCTACGTCGGCTGCCGAACAGCTCGCCGCCCGGCTCCCGGGCGCCCACGTCGTCAAGGCCTTCAACCAGCAGGGCGCCGAGGTCCTCGTCGCGCCGCTCTTCGACGGCCTCCCCGCCGTGGGATTCGTGGCGGGAGACGACGCGACGGCGCGCGCTTCGGCCGTGGCCCTGGTCGAGGACGTGGGCCTGCGGCCCGTCGACGCCGGGCCGCTCGCCGCCGCGCGCCTGCTCGAGCCCCTCACGCTGCTGTGGCTCGCCGCGAGCCGCGCGCTCGCGACGCGGGAGCTGGGGTTCGTGCTGCTCGAGCGTCGCCGATAATCGCGGCGCGGAACAAGGTCGTCGTGCCGTGACAGGGTCAGCGCGTGGTGTTCAGGAGGACGCCGCCCCCGACGACGATGTCGGGCTTGCCGTCGCCGTTCACGTCACCGACCGCGGTGGCCCTGTAAGGGCCCCACGACACGTGTTGACCCGTGACGCCGTCCCCGCCGCCGAGAAACAGGCCATAGATCGCGCCATCCGCGGAACCCGGCAAGACGACATCACGATGTCCGTCGCCGTTCACGTCGACGACGGCGAGCACATCGCCGCCATTGAGAAGGGCCCCGAGCCTGGCCGCCGCCACGTCCCCCCCCGTGGACAGCAAGATGTGGCCGTTTTCTCCAAAACCCCCGGCCACGAAGTCGGATTTCCCATCACCGTTCATGTCCGCGAGCACGAGGGAGCGGGGACTGAGCAGGGAGTGGTTGAACTCCGGCGTGGGTAGCGTGACCGATGACGGGAAGGTTCCGTCGCCCTTGTTGAGAAGGAATGTCAACCTGCCAACGTCTCCGATGACCACTGCCAGGTCGGGCGCGCCGTCGCCATTCAGATCGCCTGCCGCGATTTGGTAAGCCCAAACGGAGCCCGGAGCGGGGCCGCTGTCGATGTAGCTCGCCTTGGGCGCGAACTGACCCCGGCCGTTGTTCACGAAGATGTCGAGCAGGGATCGGTCGCAGCCGGCCGCGATGTCCAGGCGGCCATTGCCGTCGAGGTCCGCAATCAGCACCGAGTGGGTGTTGGAATCCGCCACGAGCGCGACGGGAGCCGAAAACGTCGCGTCGCCCTTGTTGGTGTAGACCGCCAGCCTCCCGAGGCCGTCCGCTTGCCCACCGGCCGTGGAATTCGCGCTGGTGGTGACCAAGTCGGGGATCGTGTCGCCGTCGAGATCTCCGACGGCGAAGGCGTTGACCGCGGGTCCCACCGTCGACATCGCACCGAAGGTTCCGTCGCCATGGCCCAGCATCAGCGTCACGCGCCCGGCGGTGTTGACGATGGCGGGGTTCAAGCCCAACAGGTCGAGCTTGCCGTCGCCGTTCATGTCCACCAGCACGGAGCCCACGGCGCTGCCGGGAACGAGCACGAAGGAAGGCGCGTTCAGGGGCGGGACGACGCCGCCGCCGTTCGCGGCGCCTTGTCCCGCGGAGCCGCCCGATCCCACCTGACCTCCCTGGCTCGCGGCCGGTGCGCCGCCGGTGCCGACGCTCGCGATCGGTCCGCCGCCGTTGCCGCCACTGCCCGGAGCGCCGCCGGAGGCCGACCAGCTTCCACCATTGCCGATGACATTCCCGCCGGCCTGGCCGGTCCCGCCGCCCCCTTCACCGTTTCCGCTCGGCCCCGCAGCACCGGCCGCGCCCGCGTCCGCAGCCCCAACCGCCCCCGCGCCCCCGTCGCCCCCACCGCTTGCCCCTCCGCCGTGTCCCCCCGTCTCGTTCGGGTGGGTACCGCCGGCGCCAGCGACCAAGTGCCGGGCTGAGCACCCCAGCGTCCCGGCTATGGCCGCCAAGATGATCACGCTTCGGGGACTGGTCCTCGGAAAGCGGGCGTAGGTCATTTCTCCCTTGTGCTTCGGTGCCCAACGAAGCTTACGAGTCTACGCTACCGGTTCCCCGGAGGGCGGCCGCGATCCGCTCGCTCCTTGCCCAATCATATGGGGTGCGGTTGGCCCCGTCCGCGGCAAAGGGGTCGGCGCCGTACTGGCGCAGGAGGCCGACGATTTCAAGCTGCAGCTCGACTGTCCCGCCCGTGCCGCTGGCGCCGGTCGACTGAGCCGCGAGGTGAAGCGGTGTCGAGCCACGTGCCCGCAAGCGGCAGTCGGTGCTGGCTCCGAAGGAGAGCAAATCGCGGACGGCGCCCACGCTGCGCGCGCGGACCGCGCGATGGAGCGGCGTGGCCCCGCCGCTGTCGGGATGGTCCACGCGCGCGCCGTGCTCGACGAGCAGGCCGATGAGTGCCCCCTGCGCTTCCGGATCCCAGATTCCGCCCAGGCGTGGGCGCGCGTCGCACGCGTAGTGGAGGGGCGTCGCCGCGCGGCGGTTCTCGACGTTCGGGTCAGACCCGGACCTCAGAAGGATCTCGGCGACTCCCGGTCGCAGCGCCGCGGCCGCGAGGTGAAGCGGCGTGTCCCCGACATAAAGCCAGTGCGGGATGGCCTCGACCAGGATATCCCGCGAGGCCTGCTCCCGGTGAGCCTCGGGAGCAGATGCGAGAACACGGACGACCGCTTGCTCGCCATTCAGCACGGCCTCGAAGATCGGCTCCAACAGCCAGCCTCCCGTCGCGCTGAATCCTAAACGTCGACCTTGAAGCCGAGCTCCACGTCGGAGGCGGCTTGCCCCCCTCGGATACCCCAGTTCTCCCGAGGCAGCTCTCTCAGCAGGATCTTGACGTGGTCCCTCGGAATTCCGAGCGACTCCAGCTTCGCGACGATCGTGCGATACAACGTCCGCTTGGCGTCGAGCGAGCGCCCCGCGAACGCATCGATGCTTACGTGCGTGTAGAGCTCCGGTTGGCGGCAGGCAGGTGGACAGGCGAAGCGATGCGGTTCGTGGGCGACGAGACGCACATTCCTGTCACCGGGCAACAGCTTGAACGCCTCTCGCAGGGCGGAGTGCACCGCCTCGATGAGCGCGACCTCGTCCGCCGCGGGTATCTGGCGCCTGATCTCGATGAGGACACTGGGCACGGCTTCTCCTTCGTCGGTGGCTCACGCCGGTCGCTGGTCACGATACTCCAGCAGCCCCGTGTGCGAAATCAGCGGCCATCGCGGGCCGACCTTCGTGTCAAACGCATGGATACCAGGAGAAGCCCGACCCCCAACGAGACGTAGATATCCGCGACGTTGAACACGGGCCAGTGTTGAACGTGCATGAAGTCCACCACATACCCCCGCACAAATCGATCCAGATAGTTGCCGACCGCACCGGCAGCGACCAGAACCAGCGCGACCTTGGTCCACGGACGCCACGGTCGGGAAAGCACGAGCAGGCACAGGCAAAGGCTTGCGACGCCCGAGACGATCAACAGGATGGGCGCCCTGGTGGTCTCGGGTATCCAGCGCAAGGCGTTGAACGCCACGTCTCGGTTCTCGACGTACTGGAGATCCAGGATTCCCGCGATCAACTTGCGGGGCGCCTCGCCTTGCAGGTCGGCCTTGGCCGCAAACTTCGTGGCGTGATCGCATCCCACGAGGAGGGTCAGGGCCCCTAGAGCAGCCAGCCGTTTCGCCGTTGCAGTCATCCAGCTGCAAACCGCCCCGGGGCCCATCCTATTCCCAAGCCGCGCGTGCGGTTTGGACCGCACATCGCTGCCTCAGTGCTCGCCATCGCTCTCCTCCATCTTCCTGACGACAGTCGCGATCGTCGACGCGTCGACATCCGCGCTCCTCATCAACTGGGTGGCCCGTCGCACGTCATCGGCGTCGACCGCATCGAAGAACTCCTCCACCTTGCCGATCGCGGCGAGCTGCTCCAGCACCAGGGTGCCCTCGAATTCGCTCTCGTCCATCGTCACCTCTCGGGCAGCGGGCGGCGGCTGTTGCACGGAAGAGTACCGTGGCGTCGCGGCCCGGAGCAACGACTTGTTGGCCGTCTTCCCCCGCGCTACCGTTGATGTCCATGCGGACGTTCACGGCAGTCATCGAGCGGGATCCCGACACGGGCCTGTTCGTGGGCTACGTGCCTGGGTGGCCGGGCGCTCACTCGCAGGGTGCCAGCGTCGATGAGCTACGGGAGAACCTCGAAGAGGTGGTCGCGATGCTCCTCGAGGACGGTGAGCCCAAGCTGGAAGGGGAGTTCATCGGGACGCAGACCGTCAAGGTCGCATAAGGATGGGCGACGTCCCGGTCCTCAAGCCCCGCGAGGTGGCCGGAATTCTCGAACGCCTCGGGTTCGTCGAAGTTCGACAACGCGGATCCCACCGGCAATACCGCCACGCGGATGGCCGTGCGACCACAGTTCCCTTCCATCCGGGCAGGGACATCGGAGTGGACGTCCGCGAACTCGTCGCGCGTCGCTGAGGAAGGTCCTGCCACCGCCTTGCCGTCAAGCAGCGCGCGCCGAACGCGACCGTTCGCTGCAATGGGATGTTATCCGGCGCCACGTCTTCCGCGCCTCCTCCTGGCAGAAGATTGTCCCCGGTAGTCCTTGTCTGGCGGAACCTCGCCCGCCCGCCGCATGATGGGCTCGAGTGGCTTGCAGTCCAACGCGCTAGCAGCCTCATCTGCCGAAGGGCCTCCGAACCCCAGACCCCGCGACCACACCGCGCCCCCGGACACCCCCACCGTGCGTATTCCAGCTAATCTGGGCGCCCATCTGGTTGTGACGGGCCGGCTCGAGCGGGTAGATTGCCGTCCCCAGATGACGCCAGCCCCAGGATCCCCTCGCGCAGCGCGCCTCGCCGACGTCGGTCTTCTGGCGTCGTCGGCGTTCATGTTCCTGGCCTACCACTTCATCTTCCTGCTGTTTCACCGGTTCGACTGGGGCCAGCCCTTCGTCAAGCTGGCGTGCTTCGAGACGCTGTTCCTGCTCATCATGGCGGTCGGGTTCAAGCGCGCCGGACCCGGCGATGACCTCTCGCAGCCGGTCGTCTCCATCGAGCTCGTCGCGGCGTGCGCGCTGCTCCTGTGGACGGTGGTGCAGGCCGCCCAGCGATTCCAGGCGGGCCTCGGCACGGGGATGAACGACCTCGGCGAAACGACCGAGCACGCCGCGCGGCTGCTGTTCGTGGAGCACAAGAACCCGTTCCAGCACCGCGTCGCGCCCATCGGCAACGATCCCGCCTACCACGGCTACAAGTACGGGCCGACCATGATCTTCTTCTACGCGCTCGCCGGCTTCGTCGGCAGGGGCGTCGGGATCAAGATCATCAACGTCGTCTACCTCGCGGCCACAGCCGCCGTGGTCGCGTACCTCGCCGCTTGGACCATGCGCGATCCAGGCAAGCCAGCCCCCCGCCCCGCGGCGCGCGCCGCGACGGCCGCCTGGGCGTGCGCCATGACACTGCTCCCCGAGCGCCTGTACCACGAGACCTTCAACCAGGGCGCGCAGGACATCTTCCCGATCATGATGGTCCTGCTGTCGGCGGCGTTCGCGGCCCGGAGGCGGTGGTTGCTGGCCGGCCTGGTGGCAGGGCTGTCGTTCTCGTCGCGGTTCGCGCCCGGGGCGTTCCTGCTGGTCTTGTTTCTGAGACGGCGCGTGCCCCTACGCCTCGCGGTCGGCGTGGCGCTGGGCATGCTGCCGTTCGTGCCGTTCTTGATCTGGGACGCGCCCGCGCTCGTGCGCAACGTGTTCCTGTTTCATGGCTTCAAGGCCTACGATTCGACCAGCCTCTACAGCGTCACGCCCCGCGAGCTCCAGCCGCTGTTCTCCGTGTTTCAGATCGCCGCCATCCTGGTGGCGGTGGCCGTCAATTTCCGCCGCGCCCTCGAGGCCCGCGCGCTGGTCGTCCACGTCACCCTCTTGCTCATCGCCATCGAGGTCAGCTACCGCGAGATGCACGGGAACCACCTGATCTGGTTCATGCCCACCGCCGGCCTCATCTTCGCCTGGGGCCGCCACGATCTCCCGGACCTGTTGCTGCGGAAGCGCGCCGGCGCCTCCTAACCCTAGGCTCTGCGCGCTGAATGACGAGGTTCCCGTTCACCTCGCCCCGCTTTGCGGGGCGAGGTGAAGCGGAAACGCGCGACCGATCGATTCTCTCACTCTTTCGGGGGGACGCCTTCAAGCGCGCGCTGGATGGCTTCGAGGACGGCGAGTGGCTCCCGGAAGATGAGATCGGTCGGGAAGCGAAGCACGGCGATGCCCTTGGCGACGAAGGAATGTCGTTCTGCGCCGGTCGTAGTCTTGCGCCACCTCGCTGAAGTGTTGACCGCCGTCGAGCTCGACGGCCAGATGCCCCTTGGGGCAGTAGAAGTCGAGGATGTAGGGGCCGCAGGGATGCTGCCGCCGAAACTTGAAGCCGGCGAATCGCCTGGCCCGTAGGCGAGCCCACAAAACGGTCTCGGCGTCCGTGCTATCTCGGCGCAGAGCGCGACGACGGGCGAGCGAGACGTCCACGCGACGGTTCTCGGCTCGATTTCGCCACCGTTGCTCTCGATGTCAGGCGCCTCAGTCACTGACCCGAAGATCTAGCCAGTCGACGCGGATGCTGTGCCCACCCGTGCGCGGCGTGGTCTCGGCCGACAGCAACAGATCCGTGCGTCCGCCGAACGGAACCACGAAGGGAAGCGCGGGCTGGTGGTTCGTCACGGGCGGGCTCTGGAACAGCACCTTTCGATCGGTTGTCATCACCTCGAAGACGACCTCGGTCGGACCGGGAGCGGTGTCGTCGATCCCCACCAGGCCCTTCAAATCGTGCCCAGCCGCGCGCGCCCTGACCTGAATGCGCGAGAACGCGCTGGTGGCCAGTCCCGCGCCGAAGACCCTGTCCGCCACCCGCAGGGTCACGCCGGGCGCCGCCCCCGCCACCGCGAGGCGGCCGTTCTCCTGCGCGTACCGCACCACCTCGAGCCCACCTGTCGACAGCGGCGGCCTCGTGGACTCGAACAGCCACCAGTCATCGGCCTCGGCGACGACCCGCACCGGACCGACCATCGACTCCACCCGGCCCTGCGTGCCGCCCCGCCCGCGCGCCACGAACCAGCGGTACTCGCCCAGCCACGGCCGGCCCATCGGGCGTTGGATGGGGAGCTGAAAATAGTGGCCGTAGTCGTTCTCGAGGAAGCCGCCGTTCGCCGCCGTCACCCAGGCCGGCGTCTGCGGCAGCATGCCGCCGAAGACCTTGCTCATCTGGTCGGTGTCGCGGACCAAGCCGTGGATGTCGACGTACGGCGGGACGGCCTTCGTGATCACCGCCAACCCCCGCATCTCGCGATCGAACACGAACATGCGAACGCTGTGACCCAGCAGGCACCCGATCGCCACCACGGCCGACACCGCGCGCATCGTGGTCAGGCTCCTCCCCCGAACGTTGGGATAAAACGCCGCGGTCGCGAAGATGTGAACGAACACCAGCATGCGCATTCCCACCAGCCACGTACCGATGAACGTCTCGGGGAGCAAGAAGAAGATCGCCAGCGACACGATCAGCGGCGCCACGCGCGCCGCCGTCGGCGCCAAGCCGGGACGGCTGAGGACCAGCATCAGCGTGGCGAGCGCGCCGCCGGTGAGCACGGCCCAGTAGCCGGGCCACGACGAGAACTCCCCCGACAGCAGGGCCACGAACCGATCGTTCTCGGGCGGCCACCCGTCGAGGTGCGAGACGCCGGGAACGCCCGACTTGAGCTGCCAGATCAGGCTCAACATGCCGGCGGGGGCCCAGTGCGCGACGAGCAGCCCCAGCGCGCGCATGGACTCGATGCGCCGGAGGCGAATCACCGCCTCCACCAGGGCCGACAGCATCGCGACGGCGAAGGCTATGCCATGGCAAAAATACAGCAGCAGGGCCCACGCGCCCGCGACCACGGCCGCCCTCGGCGAGGGGCGCTCGACCAGGCGACGATACGCGATGAGGTACGCGAACATCATCGGCATCACGAAGACGAAGGACAGCAGCCCCCAGTGGTAGCCGAACCCGAACGTCAGGGGGAAGCCGAACAACCCCCACCACGCCTCGCCTCCCAGCGCCTGCAGCCATCGGATCATCATCCAGGGGGTGGCGACCGCGGCGACCGAGAGAATCACCTTCACGGCCGCAAGCGCCCCGAACAACTTTGCGAACGGCAGCGCGACCAGATACGTGACGAAGTAAGGCGTCAGGAACTGGCGCTCGTAGAACCCGGCGTACCCCGTTCGGGGATCGCCGTAGTCCGCCAGGATCCGCAGCACGTTCGCGTGCTGGGGAAGATCGATCCCCGCCGGATAGTGAAACAGCCAGATCGACAGCAACGCCAGCACGCCGCAAATCGCGAACACCCGATCGAGCGCGCGGCCTCCGAGGGTCGCCAATCTCAAGCGATCCCACCCCAACGCGAGTCCGGGCCACGCGGCATGGCCGCTCATATAACACGATGGTCGGAGACGACGACGACGCGCCCGCGGGCGCGCCGCTCAGCCGGCGACGAGCGTTTGAAACAGGTGGCGCAACGTCGACGCGGGATCGTCCGTGATGCCGCCGTGGACCGCCGACACCTGGATGGCGGTGCTGCGGGGGGCGACCAGCCAATGAAACCGCTCGGACTGCGACAGCGACCCGATGGGCCCCGCCGCCGGATCGCCCGCGCAGACCTCCCGCATGGCGCGCAGGTGAGCGGTCACCGCCTCGACATCGAGCCTCTCCGGCCCGGCCAGCCCGCGCACGCGATGGGTGTCGGTGGCGAACTGGCAGCCGAGGAAACCGGCCGCCGGGGAGAACAGCACGACGCCGACGTTCACGAACTCCTCGCGCGCGATCGAAGGGACCACGCGGACGACCGCATATTCAAACGCGCGCCGCTCGGGCACGTGCCGCCTCCTCGATCAACGCGGGCAGCGCTGCCCGGCGCTCCCGCAACCAGGCGCCGTAGGCCGCCCGTTGCGCGACCGGCGTCGCCGCCTCGGGGAGCGGTGAGAGCCAGTCGTCGGGGATCTGGGCGGTGATCGCCCCGATCAGGGCGTCGTCGACGGCTGCCACCAACGCGTCTCCCGCCGCCGCCAGCTCGTCCGCCCACGGCAACAGCACGTGATCGCGGATCAGCGGGAAGGCGCGCGTCGGTTTCGCGTCCGCGACCGCGCCGTCCCAGGCATGCTGCCAGTAGAGGGCGGCGCCATGGTCGATCAGCGCCAGCGCGCCTCGCCACCACAGCAGGTTCGGGTTGCGGGCGGTGCGATCCACGTTCGTCACGTACGTGTCGAGGAGCACCACCGCCGACGCGACCGCGGCCGGGGGACCGGGCCTGACCGCGGGGTCGAAGGTCACGGCGCCGTCGAGGTGAGCGAGGCCAAGATTCAGGCCGGCGCTCGCGCGCAGGATGTCCTGAATCTCGGGGTCGGGCTCGCTGCGCGCCAGGGCCTGGTCCAGGTCGACCAGCACCAACTCCGGCACCTGCAACCCCAGCGCGCGCCCAATTTCGCCGGCGATCAGCTCGGCGACCAGCACCCGCGGTCCCTGCCCCGCGCCGTGCAGTTTCACCACGTAACACCGCCCGTCGTCGCCCTCCACCAGCGCCGGCACAGAGCCGCCTTCGCGCAGCGGCGTGATGTACCGTGCGACGCCGAGCCGGCGCAGCGGCGAGTTACGGGGCTCGGTTACTGACACGCGACGAATGGTACATGACCGTAACTCGCCCGCCAGGCGTCATCAGGCTGGCGCTGGCCCTCTCTCGCGTCTTTCGGGAGGGGTCCGGTGGCACGTTTTTCGCTGCTGGCACTCCGGACCGGACGAAACGACCGACACCGCCGCGAGGAGCGCCATGAAATTGTTCGCCTGCCCCGCCTGCCAACAAGTCCTCCACTTCGAAAACTCGCAATGCACCGGCTGCGGCCGCGCCCTGGCCTACTTGCCGGATCGCGCGACTCTCACTGCGCTCGAGCCAGTGCCCGAGGCGGCGGGTGTGTTCGCCGCGCTCGGTCCGGTGACCAAGGGCGCGCGCTACAAGCCGTGCGGGAACCAGGTCGACCACGCGGCGTGCAACTGGGCGATCCCGGAGGGCGACGAGCATCGCTTCTGCCGCGCCTGCCGCCTGAACGAGATCATCCCGAACCTCGCCGACCCCAAGGCGAACGCGGCGTGGTTGAAGCTGGAGCAGGCGAAGCGCCGCCTCGTCTACACGTTGCTGGGGCTGGGCCTGCCCGTCGAGCCGCGGGCCGATCACCCCGAGGGCCTCGCCTTCGCGATGAAGGAGGACCTGCCGGGGGCGGAGAAGGTGCTCATCGGTCACGACCGTGGCCTCATCACGATGAACATCGCCGAGGCCGACTCGCCGTTTCGCGAGAAGGCGCGCCTCGAGCTGGGCGAGAGCTACCGGACCTTGGTCGGCCACTTTCGCCACGAGATCGGCCACTATTACTGGGACAGGCTGATCGCCGGGTCCGCGTTCCTGGAGCCGTTCCGCGAGCTGTTCGGCGACGAGCAGACCTCGTACGAAGACGCGATCACGGTTCACTATCGCGATGGCGCGCCGAAAGACTGGCCTGACCGGTTCGTCAGCTCGTACGCGTCGATGCACCCGTGGGAGGACTGGGCGGAGAGCTGGGCCCACTACCTGCATATGGTCGACACGCTGGAGACCGCCCGCAGCTTCGGGCTGGCCTTGCGCCCCAAGGTGGCGAGCGGCGCGGCCAGGCTGGACGTGGGCACGCGGCGGCTGGACTTCGACGACTTCGACGATCTGGCGCGCGCGTGGGTCCCCCTGACGATCGCCCTCAACAGCTTGAACCGCAGCATGGGTCTGCCCGACCTCTATCCCTTCGTGCTGCGCGAGCCGGCGCTGAAAAAGATCCGCTTCGTCCACGACGTGATCGAGCGGATGAGCGTGGCTGCCCGGAAAGCCGCCTGAAGCGAGGCTGCGGCTACGTTCGGCGCGCGTGCCCACTCGCGCGTTTCGCGAACCGCGAGCGTTCGTTTATCGTGAACGGATGTCGACGTCCCGCCCGACCTTCCCTGCGTTGTCTCTCCTCGGCGTGCTGTCGATCGCCGCGGCGTGCTCGAGCTCCACGCACCCGTTCGGGGACGGCGTTGGCGGGTCCGCGGGCGGCGGGGGAGGACGTGGCGTCGGCGGTGCGGGGGGCGGGGGCGCAACCGGATCGGGTGGCGCGACAGTGACGGGTGGGGTGGGCGGCGGCGGCGCGGCGGGTGGCGCCGCCGGGATGTCCTCGTCGGGCGGCGCGAGCGGAGGGCTTGGCGGCAGCGGCGGGATCAATGCTGGAGCTGGAGGTGGGGGAGGCGGCGGCAAGGCGGCCGCGGGTGGCGCGGGCGGCCGGAGCGGCGCGGGGGGTGTCAGCGGCAAGGGTGGCGCCGGGGGCGCGATGACGTGCAGCGACGCTCCCCTCGTTCCCTGTCCGACCGGCTTCGTTTGCGACCTCGACACGCCGAACCGCTGCAGCGCGGGCGCGGAGACTGGTGTCTGCATCGTGCTTCCGGCCGTGTGCTCGGCGCTCTACGCCCCCGTCTGTGGGTGCGACGCAAAGACCTACTCCAACGACTGCACGCGAGCCGCCGCACGCGCCCAGCTCGACCACGTCGGGGCCTGCACGAGCACCGGCGGCAACGGCGGCGCGGGCGGCAGCGGCAAGGCGGATTGTTCGGCGTGTGTTCCCGCCAAGACCTACTGCCAGGTCACCGTGGGCGGCGCGGTCGGCCGTCCCCCGTCGTATTCCTGCCAGGCCTTGCCGGCAGGGTGCGGCGCGACCCCGACCTGCGCCTGCCTGTCCGGCGTCGGGTGCGCGAACACCTGCAGCGGCACGGCCACCACCGGCCTCACCGTCACCTGTCAAGCACCGTGACCGACGACGCATGACCGGGCAAGGGCGCCCCCCATGATGATGCGGAAGCGCGCGTCCTGCTTGTTTCTGCTCCTGCTGGTCCGCGGAGCGACCGTGCTCGCCGCCGAGGCCCCCCGCCAGACCATCAATTTCAACCGCGCCTGGAAGTTCCGCCTGGGCGATCACGCGGGCGCGGAGGCCGAGCGCTACGACGACGGCGCGTGGGACACGATCGGACTGCCGCACTCGTTCAGCATCCCGTATTTCGCGGCCCCTGATTTTTATGTTGGCCATGGCTGGTATCGGAAGCACTTCGACGTGCCGGCAACGTGGACCGGCAGACGGCTGTCGCTCGAATTCGACGGCGCGTTTCAGAACGCCGAGATCTTCGTCAACGGCCGGCTCGTGGAACACCACACGGGGGGCTACACCGGGTTCTCGGTCGACATCACCGAGGCGGCGCGTGCCGGCTCCAACCTGGTGGCCGTGCGGCTCGACAACCTCTGGAACCCGCGGCTGGCGCCGCGCGCGGGCGAGCACGTCTTCAGCGGCGGCATCTACCGCGACGTGCGGCTCGTCGCGGCCGCCCCGCTGCACGTCGCCTGGTACGGCACGTTCGTCACCACCCCACAGGTCTCGCCCGCGTCGGGCACCGTCAACGTGAAGACGGAGATCCGCAACGACAGCGAGGCGGCGAAGTCCTGCACGTTGAAGACCACCGTTCTCGATCCGGACGGAAAGGCGGTCGCGACCGTGACCTCCGCGCTACCGGTCGCGGCCCACGCGACCGTGACGTTCGATCAAACGACCGGCGCCGTCACCCGCCCCAGGCTGTGGCATCCCGACCATCCGTTTGTCTATCAGGCGGTCAGCGAGGTTCGCGACGGCGACGCCTTGGCGGATCGATTCGTAACGACGTTCGGGTTTCGCTGGTTCAGCTGGACGGCGGAGCAAGGCTTCTTCCTGAACGGCGCCCACCACTACTTGCAGGGCGCCAACGCCCACCAAGATCACGCGGGATGGGGCGACGCGGTGGCGGACAGCGGCTTCTTCCGCGACGTGAAGCTGATCAAGGACGCCGGCTTCGACTTCATTCGTGGCTCGCACTACCCCCACGCCCCGGCGTTCGCGGAGGCGTGCGACCGCCTCGGGGTCCTCTTCTGGTCGGAGAACGCGTTCTGGGGCACGGCCGGCTTCAAGAGTCCGTGGGGCAGCAGCGCCTATCCCCCCGCCCGCGAGGATCAACCAGGGTTTCGCCAGAGCGTGCGGGACGGCCTGCGCGACATGATCCGCGTCCATCGCAACCACCCGAGCATCATCGCGTGGAGCATGGACAACGAGGTCTTCTTCACGGACGCGTCGACGCTCCCCGACGTCCGGGCCTTCCTGAAGGAGCTGGTCGCGTATTCGCACGAGCTCGACCCGACGCGCCCCGCCGCCATCGGCGGGTGCCAGCGCGGCGAGCTCGACAAGCTCGGCGACCTCGCCGGTTACAACGGCGACGGCGCGCGCTTGTTCATCGACCCGGGGCTCCCCAGCGTCGTCACCGAGTACGGCTCGACGATGGGCGATCGGCCCGGGCCGTACGCGCCGGGCTGGGGTGATCTCGCTCCCGAGCCCGCCCCCGGACCGGGCGCCCCGGGCGTCCCGGTGCGCCCCGAGGCGTGGCGCCATCCCTGGCGCGCCGGCGAGGCGCTGTGGTGCGCGTTCGATCACGGCAGCATCGCCGGCCGGCGCTTCGGCGCGATGGGCATGATCGACTACTTTCGCCTGCCCAAGCGACAGTGGTACTGGTATCGCAACGAGTACCGGCACGTTCCCCCGCCCACCTGGCCGGTGTCCGGCACGCCCGCCGCGCTGAAGCTCGCCGCCGACAGGACGATCCTCGCCGCCGCCGACGGGACGGAGGATGCGCAGCTCGTCGTCACGGTCGCGGACGAGGATGGCCGGCCATTGAGCAACACGCCGCCCGTCACCCTGACCGTCGTGTCGGGGCCCGGGGAATTTCCGACCGGTCCGTCGATCACCTTCGCGCCGGAATCGGACATCGCCATGCGCGACGGCGAGGCCGCGATCGAGCTTCGCTCGTATCATGCGGGGGAGAGCGTCATCCGGGCGACGTCGCCCGGGCTGACGGACGCGACGATCGCCATCACGACGCTTGGCGAGCCAACTTTCGTGCCGGGCGTGACCCCGGCGGTGAAGGCTCGTCCTTACGTTCGCTTCGCGGCGCGCGCGCCATGGGGCGGAGCGACGCAGCCCGTATCGCGGTGGGGCCGCGACAATCCCACCAGGGCCAGCAGCGAGGCCGCGGGTCACGACGGCGCGCTCGGCAACGACGGCAGCGAGACGACGTTCTGGCAAGCGCAAGGCGAAGCGACCGGCGCCTGGTGGCAGGTCGATCTGGAGCGCGTCGTCGCCGTGTCGCAGCTCCGGATCACCTTCCCCACCGAGGGCAACTACCGTTACCGGATCGACGTCTCCGACGATCAAGTGCACTGGAAGGCAGGCGTCGACCAATCCCACAACCGACTGACACAGCGGGCACGCACGGACACGGCAGCGCGGAGGATCGCCGGGAGATTCGTGCGGGTGACCTTCACCGGCTTGCCGCCCGGCAAGCCCGCGGCGCTGGTCGAGCTGGAGATCGTGGGACGAATGGCTCCGCCATGAGACGCGTGGCCGTCGTGATCCTGGCGGCGCTCGGGGTGTCGTGCGCGGTCGTGCTCGGCGCCGCCGCCCCGGCATTCGCCCAGCCCGCCGCCCCTCCCTACGAGATCCCCGCGTTCACGGGCCGGCTCCTCGGCCAGGCGGCGCCGCCCGACGAGCCGCTGTCGTTGTGGTACCGGCGACCCGCGATCGCGTGGGAGCAAGCGCTGCCGCTCGGAAACGGACGCCTGGGCGCCATGGTGTTCGGTGGCATCGGCGAGGAACACATCACCCTGAACGAGGACACCCTGTGGAGCGGGGGGCCCTACGATCCGACGAACCCGGAGGCGCTGGCGGCGCTGCCCGAGGCGCGGGCGCTGATCTTCGCGGGCAAGTACGCCGAGGCGCACAAGCTGATCGAGGCGAAGATGATGGCGCGCCCGCTCTGGCAGGCCGCCTACCAGCCTGTCGGCACGCTGGTCTTCAGCTTCCCGACGGTGGCCGCCGTCCGCAACTACCGCCGCGAGCTGGATCTCGACACGGCGATCGCGCGCGTCAGCTACGAGGTGGACGGGGTCCACTTTCTGCGCGAGGTGTTCGCGAGCCCCGTCGATCAGGTGGTGGTCGTGCGCCTGTCCGCGGACAAGCCGGGCCGGATCGCGTTCTCCGCGCGGCTGGCGACACCGCAGGCGGCGGCCGCCACGACCGTGGCCGATGGGACGCTGATCCTGGCCGGTCGTAACGGCAAGAGCCCCGCCGGCCCCGGCCAGCTCACATTTCAAGCCCGCGCGCGCGTCACCGCCACCGGCGGCACCACGACGCTCGGGAAGGACAGCGTCACCGTCGAGGGCGCGGACGCAGCGACGTTGCTCGTCGCGATGGCGACCAGCTTCAAGACGTACAAGGACGTCTCGGGCGACCCCGAGCTCGCCAGCCGTCGCGCGCTGGCGGCCGCCGCGGCGAAGCCCTACGAGGAGCTGCGCGCGGCACACATCGCCGAGCACCAGCGCCTGTTCCGGCGCGTGAGCCTGACGCTCGGCCGGCCCGGCGCGCCGGCTGTCGGGTTGCCGACGGACGAGCGCTTGCGCGCGTTCGCCCGCGGCGGCGACCCACAATTCGCGGCGCTCTACTTTCAGTTCGGCCGCTACTTGTTGATCTCGAGCTCGCGTCCTGGCGATCAGCCCGCCAACCTGCAAGGGGTGTGGAACCATGACCTCGCGCCACCATGGGGGAGCAAGTACACGATCAACATCAACACCGAGATGAACTACTGGCCCGCCGAGACGACGAACCTCGCCGAGACCGAGGAGCCACTGTTTCGCTTGATCGAGGACCTGGCGGAGACGGGCGCCCACACGGCGAAGGTCCACTACGGCGCGCGCGGCTGGGTCGCGCACCACAACACCGATCTGTGGCGGGCGTCCGCGCCCATCGACGGCCCCACCTGGGGTATGTGGCCGCTCGGGGGCGCGTGGCTGTGCCTGCACCTCTGGCAGCACTACCTCTTCAATCCGGATCGCGCGTTCCTGGCGCGCGCGTACCCGCTGATGCGAGGCGCCGCCCAGTTCTTCCTCGACACCCTGGTGCCCGAGCCCAGGCGCGGCTACCTGGTGACGAACCCGTCGCTGTCGCCCGAGAACCAGCATCCGTTCGGTGCGAGCGTCGCCGCCGGCCCCACGATGGACGCCCAGATCCTGCGCGATCTCTTCGCCGCTTGCATACGCGGCGCCGAGCTCCTTGGCGTTGACCCCGACCTGCGAGTTGCGTGGGCGCGTACCCGCGCGCGTCTTCCGCCGAATCAGATCGGCGCCGCGGGGCAGCTGCAGGAATGGCTCGAGGACTGGGACGAGCGCGCGCCCGAGCCCCACCACCGCCACGTCTCTCACCTCTTTGGTCTGTTCCCGAGCGCGCAGATCTCCCCGCGCGGCACGCCGGCCCTGGCCGCGGCCGCCCGCCGGTCCCTCGAGCTGCGCGGCGACGACGCCACCGGGTGGGGCCTCGCCTGGCGGCTGGCGCTGTGGGCCCGCCTCGGCGACGGCGACCACGCGTACAGGATTCTCGCGTCGCTCGTCGGGCCGGCGCACACCTATCCGAATCTCTTCGACGACTGCCCGCCGTTCCAGATTGACGGGAACTTCGGCGCGACCGCCGGCATCGCCGAGCTGCTGCTCCAGAGCCAGAACGACGTGCTCGAGCTGCTCCCCGCGTTGCCATCCGCATGGCCCGAAGGCTCCGTCACGGGCCTGCGCACGCGGGGCGGGTTCGAGGTGGACCTACGCTGGAAGGCGAGACACCTGGAGAGCGCCACCTTCCGCAGCGCAATCGGCGGCAAAACGGTCGTTCGCTACGGCAGTCGCGAGCTGCCGGTCGAAGTGGCGCCCGGCAAGAGCACCACGGTGACCGCGAAGGACCTGCACGTCTCGCGGCGTTAGTGCACGGCCGCGTTTCTTACTTCTGTACCCCGACGTCCTTCATCGCCTCGAGCTTGCCCAGTGCTAGGCCGGAGACGGCCGCCTTCAGATCGCCGAGCTCGACACCGTTGCCCTTCGCGCTGACCACGAAGCGGTTCCCGAGCACGATCGTGAATTCGTTGGGGCCGCCACGCTTGGAGCTCTTCTCGTGGACCAAGCGTCCGTCGACGTTCTGCGTGCGCTCGGTGCCGCTGTCGTCTTCTCGCTCGCCTTGCACGGCCATCCACCCCGCCAGCCCGAGCAAGCCGCTGGCACCGCCGCTCTCCGAGATCTCGAGCGTGATGTGCTTCTGCGCGTGGTCGCCGTAGCTGCCTTCCGCCTTCGACACCGACAGGCCCGCCATGCCGTTCTTCTCGGCGCTGCCGCCGAGCTTGGGCAGCCCGGCGAAGGTGTCCGGAACGAACGGCTTGAGCTGGTCGATGCCGATCGGATCGACGTGCTTGCCGCCGCCAAACAGCGTGCCGAGCCCCTCCATCGCCGCCTTGGCCTGCGCGTTCGGATCCCCACTCTTCTGCGCCGTTTCCATCTTCTTGTTGCTCTCCTCCATCGCCTGCCCGATCGCTTGTAGCTTGCCGAGCGGGCTGTCCTTGTCGAACTGGACCTGGCCCATCGGCGCATGGCGCCCCGGCCCCGTCAGCCCCGGCATTCCGCCCGACGCCAGCATGCCCGCCCCCGCCACGGCCGCGCTGATTCCGCCGACAACGACCGACAGGACGATCCCACAAAGGACGACGACGACCGTGTATCCGATCGCCTTGTCGGGCGGACACTTCATGAGGCGCGGCAGGCCCAGGTAGAGGACGTAGAGCGCGTAAATGCCACCGATGATCGCCAGCACGCCGAGCATGGGCAGGATCTGCAGCGCGCCAGCGACCCAGGCGGGGGTATAGGAGTAGACGGCCACCTTCATGGCCTGCGCCGGATTCTTCTGCCCGCCGAAGCTGGGCGCCAGCGCGTTGATGATGAGCGAAAGCACGAAGACGCCCACGAGCGACATCACGAAGGTGACGACCGCCAGGACGATGCCGGTCGCGAACGGCACACGGTAGCTGCCGATGAACGGCACGGTCCGTCCGATCAGCGAGCCGCCGATGAAGGCAGCGATCGGCGTGATGGCCGCCAGCGGGAGCGCATACGACTTGACGAGCTCCCCGGGGGTGCTGGGCTCCTCCGCGATGACGGCCCATTCCGCGTTCGGCTTGAAACAGATGTTCTTGACCCGCTCCACTAATGCCATGACCGCGCCTCCTTGGTTGGGAACGCCGCAGTTTAACTCACACGGGAGGCCCCTCGCCGGTGAGTTGGGCTCGTCACCGTTCCAGGATGTTCCGCCATCTCAGCCCGGAGAACCGCGCGAAGTCGGCGTCGGCGGTCCACCATTCGCAACCGTGCTCGATCGCTAGCGCCGCGAAGTAGGCGTCGGTCGTGTCGGGGCCGCGACAGCCGGACGCGGTCGCGATCTCCTGGAAGATGCGCCAGTGCCGGGGGCCGGGCGATACGGCGATCGAATCAGGGTGTTCTCGCAGCGCGCTCACGAAGGCGAACGCTTTCACCAAGCTCGCGGGCTTCTTGAACACCTTTCGGTTGGTGGCGACCCGAACCACGGCCGCCAACACCAGTTCCGAGATGGCGAATGGTTCCTGGGCGTCCAGCACCTCCTCGAGTCGTTCGCGGCAGACCCGGTGATGAGGGGACTCGGGCATGCCGGCGCTCAGGACCACGTTGACATCGCACAGAACCATGAGGGACCCGTCACCGCTCCAACAGTTCGCTGGTATCGGTGAGGTCGATGCCCGGAAGCGGCGCGCCCCCGTCCATCATCGGTAACCGATGACGCTTCGCCCGCGCTGGATCCGGCCCTTCGCTGGCCAGGTATTTTCGCAGGCTGTCCTCCATGAGACGGGCAAGGCTGAGGCGGCGGCGCGCCGCCAGCTGCTTCGCTTCGATGAGGACGTGCTCCGCGATGTCGACCGTGGTTCGCATGGCATAATTATGCCCCATCGATATGTGGGGGCAAGAGCCAGTTGAGAGCCACCCAAGCTCTCGCGAGGCTTTTGTATGAGCCGCCGAGCGGCTAATCTCCGCCGCCATGCGATCCCCCGCCGCGCTCCGTTCCGTCGTCGCGCTCGCCGCCGCCGGCTGCATCGTCGCTTCCACCAACGGCTGCATCAAGCGCACGGCGCCCGCCGCCGGACCAGCCGGCGCCGGCGTGCAACCGGCGGCAGCCACGACGCGCGCGGCGGAGGCCCGACTCGCCGGCATCCCGCGGGTCGACCTGCTCGGGGGCGGCGGCGTCAGGGCCTTCAGCGCGCACGGCGACGTGAACAAGGTCGAGATCGCGCCGCTGCCCGCCGGCGCACAGCCCTTCCCGGGACAGCCCCTCGGCGACGCCGTCCGCGTCACCATCAAGGAAGGGTCGAGCAACCCATACGCGGTCCAGATGACGGCGCGCACCACCGCCGCGCTGGAAGAGGGCGACGTGGTGCTGGCGACGTTCTACCTGCGCACCGAGACGCCGCAGGAAGGCGGCGTCGGCGAGACCGAGCTCGTGTTCGAGCTGGCGGAGGCACCGTACACCAAGTCGGTCAGTTACCCGGTTCAGGCGAGCGTCGAGTGGGCGAAGGTGCAAGTGCGCTTCAAGGCCGCGCGCGCCTACGCCGCCGGCGAGGCCAACATGATCTTCCGCCTCGGCTACGATCCGGAGACGATCGACATCGGCGGCGTGCAGCTGGAGACGTTCGGCAAGCGCGTGGGGATCGGCGCGCTGCCGAACACCCAGGGCGCCGACCGCCGCCGCGAACGCGCAGGCGAGGCTGCCGCGCGTGCGGCCCAGGCGACGGCGGCCGCGGCGCCCCCCCTCGACGGAGGTGAGCTGAGGTTCACGATCAACCCCGCGAAGGTCGTCGGCCCGATCAGCCCGTACGTCTACGGCATCAACTCCCAGAGCGCAGACGGCGCGGGCGTCACCGTGCGCCGGATGGGCGGAAACCGCCAGACCGCCTACAACTGGGAGATCAACGCGTCGAGCGCGGGCAGCGACTACAACCAGTCCAGCGACGAATGGCCCTGCACGGTGCTCGGGTTTCGCGACTGCTCCGCGCCCGGCGCGCAGTTCGTGGACTTCGCGAAGGCGAACAAGGGCGCCGGGATGGACACCATCGCCACCATCCCGCTCGTCGACTATGTCGCTGCCGACAAGTCGGGCTCCGTCGCCGAGAGCGAAAAGGCCCCGAGCAAGCGCTGGAACCGGTCATACGCCAAGAAGCCTGGACCATACGCGACATCCCCTGATCTGTCCGACGGTGCCGTCTACCAGGACGAATTCGTGAGCTTCATGGTGGGCAAGCTGGGTCGCGCGGCCGAGGGCGGCATCCGCTTCTATTCGCTCGACAACGAGCCCGCCCTCTGGTCGAGCACTCACCCGCGCGTTCACCCCGAGAAGACCCGCTATGACGAGATGGTGACCCGCAGCGAGGCGACGGCCGCGGAGATCGTCCGCCTGGATCCCACCGCGATCGTCCTCGGCGGCGTGATGTACGGCTGGAGCGAGTACATGACGCTGCAGGACGCCCCCGACGCCAAGGAGCACGCGGCCGCGTACCCGACGTACGCGGACTTCTTGCTCGCCTCGCTGAAGAAGCTAGAGGAAAAGCATCACCAGCGGCTGGTCCACGCCCTCGACGTTCACTGGTACCCCGAGTCGCGCGGCACCAAGCGGATCACGGAGAAGGACTCCTCGGCGAAGACCATCGCGGCGCGGTTGCAGGCGCCGCGCAGCCTGTGGGATCCGGACTTCACCGAGAAGAGCTGGATCACGGCCAGCTGGGGCAAGCCCATCCGCCTCATCCCGTGGCTGCGCGAGCGCGTCGCCGAGCGTTACCCGGGCACCAAGCTCGCGATGACCGAGTACAACTTCGGCGCGCCCGAGCACGTCTCGGGCGGGCTCGCGCAGGCCGATGTCCTCGGGATCTTCGGACGCGAGGGGCTGTACCTGGCGACGTACTGGGGCGACGGGGCCGGAAACGGCAAGCTCCCCGACTACATCAGGGCGGCGTTCCAGCTGTACCGGAACTACGACGGCAAGGGCGGCGTCTTCGGCGACGTGGCCGTGCAGGCGACCCCCGCGGACATCGCGAAGGCGTCCGTCTACGCCGCCACCGACTCCAGGCGCCCGGGTGTGCTGACCGTCGTCGTCATCAACAAGGAGCTCCGGACCGCGTTCAACGGCCTGCTGACCCTCGGCGGTGCCGGCGACGCGAAAACCGGGAGCGCGAAGTACACCAAGGCCAGCGTCTACGCGCTCGACGGCAGCGGGGCGACGGTGCGGCGCCTGGCGGACGTGGGGGTCACGAACGGCCAGCTCGCCTATCGACTACCGCCGCTCTCCGCCACTCTGTTCGTCTGCGCGCCCTGATCCGACCACGGTCCCCGCCGTCACCCGACGCGATTCACTGGGAGATGAACGAGACGTTGGTGATCGTCAGCCCGACGTTGCCGCAGGAGACCTGCAGGCCGCTCGCCGGGGGAGGCGGGGACTGCATCTGCCACTGAAGACCGACGATCTGCGTGGCGATCGCCGCGGCCCCGGTCGGCATTCCCCCGGCGAGATCCGCGAAATGCACCGTGACCGGCCCAGGCGTCGGCGCGATCATCTTCTGGGGGAAGATGTAACAGCCGGTCGCGGCCGAGCAGCCCCCCCCGTTGGCCGTCCCCTGGGCGTCGTAGGTCTGCACCTGGAAGTAGAGCTCACAGCCGGCGCTGGTGCCGCCCAGCGTGAACTGCACGCCCGTGTAGACCGCCGTGTTGACACACTGGCCGAACGACAGACCGCCGCCGGCGTAGTCGCCCGACGCGATGTTGCCCGAGAGCTGGAGGTCGTGGTTCGTGGTGTCGACCTGGGCCACCATCGTCGATTTGGGTCCGGCATAGGCGTAGGTGGCCCCGTTGAAGCCGCAGCCCCACTTGCCCTGGGTGTTGTTCCAGGTGGCGTCGGTGAAATCCGTGAGCAACGGGTTGGTCGGTGAAACCCCTGCCGTGCAATCCAGGGGGGCGCTGGGAACGATCGGCAGGGTGCAAGCCGTCGACCCGCCTGCCCCGACAGTTCCGCCCGTGCCCCCGCCGGTGGCGCCACCCACGCCACCGCCCGTACCGGTACCGGTGGCGCCACCCACGCCGGGACGTCCACCTCCCGAGCCCCCGCCACAGCCCAACAATCCGACGCTCGCGCTCGACGCCAGCGCCGCGCATACGGTAAACAGCACCAGAGGCTTCGTGGTCTTCCGGTTCATAGTCTTCGTCCTTTCAAACGTGCGCCGGCGGACGCCGGCGCGGCCAGGGGAGTGGGTTATTACCACGCCTGGCAGAGTGGCAAAAGTGTCGGGCGTCAAGGCCGCGAGTCTACTGGCGCTGGTGGTGGTCGCGGGCGGGCTGGCCGCTTGCGTGCCGACCGGGGGCGTCCCCGCCAGCGGCGCGGTCGGGCTCTCGTGCGACGGCGGCGTCTGCATGACCAGCCCCGCCGTGAACTGCGCCGCCGCCGAAGCAGGTCTCGAGTTCGCGCCCTTCATGGTGGCCGATTTCGAGGCGCCGGGCCCCAACGTAGGGACCACGCTGGCCCAGTTCCTTTACGTTTACACCGACGTCACGTCGAGCACCCGTTACACCGAGCAGGTGCCGACGACGACCCCGACGGGTTACGAGCCGCCGTCCGTCGCCGAGGACCGCTGCGCCTCGGATCCCGCCGGAATGAACCACGTGTTTCACATCCTCGGCGGGCCCTTTCTTGCGTGGGGCGGCGGCATGGGCATCTCGATGCAGCACATCTACCAGGATGCCCACGCGTGCACGGGCACGCCGCGGCCCTCGTACTGTCCGCCGCCGCCCGCGGACGATCCAACCAGCGTGCAGACCATCAATCAGGCGGCGCTGGACATGAGCCAGTGGGATGGCGTCGCGGTGTGGGCGCGGCGCGGCCCCAACAGCCAGCCTCTGCTCCGCGTGCTCGTCGGAGACAAGTTCACCGACGACGACATCAGCTTTCTCAGCTACCAGAAGGACCCCAAGCAGCCGCGCTTTTGCGAGCGCGTCCTCGATTGCGCCTGCGTGGGCGATCTCACCTGCGATCTCTACCCAGGCGCCCAGACGCCGAGCGGCAACCCGGGTTACTACTGTGGCACGCCGGGCTCGAGCTCGGGCGGCGGCATCATGATGGGTCCGAACGCGTCCACCAACACCTGCAACGTCACGCGGTGCGACCAGGACTATCCCGCGTTCCCCGGCATCGGCGATCTTCAGTTCAACCACAAGACCTGCACGCCGCACGCCTACCGGAGCGGCATCCAGACCAGCCTGTGTTTCAACCCGGGAGATCCCGCGCCCGCCGAGCCTGATCAGCAGTGCGGCGACCATTTCACGTTCCCCTTGCGCCTCACCACCGAATGGCAGCTGTACCTGGTCCCGTTCAGCAGCATGTCGCAGCAAGGGTGGGCCAAGAAGGCGCCCTACTTCGATCTCAAGTCCGTCTCGGTCGTCAGGTTGAGCTGGGACGTGGGCAACATCGACTACTACGTCGACAACATCCGCTTCTACCGCCTGGCGCGATAGCGCGGCGGGCGACGGCGCGAGCGGCGCTCACCACCACATGCTGGCGGACAGGGTGACGGTGTCGCTGTCCGGGACGACGGACAGGTCTTCCATGGGCGGGTCGCCGGTGCGCACGGTGGTTCGTGAACCGTTGAACCAGTGCGAGTACTGGAGCACCACCTGGTCCGTCGCCTGCCAGTCGGTGCGAAAGATGATCCGCGGCGACAGCACCGCGAAGCTGTAAAGGTTCGCGGCGGTATCAAGCAGTTGCAGGCCGGGTTGCGAGACGCCGGGGTCGACGCGATCGTATCGCATCGAGGCCGCGAGCCAGGACAGCAGGCTGTACGTCGCCTCGACGCCCAGCTTTCGCTTCGTGACGTTGTCGCGGTCGGCCTCGGCGCTGCTCACGTGGGTCTGCATGGCGAACAGGCTGACGAACAGATCCGGGCCGTCGCCAGAGAACGGAACCGGGTAGCTGACCAGACGACCGATGCTGAGGTCGTACTGACCCCCCACGGTGTCCAGCTTTCCGGTGCCGCCGCTGTTGTCGCCGAGGTAGTTGTCCATCAGGCCCTTGCCACCCTGCGTGTTGAGCACGCTGATGATGCGGCTCACCACCCGCGCCTGCAGCGCGTCCGTGTGGGAGTAGGCGAGGTACAGGTGGCCGAAGCGACCCATGCTGAAGCGGGCGTCGGCGGCGATGATGTTGATCCGGCCGTCCGGCGTCGACGAGCCCATGGTGTCCTGGCCCCACGCGCGGATGAAGTGGCCCCCCAGCGTGACCCGCTGCCTGTAGCTGACGCCCAGGTGCGCGTCGGCGACGAACGAGTTGCCAGCGCCCGCATCGGCGAAGTTGTTCCAGACGTCCGGGGTGATGCTGCTCGACGCCTGGTTGGTCTGCCCGCGCAAGCCTTGCTCGAACACGAACGTGAGGTTGCGGAAGCCCGTCATGATCGTGGCCTGCTCGCCGGCGCCGCCGATGCGCGCGATGAGGGGCGTCCCGTAGCGGCCCTCGTCGTATTCGCCCGCAGCGCCGTAGCGCGAGGTGAACGCGCCGACGTAGAGCTGCAGGTGAAACTTGTTTCCCCCGACGGGCGGCAGGATGCTGAGGAACACATCGGTGATGCCCAGCTGATCCGCCGGCTCCAGGAAGGACGTCGAGACGTTGGCCTGCCTGGCCACGATGCTGATGTTCGCCGAGACGATGTTGTTGCCCTCGGAGAAGTTCAGCTTCGCGTACGTCAGCGGGATGACGCCCGTGTGCGAGAAGGTCTCGAGATCGTCCGGCACGACCGGGGGCGCGTGCAGGACGTTCTTGCTCTGTCCCGCCATCGGATTCGCGCGCGTGTTGAACCCCATGGCCAGTGGCGCGGTGAGGAAGCCATGGAAGTCGAAGCGCCACTCGCCCTCGCTCTGCGACCGCTGGCCGAAGGACGGGGTCAGCCCTCCCGGCAGCGCTGCCACCTGGGGCGCGGACGGGTCGAGGCTGATGGCAGGATCGAGCCGCAGGGCGTCGTCGTCCGTCGCCTGGGTCGCCGCGTCCCCCGTCGCCGCCTGCTGGGCCCACGCCCGGGACGGCGCGAGCGTGGCGCCCGCCAGCAGGAGCAGCGTCGCCCGCGCGACGCCGCAAAGGATGTCGCGGGAGCGTTCTCCGCCGCCGCCGCGACGTCGATTCTCGTGTTGGTCCCTCATGATGGGCTTCGCTTTCATGACTCCACTTTCGATGACCCCGCCTTGCCCGGTGGCTCCGTCCGCTTGTTTCGCTCGCGTCATCGCTCTCACCAGGACAGGTTGGCGTTGATGGCAATCAACTGATCGTCGAGCCGGCCGACGTCGGACGACACGACGGAGTTCGCCTCGGGATGGCTTCGTGGGCCGTAGAACCACTTGCCATAGACGAGGGTGATGGTGTCGCGGCTGCTCCAGTTGCTCTTCCACACCAGCCGCGCCGCCAGCACGTGAAACGTCTCGCCGGCATCCTTCGAGTTGGGGGACACGCGATCCACGCGGACGCCGGCGCCCAGAAAGGACAGGAAGGTGTAGAGCACGTCGGCGCCGAGCTTGTAACGCAGGCGGTGATTGAAGACGTCCACGTCGGCGGGCGCCGGCCCCGGGCTGGTGGTGCCCGGCGGCAGCGTGGTCCCCTGGAGCGCGGAGGTGTTCGTCAGGGTGTACGCCACGATCACGCCCGCGTTGAGCACGACGTCCGGGCGATCGCTGGTGAACGGCGCCGGCCGCGTCAAGATGCGGCCGAGGCTGGCGCTGTAGTTCGCGCCCGCGACGAATAACTTCCCCGTCCCGCCGGTGGCGGGCCCCCACCACCGCTCCGTCAGCGTCTGCCCTTCGTTGCCGAACGTGCCGAGGCCCCGCAACGTGTAGGCGTTGTCGCCCTTCACGTACGAGCCGCCAAGCCCGAGGAAACCCCAGGTCCGGCTGTTCATCGTGGCGTCGAAGCCGAGCACGTCGAGGCGACCGTCGCGCGGGTGCGACTCGTCGATGGCGCGGGTGGAGGGGTTGTCGATCAGGGCCGCCGTGCGATCGTCGTGCGCCCAGTTGAAGAGATAGTGAGCCTGGGCCTTGATGGTCGGCTCGCCGGAGCGCAGCAGCCCGAAGTGGAGATGGTTGACCCACGCCGCCGGATAGATGGGGTTGTTTCCGTTGCCGCCGTTCGGGACCACGCCGTCCGGGACCTTGCCGTTTCGGCTGCCCACGAAGCCGTGCTCGAAGAGCAGGCTGTAGACCGGTCCGAGCGCGTACTCGAAGGACAGGTCCTCGCCCACCCCTCTCGCGAAGCCGATCATGTGGTTCGTGTACATCCCGGGTCCGTACTGACCGAGGCCCCCGGAGTAGGACGAGAAGTAACCCAGCAACGCGCGCACCTTCAGCGAAGGCAGCGGCGTGAGGTCATATTGGAGGTTGAGGTTATTGAGAAAGAGCTGGCTGCCAATCTGGTAGAAGGTCGTCGGCTCGGTCGGGTTCCAGGTGCTGATGGACAGGTTGACGCTGACCAGTTGCTTGGCGTAGGCGAAGTTCAGCGCCGCCCACTGGCCAGGCATGGTGCTCGTCCCCAGGAACGATGCGTACTCGTCCAGGGTGCGCGGCGGACTGTTGACGATGGTGGTCCCCTGGTCCGCGGCGGCGCTCGGGCGACGGCCGACGCTCTCCTGCAGGGACGCGCTGACGGTGCCATTCCACCTGAACGTCCACTGGTCGATCGGCATCGGAGCGCTGTAGCCGGCGGTGACTCCGCCGGGCAGCGCGATCGCGTTCGGCGCGTAGGGCGACAGCGACAGCGACTGGTAGGTGCGGTAGCCAGGCACGTATCCGGGATTCTGCAGCTCGTCCGCGGTGAGCTTGACGGGCGGCGGCTCCTCCACGGCCGCGGCAGGAGGAGGGCTCGACCGCTCGATGACGTTCGGAGGTGGCCCGGCGCGCACCGCCGCCGGCGGCACGGGCGCGCCCTGGGGAACCGGAGATGGCTGTCCGGACGGCGCGCCGCCGGGAGCTCCGTTCGGTCCGCCGGTCGTCGAAGGCTCGGGTGGCGGCGGCAACAGCGGCGAGGCGGCGGAACCTTCCAGTGCCTGTGCCCCGGCGATGCGCGGGGCCCCGAGGACCACGCTCAGGGCCGCGGCGATGAACGTCGCGCGCCAGGCCGCTCGCGATCGCGCCGGCGCGCCGTTCCGGGCGCGCGGCTGGCGAAGCCGGAGGCGAGCCCGGCGCGGTCCTTTGTCTAGAGCAGGCATTCGGCCAAGCAGGGGGCGCGCTTTTCTACCCGTCATTGGACTGCGGCTCAAGCTCAATATTCCTCTCGCGCCGTGGCGGCGCAGACTATATTCGCTCGCCGAGAACCCGATGACCTCCGTTGAAGAACGAGCCGCTCGCCCCCATCGTTCGTCGTTTGCAACGATCCTCTCGGCTCACGCGCGCAGCGCGTTGCCCTCGCGGCGCGCAGGCCGCGCCCTGTCTAGCGCGGCCCTATGGCTGGCCCTGGCGACAGCTGGCACGCCGGGCATTTCGGGATGCATCGGCGTGTCGCAGAAGAAGGTCACGCCCGGGATCGTGGGCGGCCGCGCCACGGACTTGAGGGTGTGTCGCGCGGGCACGCGCCCCGCGGAGGACGGCAACCTCGACGACTTCGAGGACGACAACAACCAGGTGACGCTGGAAGGCGGCCGCGACGGCTACTGGTGGACCAAGAAGGACGAGAAGGGTTCAACGGTCGAACCGGATCCCTTCGCGCCGAGCGAAGGCGGGGCGGACGGCTCCGAGATGTCCCTGCGCGGCTTTGGCAAGACGTCGGCCGCGCCGGACGCTTGGGGCGCCGGCTTCGGCGTGAATCTCGTCAGCAACAAGGGCGCCTTCTACGACGCCTCGAGGTACGCGGGCATCTCCTTCAAGGCCAAGGCGGGCCCCGGCTCCACGACCACGGTGCGATTCAAGATCGGTGACGTCAACACCCACCAGGACGCGCACGTCTGCCTGGCATGCTGGAACCACTTCGGCAAGGACATCACGCTCACGAATCAGTGGAAGGAGTACAAGGTCCTGTTCACCGAGGCGCGGCAGGAGCCCTACTGGGGAGATCCACGGCCCGCGGCGGTGACACCGAGCAAGCTCGTCTCCATCGACTGGTCGATCGGCACCGGCCAGAGCTTCGACATCTGGGTCGACGACATCCGCTTCCTGGAGTGTCAGTAGGGCGTGGACGAAGCCAGGAAGTCTCCCCACGAACGCTTGGGGGAACGCGAAGACCAGCGCTATCAGATCTGCACCTCGCCCCGCTTGCGGGGAGAGGTCGGCACCGAAGGTGCCGGGAGAGGGGAACGGCGCAGCAATCAGCGAGAAAACTTTCGACGCTGATGTCGTGCAATCAGGGCTGCGATCGGCAACGTGCGATTCAGGCCAACTCCCAAGAGCGCGGCGCTGCGCCCCTCTCCCGGCGGCTACGCCGCCGACCTTGTATGTGATTCAATAAAGGGGTCGGGAGCGGACTCGGTAGATCGACGACCGACCAGGGTCGACAAGACCGTGGGAGAGCAAGGGTCGCCGAGTCCGAA
>Ga0265330_10000024_pt1 | contig 149068 bp, 116 predicted proteins | sample 41919metaG_FD_202083 | JGI IMG/M metagenome (GOLD analysis project Ga0265330, IMG submission 202083) | Rhizosphere microbial communities from Carex aquatilis grown in University of Washington, Seatle, WA, United States - 4-19-19 metaG | ecosystem: Host-associated > Plants > Roots >...
AGTACCCGTTTCACGCGGCGCGCATCGCCCACGGACTCTGGGGCTCGGGGCAAATGTCTTTTTCGAAGGTGATCTGCGTCGTCGACGAAGACATCGACGTACAGGACCTGGGGCAGGTGGCGTGGCGCCTTCTGGCGAACCTCGACCCGAAGCGCGATTTCGCATTCGTGGACGGCCCGATTGACCAGCTCGACCACGGCGCCAACCAGGCGCTGTGGGGAAGCAAGGTGTGCATCGACGGGACGCGCAAGTGGCGCGAGGAGGGGTACGCGCGTGACTGGCCGGAACCGTGCCGCATGAGCGACGAGGTAACGGCGCGCGTGCAGGCGATGTGGCCCGAGCTCGGCATCGACCTTCCACGGCAAGCTCCGTCGGCAAGCGCCAACGGCGCCGACGATGGAACGGGGACGATTGCACGCGTTCTGGGCGCCGCGCGCGAGCTCTTGCAGAGGGCGCGGACGTGACCGAGCCTGTCGCGCCCGTCGCGAAGCTGAGCGCCCGTCGAGGCGACGAAGCGCGGCACGAGAGCGCCGCGCGGACGATGTTCGACCGCATCGCGCCGACCTACGATCTTCTCAATCGACTCATGTCGGCAGGCATGGATCGGCGCTGGCGGGCACGCGCGATCTCCGAAGTCGCGAGCGCCCCGGCAGGACCCGTTCTCGACCTCTGCGCCGGAACGATGGATCTCACCGCGATGCTCGCGAAGGTGCGCCCCGACGATCGCGTCGTCGCTGTCGACTTCGCACCCGCGATGCTCGAAGCGGGTCGCCACAAGGTGCCGCGAGCCGAAGTGGTCGTCGCGGACGCCGCCTCGTTGCCGTTCGAAGATGCGTCCTTTTCCGCCGTCGTTTGCGGGTTCGGGATCCGAAACCTCGCGGACCCCGCGACGGGTGCGCGCGAGGCGCTCCGCGTGCTTCGCCCTGGCGGCGTCTTCGTGACCCTCGAGCTCTTTCGCCCGACCCGCCCCGCGACGCGAGCGTTTCACCGCGCGTATGCGACACTCGTGCTCCCGGCGCTCGGTGGCTGGGTCTCGGGGGATCGCCCCGCGTACGAATACCTCGCGCGAAGCATGGCGGGGTTTCTGGCGCGTCAGGAGTACGAGCGGATGCTCCTCGGTGTTGGCTTCGCGCACGTGCGGGGCTCTGACTTGACCCTGGGGATCGCCTCCGTCGTGCGCGGGCAGGTGAGGTCGTGAGAAAGAAGATTGTCGTCGGGATCACCGGCGCGAGCGGCGCACCTTACGCGCGCCGGGTGCTTGCCGTGCTCAAGCGGCGCGAGGACGTCGAAGTCGCCGTGTGCGTCTCGCAAACGGCGCCGGAGGTGTGGGCGCTCGAGTGCGGCGGTGACCTGCGCGAGGCGATCGGTCTCCCCGTTTGGGGGGTGCGCGACTTCCGGGCGCCCTTCGCGAGCGGAAGCGCGGGGTGGCAGGCGATGGTGGTGGTCCCGTGTTCGATGGGGACCGTCGCGCGGATCGCCCACGGCGTATCGGACACGCTCGTCACTCGCGCGGCCGACGTGATGCTCAAAGAGCGCCGCACGCTGATCGTCGTTCCTCGCGAGACTCCGCTCAGCGTCGTGCACCTCGACAACCTCGCCTACCTCGCCCGCGCCGGCGCCCTGGTGCTCCCGGCGATGCCTTCGTTTTACGGCAAGCCGGAGACATTGGACGACGCCGTCGACACCGTCGTGGGGCGGATCCTCGATCATCTCGGCCTCGACCACGATCTCGTACGGCGCTGGGGGCAGCGTTGAGCGCGCTCGTCGATCGCGCCATTGCCGCGGCCGGGCTCTCGAGCGTGCTCGCGTCTCGTCGCGCTGGCACGGTGGGTGAAGCCGACGTGGCCGTGCTCCGGGCCGCCGATCTCCTCGCGCTGGGGGCTCTCGCCGACCGCGTGCGAAGCGACGAGGTCGGCGACACGGTGCGCATCTACGCTCCGCCGCCCGAGCGGAACGGGGGTGCGCTGGTCTTGCCGCAAGAAGGCGGCGACCTCACCGGCCTCGATCTCCTCCGTGAGATCGCAGTCGCGCGGGTGACCGGCCCTCCCGCTGCGCGCATCCGGATCGACTGGACGCGCTCGGGTCTGGAGCTTGCGCAGGTGGGCCTCGGCTTCGGCGCAAACGAGCTCACCGGACACATCGCGAGCAAGCGCGGGCTCCCGTTCGCCGACGGCGAGCTGACCGGCGTCGGCAAGCGGTCGCGCATGCAGCCGGCGCAGGTCGTCAAGAAAAGAGAGCTCGCCGGGTTCGTCCGCCGCACCGGGCGCATTCCCGTCTTCGTCCACCCCGACGGATCCGTGGAGACTGTCGACGAGGCGATGTCGATCTAGGAGAAAACGGATGCTCGACACGATTGTCCAGAAACTCCAGGCGGGCGAGCGGCTGTCGTTCGACGATGGTCTCGCCCTCTTCCGCCACCCCGATGTCGTCTCGATCGGTCGCCTCGCCAATGAAGTGCGCGAGCGGCTGCACGGGGACCGCACGTACTTCAACCGCAACATGCGCATCGAAGTGACCAACGTGTGCGTCGCGTCGTGCCTGTTCTGCTCGTTCGCCAAGCTCGAAGAAGGAGCGCCGGGGGCGCACACGATGCGCATCGAAGAGGCGTGGCGCGAGCTCGAAGCGCGAATGGATGACCCGCCGGGCGAGATCCACATCGTCAACGGGCTCCACCCCGGCCTGGCCTTCTCGTACTACGAGGAGCTCCTGGCCGGCTTCAAGCGCATCAAGCCCGACGTGCACATGAAGTGCTTCACGGCGGTCGAGATCCATTTCTTCGCGACCCACTACGGAATGACCTACCGCGAAGTCCTGGAGCGCCTGCGCCGCGCGGGGCTCGACAGCCTGCCCGGCGGGGGCGCCGAGATTTTCCACCCCAGCGTGCGCACGCGCATCGCCCACGACAAGGCGACCGCTGACGAGTGGCTCGAGGTCCACCGCGTGGCCCATTCCCTGGGCATGAGCACGAACGCGACCATGCTCTACGGGCACATCGAGACTTTCGAGCACCGCGTCGACCATCTCTTGCGCCTCCGCGCACTCCAGGACGAGCGCGGCGGCTTTCAGGCCTTCATCCCCCTCGCCTTTCACCCGGACGGGAACGGGATGCGCAACCTGCCGGCCCCGACGGCGATCGACGCACTGCGCACGGTCGCCGTGTCGCGCCTGATGCTCGACAACGTCCCGCACATCAAGGCGTACTGGGTCAGCATGACGCCGGAGGTGGCGCAGATCGCGCTTTGCTTCGGCGCAGACGACATCGACGGCACCATCGTGCACGAGACGATCTATCGCGCGGCAGGATCGCGGTCGCCCGGGGCCCTGACCGCGGCGCAAATCGTTCGACTGATCCAGGAGGCTGGGCGTGTTCCCGTCGAGCGAAGCTCGCTCTACGACGTGTTGCGAGAGCATCCCCGGGCGTCGCTGCCGGAGGCGGCCGTGAACGTACGAGAGCGCAAAGCGACCAAGCACTTGGAGGTGTTGTCGTGAACAACTCGGGCGAACGCTTGCGGGCGGCCGCGGTGGGCTACTTGAACGCCCGGCCGCTTTACGAGGGGCTCGACCGCGAGCCCGCGAGCGGGCGACTGCGGCTCGATTGCGCGTCGCCGAGCGAAGTCGCGCGGCGCGTCGCCGAGGGCGAGGCGGACTTTGCGCTCATGCCGGTCGCGGCCGCGGCGACCATCGGCGATCTACGCATCGTGCGTCACTGCGCCATCGGAGCTCGGGGGGCGGTGCGCAGCATCGCGATCGTCGCGGAGCAGCCCATCGACACGCTCGACGAGCTCGCGATCGATCTGTCGTCCCGAACGAGCGTCGTGCTGGCGAGGCTCGTTCTCCGCGCGCGCAAGCGGCAGCGCGAGCCTCGCTTGTTCGGCGCCACGGCCAAAGAGGCGATCGCCGCCGTGTCCGGGGCGCGAGGCGCGCTCGTCATCGGCGACCCCGCCCTGGAAATCGAGGGGCGATTCCCGCACGTGCTCGACCTCGGGCTCGCGTGGTGGGAGCTCACCGGCTTGCCGTTCGTCTTCGCGGCGTGGTGCGGCCGCGAGGGGGCCCTGTCGGCAAGCGACGAGAGCCTGCTCGTGGCCGCGAAGGCCGCGGGGCTCGGCCGGCGCGACGCCATCGCCGACGAACACGCGGCGCGCTCCAGCCTGTCGTCCGCATCGCTGCGCGCTTACCTTCACGACGCGATTCGCTACGACCTCGGTGACGACGAGCGGAAGGGGCTCGAGCGCTTCTACGACCTGGCGGCGGGGGCCGGGCTCCTGCCGCGCGCGCGTGTTCGCTTCTTCGACGACGATCGGCGCAATGGCGCCACGACGCCGTCACTCGACTCGCTCCTCGGACGCGCCGCCGACGGCGAGAGGCTGAGCGCGGCCGAGGGCGAGCGGCTCGTGTCCGAAGCCTCGCTCTTCGACCTCGGCCTCGCCGCCGACGCCGTCCGAAAGCGCAAGCACCCCCACAACGTCGTGACGTACATCGTCGACCGCAACGTCAATTACACGAACGTCTGCACCACGAGCTGTCGCTTCTGCGCGTTCTACCGACCCCCCGGACATCCCGAGGGATACGTGCTCACCCGCGAAGAGCTCGCGAAGAAGCTCAAGGAAGTCGTCGACGCGGGCGGTGTACAGATCCTCCTTCAAGGCGGCCTGCACCCCGATCTACGGATCGAGTGGTACGAAGACCTCTTCCGCTGGATCAAGCGCGAGTTCGCCCTCGGCTTGCACGCGCTCTCCCCCGAGGAGATCCTGCACATCGCGCGGCTCGAGAGCCTCGGCGTCGGCAAAGTGCTGGGCCGCTTGCGCGGCGCGGGGCTCGACAGCGTGCCCGGAGGCGGCGCCGAAATCTTGGTCGACCGCGTCCGGCGCAAGATTGCTCGGGCGAAATGTACGAGCGACGAATGGATCGGCGTCATGCGCGTGGCCCATCAAATGGGGCTGCGATCGAGCGCGACGATGATGTACGGCACGGTCGACACGGTGCAAGACCGCATCGCGCACCTGATCAAGATCCGCGACTTGCAAGACGAGACCGGGGGCTTCACCGCGTTCTTCTGCTGGGACTTCCAGCACGAAAAGGGGACGCACATCGAGCCGGGAGACAACGGAACGGTCCTTTACCTGCGACAGCAAGCGACCGCGCGCATCCTGCTCGACAACGTCGACCACGTCGGCGCGTCTTGGGTGACCCAGGGGCCGGAGGTCGGGCAAGTGGCGCTGCGATTCGGCGCAGACGACTTCGGAAGCGTGATGTTCGAAGAAAACGTCGTGTCGAGCGCGGGGACGACGTTCTGCATGAACGCGGAGGCGATGGAGCGCCGCATCCGCGCCGCGGGCTTCAAGGCGGCGCGCCGCAACGTGCGCTACGACTGGCTGACGCTTCCGGGATGAGGGACGCGATCGTGCGCATCGTGCACGCGGACGCCGTGATTCCCGGGGACTCACCAGTCATCCGGAACGGTGCTGTGGTCGTCGATCCGCGCGGCCGTATCGTCGACGTCGGTCCCGCCGGCGACATCTTGCCCGCACACGCGGGCGCGATCGTGGAGCGCGTTCGCGGCGTGCTGCTGCCTGGGCTCGTCAACGCACACGTGCACCTGGAGCTGAGCGGGCTGCGCGGACAGGTCCCAGGGGGTGCCGGCTTCGTGCCCTGGGTGGAGCACCTGCTCGCGATCCGCGCCGAAGTCTCGCCCGAGGAAGACGCAGGCGCGATCGATCACGCGGTCGACGAGCTCGTCGTCTTCGGCACCGTGGCGGTCGGCGAGGTGACCAACACGCTCGCCGCGGTCAAGGCGCTGGCGCGCCGAGGGCTCGTGGGTTCCGTCTTTCACGAAGTCTTCGGCGTCGAGCGCGAGGCGCTCGAAAAGCGGGTCGCCGCGCTGCCGCGCGTCCTCGACGAGCAGGTCGGGTCATGGCCCAGCGCGGAGCTCACCTACGCCCCGACTCCGCACACGCTGTACACGACACACGCCGACGTGACGCGGCGACTTCTGCGCGAAGCGGGAGAGCACGGCGTGCGCGCGAGCGTGCACGTGGCCGAGCACCCCGCCGAGCGGCGCTTTCTCGAGCGGGGCGACGGCCCGATCGCCGATTGGTACGAGTCGCGCCTCAAGCTCTCGCGCGACCATATGATGTGGCCCGGAAAGTCGCCGATCGACCTCGCCGACGAGCTCGGCGCTCTCGCGCCGCACGTCGTCTGCGTTCACCTCACGGACACGCGCGCCGAAGAGCTGGCGCTCGTCGCGCGTCGAGGGGCCCCGGTGGTGTTCTGCCCGCGGTCCAACCTCTTCATCGAGACCAAGCTCCCGCCGCTCCTGGCCGCGCGCGCCGCAGGAATTCTTCCGGGCCTCGGAACCGACTCGCTCGCCTCGAACGCGTCGCTCGACGTATTGGCCGAAGCGCGCGCGCTGGCCGACCGGTTTCCGACCGTGCCTGCGCAGGAGCTCCTGCAGATGGCCACCTGGCAGGGGGCGCGCGCTCTCGGGCGAAGCGACGTCGGACGGATCGCCCGTGGCGCGACGCCGGGCCTTCTCGCCATCGACGGCGAAGTTGGAGAAGACCCCTGCGCGTTCGTGCTTCGCAACGTCAAGGCGCCGCGGCGGTGGATCGCGCGGCGGCCGAGCGGAGCGTCCCAATGACGATTCTCGCACGCGTACGGACGTACGGGTCGCTCGTGGCGTTGGCGCACACGATTTTCGCGCTGCCATTCGCCGCGAGCGCCGTCGTCCTGTCGCTCGCCGTGCCCCATGCGCCCCTCGGGGCGGCGCGCTTGGTCGCGATGCTGGCGTGCATGGTGTGTGCGCGCACCAGCGCGATGGCGTTCAACCGCTGGGCCGACCGCGACGTCGACGCCCGCAACCCGCGTACACGCGGGCGCCACGTCCCGTCGGGCGCCGTCCGCGCGTGGGAGGCGCTGGCGCTGGCGGGGGTGTCCGGCGTCGCGTTCCTTGGCTTCGCCGCGACGTTGGGTCCGTGGCCGGCCTTCTTGGCGCCGGCCGTTCTGGCCGTGCTACTCGGGTACTCGTACGCCAAGCGGTTCACGTGGGGCGCCCACGCGTGGCTGGGCGTCGCTCTCGCGCTCGCACCGGGTGGGGCATGGATCGGCATGGGCGCGGCTCCGGCGTTGGGGATCGTGCTCCTCATGGTGGCGGTCGTCGCGTGGCTGCTGGGGTTCGACGTCCTCTATTCTTTGCAAGACGAGGGCTTCGATCGCCAGGCGGGGCTCCATTCGATCCCCGCCCGTTTCGGCACCCGGCGGGCTCTCGCGATCAGCGCCTGCTCGCACGTGGTGACGGTGCTCGCGCTCGCCGGATGCGGCGTCGCCTTGCATCGCGGTCTCGCGTACGGCGTTGCCGTGGCCGTCTCCGCGGCGCTGCTCGCCTACGAGCACGCGCTCGTACACCGCCGCGGGCTCGCCGCGATCGACAAAGCGTTTTTCGACGTGAACGCGTGGGTCAGCGTGGCGTTCTTCGCGCTGGTGGTGGTGGACGAGGTCGTGAATCGATCCGTTCACTAGCCCTGCTAACGCCCCCAGTGAATCAGCGCCATCTCCGCGGGCACGCGAACGCCTCTGCGATCGGGAACGACGCGCACGGTGAAGTCACTTGCCGGTCGCGACGTGACGACGGTTGCCGCGAAGAGGAGGCCATTCGGGCTGGTGGGGGCGTCCTTCACCGGCTCCATCGGGCGGAGAAACGGGGGCTCATCGCCAGGAGTGTCCGCGAAGAGCTCGACGCGCACAGCGTCCGGGGGAACCCTCCCGAGATCGACGGAGACTTTGAAGTCGATCGCGCCCTGCCGGGTCGCAAAGTCGCTTTTCCCGACACGAATCTCGTTCCAGTGCGACTCCAATGCCTGCTGCCACGCCCGAAGCTCCTTGGCCAGTCGGGCGCCGCCGTCGACCCGCTCGTGGAATCTCTCGGCAGCGCCGACGTAAACACGCTCCGCGTACTCGCGAACCATCCGGTTGCTGCTGAAGGTCGGCGCGAGGCCCGCCATGCTCGCTCGGATGCGTGCGAGCCAGCGGCGCGGGATGCCACGCTCATCGCGATCGTAGAACTCGGGCACCACCTGCTGTTCGAGGGCCGTGTAGAGATCCTGGGCGTCACGCCAATCGGTCGTGACCTCGGCGTGATCTCCGAGCGCCCAGCCGACCTCCGGCGTGTACGCCTCTGCCCACCAGCCGTCGAGCTCCGAGAGGTTCAGCCCGCCGTTGACGAGAACCTTCATCCCGCTCGTTCCACACGCCTCCCACGGTCTACGCGGCGTGTTGATCCACACGTCGACCCCCTGGACAAGCTGCTCGGCTAGCGACATGTCGTAGTCCTCGATGAACGCGGCGCGGTGTCGCACGTCGGGCCGGTTCACGAACGCGATCCACTCGGCGATGATCCGTTTGCCGACCTCGTCTTCGGGGTGGGCCTTGCCCGCGACGACGATCTGCACCGGCCGCGCCGCGTCCGTGAGGAGCCGCGCCAGCCGATCGGGCTCGTGAAGCAGCAGATCCGCGCGCTTGTACTCGGCGAAGCGCCGCGCGAGCCCCAGGGTCAACGCCCCAGGCTCGAAGATGCGCGCCGCGCCCTCGACGACGCTCGGCTGGGCCCCCCGCTGCGCGAACTGCCGCTCCAGGCGACGACGGGCGTACGCGAGCAGATCCGCCCGCTCTTCGGATCGCATCGTCCATAGATCTTCGTCGCTCGGCGCCGTCATCACCTCGGGCAAGCGGTCGCTCGATCCCCGCCAACGCTCTTTTCCACACGCGTTCGACCACAGCGAGTCGGCGGCGCGAGAGTCCCACGACGGAACGTGGACGCCGTTGGTGACGTGATCGACCGGCACTTCGCTCTCGGGCCACCGCGGAAAGAGCTCGGCGAAGAGGCGGCGGCTTACCGTTCCGTGAAGGCGGCTGACAGCGTTGGTGTACGAGCAGCCCCGCATCGCAAGGTGCGCCATGTTGAACGGCGCGGCCCCGTCGTTCGGGTCGCGGCGTCCGAGGGCGAGCAGCTCGTTCGAAGAGATCCCGAGCCGGGCGAGGTAATCGCCGAACGGCGGCAGGTATTTGCTCAAGAGCTCGGGGGCAAAGACGTCGAAGCCGGCAGCGACGGGCGTATGCGTCGTGAAGACGTTTCCGGCGCGCGTAGCCCAGAGCGCTTCGTAGAACGAAACGTTCGCCCGACCCATGAACTGGCGCGCACGCTCGATGACGACGAACGCCGCGTGGCCTTCGTTCAGATGGGCGAGGCTCGGCTCGAGATCGAGCGCCAAGAGCGCACGCCACCCGCCGATCCCGAGAACGAGCTCCTGCAAGAGGCGCGTCTCCGGCCCGCCCCCATACAACTTGCTCGTGATGCCGCGATCGACGGGGGTGTTCAAGAGGTCGTTGCTGTCGAGCAAGTAGAGGGCCACACGGCCTACGTTCGCTCGCCACACACGGAGCCACAGCGTCCGCCCCGGCAGATCGATTCCCACGCGCAGCCAGCCGCCGTGCGGCGCCGCCACCGGTTGAATCGGGAGCATCGTCGGGTCGTTGTACGGATACGCCTCGTGCTGACGGCCCGCCGCGTCGACGATTTGCCGGAAGTAGCCTTCCTGAAAGAGGATACCGACGCCGACCACGGGCATCCCGAGGTCGCTCGCGGTCTTGAGGTAGTCGCCCGCTAGGATGCCGAGACCCCCGGCGTAGAGGGGAATCGCTTCGCTGAGCCCGAACTCCATGCTGAAATAGGCGATTGTCTCGTTCTTGAGGCGAAAGCCGTTCGCCGAGAACCAAGTGGACTCCGTGAGGTGCTCGCGGCGCTCGCTCGAGGCCCGCGAGAGCTCGTCGCTGAACTCGCTGTCCTGCGTGAGCTCTTCGAACCGCTGCTGGCCGACGTTCTGCAGAACGGCCCATGGGTTGCGCGTCTGGTCCCACATCGTGGCGTCGATCTTCCGCCAGAGCGCGTCGCCGCTGTGGCTCCAAGTCCAGCGCAAATCGAGCGCGAGCGCGGTGAGCTCTTCGAGCTTCGGGGGAAGTCGGCGGGGAAGCGTCCTGATCATCGTGACTCCTTGCCAGTGGATCGAAACCGCTCAAGTGGAACGCACGCGCCAGCGCCAGTCTCGAACCTCGGGCATGTCTTCGCCGTGCTCGCGGATGTATTGCCGATGCACGACACGCTTGTCGGCCATCCGTTGCTTCACGTGCGCTTTGCGCGATCCCAGCCCCGGCACACGGTCGATCACGTCTTCAATCAGATGAAAGCGGTCCATGTCGTTTCGAACGACCATGTCGAAGGGCGTCGTGGTGGTCCCCTCCTCTTTGAAGCCGCGAACGTGGAGATTCGCGTGATTCGTTCGCCGGTACGTCAAGCGGTGAATGAGCCACGGGTAGCCGTGGTAAGCGAAGATGATGGGCCGGTTCGTCGTGAAGATGCCGTCGAAGTCGAGATCCGACAGGCCGTGCGGGTGCTCGGCCTCGGGCTGAAGCCTCATCAGGTCGACCACGTTGACGACCCGCACCTTGACCTCCGGGAGGCAGTCGCGCATCAAGTCGACGGCGGCCAAGGTCTCGAGCGTGGGCACGTCGCCGGCGCAGGCCATCACGACGTCGGGGTCGCCGTCGAGGTCGCTGCTCGCCCAGTCCCAGATCCCGACGCCCGCGGCGCAGTGGGTCGCCGCTTGGTCGATCGTCAGCCATTGGGGCGAGGGCTGCTTTCCCGCCACGATGACGTTGACGTAGTTGACGCTTCGCGCGCAGTGGTCGGTGACCGAGAGAAGCGTGTTCGCGTCGGGCGGAAGGTACACGCGGATCACGTAGGCCTTCTTGTTGACGACGTGATCGATGAAGCCCGGGTCCTGGTGGCTGGCGCCGTTGTGGTCCTGGCGCCAGACGTGCGACGAGAGCAGATAGTTGAGCGACGAGATCGGGCGCCGCCACGGAAGGTCGCGCGACACCTTCAGCCACTTGGCGTGCTGGTTGAACATCGAATCGACGATGTGGATGAACGCCTCGTAGCACGAGAAGAAGCCGTGCCTCCCGGTGAGCAGGTACCCCTCGAGCCACCCCTGGCACTGGTGCTCGCTCAGCATCTCCATCACGCGCCCGTCGATCGCCACATGGTCGTCGGCCTTGCGGATCTCGGCGACCGACTCGCGGTTCGTCACTTCGAAGACCGCACCCCAGCGGTTGGAGGCGGTCTCGTCCGGGCTGAAGATCCGGAAGTTTCTGCGGTCGCGGTTCAGCTCCAGCACATCGCGAATGAGCTGTCCCTGGACGCTCGTCGCTTCGGCGTCGACCGCTCCAGGCGCCGCAACGTCGACCGCGTACGACCGATAGTCGGGCATTCGTAAGTCTTTGCGGAGAAGGCCGCCGTTCGCGTGCGGGTTCGCGCTCATGCGCCGCTCACCGCGGGGCGCGAGCTCCGCAAGGTCGCCGACGAGGCGGCCTCGTTCGTCGAAGAGCTCCTCCGGCTTGTAGCTCTTCATCCACGTTTCGAGCATCTCGAGGTGCCGCGGATGCTGGGCGAGCCCCGCGAGAGGAACCTGATGCGCGCGGAACGTGCCCTCGATGGGCACGCCGTCCACCACCTTCGGTCCCGTCCACCCTTTGGGCGTGCGCAGCACGATCATCGGCCAGAGCGGTCGCTCTTGGAAGCCACGCGTCCTCGCGGCGGTCTGTATCGCCTGGATTTCGCAAATCACGTCGTCGAGGGTCGCGGCCATCTTCTGATGCATCTGCGCGGGATCGTCGCCCTCGACGAACCGCGGCGTGTAGCCGTACCCGCGGAGGAGCTGCTCGAGCTCGTCGCGGGGAATGCGCGCGAGCACGGTCGGGCCGGCGATCTTGTAGCCGTTCAGGTGCAGAATCGGGAGGACGGCACCGTCGCCCACCGGGTCCAAAAATTTGTTCGAGTGCCAGCTCGTGGCGAGCGGCCCGGTCTCGGCTTCGCCGTCGCCCACGACGCAGCAGACGAGCAGGTTCGGGTTGTCGAACACCGCCCCGTACGCATGAGAGAGCGAATATCCGAGCTCGCCGCCTTCGTGGATGCTCCCCGGGGTCTCGGGCGCGACGTGGCTCGGGATCCCGCCGGGAAAGGAGAACTGCTTGAAGAGGCGCTTCATCCCGTCGACGTCTTGCGACACGTTCGGGTACACTTCGCTGTAGGTGCCCTCGAGATAGGTATTCGCGACTACCCCGGGGCCTCCGTGGCCGGGACCGGCGATGTAGATCGCGTCGAGGTCCCTCTCCTTGATGACACGATTCATGTGCACGTAGATGAAGTTGAGCCCGGGTGTCGTTCCCCAGTGGCCCAAGAGGCGCGGCTTGACGTGCTCGATACGAAGCGGCTCGCGCAGCAATGGGTTGGCGAGCAAATAGATCTGTCCGACGGAAAGGTAGTTCGCCGCCCGCCAGTATGCGTCCATCTTGCGAAGAAGGTCGGTCGAAAGCGTGTCGTTCATGGCGTTCCTCTTCGACGTGGTCTCGCGCTCGAGGTCCTGCCTGAAGGCCGTGCCGCGCGCAAGACACATCATGCGCAAACACTCGGCTGAACGTCCCGGGCCCGTCCGCACCGCCGCGGCAGAAGCAGCGGTGGCGGACGTGGCCGCGACGCATCGTCGCGCACCGGACAATCGATGGGGCCGCAAGCCGACCACGCCCACGGCCGCGACTCGAAGCCGGGCTCGCCCACAAAAAAAGATCGCCCGAGGTGTCGATTCCGGGGACCCTGGTTCGTCCTATGGGCCGGCAGATGCCGACAACCACGAGGAGACGACGATGCGATTCATGATGCTTGTGATTCCCAAGGGCTATGCGCAGGCCGCGGCGGGAACCGTGCCCGACGTGGAGCTCGTGGCCAAGATGGGCGCGTACAACGACGCCCTCCGGAAGGCTGGCGTGCTGCTCTCACTCGACGGTCTCCACCCGCCGGCGACGGGTGCCCGCGTGTCTTTCTCCGGAGGAAAGAGCGTCGTGACGGACGGGCCGTTCGCGGAGACCAAAGAGGTGGTCGGCGGCTACTGGATGATTCAGGTGAAGTCCAAGGCCGAGGCGATCGCGTGGGCGTCGCGCGCGCCGATGCTCGACGGCGACGCGATCGAAGTGCGGCAGGTTCAGGAGATGTCGGATTTCCCACCCGAAGTCCAGAAGGTGGCACGATAGCGGGGGGGCGACCACGACCACGACCGACGATTCGCGATCACGGCCTTTGGCGGGGCCGTTCCGCGCCCTGCGTCACCGAGACTTCCGACTGCTCTGGCTCGGGCTCGTCGGTTCGGCGATCGGGACGTGGATGCAGATCGTCGCCCAAGCGCTGCTCGTCCTCGAGATCAGCCACGGGTCGGCGCTCGCGCTGGGCGCAGTCTCGCTCTCGCAAGCGGTGGCGTTTTTCGCCTTCTCCCTCTTTGGCGGGGCCGTCGCCGACCGGGTCGACAAGCGCCGCCTGCTTCTGACAACGCAATCGCTGTGCATGACGTTCGCCGCGCTTCTCGGAGTGCTGACCGTGCTCCACGTCGTGACGGTATGGATGGTCGTCGTTCTCGCGTTCTTCCAGGGCACGGCCTTGAGCTTCGACCAGCCGACCCGCGCCGCGCTCGTGCCGGAGCTCGTCCCGAAAGACGAGCTTCTCGGCGCGCTTTCGCTCCAGTCCATCGTCTTCACCGGCTCGTCGACCGTCGGTCCGGCGCTGGCAGGGCTGGCCATGGCCGCCATCGGTTACGCGGGGAACTTCTTCGCCAACGCCGTGAGCTACCTCGCTGTCCTCGCCGCGCTGGTCGCGATACGGCCGCGCGCGGCCGGAGGGCCGACACGCACTCCGAACCCGCGCGCGATCCGAGACGCGTTCGCCGCGGTGCGCGCGGACACGGTCCTTCCGTCGATCCTGACTCTCTACGGCGCCCTTCTCTTCCTCGGACCGTCGCCGTCCTTGCTCTTGCCCGTCATGGGGACCAAGGTGCTACGCCTCGACGCGGTTCGACTCGGCGTCCTCTTCGCCGCATCCGGCGGAGGCACCGTCCTCGGAGGGCTCGGTCTCGCGTCCGCCGGTGACCCGCCGCGAAAGGCGCGCATCGTCCTGGCGGCTTCCGTGGTGTGGGCCCTCGCACTCGCCGGATTCTCCGCGAGCCGGGCATTCGCGCCGTCGCTGGTCTCCCTTCTCGTCCTCGGCGTGTCTCAAGTCGGCGTCAGCGCGACCACGATCACGCTTCTGCAGACACGGGTTCCGCGGTCGATGGCGGGACGGGTCATGAGCTTGAATACCCTTCTCATCATGGGGGTGCGCCCGCTCGGAGACTTTGCCGCGGCGGCGGTCATCGGTCGCCTCGGGGCGCCCCGCACGGCGCTGGCGAGCGCCGTGCTGGTGGGGCTCATCGCACTGGCGGTGGGGGCGAGGCGGGCGGTGAGGGAGGCGTAGAGGCCGGGGATGTCGCGCAGCCACGGCTGGCGCCTGCCGCATCCTTATTCACGGCGGACGCTCGAATCGGGAGACGTTGTACTCGACGTCGACCAGGTCGAACCGCGCGTAGACGTAGTCCCCCTCGGGATGACCCCACACGGCGTCCCCGTGCCCGGCAACCATGCGACCGCGGTAGTCGCGGTAATCCTTGAGGGGGGTCGTCCAGCGGTAGCGGCGATACGTCTTGCCGTCGGCCGATTCGGACCGATCATCGGAAGAGAAGCTCGTGAGGGCGCCGCGGTCGTCGAACGAGAGCACCGCCGAGATCGTATTGCCCGCATTCGTGAACGTGGCTTTCGCGGTGTGCGTGTCGACCTCCTCCCACCGGATGGCTTCGTCGATGAGCGTCGCGGGCGCGAGCACGCACATGTCGTTGAACATCGTGACCGTCTCGCTGCGATTCATCTCGGGCCCTTTGGCGTCGACGACCGGCAGGAGCCCTGCGACCTTCACGCGCATGGTCGCGCAAGGCCCCGCGTAGAGGTGCAGGGCATCGAAGGGAATTCCAGCCCGCACGGCATGCATGAGAAAGACGCGCTCCGGCTCATCGAAGAAGTTGGTCTGGTCTGCGGTGATCCGCATCCAGCCGGCGTCCGGTTTGGGACGCATCTCGCCCCGGAAGCGCGCTCGGACATTGACGACCCGGACCTTTCCGACAGCACCGTGGTACCGGAGGTACCGCTGCACCGGCGCCGGCAGGTGGACGAGATCGGCTTCCGTGAGAATCGGCTGTGCGGTCGATCGGCGGAGCGCGCGGTCCACTTCGCGCCGGTAGATCGACGAGAAGCGCCGGGGTGCGCTGCCCGCGGCGACCCCCGAAGCCGATCGACTGCGTCCACCCCACTTCAGCACCTCGAACCAGGTGATGCTCAACGCGCCGGCGCCGAAGCACAGCGCCACGTCCAGCGGACCAAGCGCCGCGAAGCGGAACAGATGCGCGAGCGAAGGCACGTAGACGATCAGGGCGAGAAACAGAAGGGCCCCCGCCGCGACGGCCCATAGCGTGGCGTCGCGAAGCGACGACGACGCGATGACCCGTGACCAGGATCGGTTGGTGAAGATCAATCCGAGGTTCGCGATCAGAAATGTCGCGAACGTCAGCGCCCGCGACTCGGCCTCGGTCTGTCCCGAACGGAGGGAGAAGAAGTACACGCCCAGAACGACGACGAGCACCGAGGCGCCCTGGGCGCTGCTCAGCCCTATCACCCGGCGGCCGAACAGCGGCGCTCGCGAATCACGCGGCGGGCGGCGCATCACGTCGGCCTCCTCGGGCTGCGCCTCGAAGACGACCGAGCAGGCGGGGTCGATCACCAGGTGCAAGAACGCGATGTGAATCGGCATCAGGACGAGCGGCGCGCGCAGCGCGATCGGAACGAGCGTCAATCCGACGATCGGCAGGTGCACCGCGAGGATGTACGCGAGCGCTTTCTTCAGGTTGTCGACGATGCGCCGGCCGGTACGGACGCCGTGCACCAGCGACGCGAAGTCGTCTTCGAGAAGGACGAGCGAGGCGGCCTCGCGCGCCACGTCGGTGCCGCGCGCGCCCATCGCGATCCCCACGTGGGCGGCCTTCAGGGCCGGCGCGTCGTTGACGCCGTCTCCCGTCATCCCGACGATCTCGCCATTGGCGGCGAGCGCCTCGACCAGCCGGAGCTTTTGCTCCGGGAGCATCCGCGCGAAGACGTTCGTATCGCGCACGCACGCCTGCAAATCGTCGTCGCTCATGGCCGCGAGCTCGGGTCCGCTGACGACGCGCGCCGTGTCGAGCCCGACTTTGCGTGCGATCGCCTCGGCGGTCGACGGGTAGTCGCCCGTGATCATCACGACGCGAATCCCTGCGCCCCGGCACTCGGCAACGGCGGCCGGCACGCTCTTGCGCACGGGGTCGACCAGCCCGACCAACCCCACGAAGCGAAGGCCGAGCGCCCCGGGGTCTCCGGGAACCGCAGCCTCCTCGACCTCCGACCGCGCGACCGCGAGCACCCGCAGACCGTCCGATCCGAGCGTGCGAACGCCGGCTTCCATGCGCGCCAGCGCGGTCGCGCTCAAACCGCAGAGCTTTCCGATCGCTTCCGGCGCGCCCTTCGCGGCGACCTGGAGGGGGCCCTCGCCGCGCTCCCGCCAGACATGGATGACCGCGAGCCGCTCTCGCGTCAGCGGGTACTCTCGTACGAGCTGCCAGTCCGGATGCAAATGCTCGGTCCCCGCGAGCTGCCCCTCGCCGAGCTCCATGAAAGCTCGCTCCATCGGATCGAACGGGTCGCGTCGGCTCGCGAGGATGCTGTATTCGACCGTCTCGTGCGTCGATTCGGGCAGCGGCTCCGTGCGGAGCCGTTCGAGATCGAACGCTTCACCGTTCGCGAGGATCCTGCTCACGGTCATGCGGCTCTCGGTCAGAGTTCCGGTCTTGTCGACGCAGAGCACCGTGACGGCGCCGAGCGACTCCACCGCCGGGATCCGCCGCGCGAGCACTTTGCGCCGCGAGAGACGCCACGCGCCGAGCGCGAGGAACATCGTGACCACGACGGGAAACTCGTTGGGAAGGATCGCCATCGCCAATGTGAGGCCCGCGAGGACGCCGGAAAGGACGTTGCGGCTGGCCAGCGCGTAGCCGATGGCGGTCAACATCGAGAGCGCGCCCCCGACCCACGCGAGCTTGGCGACGAGCCGGCGCGTTTCCGCCTGCAGAGGGGTCTCGTGCGCTTCGGACGCCCGCATCACCGCGCCGATGCGGCCGATCTCCGTGCGCGGCCCCGTCGCGCAGACCCGAGCGATCCCCGCTCCGGCGGTGATCAGCGTGCCGGCGTACACGAACGGCAGGTCCTCCCCGCCGGGCCGGGCGAACGCGAGCGCCCCGTCCCACACGCACTTTCGAACGGGCATCGCCTCGCCGGTCACGAGCGACTCGTCGGCCGCGAGGTGGCTTCCTTGCACCATGACGGCGTCTGCAGGGACGCGATCGCCCTCCGCGAGCGCGATCAGGTCGTCGCAGACGAGCTCCCCGCCGGCCACGCGAAGGCGCTGGCCATCGCGAATGACCAGCGCCCGCGGGCTCGCCAAGTCGCGGAGCGATTCGAGCGCGCGCTCCGTCTTTCTTTCCTGCACGAGGGTCAGCGCCAGAATGAAGACGACGAACCCAAGGAGCATGAGGGCTTCCTGGTGGTCCCCGAGGGCGACATAGATCCCGCCACAGACCAGAAGAAGCAGCGACATCGGCTCGCGCAGGAGCGTGACGATGTCCGCGAGCAGGCCGCGGCCCCCGGCGGTCGGCAGCTCGTTTCTGCCGTCGCGCTTCATTCGTCCGGCGACTTCGGCCGCGGTCAGCCCCCTGAGGCCTTCGCCAGGAGCCGTCGCGGCGTCGTGCCGAATGGGGCCGTTCATCGGAGCCGCCCCGGTTGCAAGAAGGTCGCCTCGCCGGCTGGCGATCGGCTTGGGCCATCCTAGCAAGAGCGAACGCAGTCCGTGCGCCTTCGTGCAATGCGTGCGCCGGCCGCTTCACCGGGCCGTGGGCCCCCGCGGTTCGAATGGCGTCGCCCTCGCACCGGTGCTCACGCGGGACTCGCCACTGCCTCGTGGCATGCGCGCTCGGCGCGGCTCTTGACCCCGAGCAACATCCGGCGATCCATCACGAAACCCACGGGTTCGACCAGCGCCGCCCCGAACTGAAGGCGCGTGGCGAGGTCGCCCGAGCTCGCGCAACGAAAACGGCTGACGAACCGGCATCGGTCCGATCCGAGCGGCTCGACCAGGAAGAGCCAGCTCACTTCGACCCACGGCTTGCCCGCACCACGCGCCTCGACGCTCGCCGGGCCGTGCGCGACGAACCACCGCCGATCCGGATCGGTCGTCACATGCAATGGCGGCGCGTCCGGATGGAGGACGAGCCCGTCCCCGTCGTGATGCGTCCACGCGGCGTGGATCGATTCCGCGTTGCGGAGCTTGCAGCCGGCGAGGTTCTCGAGCCACTGGTAGCTGTAGAATCCCGCGCGGTCGGCGCCGATTTGCGCGACCCAGGGCCACACGGCGTCGGCGGGTGCCTCGATCTCGACAGCGTGCGTCCACCCCCAGCGCGGGTCCGGGACGAGGTCGTCGCCGGGAAGCCGCCGCGCGGCGCTGTCGGCGTCGAGCCCCCAATGGCTGCGGGCGTTGCGCAGAAACGGCGTGAAGAAGGCGACCGCCATCGCGCCGGCCCCGCCGATCCCCGCGAGCACGTCGCGCGGGCTGTCGGGAGCAAGCCGTCCCTCGGCGCGCTCTTTGAGATTTCGCAGCTGCGCACGCTCCATCAACGCGTGGACAGGGCCGATCCACATCCGGTGGAGCCGCCCACTCGTCGGAAAAGCCGCGCGTGCGCGGACGTGCAGGCGCGTCGACGACGCGTTCAGGCGCTCGAGCGCGAAGCTCCACGTGACGTGCCAGTATCGGTCCGGCCGGGCCGCCCAGAACGGCCGCTGCATGCCCGCGCTGACGTCGAAGAGCCCACCGAGGACGAGCGCGCGAAATCGCTCGATGCGCAGTACTTCGAACCCTTCGTCGGACGCGGGCGTCGCGGGCAGAATGTCGCCCACTTCGATGTGCTGGAGCTCGGCGTGAATCTCTCGCGCACTCGGGACGTTGGCGTTGTCCAGAAGATCGTGACTGTAGTAGCCGGCCCGGCGGCAGCCCATCTGGACCAGCCACGGCCAGATCGACTCGGGGGAAACGTCGATCGTGATTCCGTGCGTCACCTGTTCGCTGGCATCGGCCAGGAGATCGTCGCCCGCGAGCGGGCGCTCGTTCTCACGCGATTCGGGTGTGCCGAGCTCGGCCGAGATCGCGCGGAGCATCGCATGTCGTATGAAGCGAGAGGCCGGCCCGACCAGCCGAAAATACGAAAGGAACTTGCCCCACGCCTCGTCGTCGGTCGCGTCGACCCGAAGCTCGACCGTCAAGCGCGCGTCGTGCTCGCCGAGCGGCTCGATCTGAATCGCCCACGCCACTTTGACCTGGTCGGGCGCGTGGAACGCCGCGAAGGCGTCCGAGTCCGCAAGATGGACGAAGGGGATGTCGAGGTGCCACACCTTCCCGATCGCGCCGACCGCGAGCTCGCGCGGCGGTGTCTCTTCGAGGACCTGGAAGCCCGGACGCTCGGGCGTGGATCGCATGCTGTCGAGGGTCAATTCGAGGGGCACGGGTGCGGTACCTCCGAGCCGCCCGGGGATCGTTCGAACGGCGAAGAGCGCGCGAACGAACGGGGACTTCGAGAAGTCGAGGTGCCGAGCGACCCGCCATACGCGATCGGGTTCCGCCGCCAGGTCGACGCTGTGGCGCTCCAGGAGGCGCGGCATCGGAACGAGGCGATCGAGCGCGTTCATGTGCGCCGGGGTCAGCAACGTTCGTGCCTCGGCCCCGCGGGGAGCGGAGAAGAAAGCGTCACCCGCACTGGATGCCGCAGGCGCACCAGGGCGTGCGTGCGGGCCTCAGCGCACTTTTTTCCACGGACCGACCTGTAGCCGGCCACTGAGCGGATACGGCCCATCAACCGGGAGAGCCCATCGACATGTCAGCCACCAAACGCGGCCTCGGCCGAGCCCTGGCGCTCGGTGTCGCTTGCAGCACGCTCGCCGCCTGCGGGTCGAGCGCGAGCAACACGGAGAACGGTGGTGGCTCGTCGGGCTCGTCCAGTGGCGAAACGGCCGGCAGCGGTTCTAGCAGCGGTGACGTGGGCTCGGGTAGCAGCAGCGGAGCGAGCACCGGCAGCAGCAGCGGCGGCAGCACGGGGTCGAGCAGCGGGACCGGCAGCGGCAGTAGCAGCGGCTTCGCCGCCGGCAGCAGCAGCGGGGCCGCGGGCAGCAGCGGGGGGGCGGGCAGCAGCGGCTCGACCAGCGGCTCCGGTTCGAGCAGCGGAACGGCGAGCAGCGGAGGGGTCGACGCGGGGAAGATGGGCGGGTCGAGCGGCGGCGGGGCCGGCGAAGGCGGAGCGGCTGGTTGCCCGGCGGGAGCGACCTTCTGCGACGACTTCGAAACCGGCACGATGCTGGGCGGGGCGTGGACGGTCGACAACACGCTCGGGGCAACGGTCAACGTCGTGAGCACGTTGACGACGATGCCCGGGCCCACCATGGCTCACTCGGGCAAGAACGCCGTGCAGATCAGTTTCACGACCGGATCCGGATACGCCATGCTCGTCAACAAGAGCGGCTTTCCGGACCCCATGGGCATCTGGGGCCGAGTCTGGATGTACATCGAGACTCCCGCGACGGACACGGGTCACGACGTCTACATCGAAGGGTCGACCGGCGTGACGTTGAACATGTACGGCATTCGTCCCTTCAACTCGCAAAAGGGGAACATCTCGATCAATCAATCCCAAATGGGACTCTCCGAATCAGGCCCCACCAGCACGATGGCAGTCCCGCGCGGGGCATGGACGTGCTTTGAATGGAATATTTCCGCGAGCGGCGCTTCGGGCACGCTCGCCCTCTATGTGGGTGGGGCGATGATGCCGCTCCAAAGTCTCAAGTCGCAGATCCCGACTCTGGTGGAGTCGCGTGTCGGCTACGAGCGATTTGGGGCGGGCACCGCCGGCAATCTTTGGATCGACGACTTCGCCGTCGGGGCCACTAGGCTCGGCTGTATGTAGCGGGTCACTTTTCTTCTAGCGGCAAGTAGCTAATGGCGATTCAGTTGCAGCAACGACGTCACGGATGAAACTCCAGCACCTGGAGAACGGAGCCAACATGATTCGCTCGACAGGATCGCGAGCTCGCTTTTTGCGAGCCGCGTCCCCGCACGTTGTTTTCCTCGCCCTGCTCGGCGCGTGCACCGCACAAGTGGGCGGTCCAGTCTCAGGGGGCGGCTCCTTGAACCCCTCTGGCGGAGGTCCGGGCAGCGCGGGCGGGCCGGGAACGCCCGCGGGAGTAGGCGGAGGAGGCCCGACGGGTCAAGGAACCCCAGGGGGACCGGGCGCTTCCGGCGCGGCGCCATCACCGGGGACCCCAGCGAATGCGGGTCCGCGCGATCCGGGGCGGGTGACGATCCGGCGCCTGAACCGGGTGGAGTACGACAACACGGTTCGTGATCTGCTCGGCACGGCGCAAACGCCGGGGGCCTCGACGTTCCCGAACGACGCTCCGCAGATCGGCTTCGACAACAACGGCGACCTGCAGACCCTCTCGCCGGTGCAGCTCACGCTCTACCAGCAGGCCGCAGAGTCGCTGGCGGCCGAAGTGATGACGGTGGGCTCCGCCGAGCGCGCCAAGATCGTCACGTGCGACCTGACCACGGGAATGTCGTGTGCGCAGACCCTCATCACGAGCTTCGGATTGCGCGCGTTCCGCCGGCCGCTGACGGCGGCCGAAGTGACCACGTACGTCACGCTGATGGCGACGGCGGCCACGGCGGGAGCCACTTCCGACGAGCAGTTCCGTACGGTCCTCGAGGCGATGCTCCTTTCGCCCAACTTCCTCTTCCGCCCCGAGATCGACCCGACGCCGACGTCTCTCACGCCGCACCTTCTGAGCCCCTACGAGATGGCGTCCCGCCTGTCGTACATGGTCTACCGGAGCATGCCGGACCAGACGCTCTTCACGGCCGCCGCGGCGGGGACGCTGGCGCAGCCCGCGGATATTCAGGCGCAGCTCACGCGCATGATCGCCGACCCCAAGGGCGTCTTCGGCCCGACGTTCGCCTCGATGTGGCTCGGGACGAGCGCCGTCACGACCCAGACGTTCGATGCCATGGCGTTTCCCAACTTCACTCCGGCCCTCGCGGCCTCGATGGGCGCCGAAGTCACCGACTTCTTCAACGACTTCGTGCAGAAGAATGAGCCGGTCACGCAGCTCTTGACGGCGAACTTCTCGTTTATCGACAAGAACCTGGCCACGCTCTACGGCGTTCCCGCACCGAGCGGAACGGGGCTGGTCCGCACGACGTTGAGCACGCCGCAGCGCGCGGGGCTTCTGACGACGGGCGCGGTCCTGTCGGTGACGTCGATGCCCACGCGCACGTCGCTCGTGAGGCGCGGCGCCTGGGTGCTCAGCCAGTTGCTGTGTGCTCCGCCCCCGGCGCCTCCCGCCAACGTCCCGCCCTTCCCCGCCACGATGGCAACCGGCACGCAGAAGCAAATCATGGCTGCGCATCGCACCGACCCGTCGTGCGCCGGCTGCCACAACAGCATCGACAACATCGGATACGCGCTGGAGAACTACGACGCGGTCGGCGCCTACCGCACGACCGACAACGGCGCCGCCATCGACGCGTCGGGCATGTTCACCGGCGCGATCGCCGAACCGACGGGCGCGACGGGCCCCACGTTCACGGGCGGCGTGCAGTTGGCGGCAGCCGTCGCCGCAGACCCGAGGTTCCCGTCCTGCGTCGCGCAGAACGCGCTGAGCTACGCCATCGGCCGAACGCTCGCGTCCTCGGATACCCCGTACCTCGCCGACATCACCACGGCTTCGAACGGCACTCTAGGGGTGCGCGATGTCCTCATGAATGTGGTTGCGAGTGACACGTTCCGCATGCGTCGCGGAGAGATGTAGGAGGAATGCCATGAGCATCACGCGTATCCACGACCATAACGTATCGTTCGACCCGAAGGCCCTGGCCGCGGAACAGCGCAATCCGACGCGGATCACCGTCCCTCGTCGCGCGGTCCTGCGGGGAACGGCGGCCTGCATCACGCTCCCGCTGCTGGAGTCGTTGCTCACGGCATCGGAGGCGCGGGCCCAGGCGGCTTCTACGCCCCTTCGGTTCATGACCTGGCATATCTCCTGCGGCGTCTGGGGGCCGAGCTGGTTCCCGATCGACACGGGCACCAACTACACGCTGAGCTCCACGCTGATGCCGCTCGCGCCGGTCAAGAGCAAGGTGCTCGTCTTCGCGGGTATCACCAACGCTCCCTGCGTCAACTCCCAGGGCTCCCACGGCTGCGGCCCCCCCGGCATGACCACGTGCATGCAGGGCCAGAAGCCTGGGATTGGGATGGGAATCTCGGTGGACCAGGTCTACGCGCAGGCACTCGGCACGGCGACCCGGATCCCTTCGTTGCAGATCAGCGGAACGGACTCGACGTTTTCCGACACCGGGTATCCGGCGGTCTACAACGGTACGACCGCCTGGGCCAGCGCGACGCAACCGCTGTCCCCCGTCGCCAACGCGGGTCTCATCTTCGACCAGCTGTTCTCCGGGGTGACGACCGCCACGACGATGGCCAATCCGGCCGCGGCGGCGGCGCTGGCGAAACGCAAGGCGCTTCGGAAGAGCGTTCTCGACGACGTCCTGGCCGAGGCCACCTCGCTCAGGGGGCGGCTCGGAAAGACCGACCAGGTCAAAGTCGACGAATACTTGTCGAGCGTCCGGGCGGCTGAGACCATGGTCACCCAGTCGATGTCGACCACGACGTCGACCTGCAGTCCCGGGGCATTGACCAGGCCCGCGTTCACCGCCGGGCCGGACACCAACGGCAACGGGGCGAAGATCTTCGACCCGCCGACGTACACGGCAATGATCATCAACCTGATGGTGCTTGCCTTCCAGTGCGACGCGACGAGGGTCATCAGCTACCAGCAGATGAACGGGGGCCACTCGTCGTATTCGAGCTTTCCCTGGCTCAACATCAACAAGGACCACCACGGCATGTCGCACCACAACGGCAATGCCGCGACGGGCGCGCTCCTCGCGCAGGTCGAACAGTGGGAAATCTCGATGTTTGCGTCGTTTCTCTCCAAGCTCGATGCGATCAGCGAAGGCAGCGGAACGGTTCTCGACAACAGCCTCATCTTCCTGTCGAGCGAGCTTTCCGATGGCAACGGCCACAACCAGGGAGCCACGACGTACGCAGGGTTTACGGCACCGACCGGGAAGCCGATTCTGTTGGCTGGTAGCGCCGGCCAGAAGATCAAAACCGGCCGTCACGCGATCTACAACAATGACCTCCAGGCCAATCTTTTCATCTCCCTTCTGAACACGCTGGGAGTGCCGACGACCAAGTTCGGAATGAACGGGACGGCGCCGCTCACCGGGCTGACCTGAGAGCGCGGGCGCTCTAGGACGATATCCGTCCGGGTGCCGAGACAAGGGCCCACCGGCTTCGCCGCCGGGGGGCCCTTTTTTCGTTTTCTTGCGCCGCGGCACTACTTGACCACCGGCCTAAGGATGGCCTTCCCGTCTTTGACGACCACCTCGAAGTCGACTGGCCGCCCGAGCTTCTGGCGCAGCCTGGCGCTCGACTCGCGCAGGCTTCGGGCGACGGCGTCGTAGGTTATCGCCGCAGTGGATTCGTTCTGGCGTCGCTTGGCGTCCACGTATTGCGCGTAGAGGTGGCGGACGCGCTCGTCAGGAAGAAGATCCGCCGCTTTCTGGCTTGGCTGCGGCGAAGCCCTCGGGGCCCCTTCCACGCGGCGAATGGGGGGGGCCACTCCGGGAGAGGCGGGCGTCGGTGGGATTGCGGGTCGCGGCGCGGGGGGCCGCGGCGGCGAGGATGCCGCCAGCGTGTTCGGGCGCTGTGCGGATACTTCCGGGGAAGGCGGCCGCGGGGTGCGAAGCGGAGGCGGCCGCGGGGTGCGAAGCGGAGGCGGCCTTGGTGTCCTGACGGGGGGAGTGAGTGCCTGCGGTCCGCGTACGACGGGTCGGGGCAATGCGGGGGGCGGGCGAAGCGGGGTACGGCGTGGGGACGCGGGCTCTTCGTCCAGCTCGACGTCTGCGTCCGCCAGGACCTCCGCGGGAGCAAACTCTCGATCGAGCTCCGCGAGCTCGGCGGCAAGCGACCGGTCGGGTCCGGGTGGCGCGGACGGCGGTCGTACGCTTTGCCGCTTGGTCCCGAAGCGGCGCTGCGCTCGGATCACGTGCCGCCGGTATGTGCCGTTCTCGATGTCACGGCAGATGCGCTGCCAGTGCGTTTGGTACGTGTTGTAGCGCTGAAGCAGCATCTGGAAGCGAAAGCGGAGCGCGGTATTGCGAATCTGCTCCTTGCGCAGAACGTAGATACGCCGGTCGACGTCCTTGCGAGGGACCGTCGGCTCGAGCTTCTCAATTCCCATGAAATATTGCTCGTACAGCGATCGAAGTCGGTCGACCGCGATCTCGAGGTCCCCGACCAGCTTCTCGACGTCAGTCTGCTCCACTTGCGCTGCCTCAAGGCAACGGCACGATCCGGACGTTGTCGAAGCAGACCTTCACTTCCCAGTCATTGAAGCCGAAGTGCTCGTGCCCGACACCCGCGAGCGGCGCGGAGTCCGGATACGAGAGCATCTCGTTTCCGTCGACCCACCACTTGACCGTCTTGCCGTCTGCCCGTTCGACCTTGAATCGGTAAAGCTGCCCCGCGACAACCGGTTTCTCACGCGGATCGTCGGAGCTCGGATCGACCGTGATCTCTTTGCGGTCGCCGCCATGCTCGTTCATGCGCGCCAGCACGTGAAACTTGTTGTGCCAGCCACCGAAGATCGTCAGGTAGCTGGTCGCGTTCGTGTAGGAAAGGGCCGTCGCGGAGGACAGACCGTCTCCCCAGCACTCGGCCTTGATGTCACCGTCCGTGGCGTCGCTGACGGCGTCGAACTCGATGCGCGCGTTCACGGGAAGTACCCGCTTGAGCCAAACGCCGTGGTTGTGGGCGTGATCGCCGCAGAGGCGACCGCCTTCGAGCCGCCATGTGTTGGGCGCAGTGGCGATCCAGTCGCGGCCGGGGTCCACCGCCGGGGCCGACGTTGCCGGAGCCGTTGCGCTCGCCGTGGGGATAGGGCCCGCCGGGCGATCGAAGGAATCCTCGAACGGCGCCCGCAGCAGTTCGACCGTGGGGCTCGCGGTTGCCGGACCACGCGGTGGTGCAGCGGTCGGGCGAATCTCCGCCGGGGCCGAGGTTCCGCCGTCTGGCCCTGCGCTCCCCGACGGTACGCAACCGGCCACAGCGAAACCGACGATCCATGCGCTCGAACGAGGTTTCATCACGGTAACGGATCTACCATAGCGCTCCCTGGCTTCGCCCGGGCCTGCGGACTAGTTTTCTTGTACACAGAGGCGCGGAAAAAAGCATGCACCCGATCCTGTTTCGCATTCCCCTGCCGCACATGCCGCTCAAGCTCTGGTGGCTCCTCGCTGCGGTCGCCGCGATAGCGCTCGTTTTCGCTTCCCTCGCGCTCGTTCGGCGAGACAAAAGCGGCGCGCTGGGCGCTGCCGTCGTCGCGCTCGTGGCGGGGGCAGCCGGATACAGTCTTCGAGCGGTCTCCTACGAGGCGCTGAGCCTGCCCATTTATGCGTACGGGGTCATGCTCGGCCTTTCGCTCGTCGTCGGCTGGTACCTCGCCCTACCGCTCGCGGAGAAGGACGGATTGCCCAAGGAGACGATGGCCAACTGCTACGTCGTAACTGCGCTCGCGGCTCTCGCCGGCTCGCGGGTCCTTTACACGATCACCAACCCCGAGGAGTTCAAGTCGGTCTGGGACCTTTTCGCGCTGCGCAATGGCGGGTTGGTCGCCTACGGCGGATTCATCGGCGGCCTTCTCGGAAGCTGGGCCTACCTCTCGTCGAAGAAGATTCGCCTGCTCGCATGGGCTGACGATGCCGTTCCGAGCCTCGCTTCGGGGCTTCTGATCACGCGCATCGGCTGCTACCTCTTCGGTTGCGACTTCGGCAAGCGATTGTCCGATGACGCGCCCGGCTGGCTGAAGGCCCTGGGAACGTTCCCGCACTGGGCGGCGGGCACGCTGGTCAATGGGGAGGGAAGTCCGGCATACGTCCGACACGTGGACCTCTATCGCGGAACGCCCATGGAGTCGGAGCTGGCCCGGATGAACACGAGCTTCCCGGTGCATCCGACACAGCTTTACGAGTCGCTCGTCGGCCTCGTGCTTCTCGGCCTCTTGCTCTGGCAGCGGCAGTACACGCGCTTTCGCGGGCAGGTGTTCTTTCTTTTCGTCTTCGCTTACGGATTTCTCCGGTTCGTCCTGGAGCTCTGGCGCGACGACGTCGAGCGCGGCAGTTATGGCCCGACGTTCGACGCCCATCTGTACATTCCGTTCTGCCTGCTCCTGATGGCCTTCGGCTTCGTCTTCGGCATTTCCCTCGGCATCGTGAACGAGCGTGCGCGCACGTTCGTGCGGGTGGTTGCCTTTGTTCCGCCGGTCGCCGCGTACATCGCGCTCAAGCCCGCGTCGTTTGCGCAGACGGTCGCTTATCAGCTCTCGACCAGTCAGCTCATCGGCCTCTTGAGCGCTCTCGTGGTGGCGTACTTCTATGCGCGGTTCTGGGATGAGGCCCGCAAGAATCCGAGGCTCGCGATGAGCATCGGCGACGCCGAAGCGATCCGCAGGCTCAACGGGGAGCCGGTCGAAAACGAAGGGGAACGCGAGGAGGAAGAACAAGAGGAAGCGGGAGACGGAGACGATGCGGCCGTGCCGAAACGACCCGTCGCCTCGCGCAAGAAGGCGACCAAAGGTGAGCCGACGGAAGACGAGGGGCACGCCCAAGGCGGGGCACAGCCGGAGCCGGGTACGACGTAGTCTGCGAGCTCGCTCGGGCTCGCGCCGCCGGCCGTCACCGGCGTTCATTGGCGGGCTGCCCCTCGCTGCCGCTTTTCGGCTGGGGGCGGCCGTCGCGCGCAAGACGGACGGCAAAGGACGAAAGCTGACCACTCCACGCCGCCGCGTTCCCGGATACGATGACAGCGGCAATGCTGCGCGCAACCGTCTCGCTCGTCGTCTGCGCCACGGCGCTCTCAGTCGCTGCGCCCGTGCATGGGTTCTGCCGGACGACGACGACGCCGATTCCCGCAGGGTACGATCCCACGGCGACCGGCTGCATCCCGGAGGGAACGCCGCTCGCTTGGCCCTCGATGCCCGTGACCTACGAGCTCGAGCAGGAGGCCAGCTCGCAGGTAACGTTCGCGGATGCGACCGCGATCTTGGACCGCTCGTTCGCGAAGTGGTCGGCCGTGCAATGCTCGCCGACGGCTCCCACAGACCACCCGGGCATCACCTTCCGAAACACGGGGCCGACCGATTCCGGCTACGCCAACTGCGAGGGGGGACCATGCGGCTTTACCGCCCAAACTGCTCCCCACGTGATCCTTTTCCGAGACCAAGGCTGGCCCTATACGGACCCAAGCAACACGCTGGCGCTGACCACCGTCACGTACGGCGTCGAGACGGGCCACATCTTCGCCGCCGACACTGAGATCAACTCGGCCCCCGGCCATGTACTTTCGACCACCATTCCGCCGCCCAGCGGCGCCTACTCGCTCGAAGCGATCGTGACGCACGAGTCCGGGCACTTCATCGGCCTCGCGCACTCGCAGTTCGATACCGCCGTGATGTACGCATTCTACCAGCCGGATGCGGTCACGCTGACGGCGGACGACGTGGCGGGGGTCTGCGCGGCGTATCCACCGCCAGGACCCTCGAAGGGGTGCTCGTGCCGCATGGCGAAGGGGGAGGGAGCAGCGGGGGCGGCAGCGGGGGCAATCGTTCTTGGAGCGGCGGCCGCTCGACGGAGGCGCCGTCGCGCTCCAAGCCGCGGGCCTCACCGTTCTCTTCGGCTGTGACCCCCGCCCCGACTCGCACGTTGCGATCGCGCCGCGATACGCGCGCGCTCGGCGGAGCCATCGCGCGAGTCCTCGCTCCTGGCGATCTCGTCATCTTGTCGGGAGACCTGGGGGCCGGCAAGACGTTCCTCGTTCGGGCCATGGCGCGCGCCCTGCGCGTGCCACAGCCCATCACTAGCCCAACGTTTTCGCTCGTGCAGGAGTATGCGACTGCGCGCGCGCCGCTCGTTCATGCCGACCTCTATCGATTGCGCGGGGATGGCGCGCGCCTCGGCGTCGAAGTCGCGCGGCTGGGTCTGCGCGAGCGACGCGGGGAAGGGGCGTTCGTCGTCGTCGAGTGGGGCGAAGATGCGCTCGAGGCTCTGGGCGGCCCGCCCGAGCTATGGGTATCGCTCGCCATCGCGGGGGAGCACGAGCGCACCGCGGTGCTCACCGGATCGCGTGCGGGTGATATCGTCTGAATGCCCATGCCGCGTCCACGCCGAACCATGGGCGAGCTGATCGCGATGGGTGTCATCGCAGGCATGATCGCGTTCGGCCTAGCGTATGCCGCTCGCCCCCACGGCGTCGTTCGATCGCCGGTGCGTGCAGGAACGGTGCTCGAAACGCGAACGGCCAGCTTCGAGCTTCACCCCGGCACGGCACGGGTGACCGTTCGCAGCCGGGACGGCGCGGTGTCCCGAGACGTCGAACTGGCGCTGGTCGTCGATGGGGCCGTGCGTTCGGTCGCGATCGCTCGTGACGACTTGCGATCCGTCGCCGGCGCGCTTCGCGCGAGCATCCCTATCCCGGTCGGCGACGCCACGATCGAGGCGACGCTCGAGCTCCGCGTCGATCCGGCGGCCGACGCGATGTGGATCGTGCTCAGCGCACGGCCGAATGTCATCGAAGGGTCCCACACGGTCGCGCTTCGCGCGGAGTTGCCGAGCGAGGGGCAGGTCGTCTTCGTCTCGGGGGTCGGACAGATCGCCGACCGGGCGCTCGTCTCCGGCGGAGCGCTCCTCGTCGACGTGGAACCGCACCCGATTGGGATCGTCTCTTCCGCTGGGCTCATCGCCGTCGAAGCCATGCTCGACGAACCGAACGCCCAGGGAGAACCGACACGCGTGACGGCAACGAGCCCGGTGCGCACGTCCACCGAGGACGGGCGCCTGGCGGACCTTCGGATCGCCGTGGGCGCCTCCAGCACCGCCATCTGGCGCACCCTGTTCGAGAGCGCCGGCCTTGCCACAGCGCCCGTGCGCGGGCACGTGGCGGGGACGAACGAGCGGGCGCTCGTCATCGGCCGAGATGCCCAGGGCGTTCCTCAAGTGCGCGCGCTCGCCGCGGAGGGGGGCGCCTTCCAGATCGACGCACCGACGAACATCGTGCAGTGGTACGCGGCCATCGATCCGGGCCGCGCAAGCAGTCTTGCCTCGTTCGTTCCGGGAACACCGCACGACCTCGTCCTCGATGTCTCCCCCGGTGGAGAGCTCCACGTCTCGATCGTCGATGCGGACGGCGGCAAGCCCCTCACGGCGCGCCTTCTCGTGCGCGGCATCGATGGTACGGTCGACCCGAGCTTCGGCCCCGATTACCGCGCTTCAGGCGCCGGACCCGTCATCGACGCACTGCGGGGCGATGTGTCGACTCCGCTTCCGTCCGGCCGGTACCGCGTCGCCGCGACCAAGGGACTCGAGTGGAGCATCGACGCCAAGATCGTGAACATCGTGCCGGGACGGGTGACCGAGGTGGCTCTCTCTCCGCGCCACGTCATCCCCACGCCCGGGGTGCTCAGCTGCGATTTGCACGTGCACGCGCGCCCGAGCTTCGACTCGCCCGTGACCCCGGAAGACCGGGTGCTCTCGCTCGTGGCGGCCGGGATCGACTTCGCCGTACCGACCGAGCACAACGTCGTCGGCGACTACTCCTCCGCGATCGAGACGCTGGACCTGCGCGGCGACCTAATCAGCGTGCCGGGCGTCGAAGTGACCACCTACGGAAGGGGGTTCGGCCACTTCGGGGTCTTTCCCTATCCGCCGCAGGCGACGGTTCCGCCATTCAAGCACACGACGATGTCCGCGATTTTTCGCGCAGTTCGCGCGAGCGACCCAAACCGCTATTTCCAGCTCAACCATCCTCGGCTCCCGAAGGGGATCGGCTACTTTGCGAACATCGGGTTCGACCCCAAGGCGCCTCGCGCGCACATTCGGAGCCGCATCGATTTTGACGGCATCGAGGTTTACAACGGTTACGAGAGCGAGCAGCCGGAGCGCGTCGACCGCGTGCTCCACGATTACTGGGGGCTGCTCGACTACGGCTGGCGCTACACGGCCACGGGCAGCAGCGATTCCCATCGCATTCAGTTTCGCTGGGCCGGCTACCCCCGCACGATGGTCACTGTGGACCCCCACCCGATGGAGGACGACGAGGGCAAGACGGTGGACCCGCTGGTCGTCGTCGCCAACATCAAGAAAGGGCACGCAACGGTGACCAGCGGGCCAGTCATCGAGTTCGAGCTCGCCGGCGTCGCCCCGGGCGACGAGGCGCTGACCGCCGAAGACCCGCTGCATGGCCACCTGCGGGTTCGCGCGGCGCCGTGGGTGGACGTATCGCGCATCGAGGTCGTCGTCGGCGGGCACGTGGTCCAGACCTTCGACGTGCCGTCGCGCCCGACGCTTCTGGGCCCCGAAGAAGGCTCGCTCGAGGACGCTCGGGCGCGCACCGTCCGTTTCGATCGTGATATCGACGTGATGGTGGGTCCGGCCAACGGCTGGGTGCAGGTCATCGCACGCGGCGAGCGCCGTCTGGACGACGTGCTCCCGTTCATGCCAGTGCCGCCCCTTGCGTTCACGAACCCGGTGTACGTCGTTCGCCGCCCCGAGCCCCCGCCGCCCTTCCCTGGTGTGCCAGTCGAATCTGGCAAACGCGGTCCGCCGTGACCGGCGGGGGAGGGGAGCAACGGATGGGCAGCCAGGCGAGGCCGGGCGGGGGCTTGGTGAGGCGGCGACTGCGACCATTGCGGGGTCCGCTCCGATGCGCGATACGTGGACCATCGTGAGCTCCGCGTTTGGTCGCTACCGGCTGCTCGAGCGGCTCGGCCAGGGAGGGATGGCGGAGGTCTTCAAGGCCAAGAGCTACGGCGTCGAGGGTTTCGAGAAGATCCTGGTCATCAAGCGAATCCTCCCCGAGCTCTCCTGCCGTCAGGACTTCGTCGACATGTTCATCCACGAGGCGAAGCTCGCCGTGCGCTTGTCGCACGCGAACGTCGTGCAGGTCTTCGATCTGGGCAAGGCGCCTGCCGGCGAGCCCAGCGATCCGAAGCGGCCCGACGCGTACTACATCGCCATGGAGTACGTACACGGACTGGACCTCGCGACCGTCCTCGCGCGCTGCCGTCGCCAGCAGATCGCTCTCCCCGCCGAGATGAGCCTGTATGTCGCGTCCGAGATCGCCAAGGGCCTCGACCACGCCCATCGTCGTCGCGACGAGCGGGCGCGCCCGCTCGGCATCGTGCACCGTGACGTCTCGCCGCAGAACGTGCTCTTGTCGTTCGAGGGCGAGGTCAAAGTCACCGACTTCGGCGTTGCCAAAGCTCGCGGCGCGCTCGACAAGGACGCACCCGAAGACACGCGTACAAACCGGTTGCAGGGCAAGTTCGGGTACATGAGTCCCGAGCAGTCTCGCGGCGAGAGCGTCGACGCACGAAGCGATCTCTTCTCGCTCGGGATCATCGTGTACGAGTGCGTGGCGGGCGTGAACCCGTTCAGCGCGCCGACCACGTTCGAGACTCTGCGGCGGGTACAGGCCTGCGAGTACCCGCCGCTCTCGATCTTGCGGCCCGACGCGCCGCCGGAGCTCGCGGCCATCCTCAAGACGCTGATGGCCAAGGACCCCTCGGACCGCTACCCCGACGCCGGCCGCACCTACGAAGCGCTCCTGGCGTTTCTCTACGCGCAGGGAAGGCGGTACGGCCCGCACGACCTGGCCGAGTTCCTGTCGCGTTTTCGCGAGCCCGCCGAGAGTATCGGCCCGAGCGCGACGCCCGAGCGGATGCTCGAGACGGAGGGAGGGAATCAGCAAACCGAGCGCACGCCCGTCGAGGGGCCGACCGGGCGGCCGTCGTCCAGCGTCCGTGTGGCAACGGAGCGCGGGTCCATCGCGATCGATCGCGCTGCCGAGATGGGCGAACGGCGGGAAGTCACGGCGCTGGTGGTCGAGCTTCCGCGGCAGATTTCAACCGACGTCGTCGACAAGGCGGCGACGATCGTCGGGCGTTGGGGAGGGCGGGTGCTGCGTCGTGAAGTCGGACACATCGCTGCCCTTTTCGGTCTTGGCGACCCGGACGGACGGGACACGGAAATGGCCACGCGCTGCGCTCTCGTCGCCCTTCGCAGCCTCGAACCATCGCATCCGCCCGGCGTCGGACTTCACGTCGGACGCATTCACGTCTCGAGCGCAGGCGACCCCACCGATGACGACCGACTCGGTTCGCTGATTGACACGGCTCGCCACCTGGCCCGCCTGCGCGAGGGCCAGGCGGCGATCAGCACGCAGGCGATGCGACAGGTAAAGGCGCTGTTCGAGTTCGAGCCGCTGAGCGGAAGTGACCGACCTGCGTCGAACGTTCCGGCCTTGCGCGTGAGCGAGGTGCGCAACCCGGGCGAATCGCTCGGCCGCTTCGTCGGGCGAAAGGACGAGCTGCGTCGAATCGGCGTGGTGCTTGCTTTGGCGGCGAAGCGCAGAGCGCGCGTGCTCACGATTCGCGGCGACCACGGCATGGGCAAAACGCGCCTGCTCTTCGAGGTCGAGCGGCGCCTTCGGCGAGGGGGCTTCAACGTCGGCTTTCATATCGCGACCTGTCCTCCTCGGGGCAGCGGCTTTCCTCTTTCGGGCGTGGTCTGCATGCTTCAGGTCTTGTGTGGGACGACCGAAGGAGATGCCCCGGATCGCATCCTCGCTCTGGAGCCGCGGCTCCGTGCGCTGGGACTGCAAGTGGACGAGGTCCAGGCGGTGCTGATGGCGCTTGGTGCGGGACTCACCACGGTCGTCGGCGAGGCGAGTGCCCATCTCGGCAACGCGTTGACCCGCATGGTGCAGAGCCTGTGCGGCGACCGCCCGCACACCTTCGCCTGGGACGTGGCCCACGCCATGGACGACGACAGCTACGCCCTTCTCGCGGAAGTCTTGCGACGCTGCGGGCAGACGCGCGTGGTCTTTGCGTTCGCCGCTCGCCATGGGTTCTCGCACGCTCTCGAGACAACCGAGGGGCACGTGGGCATCGACCTCGGTGATCTCGAGGGACCCGAGGTCGAGCGGCTGGTGGCCCTGCGGCTTGCCGTCGACACAGTTCCTGAAGAGCTGATCCGTTTCGTTCTCGCGCGTGCAGGCGGGCATCCGCTGTTCGTCGGGGAGTTGGTCAAGGCGCTCGTGGACGGGGGGGCCATCTCCGTCGCTGAGCGTCGGGTCGTATCGACGAAGCTCGTCGAGCAGGATCTCGCGCTCCCCAAGACGCTGCGCGGGCTCGTGGCGTCGCGCGTCGCCCGTCTATCGGCCGAAGAGAAGGCGACACTCCAAGCGGCCGCCGTTCTTGGCGATCCCATCGACCTCTTGGTGCTGTCCAGTATGACCGGCCAGGGCATGCCAGCGCTCGAGCGCTCTATCGCGGCGATCGCGGCCCGTGACTTCGTGGTCCATGCCGGTCCCGCGGAGCTGCGTTTCACGTCGCCGCTGGTGCGCGAAGTCGTAGCGGACGCCCTCACGCCCGAAGCAGCGCGGGAGATGCACGCAGCGGCAGGGCGCGCCCTCGAAGGAACGCTGGGCGACCGCGCGTGGGAGCACCCCGCGCGCATCGCGGCCCACCTCTACGAAGCGGGCGACCGGGAGCGCGCGGCGGGCTACTTCGCCAAGAGCGCCGAGCGACGTCTCGCGATGCGCCAGCTCGAGGCCGCCGCCCGCGATGGCGCCCGCGCGATCACGCTCGCCGACCCCGCGACACGCGCCCCCGAGGAGCTCGTGAAGTGGCTGGAAAGACTCGCATCGGCCGTGCACCTCGTGCGCGTGTCCCCCGGCGCAAAAGAGCTCTGCGACCGCGTCGTCGATCAGGCGGATCGCGCCGGAGCCCGCGACTCGCGGGTGCGGGCGCGGGTTGCCGCCGGGTACGTGCTCTCCGCCGTGAATCAGATCGACAACGGCCGATTGCGGCTGGAGGAGGCCGCGGCGATCGCCGGCGCCGAACCGGAGCACCGGAAGCTGGTCCTGCTCGCCGATGTGGATCTCGCGACCCGCCAGGGGGACTTCAAGCGCGCACTCGCGTTGCTCGGCGAGGTTCGTGCGATCGCGCGTGCGTCCAGCGACGATCAGGAAGAGCACCGCGTTGAGCTGCACTTGGCCCAGGCGCACGGTGCCATTGGGGATCGGGCGGAGGCGCTGGCCAACCTTCAGCGTACCGAACGCCTACTTCCCCTCGACCAAGCGGCGATGCTCGAGCGGGCCAGAGTGCGCGCGCTGGTCGACTACTTTACGCGCGAATTCCGCTCCGCCGCCCAGCGAAGCGAGGAAACGATCGACCTTGCGCGCGAGATGGGCCTCGCCCACGAGGTAATGCTCAACCTGCACAACCTCGGACACGTCCTCGTGCACCTGGACGATCTGCCGCGGGCGTATGGCGCAATACAGCAGTCGCTCGCGCTCTGCTGTGAGTCAGGTGACGAAAGGTTCGCCAATTTCAATCGAATGCTCCTCGCGTTCCTCGACGGAATCAACGGGACAGTGGACGGCGAAAGGCTACTGCGCCAGGGGATCGCATACGCCAAAAGCAAACAGTTCACATGGGACGTCGTCTCCGGGCACGGACTCCTCGCAAAGCTCCAACACCGGCTCGGGCGCAAAGGTGCTGCGCGAGAGGAATATGAGAAGACCCGCGACCTCGCGGTGGCGGCCGGCCACCGCCTGGTCGCGGACGACTGCCAAAGCGCGCTCGAAGAGCTAAACGGGGGCGAGTCGACCCTCCCGAGGGCGAACAGTGACTCAGCCTCGTGACATGGCGGCCCCAAGCTCCGCTACGAGCTCGTCGTGGATGCGGCCGTTGGTGGCAACCACCTCGCCATTCGTGAGGTCGGCAGGGCGTCCCGCGTAGTCTGTAATTCGCCCCCTTGCGGCGAGCGCGATCGCGCTTCCGGCCGCAACGTCCCACGGGCCGAGCTTCTTCTCCCAGTACCCGTCGTACGTGCCGTCGGCCACGAGACACAGGTCGATTGCGGCGGAGCCGCATCGGCGAACCGCTTGGCATTTTCTCTTGATGGCCGCGAACGTTTCGAAGTTGTTGTCGTCGCTGGTGCGACGATCGTACGGAAACCCGGTCGCCAGGAGCGCGTCGTCCAGGTGAGCCACTTCGCTGACTTCGCAGCGAACGCCGTTTCGGTACGCGTTGTCGCCCGCCAACCCGGTCCACTCGACGTGAAGCGATGGCGCGACGACGACGCCGAGGACAGGGTTGCCCCCGGCGAGCAACCCCACCGAGACGCACCAGAAGGGATGCCCATGGACGAAGTTCGTGGTCCCGTCGAGGGGATCGACGTACCAAGTTGCGGCCTCCGCTCCGGGCGCGGGTTCACCGCCCGCCTCTTCGCCGACCACAGGAAACGGCGTCGTCCGCAAGAGCGCCTCGCGAAGCAACGTCTCGCTCTCGCGGTCGAAACGGGTCACCAAGTCCACACGAGCGCGCTTGTGATCGGTCGCCGGGTGTGTGCGCCACCCCTCCGCGACGAAAGAGGCGGCTGCGCGTGTGGCGGCGAGAGCCGACTGAAGCAGGTTGGGCAAGTCGGGCGGGAGATGGGTCATGCCGGGATAGCCGGCCATTTACTCGCTCGGCGCACAGTCGGCCTGGAGATTCATCTTCGTGAGCGTCGGCGACTGCGTCCCGTCGCTGCTCGCTCGCAGGATCGCGTGAATTCGCAAGAATGCGTCGTTCGCCGGAATGCCGTTGGCCTTCGCGTATTTGCCGAGGTCGAATGCCCCCACCTGGGTGTCCGGGGGGCCCAAATGCGCCGTGATGAAGGGTGGCGTCAGGTCCGCCGCCTGGTCGATGCCCCCGTCGCCACCGCCCGGGCTCGGCGCAAACGCGGCGAGGAAGTCGATCCCCGAATTCGACGGGGTCGCGCTCGTCCAGTTGAACACGCCCCATTCCGGAGCAAAGCCGGCTGGGCAGGTCATCCCGTAATCCTCGTACACGTCGACATTGCTGGGCGGCGGCCGGGCCGGAACAACGATGACGACCGGCGTGCTGCTGAGCGGTGTCAACGTGTTCTGCCCGAAGATGTTGATCTTGAAATAGAAGACCTGGTCCACGTTCGACTGCACGACGGCCGCCGGCGAGGTCGGAAGCGCGAACTGGATCTGAAAATTCGGCGCGGAGCCAGGCGCACAAGAAGCGTAGTGGTTGCCGGTCGGGCCGGTGCACCCTGCCACCGGCTGCGCGGTGATGCTAGTCACGAACGTCGCGTCGTCGACGTTGTATGGGGTGAGCAGTGTCGAGCCGCCGGGCGGCCCGTCGTAATCCGTCGCGTCGTCGAAGTCGAACGGAACCGCCGTGATCGGCTGCGCCTGATTGTTCGTGAGCTCTGCGATGGCGTTCGTCACGACGCTGCCCAAATTGGCCGCCGTGGGGCAGCGCGGATCGGAGCCCGACGCCGGGCCCGGCGTTCCGTCCTGCTTGACGCTGATCACGATGGGCTGGCCGCTCGCGACCGCTCCCGTGTCTTGGGCGAGCCCCTCGAGCGACCAGCGCGTGAACTGGTTCTCCCACGCTGTCACCGACTGACCGCAGGTGCTTCCACTCATGTCGATACCGCCGACTTTGGCGTTGAGCCCCGGCGTCGCAAGCGCGTTCAGCATCTGCTGGTACCCTGGGGTCGACGCTTCGGCCGAATGGGCCGTGGGAGAGCCGGGGCCGGACTCCATGGGGTCGGTCCGATCGGGCCACATGTTGAGCTGATAACCGGCGTAGTAGAGCGGGTTCACGTCCGTGGGAAATTGAGACTGCTTCGGATTCGCGTCGAGAACGAGGCGATAGCTACCCGGCGGCAAGGTACCCGCCACGGCCGAGTTGTACTGCGCGATTTCTTCCCCCGGAACGCCGATCCCGCCGGCGCTGAGCCACGCAAAATTGTCGTCGCTGCAGGCCATGATCAGGCCGGAGTTTTTGTCGACGACGTATAGAATCGTGTCGTACGCGCTTCCCACCGTGTCGAACCAGAAGCGCTGGGACGCCGCCCCCGCCGGAACCGTGAAGTCGAACTCGGCGTCTGGACCCGTTCCGAGGTCCTGCCCGTTCCACGTGCACTTCATCGCCGCGCTCGGGTCGTACGCCGTCGTCTTCGTGATGCTGTAGTTGGACGCGTTGTTATACGCCGAACCCATCCATGTTTGCGGCTGTCCGACTGCTGCGGCGGGGATGGTGATCACTTGCTGCGGCGCAGCCGCGGTACCTCCGAGACTGGGCGACTGGACGTCCCACCAGTACCACGAGTTCTCGGTCGTATAATCCGCCCAGCTGACGGTGGGAAAGTACCGCGGCATGAACTGGTAGTACGGAAACGACCCCGCCGGACCGTTCATCATCGGAGAGTCCTGCATCAGAAGGACGACGTGAAAGGCGTTCGATCGAAAGCAGGGCGCGCCAATCGTCCCGGCGGGGCATGACTGGTGCTGGTAAAAGTTCCCGTACCACCCCGCTTGGGCGGATCGTCCCCAGTACTTGTCGACCGCATACCAGTAATCGTTGGTGCCGACTGTTCCTGGGTACCATACTGGAAACGCAGCCCACGCCCCGAGATCCTGATTGAGCGCCATGTCGAGCAGCGCGACGCCAGAGGATTGCGCGACGACGTAAGGCTTGTTGGGAAAATCGCCGGACGAGACGTTGTTGAACGCGCTGGTCACCGATGATGTGTTCGTGGTCAGCCCGAGCAAGTTGACGTAAACGGAATTGGCGGACGACTGATCGGCGTATGGCCACGAATTGTAGTTCGTGAATCGGCCGAGTCCGAACGCAGTATTTGGAATGCTCGACTCGATTGAGCTGACCACTGCGGGCATCTGGGACTTGAGCTGCGAAAACGACGAGTACATCTGTTGCGTCGAATTGAAGAGAAAGTAGACGTCGACGGGACTCAGCGTGGTCGTCGCGTTCACGGGGTCGATGGCGACCTGACCGGGCGTCAGGACGTGGTAGATGCCCGCCTCGACCTGGATGCCCGCATCCCTGGCGATGGCCAGGCCGGTGCTGCCCGTGCCCCCTTGCGCGAGCGGAACGGTGACACCGCCATCAGGAAGAACGTCGCCGGGGAACGACTGGCAAAACGGATCGCAGGGATTGCCCGCGCACCCCGCGTCGGCCGCGAGGTTGAGTGGAGGCGAGAGTGTGTGAAGCTCCGTGGTCGCCGATTTGCCAGTCACGTCTTGCAGCTGCGCGCAGGCCGACCACGCGCCCGATTCGCAGCGACGATAGCCGAACTCGCAATTCGGACGTCCAGCTGCCGTCGTGCCGTGAACTTCGCCGCACGGCGCAAGCTGCCCTTCGGCGCCGCACGAGCATCCAGTCTGCGGCGTGCTGCACGACACGGCGGGGGCAGGGCCAGGCACCGCGTAGCTCCCGCCGGAGCTTCCAGGCCCGTCCAGGCTCGACGGTTCGGCCGACGAGCACCCCACGATCCCCGCGAGGATCGCGCATCCCGCTGCCAGTGCAAAGAGAGCGAGTCGCCTCACTTGAAGGTCCCCTGTGTCTTCGTGGCGGAGAACAGGATGCCGATGGTCCAGCCCGGAGGCGCAGTCGACGTCGTGGCGCCGAAGACCTGCGCGACCGTCGTCCGCGCGCCGTTGGCAACCAGCGGCGTGCTCCCCGAGGTAGCGGGGATGATCGCAGAGAGGCTGCCGCTCGTCAGTGTCTGGCACAACGGGTCTCCGGCCGTGGCGGTGGCAGATACTTGGGTGATTTCAATCCAGACTGCTGCTTGGCTGGAGTCGACGATGCGAATCCATCCACCGCTGGGCTGCGCGCTCGGGGGCGTCGCGGTCAGCACGGGGTACTGACCGCTTGCAATTGCGAGGGACGCAGGCGCGGTCGCGTATTGGTAGGGAAAGTATTGTTGTTGAACGCCGTTGGTCTCCGTGCCGGAGATCTGGAGCCAATAGTGACCCGCGGCGTCGACGTAGTCCGCGAGTGTGAGCGGATGTTGCCCGGACAAAAGCGGATTGAGCAGGCCCGCGGCGCTCGCGGACACGACGCTGGTATCCAGCGTCGCTCCCATCATCCACCAGGCCATTTGCTGGTAGCAGACCGTCGAGTCTCCCCCTCCCCGCATTCCACTGTCGGGTCGCACCGGTTGGTAGCCCGCGTCGGCGGGATAGGGCGGTACCTCCGCCACGTCGAACCCTTGAAAGGGTATCTTCGGCGGCGACGCGTCTGACGCCGTGCCCGTCTCGTCCCGAGGCTCCGTGGCGTCCGAAGCCGCGCTCGCCTCGGCGTCGGCCGGCGATGACGAGGAGTCCACTTGCGCATTCCCGCCCCCGTCCGGGTGGTTTCCAATCGTACCGCCGACGTAGCTGTCTCCGGGGGGCGGGACATCACGCGGAGTGCATGCGCCGATGGAGGAGGATAGGGCCAAAAGGGCGACAAATGTCCGGGCGTGCGTCCTGCCGATCATTCAAGGCGGTCGATTAAGCAGTATTCGCGCCGGAGCGTGCGATCCGTCGATTCGAAGGTATCGATTCGAATGCAGGGTGGCGCTGGAGAGCGCGCAGTTCTTTTGTATCTCGCGATGGCCAAGGAATCAGGCACGGGGAGGAGTGCGACTTGCGGGGATAAGGAAGGCGATCGGGGTCAACGTGGTGCCGAGCCGTCAGCGCAATGACGGTCCTACCTCGCAGAAATTACGGACCCTCGCACGCTTCCGCGGGTGCGTCTTCCGAGATTCGCGCCCAGCCGCTAAGGTTCCTGCCGCCTCAGCGCCGCGAGCAGCTTCTCGTGAATCCCGCCGAACGCTCCGTTCGACAGAAGTGCGACCGTGTCTCCCGCCTGCGACTCGCGGGCGATTCGTGTGACGATGGCGTCCACCCCCGACATCGCGCTGGCCGGGGGTCCGATGTCATGCGCCAGCCGCTCGACGTCGAGCCGTTCTCCGGCAGGTATGTTCGTACGCCCGAGCGGCGCTAGCAGGACGTGGTCCGCTGCGTCGAACGCGCGCGCGTACGCGTCCTGGTGGACTGCGCGGCACGCCGTCGCGCTGCGTGGCTCGAACGCCACCCACAGAGCGCCGTTCGGATGGCGCGCACGCAGGGCTCGCAGCGTTTCGTCGACCGCGGTGGGGTGATGCGCGAAGTCGTCATAGACGCGAACGCCACGCGGCTCGCCCAGAAGATCTTGGCGGCGCCGCACCCCTTCGAAGCCCGCCATGTGCGTGCGCGCCTCGTTGACGCGCAGGCCGAAGCCTTCCGCACATGCCGCTATCGCAGCGACCGCGTTTCGTACGTTGTGGCGCCCAGGCACGCGCAGCGAGAACCGGCCGCATGAGACGCCGCCGGCGAACAGATCGAACGTCTGCGCCCCGTCCGGCGTAAACGCTGCCGGCGATCCAAGCCAAGTGGCCGTCACGCTGCCGGTATCCTCGTGCTCGAGCGCAAACCAAGCGATCCGCGCCCGAGTCTCCTCCGAGACGACCTCTCGAACGTGCGCGTCGTGTGCGGCGCACACCACGAGGCCGCCAGCGGGGACAGCGCGGAGAAACGCGCGGAACGCCGCATCGTACGCCGAGGCGTCGGGATAGATGTCGACGTGATCGTGTTCGATGCTCGTCAGGATCGCGATGTCGTCCGGACCGACGCCGACGTAGTCCAGGAACTTGGGATGCTTTTGCCAGTAGACCGCATCGTACTCGTCGCCCTCGACGACGAACGGGGATCGCCCACGGCCAGGCTTGATTCTCGTCGAGCCGATGCTGGCTCCCGCCGAGAGTCCTTTCGGCGCCCCGCCGATGAACCATCCCGGCTCGAAGCTGGCTCGAGAGAGCAGCCACGCGCACATGGCGCTCGTCGTCGTCTTGCCGTGCGTTCCGGCCACGATGAGCGGGCGGCGCTTGGTCAAGAAACGCCGTCGCAAGGCGTCGGACATCGAGATTCGCTCGATGCCCAGCCCCTGCGCCGCTTCGTCCTCCACGTTTCCGCGCCGGATGGCGTTGCCGACGACCACGAGGTCGGGTCTTGGCTCGAGGTGGGCGGGGTCGAACCCGACCATGCAGCGAACGCCGGCCGCGCGCAGCGCCGGGCCCGTCGGCGGATCGAAGGCCACGTCCGACCCGCCGACCTCGTCGCCCGCCTCTTTGAAGAGCAACGCGAGTGCCCCCATGCCCGTTCCGCTCACGCCGACCAAATGCACGCGCATCGGGCGTTCAACCCCTCGCGAACACGAACTCGTCGCCGCTAACGTCGACTTTGACGATGCTGCCCGGAGGATAGCCGCCGCGGAGGATCTCTTCGGCGAGCGGGTCTTGCAGCCTCTTCAAGATGGCACGCTTCAATGGGCGGGCGCCGAACGCCGGCTCGTAGCCGAGATCGACGAGCCTGTTCTTTGCCTCGTCGGTGAGCCTCATCTTGAGCTCTCGGTCGGTCAGCATCTTTTCGAGGCGCCGCAGCTGAATGTCGACGATGCCGCGCAGGTCGACTTTCGACAGCGGGCGAAACAGGATCACGTCGTCGATGCGGTTGAGAAACTCGGGACGCAAGAGCGCCCGCAGCTCTTCTTGCAGCACGTCGCGCAGCGCGTCGAGCCCCTCGGGTGTCTCGAAGAGCTTCGAATCGGTCTCCAGCAGTCGCTTGCTGCCGACGTTGCTGGTCATGATCACGACCGTGTTCGAAAAGTTCGCCGTGCGACCACGCCCGTCGGTTAGCCGGCCGTCGTCGAGCACTTGGAGCAGCAAGTTGAATACGTCGGCGTGCGCCTTCTCGACTTCGTCGAACAGAAGCACGCTGTACGGCCTCCGCCGCACGGCCTCGGTGAGGTAGCCACCCTCTTCGCTGTCGACGTATCCGGGCGGCGAGCCGACGAGGCGCTGCGCCATGTGCTTCTCCATGAACTCGCTCATATCGAGGCGAGTCAGTGACTGCTCGTCGTCGAAGAGAAACTCGGCGAGCGCCTTCGCAAGCTCGGTCTTGCCCACGCCGCTCGGACCGAGAAACAGAAAGGAGCCGATTGGTTTTCCGGGATCGCGCAGGCCGATGCGCCCGCGCCGCACGGCCCGGGACACGGCTCGCACCGCTTCCTCCTGGCCGACGACGCGCTCGGCGAGGCGCGCCTCCATCTTCAGCAACTTGTCGCTCTCCGCCTCCAGCATCTTGCTGACCGGTATGCCCGTCCAGTCGCCGAGGACGAGCGCCACGTCCTCTTCGGTGACCACGTTCGACGCGCCGCTGGCCATCTCCCGCCCGACCGCGGCTTCTGCCGCGTCGAGGCGGCGCTTCACGTCGACGAGCTGCACGTGCTCGAGCTCACCGAGCCGCGCGAAGTCGTGCTTCTCCCGCGCCTGTACGATCTCGCTGCCCAGGCGCTCTTCCTCGGCCCGCAGAGCCGCGAGGGCCGCCATGGCGCCGCGCCGCGAGTCGAGCCTCGCGCGCATCTCGCTCACCGTCGGCTCGAGCTCCCGAATCTCCTTTTCGATCCGCTCGCGCGTCTTGACGCTCATCGAATCGGAGTCGCCGGCGAGCGACGCGACCTGCGCCTTCAGAGACGCAAGGCGCCGTATGGCGCCGTCTACCTTCTCTGGAACGCCGTCGATCTCGACGCGCTTGCGCGCCGCTGTCTCGTCGAGCAAGTCGATGGCGGCGTCGGGCAGCGCGCGGTCTTGCAGGTAGCGTTTGGCCAGGCGGACCGCCGCTACGATCGCTCCCTCCCCAATCTGCACCTTGTGATGCGCTTCGTACTTCGAGGCGATGCCGCGCAGAACCTCGATGGCTTGATCGACGGTGGGCGGCTCGATCGTCAGCACGCTGAAGCGCCGCAGCAGCCCCGGGTCGCGCTCGTGCATCTTGCGGGCGCCTTCGACCGTCGTCGACGCCACCAGGCGAACCTCGCCACGCGCGAGCAGTGGTTTGAGGAGGTCGCCGACACCGCTCCCGGCTGCCCCTTGACCGAGGAGCGAATCGATCCCGCTCACATAGAGGAGCGTGTCCCTCGCGGCGGTCTTGACCGCACCGAGCACCTGGCGCAGGCGCTCTTCGATCTCGCCGCGGAGCTTTGCGCCAGCGACGAGCAGCCCGGTCTCGAGCTCGAGAATGCTGAGCTTGGCCAAGCTCTCCGGTACGTCGCCTGCGGCGATACGCATCGCGAGCGCGCCCACGATCGCGGTCTTCCCCACCCCCGCTTCACCGACCAGAAGGGGATGGTTCTTCTGTCTGCGCTCGAGAATCTGGAGGAGGCGACGCACCTCGACGTCGCGGCCGATCACCGGGTCGAAGCCGCCGCGGCGCGCGCGCTCGACCAGGTCGTGCGTGAAGCGCGAAAGGACGTCGGGGCTCGGCCCGCTCGCGGCCGGTCCGATTTCGCGTGGGACGCTCTTCAAGGCCGCCATGTGGGGGCGGAAGCTGCCGGGCCCGAGGCCGAATGCCTGTAGCGCGACCGCGGCCGCACCGCGGATCTCTTGTGACAACGCGTTGAGTAGGTGTTCCACGTCCACCGTGCCATTTCCGGCCTCCTTTTCCGCGCGCGCGAGGAGCTGCAGCATCGCGCTCGACAAATAGGCGAGCCCGGAAGTGGTCTTGTTGATTCGTGCCAGCGCCGACTCTGCCTCGACCGACAGGTCCGCAGGGTCGGCTCCTGCGCGGCGGAACACCTCCTGGATCCCTCGATCGCGGTCGATCGCGCGCGAGAGCAAGTGGATGGGCTCGACCTGTGCGTGCTTGCGCTCGTCGGCCAGGCTCTGCGCTCCGGCGACGAGGGCCTTCGCGTCAGGCGAGTAACGGTCGAGGTGGATGGTTTGCTCGGCTGCCATCGCGGTGCGAAGGTAGCACGTGAGCCCGAACGCCAAGTCCGAGGTCCGAATCTATACGACCCGTGTTTGCCCGTACTGCGTGGCCGCCAAGCGCTTGCTGAGCGCGCGGGGCGTCGCATACCAGGAAATCGACGTCACGGGCGACGACGCCCGGCGCGCCTGGCTCGTACAGCAAACCGGGAGGCGGACCGTTCCGCAGATCTTCATCGGCGACGAGGCGATCGGCGGCTTCGACGAGCTCGCGTCGCTCGATCAATCGGGGCGTCTGAAAACCATGCTCGGCTGAGTGCCGGCCGCAACCGGGCGGAGGGGAGGCCGCACGCCGCACGCCGCACCCCGCACGCCGCACGCCGCACGCCGCACGCCGCACGCCGCACGCCGCACGCCGCACGCCGCACGCCGCACGCCGCACGCCGCAACAGGGGTGGGACACGGCCCCGAAACGACCCGGCAATCGCGTCGCTGTCGACTCTCCGAAAACCTACTAGGCACCATGACCAGGTGGACCGAATTCGACTGGGGCGGGGCGGAGTCGGGCGGTACGGGCGACTTTCCCCCTGGCTTCGCCGAAGCCTTTTCATCGTCGATGCCGGCGCGCTATCGGGTGCTCTTCGACCCGAGGACGACCACCAAGCACGCCGCGGTATGTTACCGCCGGGGCCAGCGCCCGGCGCACGTGGAGGTGTGGCGGACGCTGGCCGACGGGAGCGCGGCCTTGTGTGTCGTCGCCGACGACCGCCCGGGGCTGCTGTCGGCCGTCGCCGCCGCGCTGGTCTCGCACAGCCTCGACGTCATCACCGCGCTTGTCTTTTCACGCCCGGTGAGCACCGGCGGTCAGGAGGCCGTCGATCTCGTGTGGGTCCGGCGGGCCAACTCCGGCGACCGGGCGTCGATCGACGAAGACGAAGCGACTTCGGTCGGTGAAGTCTTGTGCGCTATCCTCTCCGGCAGCATCTCGGTCGAACAGATCGCGTCACGCACGGCAGTCCTCGCCGCTTCGGGCGATCCACACGTGGTCGTTCGCTGCGACGACGTCGACGAAGAGGGCCTGGCCGCTTTGGTCGTCGAAGCTCCGGATCGCCCCGGGATGCTCTTGACGATCGCGCTGGAGGTCTTCCAGCAAGGTGCGCAGATCGTCCGATCGCTGGTGCGCACGGCGGGCGGGCGCGCGTTCAATCACTTCGAGCTCGCCGAATTCAGTGGCGCCCCGCTCTCGGCCGATCGCCGCGATCAGATCCGGGCCGCGGTCCACGCCGCGCTGTCGCTGGAGAAGGGCGTCGCTTGATTGACGTGGCCCGGCGTATGGATTGACGGGGCCCGGGGTCTGGAAGTCCCGGGGGGTCTGGAAGTCCGGCCGGCCGGCCAAGTTTGACACACCGACCGCTTTCCCCTACGTGCCCGAGTGGCGCATGGCATCGGCGAAGTCACTCATCCGCAGCGAATCCGGAAAAATCCGGCGCGTCATCGTCGTCGGCGGCGGCTTGGCAGGGCTCATGGGCGTCATCAAGCTGTGCGAAGAGGGGGTGCCCGTCGACCTCTTCTCGCTCGTGCCGGTCAAGCGCTCGCATTCGGTCTGTGCGCAAGGGGGCATCAACGCCAGCGTCAACACGAAGGGCGAAGGTGACTCGCCGCAGGTCCATCTCGAAGAGACCGTGTACGGCGGCGACTTTCTTGCCCAGCAGCCCCCCGTGAAAGGCATGTGCGACTCAGCACCGAGCATCGTGTTCATGCTCGACCGCATGGGGGTGCCGTTCAACCGCACGCCCGAGGGCCTGCTCGACTTCCGTCGCTTCGGGGGAACCCTCTTTCACCGCACCGCCTTCGCCGGCGCGACGACCGGGCAGCAGCTCCTCTACGCTCTCGACGAGCAGGTGCGCCGCTGGGAGACGGTCGACGTCGAAGACGACAAGGGCGAGCGCGTTCCGGGCGAGAAGATGGTCCGAAAGCTCGAGTGGTGGGACTTCCTCGCGCTCGTTCTCGACGACGAGGGGACGTGCCGCGGGATCGTCGCACAGGATCTCAAAACGACGGCGATCCGCGCCTTCCCGGGCGACGCCGTGTGCCTTGCCACGGGCGGATGTGGCCTAGTCTTCGGGCGATCGACCAACAGCATCATCAACACGGGGACGGCCGCGAGCGAGGCGTATCAGCAAGGGGCCTGCTATGCGAACGGCGAGTTCATCCAGGTGCACCCGACGGCTATCCCCGGCGCCGACAAGCTGCGACTTGTCTCCGAGAGCGTGCGCGGCGAGGGCGGGCGGGTTTGGGTCCCTAGGGACCCGACCGAGCGACGTGCGGGACGCGACGTCCCCGACAGCGGGCGTGACTACTTTCTCGAGGACAAATACCCAGGCTACGGCAACCTCGTTCCGCGCGATATCGCCAGCCGCGAGCTTTTCAAGAAGTGCTTCCACGAAAAGCGCGGCATCTACGACCCCAAGAGCGCAAGAAACGAGAACGAGGTTTATCTCGACGTCACGCATCTGCCGCGGGAGGTCTTGACCAAGAAGCTCGCCGGCGTGCTCGAGATTTACGAGAAGTTCGTGGGGGAAGACCCTTATACGAACCCCATGCGCGTCTTCCCTGCGGTTCACTACACGATGGGGGGGCTTTGGGTTGACTTCGAGCGTGCGTCCAACGGCGGGATCGCGATTGGCTCGCCCCGCAACCAGGCTACGAGCATCCCGGGCCTCTATGCGGCGGGCGAAGTCGAGTACCAGTACCACGGTGCGAACCGCCTCGGAGCGAACTCGCTGTTGTCGTGCCTCTGGGCCGGGATGATCGTAGGTCCGGCGATTGCCGCGTACCGCAAGAACCTGGCGAGGAGCGCGTGGGATTTGCCGTCCTCGCTATTCGACAAGGCGGAGAAGCGCGAAGACAAGAAATTTCAGGCCATCATCGCGCTCGACGGCGACGAGAACGCCTATGAGCTGCACGAGGCGCTCGCGCAGACGATGCTCGTCGACTGCACCATCGAGCGGCACAACGGAGTGCTCGACCGAGTGCTCGCGAAGGTCGAGGAGATCGACGACCGCGCGCGCCGCGTGGGCGTGACCGATCCCACGAGAGGCCGCATGAACCAAGGCGCGCAGTTCGTGCGGCATCTCAAGAACATGATCGTCCTCGCGCGCGTCATCGCACAGGGGGCGCGCAATCGTGACGAATCACGAGGCGCGCATTTCAAGCCGGAGTTCGATCAGCGCGACGACGCAAAGTGGCTGCGGTCGACGCTCGCCTTCCACCACGGCGCCACGAACGGTAGCCCCGACGCCGTTCGCTTCGTGCGCGAGTTCGACTACGCCCTCCTTGGCCGGCCGGTGCACGCGACCGACGCGGTGGATGTGAGCCTCGTGCGCCCGCGCCCGCGCAAGTACGAGGCGGCGGGGGCGGCAAGCGCCGGACCCCAAGCCTCCCAGAGGCCCGCCGCGGACGGACCCCGCCCGTCGGCGGTCCCGAGCCCGAAGCGCTAAGCCGAAAGCCGGCGACCCATGCCCGATGCGCGCACAGTGAGCCTTCGAGTCAAACGTCAAGACGGTCCCGGGCAGGGGAGCTACTGGCAGGAGTTCCGGCTTGCATGGCGACCTCACATGAACGTCATCAGCGCGCTCATGGAAATACAGCGCAGGCCCATCACGTCGTCCGGTGAAAAAGTGTCGCCGGTGGTCTGGGAGTGCGCGTGTCTCGAAGAGGTGTGCGGCTCGTGCACGATGCTCGTCGACGGGCGAGTGCGCCAGTCGTGTAGCGCCATGATCGACCGTATCGCGCCTGACGGGCAGACGATCACGCTCGAACCGATGACGAAGTTCCCTGTCGTCCGCGACCTCGTCGTCGACCGCTCGAGGATGCTCGAAGACCTCAAGCGCGTTAAGGCCTGGATCCAACTCGACGGTTCGCACGAGCTCGGCCCCGGCCCGCGCCAGTCGCAGTCGGACCAGGACGTCGCTTACTCGCTCTCGCGCTGCATGACCTGCGGCTGCTGTCTCGAAGCGTGCCCTGAGGTCAACCCAGGCAGCGACTTCATCGGCCCCGCGGCGATTAGCCTCGTCCGCCTCTACAACCTGCATCCGAGCGGGAAGATGCACAGCGACGAGCGGCTCGACGCCGTCATGGGCGCGGGGGGTGTCGAGGGGTGCGGCAAAGCACAGAACTGTGTCGAGGTTTGCCCGAAAGGGATCCCGCTCGTCGACTCGATTGCCGCGGTCGGCCGCGCGGCGACCAAGCGTATGCTGCTCGGCTGGTTGCTCAAGTAAGGCTCGCGGCGCTGGGCGGGCGTGGGACGCAGGCGACGTTGGCCGGGGCACGAATTTGGCCCGTCGGTGAGGAATCGGGTACTCGCTCGAACACGGAGGCGAACATGCTCCAGTCCTCGACCGCTACATCGTCGATTCCCGGGCGCAATTTGATCGACCGCGTGGGCGATGTTCTTGCCGCCCTCGAGTGCACTCGTGTGTGGGTCCGCGGGGCAGGCCGGCACGTCTTGCTCGGTCTGGAAGCCGAAGAGCCATTCGCGCGACTGACAGCGCTCGGCGCCGGGGCCTACGGTTTGGCGTTCCACGGCGGCGTCGCCAGAACGTGGGAGCTCTTGCTCGTCGATGACCTTGCGGCCGTTGTCGAGCATGCGCTCATCGGCGCGAACGCCTTGCGGTGCGGCCTCGACTCCTGATGACGTGGGCATCACGGCGTTCGGTGGGGATGACCGCGGTCGTCGCCTGTCCTTACGACCGCAAGGCACGTCGATCACCGTGGTGATCGCATGTCCTTAGGACGACAAGGACGGTGCCTTACAACGGCAAGGACGTGTCCTTGTTGTGGTCATCCATCGTCCTTATCGTGGTGATCGTCATGGATCACCGTGGAGATCCCCCGTCCTTATCGTGGTGATCGTCATGGATCACCGTGGAGATCCCCCGACCTTATCGTGGTGATCGTCGTGGATCACCGTGGAGATCCCCCGACCTTATCGTGGTGTCGTGGATCACCGTGGAGATCCCCCGACCTTATCGTGGTGATCGTCGTGGATCACCGTGGTCATCGCCACGGGCAGCGTACCGGTGGACACCGTATGGTTATGGTATCGTCGATGTCGTGCGCCGTTTCGCGTTTGCCCTGGGCTGTGCGCCAATCGCGTTCGTGCCGGCATCGGCCTTCGCTGAGCCCGGCCAATTCGTGCAGATCGCAGAAAACGAGCGCGGGGCCGCGGGCGCCCCCATCGAGATTGCCCCGCATCCTCCCGACCCCGAGAATCGCGCAGAAGGGCCCGAACAAGTGGTTCTCGGCGACGAGGGATCGGCCCCGCAGCCGAGCCTCGGTGAGGCGCGGCCTCCACCGGAGCGCCCCCGACGCAAGGGTCTCGTGCTCGAATCGACGCTCGGCGTTCTGGGGTTCGCCGGCCAATTCCGGCACGTCGCGCCGCCCGCCTTCTCGACACGCGTCCTTCTCGGCTACGAGCTTTTCTCGTGGTTGATGTTGTTCGGGCAGAGTGAGCTCGCGTTCACCGATACGAGCGAGTCGCAAAACGCTTCGCAATCCCGCGCATTCGCGATGTGGGGTTTCGGCGGGGGTGTTCGGGCGGGCCCGAAGATCGGAAACGTCGGGGGATTCATTCAAGCCGATGTGGGTGCGCTCGCTGCACAAGTCCCGCACGACGCGCTCGCCTATCTCGGATTCCGTGGGGCCGAGAGTCTTGGTATGGCGATCGGCGGCAGGGTGGGCGCCGAGTGGTACCAGAGAGACCGCCATCTTGCCCTTTGCGTGAGTGGCGGCCCCCGTTTCGCCCAGGGCTTCTCCAAATCTGGGGTTGCCGGCGACGTGCCCCTCGTGTGGGATGCCGCCGGGGGACTCCGCTATACGTTCTAGGGGCGACCCGCGACGTGCCGAGACGAAACGCGTGGCCGCGAGCCTCTCGCTTGCCCGGCATGCCGAACACTCGAGCCTGATGACCGGCGCAATCAGCAGCTCTGGAACGTCATCGACGTCGCCACCGCCATGCTCGAGGTGAGCCCCGGACTGTACCCGGGTGTAGTACGATCCGCGCAGGTCGTAGTGATGAGGCTCGTGCGCGTCGCCCTCGCCAACGTGAACGCAACGGTGGGCGCGTGCCGTTCGAACGTGGACCGCTCGATCGCTCTGGCCCGCGATGCTGCGGCCGACGGAGCGACGCTGGTCGTGTTGCCGGAGCAAGTGATCGGCGGGTACCCGCCCGAAGACCTCGTCCAGTGGCGCGCGTTCGTGGACGCTCAGCGCGACGAGCTGCGCCGCTACGCCCGTGAGACCGCATCGCTTCCCTGTGCCAGCGCGATCGGCCTGGTGGTCGCACGCGGGTCCAATCTCTATAACGTTGCGGCCCTCGTGCACGGCGGCGAGCTGTGGGGGTTCGTCCCTAAGGAAAAGCTTCCCCTCTACAACGTGTTCTACGAAGCGCGCACCCTGGCCCGCGGTGCCCCCGGCCTGTACGACACGATCGACGGCGTTCCCTTCGGGGACCTCGTCTTTGACCTCGATTTCGGGACGATTTCGCTCGAGGTGTGCGAGGATGCCTGGTCGCCGGACGGGCCCATGCGAAGGCGATCGTACGCGGGGGCAGAGCTCGTGGTGAACCTCAGTGCGTCGCCGTTTCGCCTTGGCATCGCGGAGACACGGCGCGAGATGATCGCGACGCGCGCAGCCGACTCGCAGGCGACGGTCGCGTACGTGAACTTGGTCGGCGCGAACGACGGGCTGGTGTTCGACGGCGGCGGGTACGTGGCGCAGAACGGGCGCCTGCTGTTCGCGACAGAGCGGTTCCGAGAAGGTGTGGAGGCGGTCACCCTCGATCTCGATCGGACGCGGCGGCTGCGCACCGAGAACACGACCTGGCGCGAGGACGGAGAGGTCTACTCCGGGCTTGCTCCCAAGCCGTCGCGTGTCCGAGTCGACGCACCGACCGGAGGTCGCGGGGTGCTCACCTTTCCCGTGCCTCGAAACAAGAGCTTCTTTCTGCCGGAGGACGTTCATCCGAAGCGCCCGCGCGACGCGTTCTGCGAAGAGCTCCTCGATGCGCTCGCCCTCGGGGTTGGCGATTACTTCGAAAAGACCGGGTGCTTCAAGACGATCGGGGTCGCCCTTTCCGGAGGGCGAGACAGTCTCCTCGTGCTCGCGGTCGCGCGCCGATGGATCGACACACGGTGGAAGCGCTTGTCCGACGGCGATCGCAAGGCGAAGGCGCGCGACATCTTGCGCGCGTTCTACATGCCGACGCGGTACTCGTCGCCCGAAACGCGTGCCGCCGCCGAGCAGGTGGCGAGCGAGCTCGACGCGCCGCTCGCGATCGTATCGGTCGACGACGCGTTTGTGCGCGAGATCGAGGCAGTCGAAAGGATGCTTCAGCCGGGTGAGGAGCTGACGGCCCTCGCACGGCAAAACATCCAGGCGCGCGTCCGGGCGGAGCGCATGTGGACCTGGGCAAACTGCGCAGGCGGCCTGTTCTTGCAGACGAGCAACATGAGCGAGAAGGCGGTCGGATACGTGACGATCGGCGGTGACGGCGAGGGTGCGCTCGGCGTGATCGCCAACGTGCCGAAGACGGTCGTCAACTACTTGCTCGACTGGCTTTACGACAAGACCCGCTCCGAGGGGATCCGCCTGACCCTCCTCAAGCCGGCCACGGCGGAGCTCGCCGAGGATCAGGAAGACGAGCGTGAGCTCATGCCATTCCCGGTGCTCGACGCGTGCTTCGCGCTTTTCGCCGGCGAGAAGATGGCCCCCGCCGATGTGGCGCTGGCGCTCCGGGCGGTCTTTCCCGAGCACTCGCCTTCCCGCCTGGACGATTGGGCGGCGCGCTTTGTGCGCTTGTTTGGCGCGTCGATTTACAAGTGGGTACAGGCGCCGATCTCACTTCACGTGGGAAACCTCGACTTGGAGCGCGAGCGTGCGCTGCAGTTGCCCGTGGTGCAAAAGGGGGAGTGGCAGGGGTAGTCTTTAATGCGACCGCCGGTGCAGTCGGCGCTCGGGGCGGCTGAAGACCGCGGGCTCGCCCGTCCAATCGTCGAGCCATGTCGCATCACCCTCCGGCGCTGGCTTCTCCTCCTTTGCTGAAGCTCGCGATGAACGCGAGGGGCCCCCACAGAGGGAAGAGAAGGGGGGTGGCCCGCGCCACCATCGCCAGGGCGCCCAGGCCCGTCGCCCGCGTTCCGTCTCGCCGCACGATGACCACCGCGCGGCCAGTCTTCACCGCGTCGGGTGCCCACGGTTTGATCTCGAAGCGCGCGAGCCAATCGAGCAGCAATACGGTGCGCGCGATCATTCGTCCCCTGAGGCGCGACGAATCGTAGAACAGCTTTCGCGCGCGTACGTCCGGGGTCGCGAAGAGAGCGTAGACGGCGAGCGTCAACCAAGTGAACCCCTCGACGCGGCTCGTCGCTTCGATAAGGAGGTGAAAGCACACGCCCCACCAGAGGGCGAAGACCCGCGTTCTCCCGCCCCATAGCCCAGCGACCAGGAATAGCTCCGTGCCGATCGCGAGCTTCGCGAGCGCGCTGGCGACCTCGGGCTGCCCCAACCAGTCGACCACGGCTTGCGGAACGCCGTGCGCTACCGCCTGGTAGCCGAACATATGGATGCGCTCCAGCACGACGCGCCCGCTGCGCCAGTCGGCGTCGAGCAGCTTCGAGCCCCCCGACGCTGCGTAGATGATCGAGAGCTGGACTTGCGCCAGCCGGGCGGCCCAGAGCGGGCCGATGCGCACGATCGCCGGGTCGCCGGCGACGCAGAAGGAGCGGTCGCACGGCGACAGCGCGAGCAGAAACGAGTAACAGAAGAGCGCCCAGCGGTTGTGGTGGAATTCGAGTCGGTCGCAGCAAAGCACATAGGTGCCCGCGAGAGCGCTCATCAGCAGCGCCGCGCGCGCTCGGTATCCCGCGACGACGAGCGCGCCGAGCAGCACCTGCGCGACGACCAGCACCGCGTACACCGTGCGCGATGCGACCAGCGCTTCGGGCACGATGGGCCAGTGAAATGCGTCTCCGAAGTACCCGTCCTGAAGCTCGCGCGCTGCGCGCAGGGCATTCTCGAAGAGAAGCACGCCGAGGGCGACTCGCACCGCGCCGAGCACGTAGGCGTCGCCGACCTCGTCGCGCCAACGGCGGATCGCGGAGAGCATCTAGGGGAGCCGCGCGTGGCTGAACAGAGTGACGGTGCTGGCTTCGCCGCCGTTCCTCCGGGCGACCACTTCGGCGCCGAGCCGCGTCGTCTCGGCGTCGCCCTGAATGTGGTCGGCGACGTCGTCGACGGCGCGTTGGAGGCGAGCCACCTGCGTGTCGAGGCCGTAAGAAGCGAAGACGGGCGGTGTGTCGATCGCGGCCAGGGTCCTGTCGCGCACGCGGTCGCGCCAGGAAAAGCCATGCACCTGCCCGGAGCGGTCCCGCGCGGTCCATTCGCCGCGCGGGGCGGTCAACCGCGCGCCGCCCACCTCTCGCATGAGATGGATTTGCATGACCGATGCCTCCGGAAACATCCGAAAGCCGAAACAGCCATCCCCTCGCAGCGGCGCCGTCAGCACGAGCGCGGACTGACCGGCGATCCAGCACGCGGCGAAGGCGACGCGACCGAACGAACCGACATGTAGCACGCGCCCACGTTAGCCGGGATCCGGGCACAATTCCTGCGGCACGAGTCAGCCGCGCGCCGACCTCCGCGCGTACGACGATTGGCGTGCCGGCCGTTGAATGCGGCCCGGTTGGTGTGGGGAGCTCAGGAGCCGAGCTCCCGCGCGCTCGACGGGAGCTCGCGCGTGAGCGCGGCGCGCACGGCCCGCGAGAGCGAGGTCGGCGTATAAGGCTTCTCGATGAAGCCCACGGCGCCGGCCACAAGCGCTTCCCTCGCTTCGCTGTCGGCGGAGAAGCCGGAGACCACAAGAACGCGCGCCTCCGGCGCGAGCCGCCGCAGCCGGAAGTAGAATTCTTTGCCCCCCATGATGGGCATCGCCATGTCGAGCACGACGAGGTCGAAGGGCCCCTCCGCGGTCCACACCTCGAGCGCCCGCCTTCCGTTTTCCGCGGCGCGCACCCGCAGCCCCATCCGCTCGAGGATCCGCTTCGCGGCGGCGCGCACGCTGGGCTCGTCGTCGACGAGCAACACGGCGCGATCGGACAGATCGGGTCGGCGACCGCTCGGAGGCGCGACGGAGTCCACGGCCCGCCGCTCCGCCATGCACGGCAGGTGAAGTGTCACCGTCGTTCCGTCGCCGACACGACTCTCGACCTCGGCGCTGCCCCCGTGGTTGCGCGCCGTGCCGTAGACCATCGCCAGTCCGAGCCCCGACGTCGTACCTTCGGGCTTGGTCGTGAAGAACGGATCGAACGCGAGGCGGCGCGTCTCGGAGTCCATCCCGGCGCCCGTGTCGTGCACCGAGATCGCCAGGTACTTTCCCGGCGCCACCGCGCGGCGGTGAGCCTCGCCTCCCTCGAGCGTCGCGCACACCGTCCGGATCCGGATGACGCCGCCGTCCGGCATGGCGTCGGCCGCGTTGACGCACAGGTTGACGATGGCCTCGACGAGCTGGTTCGCGTCGCCTTCGAGCCGTGCGTCGCCATCCTGCAAATCGACTTCGACCTCGATCTCCGCGGGCAGCATCGGCGCGAGGATGTGACGGGCTCCGTCGACGAGCCCCTTTGCGTCGAGCACGTCGGACGCATACTTGCCGCGCCGACTGAACGCGAGCAGGTTACGAGTGAGGCTCGCGCCCCGCCTTGCTGCGCCGAGAATGCTCCTGACGTCGTCGCGGCCCACTTCGTCCAGCCGCCCGTCCTCGAGCAGCAGCTCGCCGACCGTCGTGATCGACGTCAGCATGTTGTTCATGTCGTGGGCCACGCCTCCTGCGAGCCTTCCCACCGCGTCCATCTTCTGGGCGTGTAGCAGCTGTTCGCGAAGCTTTTCGCCCTCCGTCTCGGCGCGCAATCTCTGCGAGAGCTCCGACTTCGCCGCCGATACCGCTTGTCGAAGGCGCTCGCCGCGCACGCGATCGCGTGCTCGCAGGAGCCCGACCTTCGCGTAGGTCCGCGCGCGCATCCAGTGGAGCAGTCCAGCGGTGATCGACGCTGCGACGAGACTAAACGCGTTCGCGAACACCTCGGCGCCCGATGCGCTTTCGACGGCGACGACGGACCAAGCGGCCAACGCCGCCAGCGCGAGCGTGAGGAGCCACAGCGCCGACCGCAGCACGCTGCTTGCGCAGACGATGAGGAGCACCAGGTGAGCTGTGCGTAGCAAATGGTGGGTTCGGTGGATTGCCCATATCGCGTCCGCCGCGAGCAGGAGCCCGACGAAAGTCGCAATGACGTCGGAGAACCGATGCACATCGGGCCAGCGCTTCCAGACGGATCCCAAAAATAGACAGAGCGCCGCGGCTCCGATGTCACATGCGACAATCTCCCACCGGACCGCCGGCGGAACGAGCACGGCGTCGACTGCTGCGCTGAGGATGAGGACCAGCGCGGCGCAAGCGAGGACCACGGGCATGGTGTCGCTGAGCGCGCGCTCGAGGGGCTTGGTCAGGTCATCCGGTACGACTCGCCTAGCCATTGCCACCCTGCGCGATTAGTTCAACGGCTCGGCATCCGCTCCAGCTAAGAGCGGGTCGGCAATTCGTATGGGTCGCAATTGGCGATCCACGTCGATATTCCGGGGATTCGATTCGTGTTGCGGTACTCCCGTGGCGCACTTCGGGACTCCAAGCCTTGTCTACCTCGACGGGGGTGCGGCCAACGATCGCACGGATGTCGCGAATCGCCACCCTTGAACTGGACCCACGTGCACTTCCTCAGGCATGCGCGAGAGGATACCGGACCGCCGAACCCCGGTGTGCCGGGCGTCGCGCGTGTGCTACTCGTCGCGCCGTGAGGACACGGGTCCGCTTCGCCCCTTCGCCGACCGGCTACCTTCACATCGGTGGCGTGCGCACGGCACTGTTCAATTGGCTGTGGGCACGCAAAACCGGTGGGGTCTTCGTCCTGCGTATCGAAGACACGGACAGGGAGCGCAGCACCGAAGAGAGCGTGCGGGTGATCCTCGAGTCGCTGAAATGGCTCGGCTTGGCGTGGGACGAGGGGCCAGAGGTTGGCGGTTCGCACGGGCCGTACACGCAGATGGATCGCTTGTCGGTCTACGCCGAGTATGCCGAGACGCTGATCCGCGAGCGCAAGGCGTACCGCTGCTATTGCACGAAAGAGGAGCTCGATGCGCAGCGGTCGGCGCTGAAGGCTCGCGACCCGAAGGCGACGTTCAAGTATCCGGGAACGTGTCGCGACCGCAAGTCCGAGCCCGGTCTGCCGTTCGTCGTCCGCTTTCGAGCGCCAGAGACTGGAAGCTTGACGTATGTCGACCGAGTGTTCGGTGAGGTGACGACACCCAACGCCGCCCAGCAGGATTTCGTGCTCCTCCGCAGCGACGGGGTACCGCTCTACAACTTCGGGGCGGTCGTCGACGACATTGCCATGGACATCACGCTCGTTTCGCGCGGACGCGATCACATGGTCAACACCCCGCCGCAGATCTTGCTCTACGAGGCGCTCGGGCGCCGGCCCCCGGAGTTCGCGCACCTGCCGATGATGCTCGCGCCGAACGGCGAGAAGCTCTCCAAGCGCCACGGCGCCGTCAGTGTCGGACAATACCGGGACCAGGGGTACGCGCCGAGCGCCGTGCTGAATTACCTCGCGCGCTTCGGCTGGTCGCACGGTGACCAAGAGGTGTTCTCGATCGACGAGCTCGTCGCGGCTTTCGACTGGGAGCACTGCAACAAGGGCGACGGCAAGTTCGACGCGAAGAAATTTTTGGCCATCGACCACGAGCATTTGAAAAGTGATCGGTTGATGCCGACCGAAGAATACGTCCGGCGCACGCTGCCGTTTCTGGCCGGCCGGGGTTTTGCGGGGCTGGAAGCCGAGCGCGTCTCGCCCGCCATCCCGATGATCCGCGAGCGGGCGACGACGTTCGCCGATGCGGCCGACCGCCTCGACTTCGTGTTTCGGGATCCCCCCTCGGTCGACCCGGAAGCGGCCAAGAAGTTCCTGAGCGCCGAGAACGCTCCGACACTCCGCGATCTCGCCTCGGTGCTCGAGAAGGTCGAACCATGGACCGCGCACGCGATCGAGGCCGCCGTCGTCGCGTGGCTGGGAAACACCGGCCTATCCATCAAAGAGGTCGCCCAACCCGCGCGCGTGGCGCTCACCGGCCGTACCGCGAGCCCGGGCCTCTTCGACGTCATCGCCGTGCTCGGCCGGGAGCGGGCGAATGCACGCCTCAGAGGCGCGGCGGACGAGACGAGGAGATCAACCGAAGGACGGGAAGACGGGAACACCTGAACGTCGATCGGGCGCAGAGCACGACGCCCGCTTCTGTCTTCGGGTGTGCCGGGGAGTCTTTCTCGCTCACTTGCCTTGCTTGACTTGCTTGGCGGTCCACGAGTCGCGAAGACCGATCGTGCGGTTGAAAACCAGGGCGCCTGGCTTCGAGTCGGGGTCTACGCAGAAGTAGCCCACGCGCTCGAACTGGAATCGGTTTCCCACGGCCGCGCTTGCAAGGGCAGGTTCGACGCGCGCGCCGCTGATCGTCTCACGCGACTGCGGGTTGATGTGAGCGAGGAAATCGTCGCCCTGCTCGCCCGGATGCTCCGCGTTGAAGAGGCGATCGTAGAGGCGCAGCTCCACCGCAGGCGAGTCCACCTCCGACACCCAGTGGAGGGTCCCCTTGATCTTGCGCCCGTCCTTCGGGTTGCCGCCGCGAGAGGCCGGGTCCCATGTGCACCGCAGCTCGACGATTTCGCCGCGCTCGTCCTTCACGACGCGTTCACATTTGATGATGCAAGCGTACCTGAGCCGGACCTCGGCTCCGGGCGACAGCCGGAACCATCCTTTGGGGGGGATCTCGGCGAAGTCCTCGCGATCGATGTACACCACGCGCGTCAGCGACAGCGGGCGGGTGCCCTGCGTCGGGTCCTCAGGATGCCACGGCGCGTCGAACCGCTCTTCGCGACCTTCAGGCAAGTTTTCGAGAACCACCCGAAGCGGCCGAGCGACCCCCATCGCGCGTTTGCATCGAGTATTGAGGTCTTCGCGAACGGCGTGCTCGAGGAGCGCCACATCGACGAAGCTATTGCGCTTCGAGACTCCGATCCGGTCGCAAAAGGTTCGGATGGCCTCGGGCGTGTACCCCCTTCGCCGGAGGCCGGCGATCGTCGGCATGCGGGGGTCGTCCCACCCGGCGACGTGACCGCCCTCGACCAGCTGCTTCAGCTTCCGCTTCGAAAGCGTCGTGTACGTGAGGTGCAACCGCGCGAACTCGATCTGCTGGGGCCGGGGGGTGAACGTCACCTGGTCGAGAAACCAGTCGTAGAGCGGCCGGTGGTTCTCGAACTCGAGCGAGCAGACCGAGTGGGTCACCCCTTCGATGGCGTCCGAGTAGCCGTGCGCGAAGTCGTACATCGGGTAAATGCACCACGCGTCGCCCGTGCGGTGATGATGCTCCCGGCGGATCCGGTACATGACCGGGTCGCGCATGTTCTGGTTGGGCGACTCCATGTCGATCTTGGCGCGAAGCACGTGCGCGCCGTCGGGGAACTCCCCGGCGCGCATGCGGCGGAAGAGGTCGAGGTTCTCGGCTGGGGTTCGATCGCGGTAGGGACTGACCCGTCCTGGCTTGTAAAAGTTGCCGCGCCCCTCGCGGATCTCTTCGAGCGACTGGCTGTCGACGTACGCGGTTCCCGCCCCGATGAGGTCGACGGCAATGCCGTAGAGCCTCTCGAAGTAGTCCGAGGCAAAGTACATTCTTTCGCCCCAGTCGAAGCCCAGCCAACGGACGTCTTGCTGGATCGAGCGCACGAACTCGTCTTCCTCGGTGCTCGGGTTCGTGTCGTCGAAGCGAAGGTTGCACGCCGCGTCCGTCACGGTTTGGGCGACGCCGAAGTTGAGGCAGATGGACTTGGCGTGGCCGACGTGAAGGTAACCGTTCGGCTCGGGCGGGAAACGCGTCACCACGTTGCCCCCGTTCTTGCCGGCGGCCACGTCATGCTCGATGATTTCGAGTACGAAGTTGGGGAGCTTCTCGGGTGCGGGCCGGTCGGCCTTGATCGGGGGCGGTTGTCTTGGCTTCTCGTCGGTCATGGGGCTGGGTGCTGGGATGTAGCAATCCGCGAGGCACCATCCTAGTCTCTCGCCGCCTTGACCATGCAGCCGCCTGTGCTGGCGCCCCCCGACGCCGGCGGATTCGACTCCGTGCTCTCGGCCTTCAAGCCCGTCGTACCCATTCCCGTTCTGCTTGTCGTCCTTCCCATCCTCTGGTGGCTGTTCCGTGGCACGTGGAGGGCGCTCGACGACGACTCGACGAAGTGGCGGGCGATGCTCGCCGCCGAACGGCGCACCGACTTCCGCCCACTCGTGGCCCTGGTCCTCTGCGCGGTGATTCTTACCCTGCAGGAGTACTACGGCGGGCGTGTGTACTACGACCAGACCATCCGCCCGTGGTTGTCGGGGCTCGACACGCTCCATCCGCATGCGATCAAGCTCGCGAAATACGACGAGCTCTACGGGCTGGCGTGGTGGTCATTCTCGCGTGTCGTCGGCTATGCGGTCGTGCCGTTCCCGGTATGGAAGGTGTGCTTTCCGAAGGACTCGCTCCTCGACATGGGCCTTCGCACCACCGGCTTCTTCAGGCACACGTGGATCTACGGCGCGTTTCTGGCCGTGGTCCTGCCGCTTCTGCTGCTCGTTTCGAGGCAGCCGGACTTCGGCTCGTACTACCCCTTCTATCGAAGTAGCTCGCGCTCCTGGTACGATTTCCTGTCCTGGGAGGCGATGTACTTTGCCCAGTTCTTTGCCCTCGAGACGTTCTTCCGTGGCTTTTGGCTGGGGGCCCTGCGGCGGAGCTTCGGCTCGGGCGCGATCTTCGCGATGGCCGTTCCCTACTGCATGATCCACTTCGGAAAGCCGTTTCTCGAGGCGAACGCTGCAATCGTCGCGGCAGTCGCCCTCGGGTCGCTTTCGATGAAGACCAAGAGCATCTACCAGGGATTCTTCGTGCACATCACCGTGGCCGCGCTCATGGACTGGCTGGCGCTCTACCATCGGCATGCGCTCCCCACGTCCTTCTGGAGCTCGTAGGGAACGCGGTCGGGGCACCGGCCCCGGAGCCGACATGCGCGCGGCGCGTCGCGACCGCCCTCACTTCAAGGCTTCGCGCGCATTCGACAATGCCCGTGCGCGAATGGCATTGCGGAGCGGTCCTTCGTAGATCGCTCGCAGCGCGTCGAGCACGGCCCCTGTCGCCTCGCTCGACTCCCTCCACGGGGTCGTGGCGAGACGCCTCCAGAGAAGCGACTCGAGAGCCCGCGGTCGATGTGCCAGGCCAGTGACCGCGCGCTGAATGACCTCGACCGAGGTCGGATCCGACCGCATCGCGCGCAAGTAAAGCCCTTTCGCGCTCCCCGGCCCACGCACGTGCCTCGCGACCAGGTCGGCGGTGTCACACAAGGCGAGCGCACGCTCGGGGCCCTCGGCGGCCAGAGCGACGCGCGCCTGCGCAAGCCGGAGTGCCTCACGCTCTGCGCGCTGTTTGGTCCTCCAGGCGACGAGCGGCCGGACCCGCCAAAGAAGGACGGCCAAGAAGGCTCCGGCGGAGACGATGAGCGGCAGAGACGAGTCCTGCATGCGTGACAGACCAGGGAAATCCGGGGCGTGTGTGGGCAAGTCTAGGGTAAGTCCAGTGCGAGGCCCCATTACCAGAGAAACCGCGGCGAGAAGCGGGCTACTTGCAGAGGGCCGCTCTGCTTGGCAGACTTGACTGTCTTGGTCCGCTTGCTCCGCTCCGTCCGCGCCGCTGCGGTTCTGGCCGTCTTGGTGCTGCCCGCCGTGGCCCGAGGCGATATCTACACGTACACCGACGGCGACGGCACGGTCCACTTTGCCAACAGCCCCGGCGGCGACAAGCGGTACCGCCTGTACATTCGCGGCAACGGTTGGCAGAAGCAAGGCGTCGCACCAGGGGTCACGCCCGTGCCGCCGAGCGACCACGACATCGCGCGCTACTCCCGGTTCGATGCCTGGATCCGTCAGGCCGCGACGCTCTATCAAATTCCCGAGCAACTGGTGCGCGCCGTCATCCGCTGCGAGAGCGACTACGACCCGCGTGCCGTCAGCGTCTCGGGCGCGCGGGGGCTCATGCAGCTCATGCCCGACACCGCGTCCCTCATGCTGGTCCGCGACATCGACGATCCGCACGACAATATCTTCGGTGGCGTGCGGCTCCTCCGCGTTCTCGCGAATGAGTTCAACGGCGACCTCGACCTCACCGTCGCGGCTTACAACGCAGGCGACGGGGCGGTCATTCGATTCGGCGGTATCCCGCCGTTTCAAGAGACGCGCGACTATGTCGTGAACGTCACCAAGTACTACCGCCGCTACCGGTCGATGCCCGACGCGATCGAGGCAAGCCAGTCGCGAGACTGAGGGCTTGTCCGGGATCCGCAGGGGGGAAACGGCTCTTTCCGGGCAGGACGCTTGCGGGAATCGGCGCCGATTGGTAGGTTGCGCGCCCATTTTCGCCGCGCGAGTCATCTCGCGCACCCTCCGAAAGGAAGCCCATGTCTACGAAGACCCCGCTGGCTCTGATGAAAGAAGCGTTCGGTGACAAAGCCAAGCTCGTCCAGGCCGTCGAGAAGCTGACGGGCGAAGAGTTGTGGGTAGCTCGAACGAACGAGAACAAGGGGCTCGCCCACGTATCGAACGCAAAGCTCTTGCGGCTGCACGCGACCTTCACTGCGGTCAAAGAAAAGTTCGGTACGCGCGAGGAACTCATCGACGCCATCCTGGAGCTTCAGGGGCGCGCGAAGGACACTGGCCTCCGTCAGACGCTCCTCGGATGGCCTGTGCCTCGGCTTTTCGACACGTACAAGTCGACCGCGAAGCGTTTGGGAGACGGTGCCGGTCGTCGCAAGACGTCAAGGGCGCCGGCAAAGGCGGCCGCTGCGGGGGCGACGAAGGCGGCGCCCGAGAAGGCGGCAAAGAAGCCGGCGGCGAAGAAGCCGGCGAAGAAGGCGTAGAGCTCCGCGGAAGTTCGGCGGGGCGGTACGAGCGGGGCCCGTAGTTACGGCCGACCACGAGTCGTCTGAAAATTCACGCAAGCACGCGCGCGATCGAAGTAGTCTCTGCCGCGATTTGCTGTTCGGAGGTGTCGCGTGGCTATAGCGAACGACAACAACGGTAAGGAAAAGAGCAAGATCGTCCTCGGGGAAAGCGGATTTCCGAGGATGCACGAGCTCTTCGTCCCCAAAGCCATCTTCTTCACGAATGGCGTCGGCGTCCACAAGGACCGGCTCTCCTCTTTCGAGCTAGCACTGCGCGGGGCGGGAATCGAAAAGGCGAACCTCGTGACCGTAAGCTCGATCTTTCCGCCCCACTGCCGGGAAATGAGCCGGAAAGAAGGCGAGAAACTGATCATGCCGGGGCAGATCGTCCATTGTGTCATGGCCCGACAGGACACGAACGAGCCCAATCGCCTCATCGCAGCAGCCATCGGTCTCGCGCGGCCCGCCGACAAGGACCGGTACGGTTATCTTTCCGAGCACCACAGCTATGGCGAGACGGCAAAGAAGGCCGGCGACTATGCGGAAGATCTCGCGGCGACCATGCTCGCGACGACCCTCGGCATCGATATCGACGCGGAGAAGGCGTGGAGCGAGAGAGAGCAGGTATTCCGCCTCGAGAAGACGATCCTCAAGACGCGCAACATCGTGCAGAGCGCCGAGGGCCATCCGAAGGGCCTCTGGTCCACCGTGATCGCTTGCGGCGTGTTCATCTTCTAGTTCCCCTGGTGCAGGCCCCGGTGCGCCTCAGGCGCGAAGCTTGGGGAGTCGTTGATCTCGGTTTACGTATCTTTACCGGTTTCGCGCAGCACGGTGCGGGTGCCATGCGTCAGAATGAGTACCGGAGGTTACCCCCGATGCCGATTCGCTCGCTCGCCCGCGTTGCTCTTCCGATATCGATGGCGCTCTGGGCCACCGCGCTCGGCTGCGGTGGCACCACCGCTTCCGAGCAGGTCGCTTCTGCCAGCGCGGCGGCGACACGAGCGCCGGTTGCCCAACAGGCGCACGGCGCGGTCAGGCTCTTCGGGAACGCGCTCGGCGACGTACCGATGACCGCGGCCCAACGCTCACAAATCGAGCAGCTGGCCGTCGAGGCCGAGGTGCGCCATGCGGCCGTGCGCGCCGCGCACCGAGACCTTGCTCTTGCCCTTGCGGCGCAAATACAGGCGGGCAGCATCGATCGGCAGGCGCTTGGTCCTGCGATCGCCGCCGTGTCAGCGGCCCTGAGCGTTGCGGAGCCTGCCGATCGCGCGGCGGTCGAGCGGTTGCACGCGATTCTCGGGCCCGACCAGCGCATCGCATTCGTCGACGCGCTCGAGGCACGCCTGCACGAGCACACGGGTCAACTGCGTGGCCATCGCGGGAGGGAGTGGGCCATCGAGCTGAAGCTGTCCGACGATCAGCGCGCCCAAATCAAGGCGGCGCTCGAGCAGCGCGGCCGCGCTGCCGGGCTCGAGCCGGAAGCTGGGCGCCGCGGGATGGACCAGGGGCAGCGCGGGGCGAAATGGCTCGACGCGTTCAAGGAGGACCGATTCGTTCTGGATGACATCGCCCCCGGTCGCCAAGACAAAGGAGGGCAAAAGGCCATCGGGTGGTTCCTCGGGGTGGCCGAGGCCGCGCTTCCCGTGCTGACGCCGGAGCAGCGCACCATCGCTGCGGAAAAGCTGAGGGCCCGGGCGCAGGACCCCGACGGCGCCGTCCCGATGCTCCCCTGACAGACTGGCTGTGCCTTCGAAGGTGCTTGCGCGTACGGCCGGGCCCAACGTGGAGCGGCTCAATCGCCCCGGCCGAACACCTCGTCGATGACCCGCTTCAGACGAACACCGTAGACGATGGCGAACGTGCTGCGGCTCCCGGGGAACAGTTCCTCGGCGCGCGCGGCGACCGCATCGACGATCGCCTCGGCATCGTCGCGAGTCACGTCGCCCGCTCGAATGGTGATCTCGGCCCAGTCGACGGCGCGCCGCAGCAGGTAGACGCGCTTGGTTTCCTCCCTGCCCTCTGGGCTTCGAAGGATCCGAATCGTCTCCTCGAGCGTCATGCAATATTATAGCGGTCGCTGCGTCACCGAGCGAGCCGGCCCGGCTGACTCGGCTGCGCCGGGGGCGCGCCGTCGCCGCAGCGCGTAACGCACGAGCAGCCCGGCGAAGGAACCGTAGGCGATGCCGACGGCTGCCGCGGCCCGCGCCATACCCGCATGCGGCGAAAGGTCGCAGTTCGGGTTGACGTCGATCACGTAGGGCACCCCACTAGCGGCGAGCCGAACGTCGACCCGCCCATAGTCGCGGACGCCCACGGCGCGGAATGCCTCGGTGGCAGCTTTGCGGATGCGCGCCGCCACGCTGTTCGGGAGCGTCGGATGGAGCATCGGCACCGTTCCCAAATCCTCGACCGAACCGCTCGACCACTTCGCCTCGTACGACACGATGTGCGGCGCGTCTGGAGGCAAGCCTTCGAAGTCGATCTCGCTCAACGGCAAGACGCGCGGGGTGGGGTGGCCGAGGAGCGCCACGTTGAATTCGCGCCCTTCGATGAACCGCTCGACCAGGCAGGGCTGCCGCAACGACGTTACGACCGCCTCGACCGCCCGCGCGAGCGCTGTCGGGTCGTGCACGACGTTTCCGCAGGAGATGCCTACCGAGCCGTCTTCGCGCACCGGCTTGACGATGAGTGGAAACGGAAGGTCGCAAGGATCGTCGGGCTTTGCGAGGACGCGACCGGCCGGCGTCGGAATCCCCGCAGCCTCCAGCCGCTGCTTCACGCGGTCTTTCCGCAGGGCGAAGCTGAGCACCTCGGGGGGCGACCCAGTGAACGGGATGCCGAGGAGCTCGAGCAGCACCGGTACCGCGCTCTCCAGCCGCGCGTCGTTTCCGAGCGACTCGCACAAGTTGAATGCGCAGTCCGGCTCGAGCTCGGCGAGGCGCGCGCGGAGGCTCGCCAAGTCGCCGTCGACGGCGACCAGGTGTGTCTCGTAGGCCGCCTCGGTCAACGCTCTGGCCACACAGCCGGCGACGAGCCGCACTTCGGCGCGCGCGGCCCACCCCGGGTCGACCTCGGGGCGGGCATCCTCGTAGTCGACGTTGTAGAGCACCGCGATCCGCTTGTTCGCTCGCGTGCGCCTCGTTGGTGGCCTCCGCTCCGGCGACGTCTGCGCGGGGGAGAGGCCTGGCGGTGCCTCGACCGTCATGGCTTTCGAATCGTGCTCCAGGTGTTGACTTGGCGCCGGCGGAGCCGGCGACGTGTCGTTCGATCGAGCGCACGCGACGAAAGTGACAACATGCGCTCTCCTAAGCGAATCTACCGACATCGTGATCGGGGTCAAGACCGTATTGTCTTCTCTTGGCCAATAAACCGATGACAGCCTCTCGCGCACCGTCCCACTCGCCGGTCATGCCCCGCACGCCTGCCGCCGCTCCCGGCTTCGCCCGCGCCTCGGCGATCGTCTTGGCCAAGGACTTCGCGATCGAGCTCGCCACGCGTGAGATTGTCACGACCGCGGGGTTCTTCGCGGCGCTCGTGGCCATCCTGGCCAGTGTGGCATTTGAGACGGGGCCGGAGACTACGACCCGCGTTGCCCCCGGGGCGCTCTGGCTCGCGATTGCCTTCGCGTCGGTCCTGGCGCTCGGGCGAACCTGGCAGCGCGAGCGGGAGGAGTCGGCCCTATTGGGGCTACTCGTGTCTCCCGTGCCACGCGCGGCGATTTGGTGCGGCAAGGCGGCAGGCGTGCTCGTCTTCATGACGGCGGTGGAGGTGGTCGTCGTGCCCCTCGTAGCGCTCTTTTTCCACGTAGACCTGCTGCCCATCATTGCACCCCTGGCGGTCGTTATGCTGCTCGGGACGGTGGGGGTGGCCGCGACGGGGACGCTCTTCGGGGCGATGACCGTTCGCACGCGGGCGCGCGAGCTTCTTCTGGCCTCCGTTCTCTTCCCCCTGCTCTCGCCGTCGTTGATTTCCAGTGTTGGGGCCACACGAGAGATCTTTTACGCGGCCGCGAGTGGGCAGGCGGTCGATATGGCGGAGCTGCGCGACTATCTCTTCCTTCTGGTGGTCTTCGACGCGGTGGCCATCGCGGGCGGGCTGACGATGTTCGGCGCTCTCCTCGAGGACTAGTGCCGTCCGCCCGAGGTTCTTCTGCCACCGGTTCCGGTGGCGCGCCGCTTCGCGGCACTAGCGCCGGGCGTTCTCGGCGACCGCCTCTGCCTCCCGCACGATGGCTTCGAGCGCGAGTGGCGTGCCCACGACCTCGCCCACCGCGAACACCCCGTTGCGGATTCGACCCCCCGGCGCTTTCACCACGTAGCCGCGCGGTTCGTGTGCGAGAACCGCGCCCGCCTGGGCGCACAACTCGTAGGCCGGCGCGCAAGGCGCGTCGACCAGAAGAGCGTCGCACGAGAACCGCTGCTCGCCCCGAGGGGTGGCGACCGTTACGTCCTTGACGCGCCCGCTCCCTCTAGCCCTTACCGGCGCACCCTCCACCACGACCGCGCCCGGAACCGCCCGCGCGTACGCCCCACCGAACGGGCCTCCGCCGTCCGCCACGACCACAACAACCCGTTCGCCGAGGACGACACCGAGGGTCGCCATCCAGCCGCCGGCGCGCGCGCTCATCACCCCGGGAAGATCGTTGCCTTCGAATGCCAGCGCGCCGTCGTGCGCCCCGGGGGCGAGCACGAGAGTGTGCGCCGCCAGCACCTCCACCCCCGACTGTGCGGCGACAAGGACGTCCTCTCCGTAGACACCGGCCGCAGTGGTTCGCACCCGGACCACGATCCGCGCGGTGGCGACGGAGTCGGCGAACGCACCCCGGAGCGCCGCCCAGGGGTTCGCCTCGTCGGGCGCGAGCGCCTGAGCGCTACCGCCCCAGTGCAAATCATCGTCGATCACCTCGACGCTCCGGCCGCGTTTCGCGAGTTCGAGCGCCGTCGCCATCCCCGACGGACCAGACCCGACCACCAGCGCGTCCAGTTCGCGCCGCTCCGCCGTGCGCGGCAATCGTGCCTCTTTGGGGAGCCGGCCTAGCCCGGCGACTCGGCGCGCGAGCGCCTGCAAGATGCGCTGGGCACCCGGGACGCCCACGAATAGCTCGTGGTGGTTCATTCCCTCCGGGAAGAACCAGTCGGTTGCGCGCAAGAGGTCCGTCTTTCTCGAGCCGACGACGTTTTGCGTCTCGACACGGACTCCGTCGGCCGCTGGCACGCGGCAAGTCATGACGTTGGGCTCATCGTCGACCCGGGCGAGGCACCCGTCGCAGGCTGCCCGCAGGCACGCTGGACCTCGCGGACGGTGAAACTTGGGGCTGCGCGCGACGGCGAGGTGGCCCGCAGCAATCAGCGCGACCGCAACGGGCTCGCCGCGGTCGGCCACGACCTCTGCGCCATCGAACAAGATCGTGACCGGGTGGCGCGGCGGGCGAACGCGAGGCATGGCATTGAAGTCTTTAGCCCGTTCGGGTCAGCCGCGTGTAACGTCCAGGCGCGTCGTGGTGTCTCGCCTTTTCCGGGTCAAACGCATCGAAGCCATCGTCGGCGAGGCGGGATTGCGAGGCGCCCACCTCAAGAGGGTGCTCGGTCCAGTCAGCCTCGTCGCGCTCGGAGTCGGGGCGATCATCGGTACGGGAATCTTCGCCACCATAGGCAGCGCCTCCGGCGGAGACCCCAGCCGCCCGGGGGCCGGTCCAGCCCTGATGGTCTCCTTCTTGTTGACGGCCGTTGCATGCGGCTTCACCGCCCTCTGTTATGCGGAGTTCGCTTCGATGGTGCCGGTCGCCGGCAGCGCGTACACCTACGCCTACGCGACGCTCGGCGAGCTCGTGGCCTGGATCATCGGCTGGGACCTCTTGCTCGAGTACGCCATCGGAAACACGGCGGTGGCGATTTCGTGGGCGGGCTACATGACCGCGCTCCTCGACGGCCTGGGCGTCCATTTCCCATTCTGGCTGGCGGTCGACTACCGGACGGCGGCCAGGACGCCGGAGCTGCTGGCCCAGGCGCCGCACCTCTTCGGTGTCCCCATCGTCTTCAATGCGCTCGCGATGGCGATCGTCGCCCTCGTCACGGCGGTGCTGGTCGTGGGAATCAAAGAATCGGCGCGGTTCAACGCGACCATGGTGGTGATCAAAATCGTGATCTTGGCGTTCTTCGTCATCGGGAGCGCCAAGTTCGTCCGCCCCGAGAACTGGCACCCTTTCGCGCCGAACGGCTTCGCCGGCATCGGCTCGGGCGCCGCGGTCGTGTTCTTTGCCTACATCGGCTTCGATGCCGTTTCGACGTGCGCCGAGGAGTGCAAGAACCCGGAGCGCGACATGCCCATCGGGATCATCGGATCGCTGATCGTATGCACGGTTCTCTATGTGATCATCGCGGCCGTCTTCTCGGGCCTCGTGCCGTACGCCGTGCTCGCGAAGCTGGACGAGGGGCAGCGCGCCCAGGCGCTCGCCTTCGCGATGAAATACGTGTCGATGCCCGGCTGGATGGTGGGCGTCGTCGCACTGGGGTCGGTCGTGGCGCAGACCGCGGTGCTGCTCGTCTTTCAGCTGGGGCAGCCGCGCATATTGATGGCCATGGCGCGCGACCGCTTCCTTCCTCCCGTCTTTGCACGCGTGCATCCGCGCTACGGCACTCCCCATGTCTCCACGATCGCCACGGGCGTCCTCGTGGGGAGTGTCAGTGCATTCGCCAGCATCGACGAGATGGTCGACCTAACGAATGTCGGCACCCTATTCGCGTTCGTGCTGGTGTGCGTGGGGATCGTCGTCATGCGCCTGCGCGAGCCGGACCGGAGGCGTCCGTTCCGTGTGCCTCTCGGGCCGATGCTCGTGCCGGCCCTCGGGGCTCTGTCCTGCCTGATGCTCATCGCCTATCTGCCGCCGTCCTCCTGGGCGCGATTCTTCGGATGGCTGGTGACCGGATTGGTCATCTACGCCACGTACGGTCTTCGCCATACCCGCGCAGTCGGCTCGTGATCGCGTCGCGAAGCTTGGCGTATCCGGCGGTGAGGGGCCGCGTCTTTGCGAAGTCGAGCGCGGTGCGCAGCGCTTCGCGGGCCGCGTCCTCGTTCCCCATCGCCTCGTAGACGTCGGCCTCGAGTGACCACAGGCGCATCTTGCGCGGTCCGTAGGCCCTGACGAGAGCGCGTTTCACCGCCGCCAGCGCCTCGTCGTTTCGTTTCATCGCGAGGTACGTCGTCGCCAGGCGCGCCGGGGGATTGTAGTCGTCGGGAAAGTCACGCTCGCTCTGCTCGAGCATCGGCACTGCGCGCTGCGCGTCGCCGATGGCTATGTACGCGAGGACCCGATGTGCATCGAACACCGTTCGCGCGGCGGCTGTCCGAGCCTGCGACGCCTGCCGCTCGAGGAATTCCGCCCATTGCCGAGCGATGACGAGGGCGTCGTCGAGGCGCCCGAGCTCTCGAAGCGCTCCGACGACGCAATCGTACACGTCGGAGCGGTCGTCGGGGAGGATCGCCTCGGACGGGTCGGACGCCACGCGCCGGCCCAGGGCGGCGAGCTCGCCGAGGCGCGCACGCTCGGGGGCGCTCGCCGGGAGTTGCTCCGCGCAGCCGATCGATGCGCGAATCACGTCGGCGAGCGGCGTCCCCAACGCCATTTTCGGCGCTTCGTCGGCTCCCGCATCCACACAAGCGGCGAGTTGGTGATCGTCCGCTAGGCGCGTGACCAAGCCATCGACGGCTTGAACGCGTTTCGGCCAATCGGGCGGCGCCGCGGCAAGTGCCGCTCGGTAGGCGGCTATTGCTTCTCCGAAGTTGCCCTCGGCGCTGGCGCGGTGTCCGCGTAGCAGGGACGCCGCGGCTGATCCCCGCTGGTCACCTCGGCCGGCAGCGGCGGCCGAGTCCTCGAGCAGTGAGGCAAGCTCGCCTGCCGTCAGGGAGCCCGGCCACGCGAGGATGGGCGTCTCGCGTCCCGCATCGATCACGTAGAGCGTTGGCAACACCCGCACGCCCAACCTCGCCACGACGTCTGCGTTGTCTTCGCGCTCCGTGTCGAGGGAGAGCCAGATGAAGCTCTCGCGGAGTCGGCGCAGCGCCGGGTCGGACAATACGAAGCTTCGCATGCTGAGGCACGTGTGGCACCAGGGAGCCCACGCGTCGACGAAGAGCGGCAAATGTCTCGCTCGCGCGACGGCCAAGGCGCCCCTGTAGTCGTTCTCGATGAAGCGAATCGGGGTCCCCTCGTGCGCGGCCGGTGCGGTCGCAGCCGGCGCTGCGGGGGAGCTCGCGGCACAGGCGGCGGTCCATAGGAGCCACAGCGGGCCGTGCGTTCTCATGAGGTCTGCACCATCCGGAAAAGGCGCCCCTTTACACGCCCGACAGGGTGATTAACTCATGGGTCGACCCGACGCGAATCGCATCTCGGCCGGTGGCCGGTCGAGGGCATTGCGGGGGCAACCATTTCACGGAAGCGCGAATGCGTTCGCTTGCGAACCCTTCGGCCATCCCGCCGGGGCGCCCATTCGCACAAGGAGGATGCCATGCTGACTGGTTGGAGAGACTTCGACGACACACTAAGGGCGTTCGATCAGCTGCAACGGCGCATCGACCGCACTTTCGATAGCTGGGCCATTCCGTCGCCTGCGGGTGATCGGCTCCGCCGCCGGGCCTCGGTGGGATGGCCGGCCACCAATGTGTTCGAAACCAAAGAGTCGTTCGTCGTGAAGGCCGAGGTCCCTGGGCTGGCCGAAAGTGACGTGGCGGTCTCTGTCGAAGACGACGCGCTTGTCGTGCGCGGAGAGCGAAAGTGCGAGGTTCCCCAAGGGTACACAGCGCACTTGCGCGAACGCGCATCGGTTGCCTTTACGCGCAAACTGCCGCTGCCGGCGCGGGTCGCGGCCGACGCGGTCACCGCGACGCTCCGAGAAGGGGTGCTCACCATCACGCTGCCCAAGTCAAAAGACGCCATGCCCCGGCAGATCGCCGTCAAAGCGGGCTAATCGCTGAAAACTCGAAGGAGGAAGCCATGAGCGACATCACCACGGTTCGTGAAAACAATGGCACGGTCCCCGCGCGCTCGTACCAGCGTCGCGCCGTCGCGCCGCCTGTCGACGTCTTCGAGAACGCCGACGAGCTTTTGATCGTCGCGGATGTTCCCGGCGTCTTGCCCGATGGGATCGACCTGCAAGTCGAGAACGACACGCTGACGCTGCACGCCAAGCGGCCCGCCGAACGCGATGCCTCTCCGGCGCTGGTTCGCGAGTACGACGAGGCCGACTTTTCGACGACCTTCCGCATCCCGGCGGGAATCGACATCGCGGCGATCGGAGCGGAGACGAAGAACGGGACCCTCGTCGTGCGGCTACCGAAGGCGGCGGCGGCGAAGCCTCGCAAGGTCACTGTCCGCTAAAGCGCCGAACATCTTGGCGGACCGAGGCTTTCAAGGCTTTCGGCTGTATCGCAAGGCGCGACGCGCTACTGCGCGGTCCAGCCGCCGTCCACCGGCAAGACGACCCCCGTGACCAGGGCGCTCGCGGGGGAGGCGAGGTAAATCACCGCTCCTGCCACGTCGTCAATCGTACCGACACGACCCGCGGGAATGCGATCGACCACGCTTCTCAAGTAAAGAGGCTGGTCGAGGCGCTCTTTGGTGCCTTCGGTATAGATGAACGTGGGCGCGACCGCGTTGACGGTCACGCCCCGAGCAGCCCATTCCAGCGCCAGCACCCGCGTGAGCTGGTTCACGCCGCCCTTCGAAGCGCAGTACACGGCGTGGTCGCGAATCCCGACCAGGCCGGCCTGGGAGCTCATGTTCACGATCCGGCCATAGCCGCGGGGCAGCATGTGCTGGCCCGCCGCCTGGCAGCAAAAGAAGAGCCCCCGCAGGTTCACCGACATCACGTCGTCCCAGTCGGCTTCGGTCACGTCGAGTGCCGGATGGTTGGCGCCCAGTCCAGCGTTGTTCACCAGGATGTCGATGCGCCCGAGTCGGGCGATGGTCTCCGCGAATCCGCGCCGAATGCTGGGGATTTGGGCCACGTCCATGGTCACGGGAACGCCGTCGATCTCGCCCGCGAGCTCCTCGATGAGCGCCGTGCTGCGCGCGGCGACCACGACCTTGGCGCCGGCACCGGCCAGCGATCGCGCGACCCCGCGACCGATGCCGTGGCTAGCGCCGGTGACCAGGGCGACCTGCCCGGCGAGGCTGAAGGTCGGCGAGTTCATGGCGTCACACGTAGCTCGCGCGCGGGGGTGATGGCGAGCGCAAACCGGCCCCAAAACGCCGCGCTACTTGCGCTGGTACACGCTGACGATGGGCACCCCGTCGTGCTCGACGATGTACGCGGGAGCGTCGGTGCCGAGGGCAACCCATATCGAATAGTCGACTTCGTTCATGTGCAGCTCGTGCTGGACGAGGGCCATGGTTGCTTCTCCCGGTGCACCCACCGCGCGAAGGTCGCCCCGCACGCGTCCCTCTTGTTGCATCCGCCCCCACGCCTCCCACGTGGTGTCGTGGATGAAGACCGGGGCACCCCTGGGCGCGTTTGTGTTCAAGTACTCCTCGGCGGCGTTCTGCGACGTAAAGCCCCAGAATTGGCGGTTGAGGCCCAAATCGGCCCCGCCGGCGGTGCCCCCCACGAGCGGAACATAGGCCGAGAGGCCGAACGGGAACGAGTGCGCAGTCACGGCGAGCGGAGCGGCCACGACGCTCGTCCAAAGAGCGCCCTCGGCCATGGCCCACCGGCGGGCGTCCAGCCGAGGCAGCGCGGCGCGCATCGCTGACGCGACGATGTCGAAGCCGCGTCCGGCGATTAGCGCGAGAATCGGATAGGCCGGCATCCAGTGCTTGGTCCCCCCGAAGATGGGTGTGGCCGGCAAGAAGAAGGGCCCGACCGCCACAGCGAGCGACAGGAAAAGCAGGAGGTCCGTTTCAAGTGGGTCCCGGGGAGGAACATCGCCGTCCGTGGCGGTTGGCCTCGACGCGCCTCCGGCGACCCGCCGGAGAAGTCGGCGCGCCCACGCGTCCAGGCGACGCAGCCCGACGATGGCGCGATCGACCGTCCCGACCCCGAAAAGGAGGAGCGTCACCGCGGGCACCGTGGCGAGGACCATAACCGGCAGATAACTCTTGGGCGATGGCGGCCCGAAGTAGTTCTTCCCGAGAAATTCGATGTTGTAATACTCGTGGTTCAGGTGAAATTCGACGTACCACTGCACGCGAGCGAACGTGTCGCTCCACAGGTACGGCCAGAGCGCGTAGAAGACGAGCGGTCCGACGATGGCCATCGATACGAGGCTGGTCGGTAGCGACAGCCGCCCGGCGGCCAGACCGCGCGCGATCGCGCGGCGGTGCACGAAGAGGGCGTGTGGCACGAGCGCGACGGGGATCAGCCAAGCGTTGTGTTTGGTCTCGAGGGCCAGCCCGTAGACGATGCCCACGGCGAGCGCCCAGCCGATGCTTCGCCCCGCCTGGGCGCGCCAGTGCACGTACACGCACAAGATCCACATGGCGGTGATCGGCACGTCGAAGCACGCGAGGTGTGCGTGGAAAAAGACGCGGGGCATGAGGGCGAACAAGATCGCTGCCGACAGCCCCGTGCGCCGGTTCCAGGCGCGCGCTCCGAAGACGTACGTCGTCCAGACGGCGGCCGCCGCGAACGTCATCCCCGGCAGGCGAAAGGCCGTGCTGGCCTCGGAGAGCAAGTGCCACTTCTGGTGCAGAAGATACTCGGAGATTCCGAAGAGCGTCTTCATGAGCGCGGGGTGCTCGTGGTTGAAGCCCCACGCCGAGTCGATCGCCCCTCGCTGGAGAGCGTCGCTTCCGCGCTCGAGCAGCATGCGCCACCACGCCGCGTACTGAGTGGCTGCCTGGAAGTAGAACCCTTCGTCGCGGGGAAACCCGAGCTCCGGCGCCGTCGACAGGAGCCAAGCGAGATAGGCGAGCGCAATCGCGCAGCCGACCACGTGGTCGCGCCAGCCGACGGGCCCAGAGAAGCCGCGTCGTAGCGCCGTGACCGCCTGGGAAGCCAGAGTCGCCTTCACCGCGTGGCCGCCTCGAAGCAATACATGCGCCGATCTCCGCTCGACGTGATGTCGGCGGTGAGGTCTTCCTGCGTTCCGGCTAGCAACGACGTGTCGAACTCGAACGGCTTCCAACCCTCGCCGTCGCGGTGGACGACGCTGCCGATCGCCGTGCTTCCCACCGAAAACGAGATGGTCACGGGCGCCCCCTGTTTGGTGCGCTCGGCTTCGACATAAAGGGCGTGGTGTCCGCGCAGCGATCGACCGAACCGCACGCCCGCGAACCGCAAGCGCAGCGAGCCGCCCGCCGGCGGGGCATAGATGCACCGACGCGCGACGTAGTCGAGATCCGCGACGACACTCACGCCGACGAAGCCCCCGCCCGAGCATGTGAAGCGGTCGCCGGGGACCGCGGGGCCGAACCCGAGCCCGCCGCTCTGCGGAGAGCCGTGCACGAAGGGGCAATCCCGATCCCCGACGGACACGTGGAGCCGGTCTGGACCGATCGCCGAGACCAGGTCGTCGATCACGGGCGCGGGCGCGGGGTTCTCCCAGGTCCTCACCGTGACGCCGCCGAAGCGCCGCTCGTCCGTGCGCCGCCAGCCACGCACTACGGGGGCGTGGGCGTCTCGGATAGCGACTTCGAAGGCCCTCGGGAAGCGCGACTCGTCAGGCAGCCCCTCCCGCTCGATCGTGGCGATGTCCGGTCCGAAGCGCTGCCTCCCGATGGGGTCGGCCCAGGCCGGCGCGAAAGTCACGAGGTCTTCTCGTTTCGCTTGGGTAGCGACGTAATCCCGTGCTGCGTTCCAATCGCGCTCGGGCGCGACCGACGACACCTGCGCGGCGTGCGCCCCGAGCTCGAGCAAGCCCACGGCGGGCACGGCAGCGAACGCCCACCTTCGCCACGCGCGCTCTCGCTGGGTCGACTCGCCGCTCAAGGCGCGCGAGCTTACACGTGGCTTTGCGCCTCGTCACGGCCCGGGCATCGTGTAAGTTCGCGCCGTGCGACTGTCGCTTCTCTTGGGTAGTGGCCGGGTCGCGGCAGAGCCGAGCGCTGGCCGCCGCGTTCGACCCAGCACGTGGCTCTACTTGGCGGTGGCCGTCCTGGCGTCGACGCCGGCGTGGATCGTCAAGCACCCGCCCATGCAAGACCTGCCGTTTCACCTGGCGACGATTCGCGCCATCCGGAGCTACCACGACCCGGCTTACGGATTCGACCAGAACTTCGTCCTGACTTTCGGTCGCACCCAGTACGTCGTTTACTACCTCATCGGCGCGGCGCTCGCGGTCTTCGTCGGCGTCGTCGCCGCGAACGTGATCCTCGTATGCGCGTGCCTGGGCGGAACCGTGCTGGCCTTGCGCTCGCTGCTCACCGCGCTCGGTCGCGACGAACGGCTGACTCTTCTCGTGGTCCCGCTGCTCGTCAACGTGATGTTCATGTACGGCCTGCTCCCGTTTCTCTTGGCCGTTCCGATCATGGTCTGGGGGCTGGCGATCGCCGTGCGGCACTTCGAGCGCCCCGCCCCTCACACGGGCGCCCTTCTGTGCGTGGTGGCGCTTGCGCTCTTCTACTCGCACGTGCTGCCATTCGGCCTCTTTTGCATCGGCTACGCCGCGATGTTCCCGTGGACCAAGCCATCCCGCTGGGCATTCTGCGCGGCGCCGGCGGTCCCCGTGGGCCTGGTCCTCGTCTGGTGGACGTTCTTCACCGCCGCCGGAAAGCTTGCCCGCGGCGCCGCCACCGACAACGCCGGGGACCCTCGCCGACCTATCGACGCGGCCATCGTCGACATTCCCAACTGGTTCACGAACGTCTTTCGCGACACAAGCGACGAGCACGCGCTCATTGCGCTGGCGATCGTCGTCGTGGCCGCCTTCGGGCTCTCGCTCGGGGATCCCGATCGCTCGAGGCCTCTGTCGAGCAACCGCAGCTACGTGATCGTGCCCATCGCCTGCGTCGTCTTTTACTTCCTATTGCCCGAAGGGCACGGATACATCTGGCTCATCGCGCAGAGGTTCCCGATCCTCTTTGCCATCACGGCCATTCCTCTCGTCCGCATGCCGCGGGGGGGGCGCGGCGTCCTGGTGGCGGCCGCCGCGCTGGCATTGGGTGCCGCGTCGGTCGTGAACGTGTGCCAACACTTCATCCGCTTCGAGCTCGACGAAGTCGGCGACATCGACGGCGCCATCCGGGCCATGGAACCGAACCGGCGCGTTTGCGCGCTCATCTACGACAAGACATCGGCGATCCTCAACAATCAGCCATTCTTGCACTTCGGCTCGTACTACCAGGTAGAGAAGGGGGGGGTCGTCATGTTCACGTACGCCGGATATGCCCACTGGCCCATCGACTTCCGTCCCGACAAGTACCCGCCGCCGGGCGGCCCGGCGCGCCTGCGCTGGGAGTGGACGCCGGAACTCGTGTCGATGCGTGAAGTGTATCCCTACTACGACTACGTGCTGACGCGCGGCCCCGGCTTTCAACCGCCGGCGGGTACCTACCACTTGAAATTTCGCGACCCGCACTGGTCGGTCTGGGAGAAAGACGGGCGATGACCTCGCCGTTCACCACGCAGCCCCTCGACGCGCTGATGGCGGCGCAGTCGTCCGTCGGGGTGGTTCTCGGGGCGCTGCTGTGGCTTCGCTCTTTGCGCCCGAGGATCGCGACATGGCTTCTTCTCGCCGCCATCGCGCTCGCGGTCACGGCTCCGGTGGACGGCGACTTCCTCGCAGGGGTCGGCGTCACCCTCGACCCGAAGTTCATGCACCATCTGCTGAAGCTGGCCGCTGCCCTGGCGACGGCCGGCGCATTGCTCTCGCGCCGGGCACTCCTTGTCGTCGTCGCGGCGCTCGGAGAAGCGTCGCTGTGGTTCATCACCGGCTACCTCCAGGGCTCCGATTACGAGTTGGCCGCAGCGCACCTCGCGTTTTTCGGTCTGCTCGTCGGGGTGCATTTGCGCACGCTCGCCGGTGAGCCACCCGCGGGCAAGGGGACGGAGGATCCGTGGGCCGGCGCGTGGGTCGACGACGTCGTCGCCTTCGCGCTCGGCACCACGGCGGGCGCCGTGGTCTGCCGGATGCTCCTGCACGGATGGACGAACAGCGGAGACGAATGGGCGAATACGTTTCAGGCGGCCGTGTTCGCGAAACTGCGGGCATATGGGTCCGTTCCCCATTGCTCCGAAGCGTTCCGAAGTTTCTGGGTATTCGAGCACGTGGGCCGGTCTTTCTCGCAGTACACGCCTGGGTGGCCGCTCTTCATGGCGCCGTTCGTCGCGCTCCACAACGTCTGGCTCGCGGGGCCCGCCTCGCTCGGGCTGCTCGCCGCGGGCGTCTCGCGCTTGGGCCGTCGAGCAGGCGCGGGGTTCTCGCCGGGAACGCCGCCTCCGTCGCTCGATCAGGCGCGGGCTTCCGGGCGTCTGGCGGTGCTGGCGTTGCTGCTCAGCGCCGGCGTTCTCATCAACGGCGGATCGCGCTACCCCCACATTTTCGTCGCGGCCGCGTTTGCCTGGGCGCTCGAGGCGTTGATGACCATCTCCACGGCAGGGCTCTCGACCGGCCGGCAGTGGGCGTGGGGAAGCGTGCTCGGTGCGTGCGCGGCGCTTCTCTTGGCCGCGCGGCCAGCAGACGGGTGCACGCTGGGGATCGGCCTTTTCCTTTACTTCGGTTACGCCTTCGCGCGAAAGCGCATGGGCTGGCGTGCGATCACGGGCTGCGCGATTGCGTTCGTCGCATTGGGCGGCCTCACCCTCGTCATCCTGCGATTGCAGCTCGGCCGGTGGTTTGCCACCGGTTATTCCTTGACGCCGACTTTGTATCCGTGGACCGGTTTTGCGATGAGCGTTCCGGAGCCGAACGCGTACAAATGGGGGATTCCGCTCGCGACGGGCTCGTACTGCTGGTGGCCCTGCTCGCCGGCGGTCGGGCTGGCCGGCCTGGCGTCGCTGCGAGGCCGGGCCCAGAGGATGGCCTTCGTCTTCTTCTTCGCATGTGTGCCTTTCGTCACTTTTTACACTCTCGTGACCATGGGGCGAGGGTTCGACCTGGGGTATGGCCCGCGTTACTCGCTACCGTGCGTGGTTCCCATGGCCGTTGGAACCGGCGTCGCCCTCGGGTACCTCTGGAAGGCCGCGCGTGCTCGATGGACCGCTGTCCCCGCGATTCGCGTCGCAGGCCCCGCCGCGGTCGCTCTCGCCGCGGTCTACGTCGGGGTCGTCCGCATTGCGCCGCTCATCTACCCGTTCACGTTCGCTGACGTGCAGAACCATAACCGGCTGCACGAGGCGCTGGCCCCTCTCGACCTGCACGGCGCCGTGGTCTTCGCGGGCAACGGGCTAATCAACACGGACGTCATGGATCTGCCCGAGAACTTGCCGCTCGACCTTTACCCCAATCAAGACGTGCTCATCGCGATCGACCGCGGCCCGGAGATGGTCAGCTGCGTGCGAGGCGTTTACCCGTCGCGCCGGTTCTACCGTGCAGTGCCCGGCGGCCGCGTTCAGATCGTCCCGATGGACTGAATGGAGCTTTGGGCGTGACGCTGCCCCAGGCCCACTAGCCCTTTGCGGCCCAGGCCACGACCTGCGCGCCGAGCGGGAGGAAGCGTAGACTCGGTTCGAGGGTGCGGAGGGGCGCAAGCGAACGAGGGAAGAAGACGATGTAATCGAGTCGCGCGTCGCGAAGCCCGGCTCTCGTGAGCAGTCGCGTCGCCTCCCACGGCCATAGCAGCTCGACGCCCTCGTCGAACGGGCAGGCCGCGACGACGCGACGGGTGAGCGGATTGAGCGGGTTGTGCTCGAAGACGACCAGCCGGCCGCCGGGGGCGAGAAGGTCGACGATGTCGCGCACGAGCGCCGGGCGCTCGGTCCGCGGGACATGGTGAAGGACGTTGGCGAGGACGACGCCGCCGAAGTGAGCGTGTGGAATGGCCGCTAGGTCCGCGTGGAACGTGGCGCGGCCTGCGCGCTTCGCGGCGATTTCGACGCTTTTCGAGGACGGATCGTAGCCGTGCACGTCCGAGAACGTCTCGGCGAGCAAGCCCGTGAGGTTGCCGATCCCACAGCCGAAATCGAGCAGCGGCTCGGCGAACGCGGGCCCCAGCACGCGACCCAACACGTCGCGCTTGTAGGCGGCGAAGTAGGCGGGCGCCTCGCCGCTCGCCGCGATGTTCACGCGATGCAGGGCGTCGTAGTCGTCGGCGAAACGGTCGAACTCGTGTGCGGCGCCGTCCGCGTCGGCGGCATGGGCGGGGTCGAAGCTCTTGCCCATGTGGCGGCGCGTATAGCATGTCGCGCCGCCGAGGCCACGACGACCGCCGTTCATCGCGCCCGCCGCCGTGAGCGCGTGATTTGCCGGCGCGACCCGGGTAAAAGGCGGGCTCCACGTGCCCCAGCCCCGTCCCACGTTGAGCCTCGTCCTGCCCATCTTCAACGAAGAAGAGGTCCTGCCCGAGCTCCATCGGCGGCTGCAGGAGTTTCTGGTAGAGCTGCGCTTGGACGCCGAAGTGGTCTTCGTCGACGACGGCTCGCGCGATCGGTCGATGGACCTGCTTCGGGCCTTCGCCGCGGGGGACCCGCGCTACCGCATCCTCTCGTTCGCGCGAAACTTCGGGCACCAGGCGGCCATCACGGCAGGGGTGGACCACGCACGGGGCGAGGCTGTCGTGGTCATGGACGCGGACCTCCAGGACCCGCCCGAAGTGGTCCTCGAGATGGTGGCCCGGTGGCGCGCGGGGTTCGACGTCGTCTACGGACGGCGACGTTCGCGCGAGGGGGAAACTTGGTTCAAATTGCTTACCGCTCGGGCCTTCTACCGGATCTTCGGGGCCATGATCCCTATCGAAATCCCGCTCGACACGGGCGACTTCCGCTTGATGAGCCGGCGCGTGGTCGTGGCGCTGCGCGCGCTCCGCGAAACCCATCGGTTCGTGCGGGGTCTCGTGGCATGGGTTGGTTTCAAGCAGACCGCGCTCCTCTACGATCGGCCGGGCCGTCTCGCGGGGACGACGAAGTACCCGATCAGCAAAATGGTGCGGTTCGCGCTCGACGGCATCACGAGCTTCAGCGTCTTGCCGCTGCGCATCTCGCTCTACCTCGGGCTCTCGATGAGCGTCGCCAGCGTGGGGATCACCGTGTGGGCGGTTCTCGCGAAGTTCGCTTTTCAGCGCGTCGTGCCCGGCTGGACGGCCATCGTCGTTCTGGTGGCGCTCGTCGCGAGCGCGCAGTTTCTGATGATCGGCATCCTCGGCGAGTACGTGGGCCGCATCTACGAGGAAGTGAAGCGGCGCCCGCTCTACATCGTCCGGGACAGCGTGAACCTACGCCACCACCGCAGTGAGCACGACGGCCACGACAACGAGGCTGACCACGGCGACGAGGACGTGGACGCGTAGTCGCCTTTAGAGGCTGCTGTTCAGCGGGTCGTACTTGTTCCCGCTCGTCGTGAAGGCGCTCGACTTCTCTTTCGGACGGCTCGATCCGCCGCCCCCGCCGCTCCGGCTTTTGACGCGCGACTTTGCGCTCTTGTCCGTTTCGAGCACTTTGCGCTTCTGCTCGTCGGTCAGCGCCGGCCGCTGCGTCGGGTCCATGACCGGCGAGGGCCCGGCGTTCGTCGCCGGCGGGGGATCGGCCGCGACCGGCGCAGGGGGAGGGGTGACCGGGGCGGGCGGGGCCTCCGGCGCAGCTGCGGCGAGCGCTGGTATGGCATCGGCACGGGCGCTCGCAGCCGTCTTGGTAATGACGAAGAACGCTCCTGCGCCGAGGACGAGCGCCGTTCCCAGGGCCCCCACGACCCAACGCTTGCGCGAGGAGGACCGGAAGGGAAGCTCGCCGAGGTCGACATGGCCGCCGAGGTCGACGCTGACGGGGCGAAGGCTGGCGGTGGGGGCGCCGGTCGGCATGGTGAGGGACGGCGGCGTGGCGAGCGCTGGCGGTGCCGCGATTGGGCGCTGGGTGACGACGCTCGGCAGAGCCAAAGCGGGCGCCTGCACGACAATCGGGGGCGGGAGCGTGCGGGCCACGCCGGGCGGAAGGGGCGGCATCGATGCGGGAAGCGGCGCCGCCTGGGCTGCGGCAGCAGGCGCAGCGGGCTCGGAGAGCCCCAGGAGGTCCGCAAGCTTCATCCACTGTTCAGCGCCGTCGGCCAGCACCATCGAGTTCTCGTCGACCTGGCCCTTCTGGAACGCCTCATCGAGCTGGTCCAGAGTGACGCGATCGACGTCACCATCAGCGAGTTTCACGTACCACATGCCGTCGACGCTCATGGGGCCTCCTGCCGCTACGAGGCACTCAGGATGACAAAGGACCGCTTCGGCCGCACGCAAAGAGCGCAAGAAAGTGGGCGAATCACAGTAGGGCTCAACTCGTTCAGTGGGACTGCACACGCGCCTCCCTCGGGGGTCCGCCAACCTGCTCTGGGCCCGTGCTCCTGCCCGTACTCCTGCCCGTGCCCGTGAACGTGCCCGAGGTCCTTCCGCCCGGTACAATCGAGCGGGTACGGGCACGGGCAGACTATGAAGACAGCCCCTAAGAAGACGATCCGCCTTCCTGCACGACCGTCGCCCCTTTGCCGACCCTTCCCTTCCATGTTCGCAGCGCGACGAGGAGCGCCGGAAGGGCCAGGACCGCGGCGGTCAGGCACGCGATCTCGCCCAGGACGGCGGTCAGCCCGAAGAGATAGAGCGCCCGGTTCTTCGCGAGCAGGAGCGACGAGTAGCCGATGCTCGTCGTGAGCGAGCAGAGCCCGACCGCCGCGCCGGTCGACCGAACGGCCCCCGTCACGTCGCGCGATCCGTCTTGCACGTAACGGGTCATCACGTTGACCGAATAGTCGACACCTATGCCGACGGTGATCGGAAACGCGACGAAATTGCAGAAGTTGATCTTGATGTGCAGAAGCATCGTCGCCCCGGCGAGCCAGAGGAGGCCGACGACGAGCGATCCGACGACATAGACGGAAGCAATGCGCGCGCGAAGCACGATGACGACGATGGCCACCACCCCCACAAACGACGCGAGACTGGCGAGCGGCGCGTCGCGGCCGATCGATGCGATGATGTCGTCGGACAGCGGGATCGAACCGGCGACGCGGCCCGGCCGGTCGGTGCTCGCCAGGCCGAGCCCGCTTGCGTCGCGCAGCTCGCGAACGAACGCGCGGATGGCTTTCGCGCGCCAGAGGGTATCCGAAGGGCGAGGATAGACGAGCACCGTTCGGCCCATCGTGCCGTCGCGATCCCGCAGTCCCGTGGTGAACGAGTGGGGCAAGTCGCCTACCGTGAGCGGCACGAGGGCATTCGGCCCGAGCAGCTTGTCGAGCTGAGCCCGGCGCCCTTCCTCGATGAGCGATCGGATTTTCGGGGTCAGCGCGTCGCGGATTTGATGCACGACGTCCAGCTTTGCTTCTTGCTCTCTCGGGAGCACGTCGTCGGCGCTTCGCAGCGACGCCACCATGGGCTGAAGGGCGCCTCCCTCCGCCGACTGACGCAAGGCGTGCTCCGCGGCGCTCGAAGCCTCCCGCGAATCGGACAGGACGACGGTGGGCGTGAGGTAGCGACCGAGGAGCGCGTCGACCCTCCGCCCCCAGTAGCCGTCACCGCTCTGCCACGTGTCGACCCGGCGCAGCTTCGAGAAGTCGTATTCGACCTGAGAGGACGCGTCGAAGCGGCTGACGGCGATCGCCGAGACGACCGTCAGAGCGATCGCCGCCCCGACGATCGGCAGCGGCCACCGCTCCACCCAGGTGGCCAGGCGAGCCATGATTCCCGCCTGCGGAAGCGCGCGCAATACGACCGGGTCGTCGCGGTCGATCCACTTGAGCAGCGGCGGAACCAGGACGAACGCGGTCACCCACGACGCCACCATTCCCGCTCCGCCGATGTACCCGAACTGCCGAAACCCGCGAAACTCGGTGAGGATGAGCGATGCGTACGACGCCGCTGCTGCCAGCGCCGCGGCGAGCGTGCCGAGTCGCGCGCCCCACACGCCTATCGCAAGCGCTTCCTCGACGGACGCACCCGTGCGACGAGCCTCGCGATAGCGAGCAAGCAGCACGATGCCGACGTTGATCCCGTTGCCGACGATGATCGATCCGAGAAACGCCGTGTTCGAGTTGAGCGACGTCACGTTGCACGGAGGGAGCGACGCGAGGCCGAACGCGTACACGGTCGCGAGGAGCAGCGGCGGGAAGAGTACGAGGGTGCTGCGCCACCAGCGGTAATAAAGGACGATCACGGCGATCTCCGCGACCGCCACGAGGATCGACGAAACCGAGAGGTCCGCTTCGAGAGCTCGCAGCTCTTCGACGGAGATGGCGACGTCGGAGCTGTATCCGACGCGCATTCCCGGAGCGTACGCGGCCGGGCCGCCGAGCGCCCGGACGTCGCCCTGCACACGATCCAAGAGCGCGCGGGCTTGCTCGGCGCCCGTCGTGAATTCGCCCGCCTCCACGAAGAGGAGCGTCAGATGCTGCGACGCATCGGAGAACCGGCCGTGGTCCGAACTGCTGGCCTTTTCCCGCGATTGCCTTTGGTCGTACTTCTTTTCGATGTCCGATACGTCGATCGAGGGCGGCGGATCGGAGTCGTCGAGGAGGGAGCCCGACTCGCGACCGACCTCGTAGTCCCGTCGGGCCTCGATTCGACGCAGGATGTCTTTCAAGTCCGCGAGGTCGACGTAGAGCGGCGCATGATCCTCGACGAACTTCTGCTCGACCTGGTTGCCGGTCCGCACGTCGCGCACCATCGCGGGCGGATAGGTACGGATGCGCGCGGCGAGGTCGTCTAGGAACCGTTCGCCGGCCGCCAGGTTCTCGGGACGGGCGACGTCGACGACCACGCCGAGGTACTGGAGCCCCGGGATGCGAGCGCGCATCTCGTCGAGGGCCCGCACCGACGGCGACTCGCGGGGAAGGAGCTCCTCGATGTCGCTCTTGAGGTGGCGGTAGAGCGAGATGGTGCGAATGGTCGCTGGGATCGCGAGCAGCACCGCGCACAGCCACACCCAGTGGCCGTGGCGAAGGGTCCACGTGACGAACGCTCGTGTGCCGTGGCCTGGACCGAACGTCCGATTCATACGCGCGCCGAGCGTAGGTAAAACTGACCTCGCGTCAATGCGGGCATGCTGCGGTCAAATCGGGTTTCGCGCGCCCTCGGAAGCTGACGGCGCTGAGCCGCGCGGCGCCGCTTGTCGCGCCAGCATGAGCACCACGAGGCTCGCGGTTGCCACGATGAGCTGAGCCAGATGCGCCACGAAAGCGATGGACAGCGCGCGAGCGGGCGTGTCGCGGAAGCCAACCTCCGCCGCAAATGTCCGATATGCGCCGTCGACGACTCCGAGGCCATTGGGGAGCGCATCTCCCAGCGTCGTGCCCACGAGGTGTATTCCGTGAGCGACCAACGTTCCACGCACGCTCGGGGCGCCGCCGACAGCTCGCAGAATGATCGCGTACTGCGCTACCTGCGCGGTCCGGCTGAGCGAGCAGAGCGCCGCGGCTCTCCAGGGCAGGCGCCTCCGAACCGATGCGTCGAGCGGCGCCTCCCCCGCGGTGCGCGCGAGGCGCCGCCGCACCCGCTCGAGCCAACGCCCGACGCGAGCGTCCCAGAGGATGGCGAGCAGCCCTGCGGACAGCGTCAGCATCACGAGCGTGTTTGCGGCCAGAAGCAGCGCGAGCGAGGAGTGCACGCCTTGCCACGACGCCACGACCGCGCACTCGACCGCCGACCACGCCGCGATCGCGAACACGTATGCCGACTGGAGCTGTGCGCTCGCCGTCGCGGCGCGTGGCGCGCCCACGTGTTTGGCGACGAGCGCGGCGCGAGCCACCTCTCCCGCCGCGCGTCCGGCCGGTACGAGGATCATCATCGCGTATGCGAGCGCCGACGAGCGCACCCACGTCGCGGCTGGCACCTCTCTCCCGCGCTCGCCGAGAAGCATTCGGAGCGTGACGAAGTCGCTCACGAGCTGCAAGACCTCGAGCGTGACGACCGCCGGTAGCCACGATCGCGCCTGCCACAGCACCTGAGTCACCCGCGCTGGATCCGCGCCGCGCACGAGGTAGGCCACCAGGCCGAGCCCCACGATTGCCAGCAGCAGCTGGCTCGCCGCGCGCCACGCACGCTTCGTCCGGGGAGCCGGCGCCGTCACGACGCCGAGCGTGCCGCCCATTCTGCCAGCTCTTCCCGACGCTGCCAGACGCGGCGAAAAGCCTCCACGTAGCGGTCGACCAGGTCATCGGGCTGCGCGATGAGCGGGCAGGACTGCGAGAAGAGGACGACCGAGCCATCTAAGAGCGCTTGAGTCCGCGGGTACCGTGCGGCGTCGTAGTTCATCGCGAGATCGGCCCCTCCTTCGCGTGCATGCGGGAAGCCGCCGGAGGGATCGCCGTGTCGAAAGACTCCCTGCGCCGGGAGCGGGGCCGTTTGCCACAGCACGACCTCGAGCCCTTCGGCCCGCAGTGCCGCCATGACGGTGTCTCGCCAGCGTATCGGCGGGAGCGCCACCCCGGCCAGAGCCGGGTCGAGATGGACACGGAACTTGTGGTGCACGGACGTTCGCCCAGCCGGGACCAGCGGCGGAGCTACTCCCGGAAGGGCGGCGAGCGCTCGCGTCAGCCGGTCGGCATTGCGCTGGCAGCGCGCGGTTCGCTCCGGCAGCGCGGCGAGCTGGGCTCGCGCGAACGCTGCCATCATTTCGCTCCCCCGATACATCGAGCCGATGCGACGCGAGTCGAGCGCCCGCGTTCCATCGAGAGGCCGCGACAAGTCGTAGTCGTCCTCGTCGCCACGCGAGACGTTCTGGCCGAAGTTTCGCACGCAAGCAGCCTCCGCGGCGATCGCGTCGTCGTCGGTGACGAAGAGGCCGCCCTCACCCGCAGAGAGGTTCTTGCTCGACTGCATCGAGAATCCACCTGCGGCACCGATGGCGCCGACGGGCCGCCCCAACGTCGTCGCGCCGTGAGCCTGCGCAGCGTCTTCGACCAGAGCCAGCTCGTGGCGGCGCGCGACCTCGATGAGCCGCCCCATGTCGGCGGCGCACCCGTGCATGTGCACCGGCATGATCGCTCGCGTGTGTGGCGTGACGGCCGCTTCGGCCGCAGCTGGATCGAGGCACCCGGTGGCCACGTCGACATCCGCGAACACAGGCACGGCCCCGGTGTGCACGACGGCCAGGGGCGTTGCCACGAAGCTGTACGCCGGCACGATCACTTCGTCGCCCGCGCGCACGCCGGACGCCGCGAGGGCGACCAGCAGCGCGCTCGTTCCGCAGTGCGTCAGCAGGCAGTGCCTGGCGCCGGCGAAACGCGCGAACTCCTCCTCGAGCGCCCTCGATTCCGGGGCGTAGGGGCCCGAGAGGATCCCGCGGTCGAGTACACGCGCCACAGCCCGCCGCTCCTCTTCGCCGACGATCGGCCAGAGGCGGTGCGATCCTCGCGAAACGACGGGGGTTCCCCCGAAGAGCGCGATCTTGTCCCCGGGTCGACCGCGTCCCAGCGAAGCTGGGGACGCGCCGTCCGTGCTCACGGAGTTCGCTCCACGTGCGCCTTGACCCCGTTGGTGTGCGCTTGTGGCTTTGCGGTGGCGTGCGCACGCGCCCACTCCAAGAGAAGCTTCTCCTGCTTGAAGAGGTCGTGCACCGGCGCCTCGCCGGGCGCGTGGTACGGCGACTTGAAGAACATCGAGAGCTGTCGCTGGATCCCGCGCTCGCCGGCGCGCTTGGCGACGTCGAGCAAGCGGACGAGATCGATCACCAGCGGGGCGGCGAGCACCGAGTCCTGGCAGAGAAAGTTGATCTTCATCTGCATCGGCACGCCGGCGAAGCCGACGATGTCGATATTGTCCCACGCTTCCTTCGAGTCGCCGCGCGGCTTGTAGTAGTGGATGTGGACCTGGTGGTTTTCCACTGGGTAGCCGACGATCGAGTCGAGCACCGCCGCCTTGCTCAGCACTTTCGTCTTGTTCGAGGACGGGTCGTCCAGAACGAGCCCGTCGCCGTTGCCGAGGAAGTTGGCGGAGTACCAACCTTCGATGAGCAGGCGCCGTGCGCGGAACATCGACGCGAGCGCCGTCTTGACGAGCGTCTGCCCGGTCTTGCCGTCCATTCCGGCGAACGGATTGCCCGTTTCGCTGGCCTGCATGGCCAGCGCCGGCACGTTCGTCAGGCTGGGCGTGAAGTTGCAGTAGGGAATGCGGAGCTTGTTGGCGGCGTAGAAGTACCGCATCGCCGGCGTGATCGCCGGGTCGTTCGCGTCGAGGCCCGCCTCGAACGCGCGCAGGTCGCGGTGCACCGGCTGCTCGTCGAGGAACCGCTCGGTCGACGCCAGGTTGACCATGACCACCCGGTCGAGCCCCTGGGCCTTCTTGAAGGACTCCAGGTCGCGCTCGAGAATGGCGACCTCCTCGCGGAAGCCGCTCGTGCGGATCACGTTTTCGCCGCTCAGCTTTCCGACGTACGACTTGGCGAACACCGCCGGCCATGGCCGAATGCGTTCGAGTTCGGGCTGCACCTGTTCGAGCACGTGCGCCGGGAGCACTTTGTGGTGCAAGGCCCCCTCGTAGGGATTCGCGAACTGCAGATCCCAGCCCGCGAACACGAGGCTATCGAGCGGCGCGAGGTCGAGCAGCTCGGTGATCGACTCGGCGATGCGCGCGTCCGTCCTTTCCGTGACCATTCCGACGCGCGGCGCTAGTCCCCGCTTCATCAGCTCGACGCCGGCGATCACAGTCGACGCGACGGCTCCGTTCACTCCTACGATGGCGACCCCGATCCGATTCATGGCGAGCTTTCTCGATGGCGATGCATTGGTGAGCTAGCGAGCCCTGGCCGCGTGCTTCCAAAGCAGTTTTTTCTTCGTATCGTCGATGATGCGCGGGAACTTGCCTTGCACGTTTCCGCGCGTAACCTCTTCGAGGAAAAGGCGTGCGCCGCCGCTCTTGAGGGGCACGACGCACGGCGCGAGCAGCGCGACGTCCCCATCTCGGTGTTCGCGGTAGACGCGATTCTGGCTGCACAAGCCCTGATCGAACGCGGCGGCGAACGCGCTCAAGTCTGCGGGAGCAGCTCCTTCCTGAAACTCGACGAACAGCTGGTAGCGCGACTTTGCGCTTCCCGCGACTCCCACGTCTGCCGCGGCGCCGAATTCGACGGTGGTGCAGGGGCAGGACTTCGTCGCATGGTCGACGGCGCGCTCGATCTCCACGTGCGTCGTCAGCTCTTGCGTCAGCGAAAGGCACCCCGACAGGCGCCCCATGAATTCGATCCGGGGCGGATCGACCGAGGTGAAACGGACGATGTCTCCGAGCTCGTATGCGTAGAGGCCGGAAACGGTGGTCACGACGATGCTGTACGGGCGGCCGCTCTCGACCGCCCACAGCGGCACGCGCTTGGGCGAGGCGCTCTCGCGCGTCTCGAGCGGGACGAACTCGAAGAACGTGCCGCGATGCGGGAGGATCAGCAGCCCCGGTGCGCTGCCGAAGTCGGACGCCGCATACACGCCGCCTTCGGTCGCGTTGTACGTATCTACGAGAGTCACGTCGTCCCGGCCGATGAAGTCGCGGATGACCGGCAGGTACGGAGCCGCCGCGACCCCGCCCCCGAAGAGGACCCGCAGATTCGGCCACACGTCCGAGATCGTCGCCGCCGCCCGGCCGCGCTCGCGGGCGACCGCAAGCACTTTCTCGAAGAGCAGCGTAAACCAGCAGGTCGTTCCCGCCACCGCGCGCACGTCGTGGTCGATGTATCGCCCGGCGATGACGCGGAGCTTGTCGTCGTAGTTGGGGATCGTGCGCACGTCGCCTTCCGGCAGGTACACCGGCCGGCTGAGGACAGGCATCTTGGTCATCATCAGCGCCGGGTTGGACGTCACCAGCGACGGCCCTTCCCGGCGCATCGTCGTTGGCGGAAACAGGCCCAACGTGAATCCGCAGAGGAGCTCATCGTCGCCCGACCAGCGCAGGTAGCGCATCAAGACGTCCGCGCCTGCGCGCTGCTGCAGACGAATCTGCCGATCGCCGATGGGCAAGAACTTCGGCCGGCCGTGGTTCGAGCTCCCCGACGAGTTGCCGAAGTACCGCACGACCTCCGGAACGAGAAGATTGCGCTCCCCGGCGCGCATCCGGTCGATGTACGGCGAGAACGAGTCGTAGTCGCCGATGTCGACTCGGCTCACGAAGTCGTCGTAGCCGCGGATGCGCGCGAAATCGTGGGCGCGACCGAAGTCGGTCGTCTTGGCGTGGTCGAGGATCGCCACCAGGGTTTTCTCCTGGACGCTCCGAAGATGGCGGAGCGAACGATCCCAAGCGGCGACCTGCAAGCGCGCCACCTGTCCGAGCGCCCGGCCGACGACGCGGGGATACGGTGAGCGAACGAGAGTGCGCTCGGCAGCCTGCCCCGTTGCAGCGTGCTCAAAACCCAACGACATGCCGTCGCTGAGCGGGGCGTGCTCGGACATGTCGGTCATCGGACTCGTCATAGTGTTTCCGAGGGGCCAAGCTCAAGTGTTCATGCACACCTTTACGACGAAGGGCGAGGGAAGGGTGCGGAGCCAGACCGGTTGAAGCGTCACGTCGACCTCGGAGAACGAGTTGCACGAGGGGGCAAGGCGCAGCTAGGGAAGCCGAGCCCTTGCGAAAGCGCAAGGGGGATGCTCTGACCCGACGACCTGTGCGAAGCGCCCTTTGCGTGTGCATGACCCTCGACCGCTCCGCCGGAGCACCCCGGCCGGTGCGGTCTGCAGGAGCGTCGACGCGAAGCGTTTGGCTGCTTTTCGGGCTTTGTCGTCCCGTATCGCGTCGTCGCATGCGGACGTGCGTCACGGCGTTCGCACTGATCATTCTTTCTGCGCAGGTCTCGTACGCAGCGGGGCCGGACGCTTCCGACGGCTCCCCACTTCTCAAACGACGCCGGTACGAGTTCGCTGGTTTTCCCATTTTGGGCGGCAGCACCGACATCGGCGTCCAGTTTGGCGGGGTGGCCACCCTGACGCGCTTCTTCGACGGCGCGCTGCCCTACCTCTGGAACATCGACCTCCTGCTCTCGGCGAGCCTCAAGGACGACCAGACCGGATTCCACTTGGTGCAGCAAAGCCACGTGCTCCGCCTCGACGCCCCGGAGCTCTTGGGCGGCCACGCGCGCCTCGACGCGCGCGCGACGTACGTGCGGACCATCGACGCCGGCTACTACGGTCTCGGAAACGCGACGGCGGTCCAGCCGCTCCCGGGCGAGACGAGCCTCGGTCGACGCTACCAGTACCTTCAGCAGGAGGGCTGGCTGCGGGCGATCGCGCGTCTTCGCACGGGAACGGTCGTCGACGTCGCTCTCGCGGGCAACCTGCGTTACGAGGCCCCCGCGGCCTATGGGAGCTCGAGGCTCGCGCAAGACTTGGACGGGCGAGGCGGATCGCCGGCGGTCATCGGCGGGCCTTCGGCGCTCCTCGGCTCGTTCACCGCGGGGATCATGATCGACACGCGCGACAGCGAGTTCGTGACTACGAGCGGGATCTTCTACCAGCTCGGCGTCGCGGCGACCGTGGGCTCCGCGGAGGAGGTGGCCAATGGCGAAGTGTCAGCGGTGCTCGCGCACTACGCGCCCCTCGGCGGGCCGTTCGTCTTCGCCAGCCGCGTCTTCGCGAGCTTCCGGTTCGGGCGCGTACCGTTCTACGACCTGCAAACCGGCGGAGCCTTCGAGCCGGAGTCGCTGCTCGGCGGCGACCAAGGCGTGCGCGGCGTTCCTATCGGGCGTTACTCCGGCCTGGTCAAAGCGGTGGCCAACGTGGAGCTACGAAGCACCCCCTTCCCGCGCTTCCACCTCTTCGGCGAGCGCTTTCGGGTGGGCACGACGACCTTCCTTGACGCCGGCCGGGTGTGGAGCGACTACAGCGCGATTTCGCCGGCAGACGGGACCGCGCTCGGGCTGAAGTACGGGATCGGGGGAGGGCTCTTCGCGCAGTGGGGAGAGGCGGCGATCTTCCGCGTGGAGGCGGCATACTCGCCGGATGCGGTTTCGGAGAATCCGGGATTTCCTGTGGGAATTTATGTGTCGGACGGATTGATGTTTTGAGGGAAGTTAGGGCCCCGCCTTCCACCCGAGTACGACTTGTCCGACGAGCACCACCAGCTCCGCCGCCACGAAGACGACGACCGCGACCTCGAGCAAGATAAGTCGTCGCTGGCGAACCATGTCGACCATCAGCGCGAGGTTGTCCTGCACGATGCGAAGCTCGTGATCGAGCGCGCGGTAGCGCTCCTCGATTTCGAACAACGCGCGCAGGCCGCGGTACAGCCGGTCGAGTGCCTCGTCGTCCCAGGTCGCTCCGGGCGAGTCGAGGAGCGACAGCGTGTGAACGACCCGCGTGCGCATCGTCATGCCGCGGCCGATGAACTTCAGCAACGCGCGCGGACTGCCGTGGAGGGTGCCGTCGCGCGCGAGCATGCGCGAGCGCTCTTCGAGCGCGCCGACCAGCGCGTCCACGTCGCCCTCGTAGTATTCCATCGCCACCGATTGCGCCACGACGAGCGCGAGGATCTCGACGGCGCGTACGTCGAGCTCGCGGACGACCACGCGGTCGAAGCGCACGGACGGCGTCGCGCCGGGCACCACCTGGACCGCGAACGTCTCTTCGAGCGGCGCGCGCGGTTCACTCCCGATCTGGGCCACGAGCCCTTTCATCACGCGGGCGCATTCCGGCTCGCCGACGCCGATGAACACCACCGCGCCGAAGTCGTGGGCCACGACCCAGCCGGTCGCGCCGTGGCGAACGATGGCCATGCTCTTGGATACCTTCACCCGCTCGACGTCGGTCGCGAACAGCCCCGCCACGACGCGCGGCTGCAACGTCGCGGAGACGGCGAATGCGCGCACCGACTGCAGTGCGGAGTCGGCCGCCTCCGCTGCCTCGCCTTCTCGGAGGGTGGACACCCGCTACTCGCCCGCGACTGGGTAGGCCTCGTCGTGGATCGGTTCGGCCGGCACGTCGGGCCGGGCGCGGAACAGATTCCCCAGCCAGCGCGAGGCGTCGTCGAACAGAGAATAGGCGACCGGCGTAGCGAGCAGCGTGAGGGAGAGCGACAGGATCTGTCCTCCCACCACCACCCCGGCGGTCGCGCGGTTGAACCCTGCCCCGATGCCCCGCGAGACAACGAGCGGGATCATGCCGGCTACGAACGCGGCAGTGGTCATCAGGATCGGCCGCAACCGGTCGCGATTCGCCTGCAAGATGGCCTCGAGCCGCGGCATCCCCGAAGCCCGGAGCTGATTGGTGTGGTCGATCTGCAAGATGCTGTTCTTCTTGACGACCCCGAAGAGCACCAAGATGCCGAGGATCGAATAGATATCGATCGCCTGCCGGAACAGGATGACGCTCAGAAACGCGAACGGCAGCGTGAGCGGCAGCGAGAGCAGGATTGTGATCGGGTGCAGCCACGACTCGAACTGGGCGGCCAGCACGAGGTACATGAAGATGAACGAAAGAATCAGCGCGGCGACGAACGCCACGAAGACGCGCCCCATCTCTTTGGTCTGGCCGTACGGCATCGCCGAGTAGCCGGCGGGCAGGTGCTCGCCGTCGATGATGCTCTTCATCGCCGCCGAGACCGCTCCGTCGCCGTACCCCGGCGCCGCGTTGGCCATGACGGTTACCTGGCGCTCGCGATTGAGCCGATCGACGCGCGAAGGGCCCGTTCCCCGGCCGAGCTGGACCACGTCCGCGAGCGGAACGAACCCTAGGCGCTGCGACGGCACCGTCAAGAGCCGTAGCCCCTCTTCGTCGGCGCGGTAGCTCCTGTCCGCGCGCACGTGCACTTCGTACTCTTCCCCGTGCTCCTCATAGGTCGACACCTGATCGCCCTCGACGAGCAGGCGCAGGGCATTGGCGACGTCGCTCGGCTGAACGCCGAGGTCGGCCGCGCGCGCGCGGTCGATGTAAACGCCGATCTCTGGCTTGCCGACGATAAGCGACGAGTCGACGTCCACCGCGCCGGGAGTCTTTCTCAGCTTGTCGGTGACGTCGTCGGCGATCTTCTCCAGCTTCTGCAGATCGGGCCCGCGCACGCTGTACTGATTGCGCTGCGTCGCGAACCCTCCCCCCGCGAAGGCGGACACTTCGCTCGCTGTGATCCGAAGCTTCTCGGATTGCTTTGCAATGATCTCGCGGCGCACCCAGTCCATCATTTGGTTTTGGGTCATCGCTCGCTTCGTCGGGTCGGTCAGCGCGACGTAGACCGTGGCGAGGTTGTGCGTCTGCGCGTTGTCGTCGGCGACCGTCGTGACCGTCAGAGCGACGTTCGGGCTGGTCCGGATCGCCCGGGCGATTCGCTCGCCGACGATGCGCGTTTCCGCGAGGCTCGTCCCCTCGGGGGCGCGCACCGTCACCTGGAACCGCGCCTCATCGTTGACCGGGAGAAACCCCTTGTTCGCGGCCCCCGCGAGAGGCACGCATGAGCCCAGCGCGAGCACGCTTGCGCACACGACGACCCAGCGGCGCTTCATGACGAAGCGGAGCACGCGCATGTAGGTGCGCTCGATCGGCCGGTAGAACCAGTCGACGATGCGCTCGCCGACCGTCTTGTGGTCTCCGACGTGCTTCTTCAGCCAACGCGACGCCATCATCGGTGTCAGCGTGAAGCTCACGAGCATCGACACGGCGATCGAGAAGGCCATCGTGACGCCGAAGCTGCGCAAGAAACGCCCCGGAATCCCGCCCATGAACGCCACCGGGAGGAAGACGGCGATGAGCGACAGCGTCGTCGCGAGCACTGCGAGGCCGATCTCTTTGGTCGCTGCCACTGCAGCGATCATCGGCGTCTCGTTCTTCTCTTCGACGTGGCGTAAAATGTTCTCCAGCACCACGATCGCGTCGTCGATGACGATGCCCACCGCAAGCGCAAGCGCCAGGAGCGTGATCGTGTTGAGCGTGTAGCCGGCCCACCACATCGTCGCGAACGTGCCGATGATGCTGGTCGGGATAGCGATTGCCGCGATGATCGTGCTCCGCAAGTTGCCAAGGAAGAAAAAGACGATGACTGCCGCCAAGAGGGCGCCGACGGCGAGGTGCTCTTTAACCGAGTCCACGCTGGTGCGGATGACCCCGGACTCGTCGCGCACGAGCTGAAGCTGATAGCCGGCGGGCAGATCTTTGCGGATCTCTTGAACCCGCTGTTTGATCGAATCGGCGACCTGGACCGTGTTCGACCCGGACTGTTTGCGCACGGCGAGCAAGACCGTCGGCTGGCCGTCGAGCAGCGCCGCGGTGTTGGCGTCTTCCTCGCCGTCGACGACCTCGCCGACGTCCTTCACGCGGATGGAGTGCCCGGCCTCTTGGCGCACGACCAGATCGCCGACCTGCGCCGGGTCGCTCACCCTTCCGTGGATTCGCAGCGTGAGCTCGCTGGGCCCGGTTTCGACGCGCCCGCCCGGGGTCGTCAGGTTCTGCGAGGCGATCGCGCGCTGGACGTCGATTACCGTCAGCGCCGCTCCGCGCAGCTTGATCGGGTCGAGCATCACGTTGATCTGCCGCTTGCGCCCGCCCAAGAGCTGAACCTGGCCGACGCCGTCGATCGACTCCAACGACCGGCGCACGCGCTTGTCGGCGAGCTCGGTGGCCTCGCGCAGCGAGTGGCCCTCCGAGTGCAGCGCGAAATAGACGACCGGCGCCGCGTCCGGATCGAGCTTCTGGACGACGGGCTGGTCGATGTCCTTCGGCAGATCGCGCAGGATCGTATTGAGCCGGTCGCGGACCTCCTGCGCGGCCACGTTCACGTCTTTCTCGATGACGAACGTGATGATGACCTGGGAGACACCCTCGGTCGTCACCGAACGCAGCTCGTCGATGCCGCTGATCGTGTTGACCGCCTGCTCGACCTTGTCGGTGATCTCCGTTTCGATGTCCTCCGGGGCCGCGCCAGGCTGGTTGGTGATGACGACGATGATCGGAAAGTCGACGTTCGGGAAGCGATCGACGCCGAGCTGGAGGTACCCAGCAATGCCGACGACGCACACGATCAAGATCAGCACCGACGCGAAGATCGGTCGACGTACGCAGAGCGCGGCGAGCCACTGCATGGCCGGTTACTCTACCCGCACGCCGTCGTGCATGTCCGCTCCCGGCTGCAGCACGACCTTGTCGCCCGACTTGACGCCGCTGGCGATCGCCACCATGTCGCCGACCGTCTCACCGACCTGGACGAGACGCTCTTGCGCCTCTTGGCCGACGATGACGTACAGGCGCGCGGTGCCTGTGTCGTCGCGCACGACCGTGGCCGATGGGACCACCGGGGTCTCGGGCGTGGCGAGCAGCACTTTGGCAACGGCGAACATCCCGGGCTTCAGCCGGCCGTCGCCATTGGCGACTATGGCCTCGACCACGAGGTCGCGCGTCGACTCGCGCACGTTCGGGCTGATGAACTTCACCCGTCCGGTGAAGACCTGGTCTCCGAAGGCGACCACCGCGAAGGAGACCGGCATGTCGGGCTGGATGGCGGCGACGCTCGCTTCGGGCACCGTGAGCTCGAGGCGTAGCGGGTCGGGGTTGTACACCGACGCGACGCGGGTACTCGGCTGCACGTATTGGCCTACGTTGACGTAGCGCTCGCCGACGATGCCGTCGAAGGGAGCGCGAATACTCGTGTCGCCGAGCATCTTCGTCGCCGACTTGCCCTGCGCCTCGGCCGCGGCGGCCGACCACTGCTGTGCCGTGCACTGAGCCGTCTGCCGGTCGTATTCCGCTTGCGAGATGGCGGCGGTCTCGAGCAGGTGTTTGACGCGCTCGCAGTCGCGGCGGGCCTGTTCGAGCTGGCTCTGCGCCACTCTCGACTGCGCCTCCGCCGCGGTGGCCGCGAGCGCTGCGGTGCGCGAGTCGAGCACGGCGATGAGCTGGCCGCGCTTGACCGGCTGGCCGCGCTCCGCGAACGTCTGGACGACCTTGCCCGACGCGTCGGCGGCGACATCGGACGCCTCGCTCGCGTGCAAAGTGCCCGTGAGCGTGAGGTAACGCGGCATGGGCCGCTCGACGGCCGTCGCGGTCTTGACGTGAACCGGGGCCTCGCCGCTCGGCGCGGGCGCTGCCGCGGCGTCGTCCGGGCGATGGCACGCGGCAAGGGAAAGGACCGCGACGACAACGGGTGCACGCATGAGAAGGGGGCGTGTAGGCATGGCGTCCGATCGAGTCAAGTTATCGCGAAACTTGTGATGTTTCATGCGTATCGGCGGTTGCTCGCCCCTCGTCGCTTCTTGTTGTCGTCGGCTCGGTTGCTCTTCGCCATCCAAAGGCCGGTGCTCGCCGCTCGAAGGCCCGAGGCGGCACTGCGGCACGTGGGCTATAAGCCCATGCCTGCACATGTCCGAACGCAAGACCCCACGAGATATTCTCTCGGCCGATGGAAAGCTCGACAAGGACGTCATCGCAGTAAAATACCGCGGCCGGACGGTCGACCTGCATACGCCCATCGACGAGGGCGTTCCGTTGCCAGTGGTCCGAGCAGCCGATCCTGAGGGACTTGCGGTCATCCGCCATTCGACCGCGCATGTGATGGCCGACGCGGTTCAGCGCCTGTTCCCCGGTACGAAGGTGACCATCGGCCCCGCCATCGACGACGGATTTTACTACGACTTCGACAAGCCGGGCGGCGGGTTCACCGAGGACGATCTGCGGCGCATCGAGCAGGCCATGCTCGAGATCATCAAGAGAGACTCGCCATTTCGCCGGGTCGTGGTGACCCGCGACGAAGCCAAGCGAATGTTCTCGGCGATGGGAGAGACCTACAAGCTCGAGATCATCGACGCCATTCCGCCCGACGAAGAGGTGAGCCTCTACAGGCACGGCGCCCCCCCGCAGGAGTGGGTCGATGTCTGCGAGGGCCCGCACGTCCCGTCGACCGGCTACCTCAGAGCGGTGAAGTTGACCCACGTCGCCGGGGCGTACTGGCGCGGCGACGAGCGAAACCCGATGCTCCAGCGCATTTACGGGACGGCGTTTCCGAGCGTCGAAGCGCTCGAGGAACATCTTCGCCTCGTCGAAGAGGCCAAGCAGCGCGACCACCGCAAGCTCGGCAAGGAGCTCGAACTCTTCCTCTTCGACGAAGTGGCGCCGGCGATGCCTTTCTTTCTGCCGCGGGGTACCTTCGTCTACACCCGGCTCATCGAGTACGTGCGCGGGCTGTACGAGCGCTATGGGTACCAAGAGGTCATCACACCGCAGGCGTTTTCGCCGAAGCTCTTCGAAACGAGCGGGCATCTCCCCAACTACGGCGACAATATGTACCGGCTGTGGACCGCCGACCTGGTCGAGGGGGCCGAGAGCGGGCTCCAGCTGCGATCGGCGCTCGCCCAGCAGTCGTTCGCGCTCAAGCCGATGAACTGCCCGAGCCATTGCGTCATCTTTGCGAGCAAGCGCCGGAGCTACCGCGAGCTCCCGTGGCGCGTCGCGGACTTCGGACGGCTTCATCGCTTCGAGCGTGGGGGCGTCGTCCACGGGCTCGCGCGCGTGCGCAGCTTCTCGCAAGACGACGCGCACATTTTTTGCGCTGAGAAACAAGTGGCCGAAGAGATCGAAAAATTCATCGGCCTGCTCCACGAGGTGTATCGAGCGCTTCAGTTCGACAAGGTCGACGTGAAGCTCGCCACGCGGCCCCCGGCCGACAAGCGCCTCGGGGGCGACGAGGACTGGGACCGCTCCGAGCGCGCGCTCGCGCAGGGCCTCGAGCGAGCGGGGATCACCTACGAGACGCTGCCGGGCGAAGGTGCTTTTTACGGCCCGAAGATCGAGTTTCACGTGAACGACGCGCTCAAGCGAAGCTGGCAGCTTGGCACCATCCAGTTCGACCCCAACCTGCCCGCCCGGTTCGGGCTCTCGTTCGTCGGCGAAGACGGCAAAGACCATCGCCCGGTGATGCTTCATCGCGCCATTTTGGGGTCGCTTGAACGTTTTTTCGCCGTATATCTCGAGCACTGCGGCGGCAATTTTCCGACCTGGCTCGCCCCCAGGCAGGCGATCGTCCTCACGGTCAGCGAGAAGACCGACGAGTATGCTCGCCGGGTGGTCGAACGCCTGCGCGGTCGGGGGCTGCGCGTCGACGCGGATCTTTCCAGCGACAAGCTCGGCGCCAAGGTGCGCGGCGCGCGCTTGCTTCGCTACCCGTATCTGCTCGTCGTCGGCCCTAAAGAAGCGGAAAGCGATTCCGTCGGGGTGCGATCCCGCGACGCGGGCGAGCTCGGCGCGATGAAGGTCGAAGAGGTCGGCGACCGCCTCGTCGCCGAAAGCGCCCCGCCTGGAGCAGTCCTTCATTGACGCCCGCGCATCTTCGCGCGATCAAATTGGCCTACACTGGCGAGCGGAGGCCAGAGGGGCCGTCCGCGCGAGCCTGTCACATCCCAAACACGGAGGTCACGAGAAGAAACAATGGCATTGGGTAATCCCCGGTTCGATCCGCGCCAGCAGCAGCGCGGGTACCAAATCCGAGTCAATCATCGAATCCGCGTTCCTGAAGTCCTGGTCATCGGTCCCGACGGGAACAAGCTCGGCGTGCTGCAGACTCACGAGGCGCTCCGCATGGCGCAAGAGCAGGGGCTCGACCTCGTCGAGATCAACCCGAAGGCCGAGCCGCCGGTCTGCAAGATCCTCGACTTCGGCAAGTACAAGTACGAAGAGAAGAAGAAGCAGGCGCAGGCGCGACGAAACCAGGCCGTGGTCGAGATCAAAGAGATCAAGCTTCGACCGAAGACCGACGACCACGACATCAACTTCAAAATCCGCGCGGCGCGCCGCTTCCTCGAAGCTGGCCACAAGGTGAAGTTCACCGTCCGCTTCCGCGGGCGCGAGATCACCCATCCCGAGAAGGCGCACGAGCAGCTCGACGTCATTCTCAAGGGCCTCGAAGACGTGGCGAACGTCGAAACACGCCCGATGATGGAAGCGCGCGCGATGTCGATCGTGGTGGCGCCCAAACCGGCCCTTTTGCAGAAGGTTGCGCAGCTTCGCGCAGCGCAGGAAAGGGCGCGGCAACAAGCCGAGAAGGAAGGCCGACCGCTGCCGCCTGCGCCTTCTTCCGAAGAGCTCCCCGAAGAGCCCGACGACGATGACGACGATGACGACGATGACGACAGCGAGGGAGGTGGCGACGAGGGCGGTGCGGCGTGATTGCTTCCGTGGCGACGAGACAATCGCCGTCACGGCGGAAAATCACCGTCCCAGAGCGCAGGGTGCGGTGAATCGCCTGCCCAGCGGTGCTCAGAAGGAGGGCATGCTGCTGCTTTGTCTGCACCCCGATGGATCGTGGCTCGACGAGGCCCCGATCGGGGGGTAAGGCAAACGGGCCATGCGGCGGATCCTCTGTAAACGGTCTTTGGCCGCACTGGTCGCGGGCGCGATCCTGGTCTCGGCATCGGCCGCGTGGGCGTCGCTCACGCCGAGCGAGGCCGAGCAGGTGCGGCACGAGGTGTCGAGGGCGCAGAACGTCGACCGCGTGCGGGCGCTCATCGCCCGTCCGGACCTCTCGATCGATGAGGCGGCGGCGGTCATGGTCGGCGCAATCGGCGCGACGCCCATCGACGCCGAACACGTCGCGTTCCTGCGGGAGCTCGTCTTCGGGTCGGGCTCCGCGGCATCGCGGCCAACGTTGGCGGTTGCCGTGGTGCGGGGCCTCTTGGGCCGGGCGGACGCGCTGCTCACGCACGCTAGCGCCCTCGAGCGCGGCTCTGTGGCCCTCGCCGAGCTTGCCGCAGTGTACGGTCTGGTCGAAGACGTGGTGGCCGCTGATCCACAGGCGAACGTCACGGACACGGCGCGTGCGGAGTGCGCACGGGCCCTCGCGTCGCATTTCGCCCGCAATGCGTCGGTGCTGCGCCCCGATGAGCCCGTGGCTCCCGCCCTGGCTAACGTGCGCGCGCAGGCGGCCATCGCACTCTTCGACGCGACGCCCGATGCGCCCGGGCGGCGGGTCGACGTGGCGAACAACCTTGGCCTGACCGGTGCCCGCCGCGCGGCTCTCATCGAGCTGGGGACGCTCGTGCTCGATGAAGGCGGCTCGGACGCCCGGGTGAGCGCGCTGCGGTCGCTCCTCGACCGCGTCCCCGGCGCGGGCGACGGCGCCGAAGCGATCGTCGTCGGCGACAAGCAGGCTCCCCGACTGCGGGCACGCGGCGGCGCGGTCGTCGCAGTCGGTGCGGCGCCGGCATCTGCCGTGACGGAGGCGCGGTCGCCCTGGGGAAACGAAGTGCCCCCGCCGCCGATCGACGAAGCGACGATGGCCCTCGTGCGCGACCTCGCTTCGACCGCGGTCAAGCGCGCACTCGATCAGCGGCCTCAGTTGCGCGCCGCGGTCGAGCACGACGGCGGAGAGGCCGGGGTAACGACATTGGCCGCCATGCTCGAGGTCGACGCCGATCGAACGCTCGACGCGGCGGCGGCCCGCCTGGTCGCTGGCAAGCGCGAGAGCGTGGCCTGGCTTTCCGACGCGATCGGCGCGCTGGCGGTGTTCGCGCCGCCCGCCAAGGGGAGCGACGGGCTGACGGTTCGCCTCGGCCGCGCCAGCGCAGCCGGCAGCAGCACCGTCCGCGCCACGCGGGTGTCGCTCGACGCCGCGGGGTCTGCCTCCGCACTGCAGGTCGACGCGCACACGTGGCGGATCGCGCGCGACGACAGAGGGACGGTCACCGGCCTCTCGCGCGACGCATCCCCCGTGACAGCGAAGATGCTGCCGAACGCCCCCCCTCCGGCGGAGCAGGCGACGTCGTGGGCCGGCGGCGGGCTGGTCTTCGCAAGGCTGGCCGGATTGCCGCGCGCGGCCATCGTGGCCGGTCCGCGCGTGTGGGTGTACGGATCGGGCGTGTCCGACGCGATTGCGGCGCCGTCGCCGGGAGACGACGTCGCAGTGGAAGCGGACCTGCGCGTCCAGGGCGGGCCTGCAGGGATCGTTGTCCGGGCGGTGCCTGGAGCCACTTCCCGTTCGTTCAAGGGGGTCTCGCTCTTGGTGCTGCCGGGGGCGGTGCCGCGGGCGGCCCTGCTTGTCGGGGACGGGGCTGGGCTCGAAACGGACGCCGCGCCGGTCGTCGATCTGGTGAGCGCACCGGTTCAGCACGTTCGGGTGGTCGTGAAGGGGCGCGACGTCAAGGCAAAGGTCGGTACTGCGACGCTCGCAGCCACGCTCCCAGCCGGTTTCGATCATGGCGACGTGGCCCTCCGGGCCTATTCCGGGGCGAGCGTCGAAGCGAGCGCGTGGAAAGTGCAGAAACAGTAGTCCACGCGGACTCCGAGTGAGCATAAGGTTCTCGCCATGATTCGTCCGGCTCGTGCCGACGATGTTCCCGCGATTGCCCATCTCATCCGCCTGCTCGCGCGTTACGAGCGGCTCGAGCACCAGGTCACCGGCAGGGAAAACGACCTCCGTGAGCACCTGTTTGGCGATCGACCGCTGGCCGAGGTGTTGATCGCCGACGACGCCGGGGTCGTCGTCGGTTTCGCGCTTTTCTTTCACAACTACTCGACCTTCCTCGCGCAACCGGGTGTCTATCTCGAAGACCTTTTCGTCCTGCCCGAGCACCGCCGCCGCGGCTGGGGTCGCGCGCTCCTCGGGGCTTTGGCGCGCGTCGCGGTCGCGCGCCGGTGCGGGCGGTTCGAATGGGCCGTGCTCACCTGGAACGAGCCTGCGATTGCGTTCTATCGGGCGCTGGGCGCGGAGACTCTGGACGAGTGGCGCACCCTCCGGGTGACAGGCGAGGCACTAAACCGGCTCGCTGCCCGGACATAGCCCGCGGGGCGGGTCCGTCTTGAACTGCGCCCCCGATGATGCTCCGGTGCCTTCCTGATTCAAGGAGGCGCGGCCGCCGGTGGGGGAGGCAGTACCGCTACAACTTGGGGGAGGCGGTGGCGTACCGGCGAGGGGGACAGGACCGTTTTCTTGCCGGGTCATGCGGACGAGGGGCCTTGCCTCGACAAGCCATCCTGCGCCGGGTAACGCTTGGAATGCCTTGACCGACGCCTCTTCGACGCGCCCGCTTCGTATCCTGGTCGCAAAGCCAGGGCTCGACGGTCACGACCGCGGCGCCAAGGTGGTTGCCCGGGCCTTGCGGGACGCGGGCTTCGAGGTCATCTATACAGGGCTGCATCAGACGCCGGAGATGATCGCGAGCGCCGCTGTCCAGGAGGACGTCGACGCCGTCGGCATGTCGATCATGAGCGGCGCGCACAACACCCTATTTCCCGCGGTCATCGACGAGCTGCGAAAACGTGGCGCGAGCGACACCGTCGTGTTCGGTGGCGGCATCATTCCCGAGGCCGACCGCGAACGACTGACGTCCGCAGGCGTGGCCGGCGTGTTCACGCCCGGGGCGTCGCTCGAAACAATCATCCAGTGGGTGCGCGACAACGTGCGCCCCAGGGCGTGATTCGCTACCAGCTCGGCGATGCATGCGCGGCTCGCCGGGCACGCGTATCGGCGGCAGTCCGCGCGCTCACCTCGCTCGCGCCGGTCGCTCTCTCGGCGGCGCTCTTGAACAAGCTCGGCTGGCGGCCGACCGGTCCGCTTTGGGCCGTGGCGGCCGCGATTGTCGTGCTCATCATCGTGCATGCGGCGGGTGGGCTACGGTGCGCTGCGGCGGCGGCTGCTCGCGCTTGTCGTCATCGTGCGCGACGATGCCATCGCCGTCGAAGCCGCGCGCGAGAGCCTCCAGATCCAACGTAGCCGGGTGGCGCGCGTCGTTGAGATCGGGGGGATCCTCGGGGGTTTGCGTGTCGAATCCAAGCCCGACCCCCTCAGCGAAGCCGTCACGGTCCTGAGCGTGCCGCGGGGTGGGGAAGCATTCAGCGACGTTCGCGCGAGTCTCGAGCGATGGCGCCCACTCGAGCGAAGGGCGCGGCAGCGCCCCGTGGTGCGCTTGGCTCTGGGGGCGATCGTCGTGGCGGCGATCTCCTTCGTCCCGTTTCTGCTCGACGACTTCGTGGGTCGTTCGAACGTCGCTGCCGCGGCATTGGTCTTGGCAACATGGATCGTGCTGCGGACACGGACGATGCAGTGACACGAGGCACGAAGACGGTGAACCCGTCCGGGACACCCCTCGCTCCGTCTCGGCCACTGTGACACGCGAGCGGCGCGCCCCCGTTGCCGGCGTCTCCCGGCCGGCACGCCGGTCGCACTGCAGTCGCTCCATCATGGTGCGGCTCCAAAACTTCCTCGCATTCATCTTCGTGGTCGCGTGCTCGGGCGAAGTTCGCCCCGTGGCGTCTTCTACCCAGCCGCCGAGCGCAGACGTCGCGGTTCCCCCGCCCGGCGTCCCCGATCGCGGCAACGACCCTGCGGTCGTGGCCCTCGACGTTGCCGGTCAATCTCCCTGCAGTGGAGCGCTCGTAGCCCCAGACATCGTGCTCACCGCGCGTCATTGTGTGGCGTTGGTTGCCCCAGACGCGCAATGCCCGGCCGCGCGGGCGCAGATCGTCGGCGAGCGCGAGCCCTCCTCGGTGCGGGTTCTCGTCGGCGACGAGCTGGCGATCGCCGAGGAGCGGGCGCGCGGTCGGGTCGTCGTCGCACCACCGGGCGATGTGTTGTGCGGCGCAGACATCGCCCTGGTCCTGCTCGATACGACCATCGACGACATTCGACCGCTCTCGGTGCGCGCCACCGGCGCGGCCAAGGGCGATCATCTGCGGACCGTCGCTTTCGGCAGGCTGGCTGGTGCGATGCAGCTCCAAAAGCTCGTGAGCGACCACGTGCCCGTCCTCGACGCAACGGCGGCCGAGTTGGAGATTGCCGAGGCTTGCGGGCGGGGCGCAGGCGGGCCCGCGATCGACGAAACGACCGGAGAGATTGTGGGCGTCGCCTCTCGATCCGTGGGTTCGAGCTGCGACGGGGCCGGCTCGCCCGACGCCTATACGCGCGCCGACGCGTTCTTCTCGATCATCGCCCAAGCGCTGGCCCAGGCGAGCGTCGTCGGCGCGGCGAGCGGCCAGAAAAAGGCCAAGACGGGGCCAATCGATCTGGGAGCCGGCTGCGGTCGGGCCGGCGACTGCGCTGCCGGTGTCTGCATCGAGGAACCAGCGCAACAGTACTGCTCGCGCACGTGCGATCCGCAAGACCGTTGTCCGGCCCACTTTCGCTGCAAGAAAACGACGCAGGGCGCCTGGGTCTGCGGGCTATAGAGGTTGCCCCAAGTTTCCCGTGCCGACGCCCCTGCCCGTTTACGGGGCTGAGCTGTCGAGGCGCCTTGACTTGTTCGTCGGAACTCGAAAGAGAGAACACGAGATGGACTTCGAGCCTTCCGATCACCACCGACTCTTGCGCCAGAGCGTGCGCGACTTCGCGCGCTCCGAGATCGCCCCCCATGCCCAGCGCTGGGACAAGGAAGAGCGCTTTCCGTCCGAGATCGTGCCGAAGCTCGCGCAGATGGGCCTCCTCGGCATCCGCATCCCGGAACAGTACGGCGGCTCCGGTATGGACATGGTCGCCTACGCGATCTGCGTCGAAGAGGTGGCCCGCGTCGACGGCTCGATGGCGCTCACCGTCGCGTCGCACAACGGATTGGGAACCGGTCACGTGCTCGCGTTCGGGTCCGAGCCCCAAAAGCGCAAGTACTTGCCGAAGGCGGCGTCCGGCGAGTGGCTCGCCGCCTGGGCGTTGACCGAGCCGGGCAGCGGGAGCGACGCCGCAGCGCTGCGGACGGTGGCGCGCCGCGAGGGGGACCACTGGGTCATCGACGGGACCAAGACGTTCATTACCCAGGGATCGGTGGGGGGGTTCTGCGTCGTGCTCGCTCGCACGACCGCGAGCGGCCCGAAGCAGCGTGGCATCACGGCGTTCATCGTCGATCGAGGTGCACCTGGGTTTTCCGCGTCCAAGCATTTGCTCAAGCTAGGCTGCCGCGCGAGCGACACGGCCGAGCTCACGCTCGATGGGGTACGCGTCTCGGACGCACAGCGCCTCGGGGAGGTCGACGAGGGCTTCGCCAACACCATGCGCATCCTCGACGGGGGCCGGATCTCCATCGCCGCGATGGCGCTCGGCCTTGGCTACGGCGCGCTCGACATGGCGACGAAGTACGCGAAAGAGCGGCGGGCGTTCGGAAAGCCAATCGCGGACTTTCAGAGCATCCAATGGATGGTCGCCGACGCCAAGGCGGAGCTCGATGCGGCGGCGCTCCTCACGCATCGGGCCGCCTGGCTTGCCGACGGCGGGCGACGTCACACCAAAGAGGCCTCGATGGCCAAGCTCTTCGCGAGTGAGGCCGCGACCCGCGCGTGCAACAGCGCGCTGCAGGTCCACGGCGGGTACGGCTACGTCCGCGAGTTCGACGTCGAGCGCCACTTGCGCGACGCGAAGCTCTGCGAGATTGGCGAGGGGACGAGCGAAGTGCAGCGCATCGTCATCGCCAAGCACGTCTTGGCAGGCGGATAGGCCCTCCTGCGCGCTGCGGCCCCTGACCGCCGCGGCGTCGTTGCGCGCGTCTCTCACCTGCGCGGAGGTGCAGTTATGCCCGATGAATGTTGACACTGAAGCTCTGTATCCATAGCGTCGCCTTCAGACGTGGGAAATCGTGGTAAGTAGTCCCAAACCACGTAGCCCCGATCGAGAGGCGAGAGCGCGTCGATGTTCCGCGGGCAGTACGACCACACGATCGATGCGAAAGGACGCACCAGCGTGCCCGCTCGCTATCGAGACGTGCTCGCCGCGACGGGGGACAGGCGCATCGTGCTGACCAGCGCGCTCGATCCGTGTGTCGCCGCGTACACCCTGGCGGAGTGGGACTCGTTCGAAGCGCGACTCCAGGGGATGCCACTTTTCGACGAGGCGGTGGAAAAGCTCAAGCGCATCTACGTATCCGGTGCCGTAGAGTGCGAGATCGACGAGGTCGGCCGCATCCTGGTTCCGCCGACGCTCCGCGATCACGCCCGCTTGCGCAAAGACGTCCGCTGGGCCGGCCTGGGACGTCATGCCGAGCTGTGGGACACGTCCGAATGGAAGAAGCAGTTCGAGACCAACGACGACGAGCGGCGCGCCATCAAGCGCCGCCTGGCGGAGCTGCGGCTATGAGCAACCTGCAGCTCGCGCTTCCGGGCGTGCTCTCGACCGAGGTGGTCGTGGAGTGGGTCTGGCGCGACGACTTCGACGAGGTGAGCGACGTGAAGCGCTTCGAGCACACCAGCGTCATGCAAGAGGAGGTCGTCCGTGCGCTCTCGCCTCGGGCGGGGGGGATCTACGTCGACGCGACGCTCGGCGGAGGGGGCCATACCGTGGCGCTGCTCGAGGCCGAGCCGAGGGCCCGCGTTGTCGGCGTGGACCGCGACCCGACCGCCATTGCAGCCGCCGAAGAGCGGCTGGCGCCGGTCTCCGACCGCGTCGCGTTCGTGCGGGGCACCTTCTCGCAGCTGCGCGAGCGGCTCGACTCGCTCGGGATCTCGCGGGTCGACGGCATTATCGCCGACCTGGGAGTCAGCTCGCCCCAGCTGGACGACGCATCGCGCGGGATGAGCTTTCGGCGGGAAGGACCGATCGACATGCGCATGGACCCGGACGACGAGGAGACCGCGCTCGATCTGATCGACCGGCTCGCCGACGACGAGCTGGCGGATGTCATCTATCGGTACGGCGAAGAGCGGCGATCGCGGCGGATCGCTCGCGGCATCAAGAAGGCATTTGCCGCGGGCGAGCTGAGGACTACGCTCGATTTGCGACGCGCCGTCGTAAGGGCGGTCGGCCCCGCTCGGGTAGGGGGCGTCGACCCGGCGACCCGGACGTTCCAGGCGCTGCGTATCGCCGTGAACCGAGAGCTCGATGAGCTCGACCAGCTGCTCGCGACGCTGCCCGACGTGGTCGCCCAGGACGGCGTAGCGGCCGTCATGTCGTTTCACTCGCTCGAGGACCGCCTCGTGAAGCGCGCCTTCGCGGGGGATGGCTGGGCGCCCCTCACGAAGAAGCCGCAGCTGGCGAGCGACGAAGAATGCGCGCAGAACCCGCGAGCCCGCAGCGCGAAGCTGCGTGCTGCCCGGCGGGCGGAATTCCTGGGGAGCGAATGAGCCAGAACCATCGCGCGTTTCTGCCCGTGTGGACCTTGGCGACCGCCGCCGCCGTCAGCGCGTTCGTCGTCCACCTCGCGTTGCGAAGCAAGACGATGCAACTCGGCTACGAGCTGGGTCGCGCGCGGCAAGAAGAGTCGAGACTGCGAGAGATCAAGCGCGTCCTCGAGGTGGAGGCCGCGAGCTACAAGACTCCCGAACGGGTCGAGCTCGTAGCGCGCACGTTGCTCGGCATGCAGTCTCCACCTCCGGAGCGAGTGGTATCGATGACGGCGGGGCCTGCCGGCGCCGAGCGGGCGGACCTGTCCGCGGCGCGCTTCGAGGGGCCGCCGTGAGAAACCTGGACCCCGCGCGCGCTCGGTGGATCCGCACGCGAATGGGGGTCCTCTGCGGCCTGATGGGCTTGGCGCTGGGCGCCGTCGTCTCCGGTGCTTGGCGCGTTCAAGTCGAAGACGGCCCGGAGTGGCGCGAGCTGGCCGAGAAGCAGCGCCAACGCCGGCTTCACGTCCAACCGAAGCGCGGGACGATTTACGACCGCAACGGGACGCCGCTCGCCGTCAGCGTCGAGGTGCCCAGCGTGAGCGCGGACGTGGTCGAGATGCTGCGCGGTGCGGACGACAAGGTGAGCCAAGATGCCGTGCTGCGTGACGCCGCGGCCCGCCTGGGCCAAGCGCTATCGATGGCTCCCGACGAGGTCTATGGCAAGCTCGAGGCGCGCCATCGCTTCGTCTGGCTCAAACGGCGAATCAGCGGTGCCGAGGCTATCGCCGTGCGCGAGCTGGGCGACGGGAAGAGACAAGCACGGCCGATCCGTGGCGTAGCGATCGAAGCCGAGGGCCACCGCTACTACCCGGGCCGCGAGCTGGCCGGCTCGGTGCTCGGGTTCGTCGGTACGGACGGGCAGGGCAAGGATGGTCTGGAGCTCGCGCTCGACGAGCCGCTGCGGGGGAGGGTCGAGGATGTGCGCGGCCTGCGCGATCGGAGCGGACGGCTCCTCTTCGACGGCGCAAACGACGAGCGGGCGCTGCAGGGCGACGACCTCTGGCTCACGTTGGACGAGGGTATCCAGCGGGTTGCCGAGCGCGAGCTCGACGCCGCCGTCCGAACCTACGAGACGAAGGGAGCCTCGCTCCTCGTCGTAGACCCGACGACGGGCGAGATTCTCGCGCTGGCCAGCGCCCCCGGCTACAACCCCAACGACTACGCGGAGAGCGACCCCGACGCGCGCCGCGACCGCGCTGTGACCGACCGCTTCGAGCCGGGCTCCGTGATGAAGACATTCACGCTCGCGGGCGCGCTTTCGGCCGGGGCGATCAAACCAACCGACGAAATCGACTGCGAGCACGGCGTCTACCAGGTCGGGGGCATCACGGTTCACGATACCCACGTCAACGACATCCTTACTCCGACGCAGATCCTCGCGCGCAGCTCGAACATCGGCGCCCTCAAGATCGGCCTGAAGCTGGGCGAACCGTCCCTCTACGCGGCATACCGCCGCTTCGGGTTTGCCGAGCCGACCGGCATTCCACTGCCCGGGGAAGCGACCGGCGTGCTCCGCCCGAGGGGGCGACCCTGGTACGACGCCGAAACGGCGAGCGCCAGTTTCGGTCAAGGTATCAGCGTCACGACTTTGCAGCTCGCGATGGCCATGAGCGCGGTCGCGAACGGCGGCAGACTTCTCGAGCCGCTCCTCGTCAAGAGAGCGACCGGGGGGCGCGGCGAAGTCACGCGGGAGTCGAGCGTGCACGTCCGGCGCGAGGTGCTTACGCCGGGCGTCGCAAGAACGGTCGCCGAGATGCTCACGGCGGTCACCGACGAGGGCGGTACGGCTGTGGAGGCCGCCATTCCTGGTTTCCGCGTCGCCGGAAAGACGTCGACTGCTCAAAAGGTCGACCCGGCCACAGGCAAGTACTCCACCGAGAAGTACACGGCCGTCTTCGTTGGCTTCGTTCCCGTCGACCATCCGAGGATCGTCGTGGCGGTTGTGCTCGACGAGCCGACCATCGGCCGTTACGGAGGAGATTTGGCCGGGCCCGTCTTCCGTCGGGTTGCTCAGGACAGCCTCACTTACTTGGGTGTGGTGCCGCCGGCTGGCGTGTCCAATCTCGGACCGCCGAAGCAAGAAGGCGAGGTGGCCGAAGTCAGGGCCGGCACGCTGCCCAACACCTCGGGGAAAGCGACGCAACCGGCGTCGCCTCCGCCTGCAGCGCCTGTGGAGCCGACTGGTCCCCTTGTCCCTGGCAGCGTCCGCGTCCCGGACGCGACGGGAATGGCTGCCCACGACGCGGTCGTGGCGTTGACGAAAGCGGGGCTCGTGCCGCAGATCGAGGGTTGGGGGCGGGCCGTACGGCAGGTGCCCGCGCCGGGAACCGGGGCAGCGAGGGGGAGCCCGGTGCACCTGGTGCTCGAGCCGACCTCATGAGAGCCGGCGAGGGACTGCGCCTGGACGAGCTCGTGCGTGAGTTGCCGATGCGTGCCGAAGTTATCGGCGATGCTGGGGTTCGCGTTTGTGGCGTGCGACACGACTCGCGGGAGGTCCGGCGCGCGGATCTCTTTGCCGCCCGAAGGGGCGGCCACGTCGATGGCGCACGATTCGTCGCGGACGCCGTCGATCGTGGGGCGGCGGCCGTGATGGCGTCGCCGGGTGCGGTCACCCCGTCGGGCGTGGGCGTCCCGGTGATCCTGGTCGACGATCCCGTGACGGCGCTCGCCTACGCGGCCTCAGCCGTCTACGGGCACCCTTCGTTTTTTCTCGATGTCGTCGGTGTCACGGGAACCAACGGCAAGACCACTACCGCGCACCTCGTGCGTGCTGCAATTGACGGCGCCCTTGGTCGCGAGAGCACCGGGGTTCTCGGCACGATCGGACACGCGTTCGCCGACTGGCGCGTCGACGCGCTCCACACCACGCCGGAGGCGGACGACATCGCGCGGACGATGGCAGCCATGCGCGACCGGGGCGCGACCCACGTGGCCATGGAGGTCTCCTCCCACGCGCTGGTGCTCGGCCGGGTGCGCGCCATTCGATTCCGTGTCGCCGCCCTGACCAATCTCACCCAGGACCACCTGGACTTTCACGGCTCGATGCAGGCCTACGCGGAGGCCAAGGCGCGCCTCTTCACAGAGCTCGGGCCGGCGGCTGCCGTCCTAAACGTCGACGACCCGTTCGGCCGCGACCTCGCCGGACGCCTGCACGGGGCGGTCGTCCGCGTGAGCGCCCGCCCCGGGACGGACGCGGACGTCGTTCCGGGACAAACGCGGCTGGACGCGAGCGGGACCCACGCAGAAGTCCGCACTCCGCGGGGTCAGCTGACGGTCTCCACGCGGCTCGTCGGTGCGCACAACTTCGAGAATCTGCTCCTCGCGCTCGGCATCGCCCTGGCGCTCGACCTTGACCTCGAGCGCGCCGCCCGGGCGCTATCGCGGGAACAGGGGGCGCCGGGGCGTCTCGAGCGCTGCGACGGACCCGCCGACGACGTGACGGTGCTGGTCGACTACGCGCACACGCCCGATGCCCTGGCGCGGGTTCTCGACGCGGTACGCGCTGCCGCGAGGGCCCGGGTCTGGTGCGTGTTCGGATGCGGCGGAGACCGCGACCCGACCAAACGCGGCCCGATGGGGGAAGCGGTGGGGCGGCGCGCGGACGTCGCGCTCGTGACGAGCGACAACCCTCGCACCGAGGACCCCGAATCCATCGCCGAGCCGGTCGTCGCGGGCGTGCGTCGTACCGGTCGGGAACCAGTGCTGGAGCTCGACCGCAGGAAGGCCATCGAGCTCGCTGTGCAGTCAGCCGAAGCCGGGGATGTGGTCCTCATCGCCGGAAAGGGGCACGAGAATTATCAAATCGTGGGTAACGTGAAGCACCCCTTCGACGACCGCATCGAAGCCCGCCGAGCGCTGGACGCTCGCCGGGGCGCGGCCGAGGCGACTTGACGTGGCCACCCCGATTCCTGCCAACCAGGCACCTCTCGACGCGCGGGCCGCGGCGGAGGCAACGGGGGGGCGCGTCGTCCAGACGCGGGGCGGCCGTGTTGCGCGCGGGGTGACCACCGATAGCCGCGCGGTCGTAGCGGGCAGCGCGTTCGTCGCGTTGCGCGGTCAGCGGTATGACGGCCACGCGTACCTCGAAGCGGCGATCGAAGCGGGCGCCGTTCTCCTGATCGTCGAAAAGGGCCGTGCGCCGAGCGAGGGGAGCGGGGCCGACGTGGTCGAGGTGACCGACACACTGAGCGCTTGGGCCGCCATTGCGCGAGCCCACCTTCGGGCCTGGAGGGCACAGAATCCCCAGGCGCGCGTCGTCGCGATCACCGGGAGCGCGGGGAAGACGACCACGAAAGAGCTTTGTGCGGCGATTCTTCGCGCTGTCGGCGCGTGCCATGCGACAAGAGGCAATTTGAACAACCGCATCGGCGTGCCGGCGGTGGCGCTCGAGGTCGAGCCGTGCACGCGCTTTCTGGTCCTGGAGATGGGGATGAGTGTCCGCGGCGAGCTTGGCGCCCTCGCCGCGATTGCGGAACCCGACGTTGGCGTGATCACGAACATCGGTCTCGCGCACGCGGGCGGGGTCGGGGGGTCGGCCGACGACGTTGCCCGCGAGAAGGGAGCGCTGTTCGAGGCTGTCCGCGCCGGCGGCTTCGCCATCGCCAACGCCGACGATCCGGCCGTCGTCCACGAGCTACGACGTGCTCCATCGGCGCGCGTGGTGACGTTCGGGACCGACGGGCGGGCGGACTATCAGCTCGTTTCGCGGCGGCCGGTCGGCGTGGACGGGTCAATGGTGGATGTTCGAACCCCGCGCGGCGGGACCGCGGCGTTTCACCTGCCGATGGCGGGCCATGCTGCGGCGATCGACTTCGTCGCGGCGCTCGCGGCGGCCGAAGCCGTGGCCGGTGTGCCCTTCGAGCAAGCGCGTGTGGCGTCGGCGCTCGGGATGGTCTCCTCCCTCCCGGGCCGCATGCATTCGCGTCGCCTTCGTGGCGATGTGCTCCTCCTCGATGACACGTACAACGCCAGCCCCGCCTCCATGCGCGCCGCCCTGGCGACATTGGGCGAGGTGGCGCACGGACGTCGCGTGGCCGTGCTCGGGGAGATGAAGGAGCTCGGGGCGGCGGCGTCTCGGGAGCACGATTCGCTCGGCAAGGCGGTCGCCGACGCGGGGGTGGCGCTCCTCGTATCCTGCGGCGGTCTGGCCGACGCCGCGGCACGCGAGGCCGAGCGCCGTGGTGTTGACGTCGTGCTGGCCCGCGACGCCGGTCACGCGGCGCACATCGCGGTCGATCGCGTACGGTCCGGCGACGCCGTGCTGGTGAAGGCATCGCGCAGCGTGGGGGCCGAGCACGTCGTCGAGGCGCTCGTGACCGCTTTCGGCGAGGAGGTACGCTGATGCTCTACGAGCTCCTCTTTCCTCTACGCCACGACGCGGCCTGGTTGGGCTGGCTGAACGTCCTTCGCTACGTGCCCTTTCGCACCATCGTGGCGACGATGACCGCGATGCTCCTCGCATTCGTCCTCTCGCCCTGGTTCATCCGGGAGCTCCAGCGAAAGCAGATCGGCCAGGTGGTCCGCAGCGACGGCCCGGCGTCGCACAAGAGCAAGAGCGGCACGCCGACGATGGGCGGCGCGCTCATCCTGCTCAGCGTCTTGGTTCCGACGATTCTCTGGTGCGATCCGCGCAACGTCTTCGTGTGGGCGACGACGGCGGTCACGGCCGGCTATGGCGTGATCGGGTATTTGGACGACTACTTGAAGATCAAGCTGAAGAACCCGCGCGGAGTGCCCGGGCGCTACAAGCTCCTCGGGCAGTTCGCGATCGGCGGAGCGATCTTGTCGTACGCGTTTCTGGCCAAAGACCATCTACCGTCGGACTGGTGGGACATCCGCTTCGATCTGGGCGTCCCGTTCGTCGCCTTTTCGAAGCACCCGATCGTTCTGCCCGGCTGGCTCTACCTGCCATTCGCCGTCACGGTCGTCGTCTGGACGTCGAACGCGGTGAATCTCACGGACGGGCTCGACGGCCTCGCGATCGGCCCGGTCATGATCAACGCGGGCACGTACCTCGTCTGGGCGTACCTCGCGGGGGCGACCTTCGGCATCGCGCACGTGTCGCAGCGCTTCGTGGTCGCTCGCTATCTGGACATTCCACTGATCGCGAGCGTCGGAGAGTTGTCCGTGTATTGCGGTGCCATGGTGGGCGCTGGCATCGGCTTTCTCTGGTACAACACCTACCCGGCGCAGGTCTTCATGGGGGACGTCGGCTCGCTCGCGCTCGGCGGCGGCCTGGGTATGTGCGCGGTATTCACGAAGAACGAGCTTCTTTCCACCATTCTCGGCGGCGTGTTCTTTCTCGAGGCGGTCAGCGTGGTCGCTCAGGTGGCGAGCTTCAAGCTCACCGGGAGGCGCATTTTCCTGATGGCGCCCATCCATCATCACTTCGAAAAGAAGGGGTGGGCCGAGCCGAAGATCATCGTGCGCTTCTGGATCATCTCCATTCTCTTGGCACTCTTCGGTCTTTCGAGCTTGAAGTTGCGATGATGCAATCCCGTGCAACAGGGGCCACCGAGCCGGGACGGAGCGGAGGCTGAACATGACAGACCTCACGGGCAAGCTGGTCGTGGTCGTCGGTCTGGGCGCGAGCGGCGTGGCCGCCGCACGCTTGTGTCTGCGCCGCGGCGCGCGGGTGGTCGCGAACGACCGCAAGCCGACCGATTCCCTCTCCGTCGAGGCGCGGGCGCTCGAGGGACTCGGCGCGACGGTAGTCGGTGGACGACACGCCGGCGTGGGCATTGAGCAGGCGGACGTCGTCGTCCTTTCACCGGGCGTTCCGCCGCTGATCGAGGTCGCGGCTGCCGAGATGAGGGGGGCGGTCGTATGGGGTGAAGTCGAGCTCGCCGCGCGCGAGATGACCCATCCGGCGCCCGTTGTCGCCGTCGGCGGCACCAACGGCAAAAGCACCACGACTTCGCTCGTTGGCGAGATGCTCAAGGCGCACGGGCTTCGTGCATTCGTCGGCGGCAACCTCGGCGAACCGCTGTCCGACCACGCCGACGAACGCTTCGACGCCGTCGTTGTCGAGGTGTCGAGCTTTCAAATGGAGCACGTCGATCGATTCCGTCCGCACGTGAGCGCATTGCTCAACGTCACCGACGACCACCTCGATCGGTACGCCAGCCTCGACGAATACGCGTCCGCGAAGGGCAACGCGTTCGTTCGCCAAACAGAGACCGATTGGGCCGTCGTCCCCCATGGCGACGCTTCGTGCCTGCGTCAGGCGAAGCGCGGCCGCGCGCGCATCGTCACGTTCGGGCCGGGGGCCATCGTCGACGCAACGGATGACGCCGTCGTCGACCGGTCGACGGGCGACCGGTTCGCCCGCTCCGAGATGGCACTCACGGGCGGTCACAACGCGCTCAACGTGGCCGCCGCCATCGCGTGCGTGCGCCCGTTCGGCGTCGCCAGCCAGACGATCCGGCGCGTGCTAGCCGAGTTTCGTGGTCTGCCGCATCGGACCGAGCTCGTCGCCGAAGTCTCCGGAATTCGCTTCTACGACGACTCGAAGGGGACCAACGTGGGAGCCTCCGTGACGGCTCTCGACGGCCTCTCCGAAAAGCGGGCGGTGCTGATCGCGGGGGGCCGCGACAAGGGAGGGAGCTACGGGCCGCTGGCCACCGCGATCGCCAGAAAGGCGCGGGCGGTCGTTCTCCTGGGTGAGGCGGCCGACGCGATCGCACGCGCCATCGGCGAAAGCGTCCCCGTGCGCCGCGCCGCCACGATGGACGACGCCGTGCGTATGGGCGCGTCGCTCGCCAGGGAGGGTGACGCCGTGCTGCTGTCGCCTGCGTGCTCGAGCTTCGACATGTTTCGCGACTACAAGCACCGCGGCGAAGAGTTCGTGCGCGCCGTGCGCAAGCTCGAGGAAGAGTCGGCCGCGTGAAGAACTTTCGGCGCACCGTCCAGCTGGGCCTCGCCGCGCCGCTCGACGCTCGGCCGAAGTCTCCGGGCACGTTGGGCCAGGTGGACTCGGTGCTGGCCGCGGTGGTTGTGGCCCTGGTCGGTTTCGGAGTGGTGATGGTCTACAGCGCCAGCGCGGTCCAAGCGACCGTGCAGAATCACGATCCGCAGTTCTTTCTGAAGCGCCAAGTCGCGTACGTGGTCGCGGCGCTCGCCGCGATGTGGGGCGCCAGCCGCTTCGACTACCATCGACTGTACAGGCTGACGTATCCCGTCCTCGTCGCGGTCGGAGTGCTCTTGCTCCTGTGCGTGATCGGGTTCGGCCACTCCGGCGGCGGCGCCGCTCGCTGGCTCACGATCGGCCCCATTCACGTGCAGCCGGCGGAGATGGCCAAAGTGGCGCTCGTCATCTGGCTGGCATACTCGCTCGCGAAGAAGGCCGAGCGCGTCAAGACGTTCACCGTGGGCTTCTTGCCCCACCTCATCGTCGCCGGCGTACTGATGTTGCTGTGCCTCAAGCAGCCAGACTTCGGAAGCGCTGTCGTGCTCCTCCTCTTGACCTTCACGATGCTCTTCGTGGCCGGCGCCAAGATTGGCTACATCCTCGGGGCGTCGATTCTCGGCGTCGCCTTCGGTGCCGCGGCCATCCGGTTCCGCGAGTACCGCTACGAACGCTACCTCGCCTGGTTGCACATGGACGAGCACCGGCAGGACCTCGCCTATCAGCCCTTCCAGAGCGTCATGTCGTTCGGCTCGGGCGGCCCGACCGGGCTCGGCCTCGGACGAGGGCTTCAGACCCTCTATTTGCCCGAGGCGCACACCGACTTCGTCGCTGCGATCGTCGGTGAGGAGCTCGGTTTTCTGGGCGTGGCGGCGCTGTGCACCGCCTATCTCGTTCTGGTGGCGCGCGGCGTTCGTGCAGCCCTGCGCGCACCCGACGACTTCGGAACGTTCCTCGCGTTCGGTCTTTCGACGATGTTCGGTGTGCAGGCGCTCATCAACGTCGCCGTCGCGCTCGCGATTCTCCCGACGAAGGGTTTGACGCTGCCGTTCGTGAGCTTCGGGGGATCGTCGCTGCTCGTGAACGCGGTTGCGGTCGGCATCCTGCTCAACATTTCTCGGCAGGCGGAAGACCAAGGAATCGTTCCGTCGGCGCCGCAGACGTCCCGCCTCGACGATTTGCCGGCCGCAGCCACCGGAGAACCGAACGCAGAGGCGAGGCCTTGAGCCCGCCGCGAGTACTCATCGCGGGCGGCGGAACCGGCGGACACGTCTTTCCCGCCGTCGCCGTCGCCGAAGCGATCCACGCGCTCGCGGACGTAGACGTCGTGTTTTGCGGGACCGCGCGGGGTATCGAGGCTCGTCTCCTGCCTGCGCTCGGTTGGCCGCTCGAGCTACTGGATGTGGAGCCCCTCAGAGGGAGGGGGGCCTCCCGCGCCGTGCGCGCCGCGGTGATGGCGGCACGAGCGACGGTCCGCGGACTCGCGCTCGTGCGTCGGTTGCGGCCGCGAGTCGTCTTGAGCGTTGGTGGGTACGCCGCAGGGCCGGTCACGCTCGCGGCGGTGTTGCAGCGCGTGCCGATCGCTGTGCTCGAACCGAACTCCGTCGTAGGACTCGCCAATCGAATCCTCGCTCCGTTCGCCGAGCGCGCCTACGTCGCTTGGGACGAGGCTGCGGTTCGTTTTCGAGCGGGCGCCCGTCGCTTCTATGGCGTGCCGTTGCGACGCAGCTTTGTCCCCAGCCCCTACACCCCCCGAAGCACTGCGCGCTTGCTGGTCATGGGCGGCAGCCAGGGGGCAGCCCCACTGAACGAACGCGTGCCGGCCGCGGTGGCGCGCTTGAGTGGCGCCCTTCGGGGGCTCGCGGTCGTGCATCAGACCGGTCGCGGACGGGACGCGCAGGTGCGCGACGCGTACGCGCGGGAGGGGGTCGAGCATGTCGTCGTGGTGCCTTTCATCGAAGACGTCGCAGCCGCCATCGCGGAGGCCGACCTCGTCATCGCGCGCGCAGGAGCCGGGACGATCGCGGAAATCACGGCGGTTGGACGAGCGGCGGTGCTCATTCCCTTCCCGCACGCGGCCGATGACCACCAGCGGCGGAACGCCGACTCGCTCGCGAAAGCCGGGGCGGCCGTGTGCATCCGACAAGACACGGCGGACCCCGCGCGGCTCGCGAGCGAAATCGAGCGTATCCTGGGCAGCCACGCGACGTGCGCTGCCATGGCCGACGCCTCGCGGGCGCTGGGAAGGCCGAGCGCGGCGCGCGACGTAGCACTAGACCTGCTCGCGCTCGCGGGGACCGGTGTCCGCCCGAAGAGAGCCAATGGCGTCGCCACCCCCTCGCGCAGCTCGCTCGACGAGGCTCGGTGATGTTTCGCGGTCGCGTGCGCCAGGTGCATTTCGTAGGAATCGGCGGCATCGGGATGAGCGGCGTCGCCGAGATCCTGCGCACGCTGGACTTCGACGTCAGCGGCTCGGATCTTCGGCCCAACGAGAACACGCGCCGCCTCGAAGGGCTCGGCGTTCGTGTGTTCGTCGGTCACGCCGCGGAGAACGTCACGAACGCGGACGTCGTCGTCTATTCGAGCGCCATCCCCACGGCAAACCCGGAGATTGTGCGCGCGCGAGAGCTCGAGATCCCAATCATCCCACGCGCAGAGATGCTCTCCGAGCTGATGCGCGTCCGCTACGCCGTCACGATCGCAGGCTCCCACGGCAAGACCACGACGACGTCGCTCGTCGCGACCATTCTGCGAGCGGCGGGGCTCGACCCCACCGTGGTCGTCGGCGGCAAAGTCAATGCGCTCGGGTCCAACGCGCGGCTCGGCGAGGGGGACTTGTTCGTCGCCGAAGCGGACGAGAGCGATGGGTCTTTCCTCAAGCTGAGCCCCACGATAGCCGTCGTGACCAACATCGACCCCGAGCACCTCGACCACTACGGAACCCACGAGGCGGTCAAGGACGCATTCGTCCACTACGCCAACAAGGTCCCGTTCTACGGGCTCTGCGTATTGTGTCTCGATCACCCTGCCGTGCAGGACATCCTGCCGCGTCTCGAGCGCCGCCACGTCACGTACGGCGTGTCGCGCCAGGCCGACTATCGGGCCAGCGGCGCGCGTTTCGAAGGGCTGTCGACCCACTTCGACGCGTTTCGCCGGAGCGAGCCTCTGGGGCGGTTCGTCGTACGCATGCCCGGCGCCCACAACGTGCTCAACGCGCTGGCCGCCATCGCCGTAGCCGACGAGCTTGAAGTGCCGCTCGACGTGACCCGAGAGGCGGTCGCCGGCTTCCACGGGGTGCAGCGTCGCTTCACGGTGCTCGGTCAGCCGTCTTTCGAGAAGGGCGGCAAGCGCGGCGACGTCATCATCGTCGACGACTACGGGCATCACCCCGCGGAGATCGAGGCGACGCTGGACGCGGCGCAGAGCGGCTTCGACCGGCGCGTCGTCGTCGCGTTCCAGCCCCACCGGTACACGCGCACGAAGATTCTCTTCGACGAGTTCACGCGTGCCTTCAACAAGGCCGACGTGCTCATCGTCACCGACGTGTATCCCGGCGGGGAGCAGCCGATCGCCGGCGCAACCGGCGAGGCCCTCGCCGAGGCCATCCGAGCACACGGTCACCGCGGCGTTTCGTTCGTCAAGAGCAAGGGTCAAGTCTCGGGCGCCCTGCTCGATGTCGTCGAGCCGGGCGACATCGTGATCGCCCTCGGTGCCGGTGACATCAACGCGAGCGCGCGCGAGCTCCTGGCCCTGATCGAAGGGGTGCGCCGTCCATGACCCCCCCCAACCGCCGCGTTCATCCGATCGTCGATGAGCCGAGCGACAAGCGCTCTTCGCAGCTTGCCGCCCGCGAGAAGGCGCCCGTCCGGTTCGTATCGGCCCTCGGCACGGCGATCGGCGTGGGGCTCATCGTCGGCGCGTCCCTCGGCGTCGCGTGGCTCGCGCGTCGCCACATGACTGGCAGCACGCGCTTCGCCGTCGACGACGTCCGGGTCGAAGGAAACGCACGCCGATCGGCCGATGCGATCATCGCCGAGAGCGGAATCACGTTGGGCATGAATGTGTTCTCCGTCGATCTGGATTCCGCGCGCGCGGCCATCCTCGCCGATCCTTGGATATCGGACGCGACGCTCAGCCGCCGCCTTCCCCGGACTGTTCTCGTCCAGGTCACCGAGCGCAGGGCAGCCGCACTGGTTGCTCTCGGTGATACGCTCCTCGCGACGAGCGAGGGCGAGCCATTCAAGAGGCTGGAGCCCGGCGACCCGGTCGACCTGCCGATCATCACGGGACTGACTCCGGAGAGCGTTGCCGACGACCGCGAAGAAGCGCGGCGCACCGTTCGGCGAGGCATCGACCTGGCCTCGGAGTACGAGCGCGGTTCTCTCGCGAAACGGTCCCCGCTCGAGGAGGTGCACGTCGACCCGGGTGGATCGTGCACCCTGGTCGTCGGTCGCCCGGCGATGCAAATCGTCCTCGGAGGCCCGCCCTTCCGGCGAAAGCTCGATGAAGCTGCCCGCGTAGTCGCGGAGCTCGACAAGCGCCACGCGCAGGCCGCAGCGATCATGCTCGACAACGACGCTCGGCCTGAACGGGTGGTCGCGCGATTGCGATAGACCGCTCATCGAAGCGGCGAATCAGAGAAACTCGCAGACGTACCCCACTGGCGCTGTGGCCCGCACGTCGAACCCGCTCTTGCCCGCGACCTCGAACACCGTGCCGGCGGGATACGCCCGCCACAGGTCGCCGACCTTGGCCTCGAGCTCGCCGCTGACGATGGTCATGCGCTCCGGCGCGTCGGTCCCGAAGTGAAACTCGCCCGGGCCAATCACCCCCACCGTTATGCGACGCCCCAGCCGCTCGAAGCCGATGCTCTGAACGCCGCCGTCGAAGTACGTGTTGTGCTTCAGCATGCCGTCCAGCTTTAGACCACCGGGCGCCCGAGCGCTCGGCCTCCTTTTCGGCCGCATCACAAATTTGGCCCTCTCCGCCCGGGCATGCGATTGCGGATGGAGATGAGCTCCGCGGTATTGCAGGGCGAGATTGTCGTCGGCCTCGACATCGGAACGACCAAGGTGTGCGCCGTGGTCGCCGAAGTCGAGGCGCACAACGTCACCATCTTGGGCGTCGGCGTCGTCCCGTGCCGGGGGCTCCGAAAGGGGATCGTCGCGAACATCGATTGGACGGTGCGTTCGATCAAAGAGGCGATCGAGAGCGCACAGACGATGGCGGGCGTCGAGATCCGAACCATTTACGCCGGCATCAGCGGCAGTCACGTCCGATCGTCGAGCTCCGACGGCGTCGCGGCCATTGCGGGCGGCGAAGTAACCCATCGGGATGTCGAGCGCGTGCTCGAAGGAGCGCGGGCGATTCCCGTCGACGCGGACCGGCAGATTCTTCACGTCTTGCCGCGTGAGTATACCGTCGACAGTCAGGACGGGATTCGCGATCCGATCGGGATGGCGGGGGTGCGCCTCGGCGTGAAGGTCAACCTCGTCACCGCGGCGACTAGCTGCGTGCAAAACGTGATTCGTTGCGCCGAGCGGTGTGGCCTCACCGTAGCCGACGTCGTTCTTCAGCCGCTGGCGAGCGCCGAAGCCGTGCTGAGCGACGACGAAAAGGAGATCGGCGTTGCCGTCGTCGACATCGGCGGGGGGACCACCGACGTCCTTCTGTACGTCGACGGAGGCATCGCGCACGCGAGCGTCATACCGGTCGGCGGAAACAACGTCACCAGCGACATCGCCGCCGGGCTGCGCACGCCGATGGCGGAGGCCGACCGCCTCAAGCGCCTGTCGGGCTGCGCCCTCGGACGCATGGTGTCCGACGACGAAGAGATCGAAGTACCGGGCGTCGGTGGTCATGCGCCGCGAAAGACGGCACGACGTGTTCTGTCGGACATCATCGAGCCCCGCTTCGAGGAGATCTTCGCAGTCGTCCGTAAGCGGATCGAGGACACGGGGTTGCTCGAGCAATTGAGCGCAGGCGTGGTGCTCACGGGCGGAGCCGTATTGCTCCCTGGAGTGTGCGAGCTCGCCGAGGAGATTCTCGGCATGCCGGTGCGCGTGGCACTGCCCACGGCGATCAAGGGGATCACACAGCTGGTGCACGGTCCCGAATTCTCGACCGGCGTAGGCCTCGTGAAATTCGGCGCGCAGATCGTCGCGGAAGGGACGCCCCAGCCGGGCGTGGGGTCCGTGCCGCCACCCGCGGCGCGAGGCCGCGCCCTGTCGCGCGAGGATATCGGCGAGCCGCGCAAGTCGGGCTTCTGGGATTGGATCAAGGCCGCATTCTGAGAACGGACGCCGGGAGGACCACGACAATGAGTTTCTCAATCGAGTTCGCGGACGAGACGCATCAATACGAAGCGCGCATAAAGGTCGTGGGCGTCGGCGGATCCGGCGGCAACGCCGTGAATACCATGATCAACCTCGGGCTCGAGGGCGTCGAGTTCATCGTGGTCAACACGGACGCGCAGGCACTCAACGCGAACGCCGCGCCGACCAAGCTACCCATCGGTGGGAACGTGACTCGTGGACTCGGCGCCGGAGCCGACCCCGACAAAGGGCGCAAGGCGGCGCTCGAGGACGTGCAGCGGATCAAGGAGCTGCTCAGCGGCGCCGACATGGTCTTCGTCACGGCCGGTATGGGCGGTGGCACCGGTACCGGCGCCGCGCCGATCATCGCGCAGATTGCGCGTGAAGAAGGCGCGCTGACCGTTGGCGTCGTGACCAAGCCGTTCCTCTTCGAGGGTCGCCAGCGGGCGCGCCGTGCCGAGATCGGCCTGGCGATGCTCTCGGAGCACGTCGACACCCTCATCACCATCCCCAACCAGAAGCTCGTCCTCCTGGGCGACGACGATCTCACGTTCGTCGATGCGTGCCGCAAAGCGGACGAAGTACTCTACCAGGCGGTTCGAGGCATCAGCGATCTCATCACGCAGAGCGGGATTGTGAACGTCGACTTCGCCGACGTGAAGACGGTCATGAGCAACATGGGCCGCGCCCTGATGGGGACCGGTCTCGCCAAGGGGCAGAACCGCGCGCGCATCGCCGCCGAGACGGCGGTCACGTCGCCGCTCCTCGACGACATCAGCGTCGAGGGGGCAACCGGGGTTCTCATCAACATCGTCGGCGGTCCGGACCTCAAGATGAAGGAGATCCAGGAAGCCGCGAGCCTGGTGCAGGAGCAGGCGCACGAGGACGCGAACATCATCTTCGGAGCCAGTATCGACGAGTCGCTCGGCGAGAACGTCAAAGTCACGGTCATCGCCACGGGCTTCGACGCGCAAGAGCGCGAGGCGGCCCTCGAAGCGTCGGCCGCACGCCCTTCGTTCGTGCCCCAGGCGATGCCCGTCTCGCAGCCGCAGCAACAGCGCTCGTCGGCTCCGGCGCAGGCAGCCCGCTCCGCCGCGGAGACGGCGCTCGGTCCGAGCTATCGACGTCATCCGATGCAGGCACCGCAGGCGGCCACGCGCGACCACGAGCGACTCGACGCGCGATCGCGGCGACACGTGTCGGCCTCTGGAGCGTGGTCGGCGTCGGAAGGCGTGGCGGCGGCCCAATCGCGCTCCGCGCTGCGCGAAAGAGATGGATCCGGGGCCGTTCAGGACGCATTTCCCGGCCTCGACCACGACTGGGACATCCCGGCTTTTCAGCGCAAGCAGCGCTAACGAACGCTCATTCCGCCGGTCTCGTACCCGCCTGCGGCCGATGGATCGGGCCTTCGGTGAGGTGGCGCGGTCGGGTCGTCTGGACGAAGTCGAGGAAGATGGCCGCGAAGAGCTCCGGGTCATCGAGATACGGGTAGTGGCCTGCCCCCGGGAAGATCTCCAGCCGACTCCCGGGAATGGCTTCGTGGGCGCGACGCGCATGGGCCACCGGAATCAAGGGGTCTTGCTCGCCCCACACGATGAGCGTGGGAAGACCGGCGGCGAGGTAAAGCTTGTCGGTCGCGTCGACGCGCTGGCCACCGAGATCGATGATCCCGCGAACTGTGTAGAGAAAAGCGCGGCGGGCTTGCGGGTCGCCGAGCGAGACGAAGCTCCGCCACGTTTCCGCGAGGTCGGCGCTTTCGCGGAAGCCGAGACGTCCGAAGGTCTTCACCAGCGTTCCGATGCTGCGCGTCGCCGCCACGCTGAGCCAGGGCAGAACCACCTCCGCGCCCGGGAGCACGGCCGCGCGAAGGATGGCGTGGACCTCCCGGCCCAGCCCACCGCTCGAGATGAGAACGAGTCGTTCGCAGCGCTCGGGGTATTGGTAGGCAAACTGCATCGCCACGCCACCACCCAGCGAGTGCCCGATGATGGTGCCTCGCTCCTCTCCGAGCGCGTCGAGGAGATCGCGAATCAAGTTGGCATAGGCGCCCAGGGAGTAGTCGCCGCGGGGCTTGGGCGAATCGCCGTGGCCCAGAAGATCGGGAGCGATCACTCTGTGGTAGCTGCTCAGGCGGGGAATCACGCGCTCCCAAGTCGCTGAGCTTCCCGCGATGCCGTGGAGCAGCACCACGAGCGGGCCGCTGCCGGCCGTTCGGTACGTATAGCGCTGCCCGTGTAGCTCGACGGTGGATCGTTCGATGGGCCTGTCCGACGGCGCGCGCATCTCCTTGCGGCGAACATGCCACCCGAGACCGCCGCCGGCAACGAGTCTGTTCGGAATGCTCCCTTGTGCCCCTGGCCGCTATACCTCCTGCACGCGTGTGCCCAGCGCCTCCGCTTCACGAACCACCGTGCTCGCGCCTTCGGCTCGCGATGCCTGCAGCAGCACATCGGCCGCGCCGATCCAGGCGAGCGCGTCTGGTCGCGCTACCGCCCCGACGAAGCGAGCGTCCACCTTCCGCGTTCGGGCGAGGCTCTCGAGCCGACACCGATCGGGCCCGTCGCCGACGACGACGAGCGTGTCCAGCTCGGGCGTGCGGGCGACGTGCTCGATCGCCCTGTCGACCCGTTTGCTCGCCACCAGTCGGCCGACGCTCACGGCCACCCGCAGGCCAGCGAGGTCCAGGCGCCGCGCTCTCACCGCGGCGCTCACGTCGGGCATCTCGATTGCAGCCGCCTGAACGACCGCAAGGCGTTCGAGGCAAGCGCGTGTCTCGCGATCGAGCTCCGCGAGGAGCGCCGCCATCAGCGACTGGGAGACGAAGCGCCACCGCTCTGCATTCGACACGATGGCGTGCACGACGAAGCGCCGCGCCGCCGCGGGCATCGCTGCAAGGAGACGGACGTCGCCCCCATGCGAAACGACCTCGAGCGCCGCTTTGCGCGCGCGAACGCCGATCGGCCAGGCACAAGGGACAGCCCAGTGCGCAATGACCCGCTCCGTGTTCATTCCTGCCAGACGCCGGCGCGCGGCTGCGACCCACCAGGTCGCTTCGACGGCCCGCAGCGGCCTATCGCGCACGCGGGCCGCGACCCCCGGCCAGCCGAACGCGCCCCCGGGCAATGGCGCCACGACGGTGACCTCGTGGCCCGCCCGCTCGAGCGACCGAGCCTCCGAGCGCACGAAATGGCCCGCAGGGTCGCCTGGCTCCCTCGGCCAGCTGGTCGTCACGACGGCGATGCGCATGACTTATGGTCGCCCTTGCCGTCTGCGGCTTCGAAGCGGCCGCGCCCATCCGCGGGCGATCCGTCCACTCGGTGGTAAGGGAACATGGGTGATGAGCAGTCCCGCGGTCACGATCACCTTTCGCGGGCGCATTCTTTATCTCACCGAAGACGCATCGCTCCTGCAAGCGCAACTCGCCGGCGACGATCTCGACTTCGACCCCGATCGGCATCTTCTCGCGAACATCTCGACCGACGAAATCACGCCGGGGTGGGCCTGCTACTACTACGACGAGACGCTCGGGCGGTATTGCCTCGTCGGACTCCGCGGCGGGCACGTGGAGGTCGATGCGGTCAAGCGCGGCGGGTTCTGCGTCGTCGTCAGCGGTGCGTCGAAGGGATGTGGATCATCGCGCGAGACCGCTCCGTACAGCGAGCTCGCCGCGGGCGTGCGGCTCGTCGTCGCCAAGAGCATCGAGAAGATTTATCGACAGAACGCGCAGAACATCGGGCTTCTGACAAGCACGGACTTCGGCCTCTTGCCGCGCATCCTGCGCGGGGAGGCCATTCCGGTCGAGGAATTTACGCGGGGGCTCGACCCCATCAGCGCGGCCATCGTGGAGCAGGGAGGGCTCGTCGCGTACAACAAAGCGCGTCTCGCCGGAAAGGTGCCCTCGCCCCCTGTGCTCACGCGGCGGCGCCCCATGACCCTGTGCGAGAAGATCCTCGCCGCGCATGCGATCGTTGGCGAGCACGGAGAGGCACCCGGCGTGCCCGCGGTGACGCCGGGGGATGCGTTCTTCGCCCGCGCCGACGTGCGCTTCTCGCACGAGTATGTGACCCCGATGGCGGAAGCGCTGTTCCGGCGGGGCTTCGGGGAGGACGCGAAGGTGAGCGAGCCCGAGAGTGTGTTCGCGTTCCGCGACCACCTCACGCTCCTCGATCACGTGATGCCCATGGCACACAGGGAGAAGGGACTCGACGCCCAAGCGCGCAAGCTGGCTCGGGTGCAAGAAGCCTTCGCGGAACGCGAGGGGCTCACACTCTACGGCGAGGTGCGTCGCGACGGGCAGGTCGTCGGCTCCGAAGCGATTTGTCACAACAAGGTCATCGAAGAGCTCGCGCTCCCCGGACAGCTCGTGATCGGGACCGACAGCCACACGTGCATGGCCGGAGCGCTCGGTTGCTTTGCGTTCGGTGTGGGCTCGACCGACATGGCCAACGCTTGGTTGACCCGCGACGTGCGCGTCAGCGTTCCGCCGACGGCGCGCTTCACCCTGACCGGCCGCCTGCGTTCGGGCGTGTGTGCGAAAGACGTCATGCTGCACATTCTCAGCCAGCCCTTCTTCAAGTCGGGCGAGGGGATTGGCAAAGTGCTGGAGTTCGGCGGCGAGGCTCTGGCGGGATGGCCCCTCGACGAGCGCGCCACGCTGACGAACATGGCCGTCGAGGCGGGAGGCTTCAGCGGGATCATCGAGGCGGACGAGGTGGTGGTCGCGTATCTCGAGGAGCAGCGGGGGCTCGCCGCGGACGACGTCCGGCGGCGCATCGTCCGAGGCGATCCAGGGGCCGAGTACTGCGCGAGCTTCCCGATCGATCTCTCGCAGATTCCCCCGATGATCGCCACGCCGGGGGATCCACGTAACGGAGTTCCGCTCCGAGAGCTCGGCGGCGACGTCACGATCGACATCGCGTACGGTGGCTCGTGCACCGGCGGCAAGAAGGCGGACATGGACATGTATGCAAGCGTCCTTGCCCGCGCGCTGGCGAGTGGCCGGCGCGTGGCCGAGGGCGTGCGCTTCTATCTGCAGTTCGGCTCACAAGGCATCCGCCGATATTCGGTGGACAAGGGATACGTCGAAGTCTTCGAGCGCGCGGGCGCCGTGCTCGTCGACCCTTCGTGTGGCGCGTGCATCCGGGCGGGTCCCGGGGCGAGCGATTCCCCCGACCAGGTGACCGTGAGCGCGCAAAATCGGAACTTCCCCGGCCGGAGCGGTCCAGGTCGCGTTTACCTGGCGAGTCCGTACGTGGTCGCCGCCAGCGCGATCGCGGGGAAGATCGCGTGGCCGGAGCTGCCGGAGGGCGAGGATTGAGAACCGTCCAGAGGCACGCCCCGCAGGCCCTCCCACATGACAAGCGGCCCTTCCCGCGCTAGTCCTTGCGTCCTCCCTTGAGCGACCTCACCATCCAACCGAACGCGCACGTAACCCTCGACTACGAGCTTCGAGACGACGACGGCGATCTGCTGGACGCCAGCGACGCAGACGAAGGGGAGCCCATCGAGTACGTCCATGGCTATGGCATGCTCGTGCCCGGCCTCGAAGCGGCGCTCGTCGGTCTCAAGATCGGCGACGAACGCGACGTGATCGTCCCGTCCGAGGCGGGCTACGGCGACTACGACGAGGGGCTCGTGCTCGAGGTCGATCGTGGAGAGCTTCCCGACCCGAAGTCCGTCGTGGTGGGTGACGAGCTCGTCGCCGAGTCGCCCGACGGCGATGAGCTCACTCTGAGCGTGGTCGAGGTACGAGACGACGTCGTCGTCGTCGACGCAAACCATCCTCTCGCCGGGATGACGCTCCGCTACCACGTCAAGGTGCGCGAGGTGCGCCTCGCGACCGACGATGAAATCGAGCGGGCGGCTTCCGATTTGGACGACGCGCACGAACATACGCACGGCCCGGACTGCGACCACACGCACGAGCCGATCACGCTGATTGGCGGCAAGCGGGATTAGGCCAGCAGCCTTCCACGAAACGACGAACCCACAGGAGAAATGAGCATGGCGAGCAGCAATACGACGAAGACGATCAACCCGTGGGAGTGGGACGTGCGCGTGCGCGAGCGCAACATACGCAAGGGCATCTTCGAAGAGAAAGACGTGGAGAAGTACCTCGCCCAGCTCCCGGACGTGGGCGACCAAGCGGACTCGATCGGCCTGGAGCAGCCCGCGCTCGGCGGGCGGGAAGACTGACGGAGCGCGCTCCGTGGTCGACGAGAACGCCAACCAGAAACCGGAGCAGGCCGAAGTGCTGCCCCGCGTCGATTTCGCGACGTTCGTTCTGTCGTTGAGCCATTCGGCACTGATGCACTTGGGTGAAGCGCCGAACCCGGAGACCGGGAGCGTCGAGAAGAGTCTGCCGCTCGCACGCCAGACAATCGATCTCATCGCGATGCTCGAGGAGAAGACGAGAGGAAACCTCACCGGGGACGAGGAGCGGCTCATCGGCCAGATTCTTTTCGACTTGCGCATGCGCTTCGTCGAACTGTCCAAGACCGAGTGATGGCGCGGGCCGTCGAGACGCCAGCGCCGCTCGGCCTCGCCACCACCTGGCAGAACTTGTGCCGAGCGCCACTGGTGGTCGCCTCCGTCATCACGGTCTCCGCGTGCGGGCGGGCGCAGCCCCTGGCCAGCGACGATCCGGGCGTGGTGCTTCCCTCGGCGGCATCGCCCGTCCCGAGTGGCGCGACGCCGCTCGCTCCTACCATACCCCCGACGACGGCGGCGTCGTTGATCGTCCGGGCGGAGCCCGTGAGCCTCGCTCCCATCGTGCACGCAGCGGATCCCAGTGTCGTGACGATCAACACGGTGAGTGAAGAGGTGGAGGTCTCGCCGTTCACGGGACGCCGCAGACCGCTGCAGAGGCGCGGGTTGGGCACCGGCTTCATCATCGACAAGACGGGCGTCATCCTGACCAACAACCATGTCGTGGAGGGTGCCTTGACCGTTCAGGTGAAGCTTTCGGACGATCGCGAGCTTCCGGGCAAGGTCGTCGGAACCGATCCGCGAACCGACATCGCCGTCGTCCGCATCGACGCGAAAGACATTCACCCATTGCCGCTCGGCGACTCCGACGCGATGGAGGTTGGCGATTGGGCCGTCGCGATTGGCAATCCGTTCGGTCTGTCGCACACGGTGAGCGCCGGGATCATCAGCGCCAAGGGGCGTACGGGAACGGATGTTTCGTCGCTCGATCCTGCCGGCTATTACGATTTCATTCAGACCGATGCGTCGATCAATCCGGGCAATTCCGGCGGCCCGCTCTTGAACCTCAAAGGTCAGGTCGTGGCGATGAACTCCGCGATTCGGGGAGACGGCGCGCAAGGGATCGGCTTTGCGATCCCCATCAACATGATAAAGCAGCTGCTTCCGATGCTCCTACGCGACGGGCACGTGACGCGTAGCGCCCTCGGCGTGAACATCATCGACGTGCACGAGCTCGCGAGTGAAGATCGCCAGGCGCTCAAGCTCCCCGAAGGAGAAAAGGTCGCTGGCGCCGTGATCGAGCGCGTCGTGAGGGGCGGGCCGGCGGAGCGCGGCGGCCTCGAGCCAGGTGACGTCATCGTCGCGTTCGACGGTCAGCCGATCGAGCGGTCGACCCAGCTCCAGTGGCTCGCGAGCACGGCCGGTGTGGGGCGTTCGGCGACCGTGCGCGTGCGCCGCGCCGGAAAGGTCTTCGACCTCAACGTGATCCTCGGGCCGCTCTCCGACAAGGTTCATTGAGCCGCGCCGACCCCAGGGCGACTCCGCCCTTGAATACCGCATCGCTTGGCGCGCCCAATCAGGGGCTGGACAGAGCGAGCGAAGCGCAGGAGGACCGCGTGCTGATCGAGAGGGCGCAGGCCGGCGACACCGGTGCCTTTCGACGACTTGTCGAGCGCCATCAGCGTCGCGCGTTCGCGGTCGCGCTGGCCCTGGTCCGGGACGAGGACGATGCGCGCGAGCTCGTGCAAGACGCGTTCTTGCGCGCCTACAGGAGCTTGCCCACCTTTCAGGGTGGCTCCTCTTTTTTCACCTGGCTCTATCGAATCGTCACCAACTTGGGCATCGATCTCCTCAGAAAACCAGGCCGTCAGACGGGTGAGGTCGACGAGAGTCAGCTCGACTCCGACAACCGCGTCGACCTGGACGTGCCCTTCATCGGGCGCCTCGACGGAGCCGACCCCGCCGACGTCGTGCGACGACGCGAGATCGCAGCGCGGCTGCAAATCGCGCTGGACGCGCTCCCGAGTTACCACCGGGCCGTCATCGTGATGCGCGAAATCGACGGACTGAGCTACGAAGAAATGGGTCAGGTCATGGGCGTGACGAAGGGGACCATCATGAGCCGGCTCTTCCACGCGCGGCAGAAGCTCCAGCGCGCACTCTACGACTGTTACGAGGAGCAAGTCGGCGCTCGTCGCCCCGCCGAACCACGGGATGGCGAGCAGGAGAACGGGTCATGACCTTGTCGCTAGAGACGACCCTCGAGCTGATGGCGCTCGCTGACGGCGAGCTTCACGGCGACGCCAGAGAGCGGGCCGAGAAGCTGATGGCCCAAAGCGAGGAGGCGCAGCGCGTCGTGGCGGCGATGCGTTCGAGCGGGCCGGCACTCCAGTCGTGGTTGGCCGACACGTTCGGGCGGCAGTCGCAATCTGCGGACGGAATCGCGGACGCGGTCATGGCAAAGCTCGCGGGCGGCGCCGCCTCCACGGTGGCCGGTGGACCGATCGCGCACTTGGTGCCGGCCGTGCGTGCGCCGCGGGCTCGTGTCGTGACTCGCGTGGCGCTGGCGGCCAGCGTTCTCGCTTTTGCGGCACTCGCTGTTCTGTACATTCGCTCGATGGGCGTGCGAAGCGGCCAGCAGTTGGCGCGGGTGGCGGCCGCCGGCGCGTCGGGCGTCGCAATCGGCGCTCCGCGCGCGGCAGAAGAGCCCGCCCAGCGGGGGCGTGGCGTCGAGGTCGAGGAGATCGATTCGGCAAAGCGCGTATCGATCTTCGAGATATCCGGCGCAACGGCGTCCGCCCAATCGGTCGTCGTCTGGATTGACGACGATCAAGAGGAGCGATGAGACGGCGGTCGCTGCTCGCGGCCTTTGCGGTTGCGCCCGTCTCGGCCGTGATCGGAGGACGCGGCGTCCTCGCGGCGGCTACGCAGGAGGTCCCGGTCGAGATCAGCGTCATCCACGCGACCAGAACCGATGGCGGCGCGTCGATGGATCCGCGGCTCCGCGACCTGCCGCAGCTCACCCGCCAGCAACCGTTCGTTCGCTACAACGTCTTCAAGCTTCTCGACCGAACGCAGCTTCGCATCGAGAAGGGCAAGCGTCTCGACTACGGGATTCTCGACGGCCGTACCTTGCAGGTCACCCTCGTCGACGTCACCGAAGACGACGCCGGCCAGAGGCAAGGTGTGCGCTACCAGGTTCGCGCAGAAATTGGCGGGCCAGGCAAGCGGGAGTTCCTCAAGCTTCTCGAAGTCAGCGCCGGCGCGAACGAGCCGTTCTTCGTCGGGGGCCAGAGCTACCGGGGAGGGACTCTCTTTTTGGAGCTGGCGGTTCGGTAGCGTCGGGCAAGAGCTCCGGTCGGCCCAGAGCTCAGGGGTTGACGCGGACGTCAGAGCCTAGGACCCCTGCGGCTCCCTACCGCGTCCGCGCGCAATTTCTTCACGTCGCAGCACGTTTTCACGGGGCGCACGCGCCACAGCACGCGGGCCCCCTGCAAGCGGGCAGCACGCAGAGTGCTTCAGGTGCGCTCGCGATGGCTGAACCGCGGACGTTGCGCTGCCATGAATACGTCAATCGGCCGTACGCGGCCGTGCGCGAGATGCTGCATCGAGACCCATTGAAGCTGCTGCAGCGAGCCACGACTTCCGCTGCTGCCCGCGCGAGTTCGTTGGTCGCCAACCTGCGCGTGCAATTGGCCGGAATCGAAATCGGCGTGGACGTGCGGGTCCTGGTTCGTCGCGTGCGCGACTACGAGGCGGGGACTGGCAGCGTCGACGTACGCTCTCATCGAGTAAATCGACGCACCGGCGGCCCTCCGACGCCGAGCTCGCGTCGAACGCCGACATCGCAGCTCCCCTTGTGCTTCTGGGGCGGATCCAGGGTAAGTAGTTCGCCATGCGTCCCGCGGGTGTTGGAACGGGAGCGGGGCGAATCTCGATGCAGGAAACCCCCGGCGCCGTCCACGTGCAGGTCCCCGGGCCGGCGCAGGACCGGCCAAAGTGGAAGAGCGTCGCCGTGATCGCAGCAATCGGCTTCGTCGTTGGCGTGGCATGGCCGCGCCTCGCTGGGGTGCGGCTTGGACCCAGTCTGCCAGAGCCGTCGGCGGCGTCGTCGATCGCCCCGTCTGCCGCGCTGTCGCCTTCGGCCCCAGCGGCTACGGCTCCGTCGGCTTCCGCGCCGGGGCCTGCCGCCTCGGCGGCGACGCCTCCTGCGACCGCCAGCAGTACACCTCCCGTGCCCTCGCCGCCGGCTGGCCAGGTCGTCAGCGTGGCTTCCGGCGCCGTGCAGTCGTGCAAGACCACCGACGGCGACGCGCTCAAAGGAAGCGAGTGCGGAAAGCTGCCGGGGCTCGATGGCCTCGTGCTGCCGAGGTTGCGCAAGCTCGCGGACTGCCCCGACGCAGCGGATGCGAGCGGCAGGCTTCCGCTCGTGGTGCGCCTCGATTTTGCGCACAATACGCTGACCGTGGACCTGGGCCATGGCCATAGCGTTGCATCCCCGGAGGCGCTGCTCGCTTGCGCCCGGACGGATCTCGCCGGGGCCAACCTCGCGCGCGTGGCCCACGACAACCAGCGTTACAACGTCGCTTACCCCGTGACCTTCGGAGGCGGGGGGCGTCCGACTGAAAGCGGCTCGCCGCCCGTGCGTTCGGCGGCTGATCCCGCCGACGCCACCGCGACCGTCGTATGGGAGGTGGCCATCGTGCGCGACGTGCCGAAGACCGGGAAGGTCCTCGCGCGGCTATCGAGGGGCACCCAGCTTCGTGTTGGTACCGTGAAAGACGGCTGGTACCCGGTGCAGTATGGCGACGGCTTCGGGAGCGAAGGTTGGGTCTATCGCGGGGCGATTGGTCGGTAGAAACGGACGGGCCGATCCTCCTCGTTCTGGCCGTGCCCGAGCAGAAGGCGGCTCTGCCTAGAACTGTGGCTCAGGGTCGTCTCCTTCCGCTTCTCCTATCGCGTCGGTCTCGAAGGGAGCCGTGCGAGCCTTTCCGTGCTCGTCGACCGCGAGCAGCTGCTCCACTCGCTTCTCCGCCCCGTCGAGCCGCTCTTGCGAGACCCGAGAAAGCTTCACTCCCTCCTCGAAGAGCCGCAACGATTCTTCGAGGGGCAGGTCGCCGCGCTCGAGCATCTGGACGATCTCGGTCAGCCGCTTGATGGCCGACTCGAACGAAGGCCCCTCCGAGGGCGAGGCGGGGCTGGACGAGGGCGGAGGCACGCGCCGGTTCATGGTGGGAGAGCCTCATACGGTGGCAGTCGAGGCGCAAGCCGGACGAGCACGTCACCCGGTGAGACCCCTGGAACGACCGCGTACCCGTCTTCGTCGAAGGCGATCGGCAGCGCCATCCCGTCGCTGTCGACGAGCGCAGCAGCCAGGTCTCGCGGTAGCGTCGCCCCCTCGGCGGGGACTAGCCGCAGCCAAGCCACCTCGCGGAACACTGGACGGCTCGGTGCCGACCCGGTCGCAAGGACGTGCGACGCCGTCCATCGCACGACGCGATCGGGGTCGAGTCGCGCCGCCAGCCGAAGCGTGATTTGACGCGCGGGCGCCAACCTGTCCTCGCCGGTCCGCGTCGCGATCGCGGCCACGATCGCGCGCCGCACCCGAGCGTCGGTCTCCATCGCGTAGGCCCGCGCCAGACGACCGACGCCGTCGCGCGCTCCGCTCGCGCCGAGGCCCCGGGCGACGTGCGCGCGCAGGACCGGATCGTTTGCCTCGAGCAGCGCGTCGACCTCCGCGGCGTGTCGCTCGTCGCCGCGCTGCGCGAGCGCGAGCGCGGCTAGGGGCGCGTCGGGGCCCCCCATCCTGGCGCGGTCCACGAGACCGAGGGTGGGCACCACGCCGCCCGGATCCCCGCCTTCGAGCCCAACCGCCAGCACTTGCCTCGTTGTCTCGTCGGTCTCGATCCCCAGGCGCCCCAGCAGTGCTCGCCGGGTCGACGCACTCCTCTGCCCCAGAGCCCCCAAGGCGGCTGCCCGACGCACGCGTGCATCCGCATCTCCCAGGGCCGCTTCGATGGGCCGCTCGCCGAGGGTCACGCGCGCTTGAACGCCGACGGCCCGGTCACGCGCATCTCCCGTTGCCTCCAGCTCCTTCAAGAGCGCGTCGAGCGGTGCGCTTCGCTCTCCGCGCACCAGACGCCGTACGAGATACGCGCGCGCCGCCAAACGCCGGGTCGGCGCGGACCCCGACGCCAAGCGCTCGATCGCCGCCATGGCCGCGCCGCTCGGCGAACGAGCCATCGCGCACGCGACGTCCCCCTGTATCCCCGGGTCGGCGACGAGCGCCTCCAGCGCACCGACCGCCAGGGGGCTCGTTTGCCGACCCAGAGCGGCCACCGCCGCAGCGCGTACTTCGGCGTTGGCCGCAGCCGCAGCGCGCGCTGCCGCAGCCTTGATCACCCCGTCGCTCTCCACCCGCTGCGCGAGGCGCAAGCCCTCGATCACCGTGGCGTCGTCTCCCACGAGCCCCTCAATCGCCAGCGCCGCATCCGGCGCTACGAGGCGAGCCAGCGCGTCGCCCGCTGCAAGCCGCACGCGGGGATCACGGTCGCGAAGCGCCGTGCGCGCCTCGTCCAGGATGCGCGAGTCGCCGGCGACACCGAGGGCCGTCAGGGCAGCCGCTCGCTGCGCCGGATCGCTCGCGCTCATTGCGGCCTCGATGGCGTCGAGGGAGCGGAGATCGCCGATGGCTACGGCGAGCCCGATCGTCGCTGGCGCCATCGATATGGCGCTGCCCAGAAGGGGCGGCGCTGGAGGATGGATCGCGAGCGCATCGAGCGCCGGCATCTGCCCTGGTCCCGCGCTACGCGCGACCGCGAGGAGCGCATCAAGAGCGAGCAGGTTATCCGACTCGGCCAGGGCGACGGCCGCTTGCTGGCGTGCGAGGAGCACGCGCTCGGCTCCCCTGGAATCATCGGCGCTCGGGTCGTCCGTGGGCGCCGTGGCCGCGCGCGTCGAAAACGCTTGGGCGGGAGCCGCTACGATCGACGCGAGCGCCGCGCGCGCCTCTTCGGTGTCGAGCCAGTCCGCCAGGGCGCGAACGACCACGAGGAGCGCCCGTGGATCGGTGCGGGCGACGCCATCGATCGGAGCATGCGGGTCGACCGCGCCGGCGCCCGCCGCGCCGGCTGCGCGCTCCAGAAAGGCGAGCGCCTCCGGTGTGTGCACGGCGGCCGCACGTTCGATCCCCCGGAGGCGCTCGTCCGGGTCCGTCGACCTCGCCAGGCGGATCGCGACTTCGATTCCGACGTGCCCGCGCACTCCCATGCCCGCGGTGCGCCCAACCGGCGCCGGTCCGCCGGGCAGCGCGCCATCGGCCCAGCGCGGCTGCGCGCCCGCGATGGTGACTGGAGCGAAACCCAGTGCGAGCGCGACCGTCGTGCCGATGGCCCTTCTCACGTTCATCTCGCCTCGTGCCCGGGCGCGGGCTTCTGCTCTTCCGACCCCTTCGGGCACCCGTTCGTGCGCGGATCGTTCGACGGTGCGCCAGGGGCCAGCGGGCAGGCATCTTGATCATCGAGCACGCCGTCGCCGTCCGCGTCGTCCTCCGGGCAACCGTCGGCATCCTGGATCCCGTCCTTGTCCTCCGGGAGATCGGGGCATTCGTCGATGTCGTCAGGAACTCCATCCGCGTCGCGGTCATGCGTGCGTGGCGCCCAGCCTACCGAGACCACCGCGCGGAAGACGGGCACTCCGGCAGCGCCGTTGAGGCCGAAATCGCCGCCCAAGACCGCGCTCACGTCTCGCAGGCGCCCGAGAGCGATGCGGTCGTCCACGGCGACCAGCACGGGTGACAGGGTGGACGCGCCGCCGCTACCCAAGCCGAACGGGGCGACCGGTCCGGCGGGAAGGGATCCATGCAGCGCGATCTCCCAAGTCTGCCGATCTCCAGCGTCGACCGCGGGGGCGAACGCCTTGGGTCGGATCGAGACGCCGATCGACCAGGGAACTTCGTCGCCGAACGTCACGCCGTCGGGGTTCGAGCCCGGCCACCTCCGCCGGTCGGTGCGCAATTTGTATCCTAGGGTCGCGCGCACCGCACCGATGCCGAGGGCATACTCGCCGAGTACGACGAGCGACGCGGTCAGCGAACCCTCGCCCGAGAAGCTCTCTCGGTTGCCGGTGGGAAACGTGAGGGTGCCGAGGGCGGCGAGCCCGAGGCCGCCGCGCACCCCCTGCCGATCGTTCGATAGGATCGTCGCCTTCCCAAGGAGCGCCGCGTCCCCCAGCCCCGTCGTCGGCACCTGTCCGCGGCTCACGACCGTCGGCGGGAGTCGCGCGGGGCCGTCTTGCCAGAGGAAGAACGGCAGGGCCAACCCGACGGCAGCCCGGTCGCCGAGGCCAATTCCCGCCACCAGGTCGGCGCCGACCGCGTGCTCGATCGGACGAACGACGATGGCTCCCGTTGCGGCGTCGCGCAGCGCGACAGGCGCTTGCTCATAGTGGCTCCACGCCCCCACGTTCCACTGCCAGCTGCCCGGGGTCGTCACCGGCTCCAGCACGAGGCCGGCATCGGGGTCGCTGGACGGGCGCCACGTCCGCATGTCGATCGACGGAAAGGTCTGGGCGAGCGCGACTGCAGGCGCCCACATGACGAGCGACAGGGAAAGCGCGGAGGACGATCGGAAGACGCGAGCGTTCGCTGGCATTCGCTACCGATCAATTGGTAACCGTGACCTCGGGGACGATGGCGTCCTTCTCGACGGCACCCGGCGCGGGTGTCGTCGCCTCGTCGATGCGATCGGCCATGCGCTGCCGTGTCTGCCAGCGCTTGATCGCGCCGCTGAGGATCTCACCGATGAGCGTGCGATAGTCGATCTTCGCACCGTTCGCGATCAAACAGAGATCGCTGTAGTCGGGCGTCAGCCCCGGCAGTGGATTGACCTCGAGGACATATACGCGCCCCTCGGGCGTCAGTCGCAAGTCCACCCGAGCGACATCGCGGCAGCCGAGCGCCATGAACGTCAAGCGGCAGGCGCGCTCGACGGCGCGGAGCTCGTCCTTCGTGAGCCTCGCCGGGCACTCGTAACGCACGTGGCTCTGCCAGCTCTGCTTGCACGCATAGTCATAAACCGGTCGATCGGTCTTCGCGAGGAACACGACCTCCATCGGCGGCAGAACGCGCGGCCGGCGCTCGCCGAGCAGCCCGACCGTGAGCTCGCGCCCTGCGATGTACTCCTCGACGAGGGCCGGCTGGCCGTAGCGCTCGATGAGCTCGCGACCCACGTCGCGCAGACGCGCCTCGTCGTCACAAACGCTCTTGGAGGTAATCCCCTTGCTCGTGCCCTCCTGATTGGGCTTGACGATGACCGGATAGCGAAACGGTCGAATCTTCTCGCGACCGGTGACCAGCACCTGAAACGCCGGGGTGTCGACTTCGACGAGCAATCGTTTGGTCAGAGCCTTGTCGAGGCAGATGGACAGGGTTGCGGAGTCGCTCCCCGTATAGGACACACCGAGCAGCTCGCAGAGGCTCGGCACCTGCGCCTCCCGGCTTCGCCCGACCATGCCCTCGGCAACGTTGAATACCACGTCGACGTTCGAAGACATCAGCGCGCGCGGGAAATCAGGAGTCGCCTCGAGGGGCACCACCACGTGCCCGTGGCTCTCGATCGCCCGCGTGATCGCGTGGATCGTCTCGGGCGCGTCGTACTCCGCCTCGCGGTCGTCGCCCGCGTGCGAATCGATACGCTTCATGTTGAACGCGAGGCCCACGCGCAAGGCTGCCCGGCGAGCGCGGGGCGGCCGGGGCCGGGTGACGTCGAGCAGCCCGCTGAGGCCATACCGCGCGGCCGCGGACCGCAGAACGGCGAGCACGGTCTCGTCGTAGCCGATGCCCACCGCGCGCGTTGCGGCGAAGAGCGCTCCCCCGGGATCGAAGCTCGGAATGGCCGTTGCGCTCAGGAACCAGACCTGGCCATCGGCGCCGACGCGGAAATCGAGGGCCGCGATGTCGCGCAGTGCGAACGCAGAAAGGACGCGGTCGGTCAGCTCGCGCAGCCGCTCGTGCACTCGGGGAGAAAGGCGCGCGGGTGCTCGCCGCTCGAGGAAGCTCGCGTCGAGGTTCGCGAGTCGGTAGTCGATGACGTCGAAGCGTCGGGAATAGGCCGGATCGACGATGGTCTCCACCGCGGGGAGCGGCGGCAACCCCTCGACGCACGCGACGCGGACGTCCACTCCCGGCACGTAAGCCTCGACGAGCGCGCCATCCGGGTACTTGTCGAGAAGGCCTTCGAGCACCCGCGCCAGAGCGATCGGATCTTCGACGACGTTGTCCTGACCGATTCCCTTGCTCGATCCCTCGAAGTTCGGTTTGACGAGCGCCGGGAAGGGCACTTCGTCCAAGCCACCCCGGTGGAGCGTCCTACGGTCGACGAAGCGTCCGCGCGGGCTCGGAACGCCCCACCCGGTGAGCTGCTTTTTCGTGAGGGCTTTGTCGAGCGTCACGCACAGCGTGTAGGCGTCGCTTCCGGTCGACGGAATCCCGATCTCCTCGAAGAGCGCCGGATAGAAGGCGCGGCGCGTCTTGCCGCGGTGCCCTTCGGCGAGGTTGAACGCGATGTCCGGGGCGAACGCCTCGAGGCGCGTCACCAGGAGCGACGCCGGTCCGGTCACGTCGAATGGCTCGACGCGGTGTCCGGCGGCCGACAGCGCGCGTACGATCGCCGCGATGGTCTCGGGTGAATCGAACTCCGCCTCGTCTTCGGAGACGGCTACACGGAGGTTGTGCGTGAGAGCGATTCGCATCGGCGGCGGTCACCCCTGGGTGAAAGGTCGAGGAGCCTGCACGAAAGAGCTGTCTTCGACCCGGTGCGCTACTCCGCGTCGCCGCTCGCGACGCGCAAGGGGCCCGGCAGGTCGTGGTGCATGCGCAGGCGTTTGGCCTCGAGGTAGCGCGCCGAGTGGGCGCTGGGCGGGACGACGATGGGAACGCGACCGACCACCGTGACCCCGAGGCTTCGCAAGCTCGCGACTTTGACGGGGTTATTGGTCATCAGCCGCACGCTCACGATGCCCAGGTGCTCCAGCATGTCGCGGGCTACATCGTACCGGCGCGCGTCGTCGGGCAGACCCAGGATGCGGTTTGCGTCGACGGTATCGTGTCCGTCCGATTGAAGCGCGTAGGCGCGGATCTTGTTGGCCAGGCCGATGCCTCGCCCCTCCTGCCGTAGATAGAGGATCGCCCCCGCCCGCGCGTGAGACATCGCCGCCATTGCCGCGTCGAGCTGCTCTTTGCAGTCGCACTTGAGCGATCCGAATACTTCGCTCGTGATGCACTCGGAGTGAACGCGTACGAGAACGTCGGCATGCCCCCGCACGTCGCCGAACACGAGCGCGACGTGCTCTTGCGGCAGCGCTTCGGGGCCTGCGGCGGCGGGGCTACGGAAGACGTGGGTGGCGAAATCGCCGTGGCGCGTGGGCAGTGTCGCCTCGGCGAGCCATTCGGTTCGCGGGGTTTGAGGCCGGATCACCCGTCGGGGGACGTGCATCTCAATCTTTCCATGGGGAAGAACGTTGTTTCCAACCGTGCAAGCTAGGGACGAGGCGGCCCGTCGTCAAATCGGTTCGAGGGCGTCGACATGAGGAGGAGGGGGGCGATGGCGGCACGACGGCCCTCTCTACGATACGATGCGCTTACGATGCGCCACGCCGCGCCGCGTCGCTGCGGCAGAGCCGAGTGAGCATTCCTTCGAGGACTGCGTCGGGCGTTCGCCTCGAGCTCTTCAGGGCAAGATCAGTTTCGGCCAACACGAGCAACCAGCGCTCGACCTCTTTGCCTCGTATCGACCGGGCCTTCGCAGCGAGGTCGCGCGCGCGGTAGGCGTTGAATGCGCCCGCGCGTTGCGCCGCTTCGTCGGTCGAAGCGCCGGACTCCAACGCGGCTTGAAAGCGAGCGAGCTGCCGAACCGACCATGCGAGCGCCCCGAGGAGCGGCAGGCCGCGCTCGCGTGGGTCATACGCGTCTGCCAGCGTTCTCAGGGCGCGCCCGAGGTCGCGTGCACCGACCGCATCGACGAGCGCCCAGGTGTCGGCTGCTCGCACCCGCGCCACACAGGCGCTCACGGCGTCTCCGTCGACGATCGAGCCCGGCCCCACGTAGAGAGACAAACGTTCGATGGCGTCGTCGACCGACGAGAGCTGGGGGCCGGCGATCGCGGCGAGCAGCTCGGCCACGTCGCGGTCGATCGTGTGCCCTTTGGCCGCACATCGTTCGACGATCCACGAGGGCAGCGCCCGCGCGTCCAGCGGATCGCAGCTGACGAGAAAGCCCTGCTTTCGCGCGGCCAGCGCCAGCTTGCGCCGGCCGTCGAGCTTCGAGGCAACGACGACGAGACAGGAGGAGTCGACCGGTGCGGCTGCGTACTGCGTCAGACGGTCGAACGGCGAGCTGTCCTCTTCGGGCGCCTCCCAGCGTTCGGCGCCGCGAACGAGGACGAACCGCCGCTTGGCCATCATCGGCACCGTTCGCGCGGCCGCGATGACGCGGTCGACGTCGGCCTCTCCGGCCGTGAACTTGTCCTCGTTGAACGCCGCGACGCCCCCGGCGAGCGACGCAGCCCGGAGCTCGCTCACGACCTCGTCGCGGAGCAGTCGCTCCTCGCCCACGACGAGGTACACCGGCAGGAGGGCTCCCTTCCTGGCGTGATCGAGCGCCTGCGCGGGCGTCATCGCGATGACTCCTACCGCCCCGACGATTCCGATCGCCCCGAATGCCGTCCTCTGCGACGGCGGCGCGCGAAGGCGAACGCGAGCCCGAGCGTTGCAGCCGCGGCAGCCCTGCCGACCGACCCTCGTTCGAGGCCGGCCACCACGCAGCCGCACCCCGGGTGCTCGTGCACCGCCTCTTCTTCAGCCGTCCGATTGAACGACGTTTCAGGGACCATGGCGGGCGCGGCTCCGACCGGGGTGACGTCGCCCGTCGTCGGGAGCTTGGCCTCGGCGGTGTCGTTTTTCGCGACCTCGTTGTCGTTGGAGCCCCCGTCAAGGCCGCTATTGACCGTCTGGAGCTTCATCCCCTTCTTGGTCGACTTGTTGTCCGAGAAGTCCATTGCGCCGCGATACACGGGCGGGTTGTCTCCCTTGAGGACGATCCGCTGGTTGCTGCCGACCTCGCCGTCGGCACCCGATAGCCCGACGACGTACTCGCCGGCCTCGAAGTACCCGTCGGCGCGCTTGAGATCGAACTCGAAGAAAGTCGACTTGAAGACCTTGCCGCTCGCATCGGCAAAGTCGATGTCGAGCCCGACGATCTGTTTCTGCGCGGTCTCGAGGACCACTCGGTGGTGGACCGGCTCTGCCCCCTTCGACATGATCGCGCGCTCGTCGACGGCTTCTTTGGAGAACGTGAAGCGCATCGGCGTGTGCATCATGCTCGGCGGGCGGGCGAGATCGATGCGCACTTTGACGTGCCACTCGCCGTTCTTCTCGTCGATCTCCTTGGTCTTGATCGTGAGGGCACCCGGACCCGCGGCCAAGAGTGGCCGCTCGAAGGCGAGGATGGCAAGGCTGGCAAAGACGGCGAGAAGGCCGAGAGCGAGCGCGCTCGCGACCGCTGGCCGCGCCAGGCGAACGACGCGAACGACGCGAGCGACTGGAACGAAACGCGCCGGGCGAGCGATGGCTGAATGACGGGTCGATGAATGCATGGCGCCGCAAACGTACTATGGCTCGGTCGTCCGCTGCACCCGGCATTGACACCCTGGGCAAGCGCGAGGCAAACTGACAAAAGTGGGCGGGCCGCGGGGGCGTGGCATCGCACGCCGCGGCTCAGGGAGCGTCTCTTCATGACCGAACGCGCGTCGGCGGCACTTTCCAAGGGCACCCCCGCCCCCGACCCGCTCATCGGCCGTTCGATCGGCGGCCGCTTCAGGGTGACTGCATTAATTGCGCGTGGCGGCATGGGCAAGGTGTACCGCGCGGAGCAAGCGCCCCTCGGCCGGGTCTGCGCGCTCAAGGTGCTCAACGCGAGCCACGCGGGGGAGCAAGATCCGGAGTTTCACAAGCGCTTCTTTCTCGAGGCGAGCATTGCGTCGAAGCTCACGCACCCGAACACCGTGACGATCTTCGACTACGGACGCACCGACGACGAAATCTACTACATGGCGATGGAGTACCTGGAAGGGCGCACGCTCCATCGCGCCATCCGTGATGCCGGGCAGATTGTGGAAGAGCGGGCCGCTCACATCGCGCGTCAGATCTGTCGCGCGTTGAGGGAAGCGCATGCGCTCGGGGTCATCCACCGCGACCTCAAGCCTGCGAATGTCTTCCTGGCTCAGCACGGAGACGAGGCGGATTTCGTGAAAGTGCTCGACTTCGGTCTGGTGAAGAACGTCGCCGACAAGGGGGAGGACCTGACCCAGACCGGTATGTTCATGGGCAGCCCCAAGTACATGGCGCCCGAGCAGATCCGGGGCGATCGGGTCGACGCGCGCACGGACATCTACGCGTTGGGCGTGATTCTGTACGAAATGCTGACAGGAAAGGTTCCTTTCGATCGATCGACGAGCGTGAACATTCTGATGGCCCATGTCCATGAAGAGGCCCCGCCGCTGCGCCAGATGAACTCGCTCATCTCGGTTTCCGGTGGGATGGAAGCGGCGGTCGCCGGCTGCATGGCGAAAGACCCGGACCAGCGCTTCCGATCGATGGATGAAGTGCTCGCCGCGCTGAAGCGGGTTGGCGAGCCCGCGGGAGCCGTATCGATCGGCGCTCCAGCGGCCGCCGAGGGGCGCTCCCTACCTCGGTTGGGGGTCGTCGAACCGCTTGCGCGCGAATCGCGGCCGAGCGGTACGCCGTCTTTTGGTCGAACGCCGCAAGGGATCCCTTCGGGCCGGCTGGGCTCGAAGGGAGTCCTCGCGGTCGCCGTCGCGCTCGCGCTGGCCGTATCCGGCGCGCTGGCCCACCTCGCGGTCCGGGCCACCCGATCCTCGACACCACCCACGGCACCGTCCGGCGCTTTCACCGGCGCGGCGACCGGCGCGCCGTCGACCACTGCAGCGGCAACGGCCGCCACCGAGACGCCGCCGGCGATGACTCCGCTGCGGGTCCGCGTCAGCACCGACCCGGACGGTGCAAGCGTGAAAGAAGACGGGATCGAGGTGTGCAGCAGCACCCCGTGCGACATCCTCTACAAAGGGGCAGATGCCGCATCGGAGCGGGCGCACAAACTGACGCTTTCGCGCCAGGGGTACCGCGTCGAGCTGCGAACCGTGAGGGCGACGGATGCTCCGCTCGACGTCAAGCTGACGCCTCTTCCGCGTGCTCCCGTGGCACCCCAAGCGCCGCGAACGATCGAGGCTCCCGCCGTGCCGACGGGGTACAAGACGGACATTCCTTACTGACGCGGCTGCCGAAACGAAGACAGCTCACTGAAAGTCGATGAGCTCGACGTCGAATACGAGCATCCCGGCGGGGGCCCCTGGTCTCGTCGGTTTGTCACCGTACGCAAGAGACCCGGGGATCCAGAAGCGCGCCTTCTCGCCTTTGGTCATGAGCTGCAGACCTTCGGTCCAGCCCTTGATGACGTTGCCCACGCCGAAGCGTGCGGGTTGCCCTCGCGTGATCGAGCTGTCGAACATCTTGCCGTCGGTGGTCCAGCCGGAGTAGTTGACCACGACGTTGCTGGTCGCGGTCGGATGGGCCCCCGCGCCGCCGGGGGTGAGCACCCGATACGCCAAACCAGAGGCCGTCTTCTTGGCGCTCGCCGGTGGACCCTTGACGTCTTCCGGCACCGGGGGAGGCTTCGGCGCCGCGATGACGTCGAGCAGCTCCACGTCGAAGACGAGGTCTCCGGCGGGAACCCCGGCGCGCGGGTGATCGCCGTAGGCGAGGGCCGCCGGGATCCAGAGCCGGCGTTTCTCGCCGACCACCATCAGCCCCACCCCCTCGGTCCATCCCGCAATGACGCCGTTCAACGGAAACGTGATCGGTTCCCCGCGGGTCACCGAGCTGTCGAACATCTGGCCGCCCTTCGTCCAGCCGGTGTAATGCACTTTGACCTTGTCGGACGGCCCGGGGTGGTCTTTGCCAGTGCCCGGCGTCAGGACCTTGGACGCCAGACCGGAGGCCGTTTTCGCGGCATCCGCAGGAGCGGCTCCGACGTCCGGCGGTGCGGGAATCGTCGGAGTGCTCGGCTCTGCCGTCGCCGCGGACGCCGTCGCGCTCACGGCAAGGGGGGCGGCTTCGGGCGACGCCGATCCCGAGGTGCTCGCCGCGTCCTTCCCGCACGCCGCCATCGCGAGAGTCCAGATCCCGCCGCAAATGAAGAGGATTCGCTCGTGCATGACGCGGCCTTTAGCACGCCGATTGCCGGGGACGACGCGATAAAATAGGACGCGCGTTGTCCGGTGTTCTATCCTCGCGCGCCCGGTGAGGGGAGCGCAAAACCTTGCACGAATGGTCGCCGTGCTGGCGCTCGGGACGCTGTTCGTCCTTCCCACTCTCGCGCGCGCGGACGAGCGTACCGAAGCGCGAGCTCACTTCAAGAAGGGGATGACCGCGATCGCCGACGGCAGCTACGACGCCGGCATCGAGGAGCTGAAGAAGGCGTACGCCATCCTTCCCCACCCGAACGTCCTCTACAACATCGCGCGGGCCTACGTCGACATCGGAGATCTGGACAACGCGCTCGCGTACTACCAGAAGTACATTGAGGGAAATCCCGGCGACCGCGACGAGGTCGAGCGAATCGTCAGCACACTCGAAGCCCGTGTCCGGAGGCAAGAGGCCCAGCGCCTCGAGACCGAACAGGCGCAGGACGCCGGCGTGACGGTCACGGCCGGGGGCGCTGGCGGTACGGAACCGAGCCAAGGGGTCGCCGCACCCCCGGCCGAAAGCGTGCGCGAGCAGCCGCCGGTCGTCGAGCAGGCCGCCGAAGGCTCTCCAAAAGGGGTGCCGCCGGCTGCCGTGCGTCCCTCCACCCCTTCTGGAGCCGGCGAGCTCAAGACCGAAGCCCTGTTCGAAGAGACCGTCGTCACCGCATCGAAGGCGGCACAGAATCCCCTGGACGCACCCAATTCGACGTCGATTATCACCGAGCAGGACATCCGCCTCTCGGGCATCACCAAGATCCCGGAGCTATTGCGGCGCCTCGCAGGGGTCGACATCATGGAAGCCACCGGCGCTCACACCGAGGTGTCGCTGCGCGGCTTCAATCAGCGCCTTTCGAACAAGGTGCTCGTGCTCGTCGACGGGCGCAGCGTGTACGTCGATCTCATCGGCGCGACGCTCTGGGGGCTGTTGTCGATCGGCGTCGAGGACGTCGAGCGCATCGAAGTCGTACGCGGCCCGGGCTCCGCTCTCTACGGCGCCGACGCGTTCAACGGAGTGATCAACATCATCACCAAGCAGCCCGGAAGGGGAGGGAGTGGGCTCCAGGTAGGCTACGGCGACCGCAACGCGAGTCACGGCAGCATCTGGGCGAGCGGTCGCAACGGCGAAACGGCGTATCGCCTCTCCGCTGGCTACGACTATCTGCCTCGCTGGAGCCGCGAAGTGCCGGCCAATCGCTCCGACCTCCACCTGGCCACGAGCGACCAAAACACCTCGCAACGCACGTTTCGGCTCGACGCGACCGCGACGCGTCAAGTGAGCAAGGACGTCACGATCGGCGCCCAGGGCGGCTACAGCTCCGGTAGCTACGAGATTCTCTCCATCGGCGGCGAACAGGATCACGTGCTCGGCCCCATCCAGTCGTCCGACTTGACGGCCTTCCTGCACTCGAAGCACGTGGAGGCACGAGCCTTCTGGAACCGTATTTCCGCCGTTCAGGAGAACAACGCCGCGTACCTGGGTCAGTCGCTCCTGCCCGCGCGCAGCTTGCTCGACGTCGTCGACGCCGAGGTGCGCCTCATCGACCGGTTCGCGACCGGCAAAGGCATCGATCACTACCTGCAAATCGGCGCCGAGTACCGAGTCAAGTCCGTCGAGTGGACGTACCAGGGGCGAGACGAGATCCAGCACCACGCCGGCCTCTTCGTGCACGACGAGGTGACGTTCGGAACCAAGTTCGCCGCGGTCGGCGACTACCGCGCCGACTACGTCCCGTACCTCGACCGTGTCGTGCAATCGGCTCGCGGGTCGGTCCTCTTTCACCCGGCCAAGCAATCGACCGTCCGCGGGATCGTCGGCACCGCCTTTCGTACCCCGACGTTCCTCGAGTCGTACCTCGACATTCCGTTCCAGCTGCCGATAACCGGCGGCGCGCTGCTCACGCAGTCGGCGCGCACCGCCCTGCAGCCGGAGCAGATCTTGACCACGGAGGTCGGTTATCTCAACTCGCAAAGCGACTATTTTACGGTCGACAGCGCGCTCTTCTACAACCGCGCCAGCAACCTAATCGAGCTCGCGCCGAGCCAGCCGATCACGCTCGGGGACGTGTCCGGTCAACAAGTGCCCACCGCGCCGGGCAGCTCGACCGGCCTCTATCCCCTCTTCGTGAACGGATTCGAAAACCAGTGCCAGGCGTACGGTGTCTACGGCGCCGAGATCGGCTTGCGCACGTTTCCCGTCGAGGGCCTCGACGTCTACGCCAACTACACGCTCATGGACGTCAAACAGGACAACAGTCGCTGCGACGCCTCGCAGCGCGCTCTCATGGCCAACGACGCCAGGACCAGCGCCCACAAGGTCAACGCCGGCGTCCAAGTCCGAACGCCGATCGGCGTCGGCGGCTCGATCGACTTTCACTATGTGTCGCCGCAGGATTGGGCGGAGCAGGTGATCGACGTGCAGCATCAGCGCTTCGCGTTCCAGTCGTTCCATCTCGACGCCTACACGCTGCTCAACGCCCGAGTCGGCTATCGCTTCCTGCGCGATCAGGCCGAGCTCAGCGCGGTCGCCTTCAACCTGCTCGACGACAAGCATCGCGAGCACCCGTTCGGTCAAGTGATCGACAGGCGCCTGATGGGCTTTCTGAGCTGCAAGTTCTGAAGGGATACCCACGTGAGACCCCCCAGCTTGCAATCTCGTCTGTCCCGCTGCGCGATCCTCGCGTTCGGCGTGACGGCACCCGGCGCTTGCGGGAGCGTGCCCGACGATCCGGGGCCACGCATTTTCGCGCCGGCAGGGATCATCCGCGGCACGGTCGTCTACCAGGGGCCGCGCCCTTGCTCGCGCGGAGGGCACATTGTCGGCAACGCGATCCTTCTCGTGTTCGACCGACGCAATCCGCCTCCCCCCATCGGGCTCGCCAGCACGGCCGTGAACTTCGCCGACGTCACCGGCGACGTGCTCTTCGGCAACGAGCCTCGGTACACCGGACCGGACGTGTATTGCCCGCAGCAGTCCGGTTTCACGGAGACGATCCGCGCGAGCGCCCCGTTCGAAGTCGCCCCGCTCGCCGGCGGATCCTACGAGATCCACGCGTTCTTCGACTCTACGGGCAACTTCCTGCCGGAGTTCACGATACGCAACCTGCCCGAGCAAGGAGACGTCGCCGGGGGCGCCGTCGACACGGCCGACGCGCTCCGACCGACGAACGCCGGCAATCCAAACTATGTCCCGCGGTTCCTGCCCGTCGATGTCGGTGTGCCCCAACTTCCCTCCGCCTCGGCCATTCCCGACTACGTCATCCCCGACACCGGATTTGTGGCCGACAACGTCACAGTCACGATCGGCTCGCCGCTGCCGATGGCGCGGCCGTACTTCTACGCGCAGGGCGAAGAAGTCGCGTTCGATCTCGGGGCCATGACCCTCGCGTCGTCGATCGCGCAATCGTCGAGTGAACGGGCGAGCTCGTCGACGGGCATCTACGGTGCGACCGAGACCGACCCGGATTCGATGCCCGTCCTCACGATCCCGCAGGATGTGGGCGTGCTCGCGCCGCCGACGAGCGCGTCGCGGTCGAGCGCCGACTTCTACGAGTGGAAATTCCCCCATCTGCGTCTGCAGTGGGGCGTTCCCGGCAGCGAGCTCGCGATCGCGACTGCGTCGCCGTTCGGCATGCAGCTCGCGCCCTTCGGACAGGGACCCCGCGGGGCGGGGTTCTTGCTCTGGCAAAACGCGACGCTCGACCCGACGACGCAAGCGTACCAGCCGCAGCAGATCCCCGAAGGAAACGTTCCCCGGCTCTGGCCCCAGGTCGTGCTCACGAGGCTCTCCGGGAATGCGTCCGCGAGCGTCTCGGGTCCGATCGTGGTGCTCGAGGGGATCACGCTGCTGGCGAGCGACACAGCGGATCGACCCGACTCGCTCTTCGGCACGGCGGCCGCCGCGGCCGGCGGTTCTCTCTTCGATGCCACGGCTGGGCGGCCCACGGTCTGGTCGCAGGACCATCTCACGGTCGTGCTCCGCCCCAGCGTGATTTGCTTCCCGTCGCCTTTGGAGCGCGGGACACTCGTCACGCCACACCCCACGGCGACGAGCGCCGACCTCGACTGCTCGACCTTGCCTTGTACGGCGACCGGAGTCCCGGACCAGCCGATCGCGCCCCCCGATCTCCTCAGCAAGCTGGGCGGGCAGGTGAAGGACGCGGTCACGGCGTGCCTTCCCACCGGGAGGTACGGGATCAGCGTGCTCTACCCGGACGGCCAAGCTTGGACGGTGCCCAACGAGGCGGGCGTATGCTCCGGCGCCGAGGGGAC